>Ga0075474_10000172_pt1 | contig 21835 bp, 15 predicted proteins | sample DEB08_DNA_2_FD_71485 | JGI IMG/M metagenome (GOLD analysis project Ga0075474, IMG submission 71485) | Aqueous microbial communities from the Delaware River and Bay under freshwater to marine salinity gradient to study organic matter... | ecosystem: Environmental > Aquatic > Marine > Coastal ...
CCCGACGGCGGCCCAATGGCACACCTCGCCGAGATCTACCGATCCGTCGCCGACCAACGAGATGATGTTCAAGTTCTAGACATCACTCCGATCGTCTGCCCTGATGGCCCACCCTGTGCCCGAGAAGTCGACGGGATGGTGATTCGGCCTGATGGTGGCCACTATTCCGAGGAAAGCGCCCCGTGGTTGATCGAAAAGGTCTTTCCTGTCATTCGGGACCTTCGATGGCCAGCGGAGGTCGTTCCCCGACGCTGAGGCGCTTCGGGTCAGACGTCGTGGAAGTCGAGGTATTGAACGTCCAGCGGTCCAGCCAGGATCGGGGCGAGCGCCTCCATCATTCCGGTTTCCCCCCGCCACTTCAGGTACGCCTCATGGTCGGCGCGGGTTTCGAACTTCTCCCAGAGCACCACCGTGTCGGGCTGGTCAACATCGGTGTAGGTCTCTACCGAAAGGCAACCCGGAAACGCCCTCGTGTCGGCCAACGCGTGAGAAAGCATCTGCACAAGGTCGTTTCCCTTTCCAGGTTGGCAAGGAAACACGGCTTTGACGGTTTGCGGCATCGAGAACTCCCTCAGTTCGGTTCGCAGCGAACCTAGCCGTTGATCAAACAGCCGCCAAGAACCTGCCGTACCTCGAAGGGCTGTCACAGCCGGGGACTAGTGTCTCCACCGTGAAGCTCTCTCCCTGCCATCGGCACCACAGCAGCCGCAAACCGCAACGAAATTCGGTGTTACCTCACCTCGGAGGCACCCAGTGAAATTCCTTCACGCAGCAGATCTTCATATCGGAACGCCGCTCGGCTCGCTCGGGGGTACCGCGGCAATTCCCGAAACCGACCTCGAAGAGCTCCTGCACGAAATGGGTGCTGCGTACGACCACCTCATCGACCTGGCGATCAACGAACAGGTTGCGTTTGTGGTCTTTGCCGGTGATGTCTACGACAGTGCTGAAGCCCAAGATGCTCAACAGCGGCGATTTCAAGACGGGCTGGAACGGCTCGATGCCGCCGGGATACCCGTCTACATCGCGCTCGGAAACCACGATCCGGCCCGCCGATTCTCCCCCCGTCGCCCCTACCCCGCCAACGTGCATTTCTTTGCCACCGACACCCCGGACGATTTCGAACTCGTCGTCAACGGGGTCACGGTTCGTGTCGCTGGCATCAGTTTCGGTTCGCGATCGGTACCGGACAATCTTGCGCATCGGTTCGCTGACCTTCCGCCGGCCGAACTACGGATTGGCGTGTTGCACACTAGCTTGGCCGGGAGCGCCGAACACGACACGTACGCCCCGTGCAGCGTGGACGACCTACGTTCCGCACCGGTTGATTACTGGGCATTGGGCCATATTCACCTGCGAGACGTTAACGGTCTGGGCCCAGGCCGTTGGTACGCCTACCCCGGAAATCTTCAAGGCCGAAGCTTCAAGCCTTCTGAATGCCACCCCAAGGGTGTCCTAATCGTTCCCTTCGATGCTCACGGTGTTGGTGAACCCGAGTTCCGAACCGTCGACACGGTCCGGTTTGTGAACCTGACGCTCGACGTCAGCGACTACGACCAGGTCGCTGACCTTCATGAACTTGTCGACGACCTGCTTCGGACCGAAGCCGCCAACCAAGACAACCGCACTCTGGTGGCCCGGGTTGACTTCGTTGGGCGAAATCGCAACGAATTCATCAACGATCTTCGCAGAGAAGTGGTTTCCGGCAAGTTCCTTAAGGATTTCCACACCGATAGGCACCGGTCTGGACAACGCCGGATCCTCGCCCGAATTACTTCTCGGGTAGAAGCCGCACTCGACCCTGAACGCCTCCGCCAAGGCGACGATCTGTTGGCGCTCGCGCTGCGAGCACTCGACCAGTGGGACGACACGAAACTCACCGAACAACTCGAATCGCTTCTCCACAGCAAATTTGATGTTTACCTCGAACGCACTCCTGAGGCGCTCAACGCGATCCGCCAGCACATCGAACTCGCACTCGCTGAGGAGATCCAGCCATGACCTCCGAACCCAGCACCCAACCAGACACCAGCGCACAGAAGCCACTGGTCATCAACCGGGTGACCGGCGGCCGCTTCGGGCGGTTCTCTGAGCGTCGACTCGATCTTGCCGAAGGGTTCTGCGTTGTTCACGGACCAAATGAGAGCGGCAAATCGACCCTGAGCGAACTCATCGCCTGGTTGATCGCCGGGTCGACGTCTGATCCTCAGCACGCCCAGCGCTACGCCGGATCAAGCAACGACGACAAACTCGACGGTTCCCTTACCGGCACATTCGATGATCGTGAACTCACCATTGAGCGCACGTTTCGGGTGAAGCAACGGCGAGGAGGTCAACTTGGCGCTGAAACCATTCATCTCGCGGGACGATCGTTGACCACCGAACAATGGTGTTCGGTTACCGGGGTCGGAAGCGGAGACGAGTTTTTTCAACGCTACCGAATCACCGATCACCGCGAGGTTCTCTCGGTCAGCGAACTTCTCGCAGATCTCGGTCTCGGCACCCCAAGCACCCGATCGACGTCAGCCATCCTGAAAAGTCTTAAAGATCAGGCGCAGACAACCGTTCCGGCGAGCGGTTCACGATTGAGTTCGACCTCCGCACACGACCACCTCGCCCGGCTCGAAGCACTCTCGCGTCAGCGAGACGAAGCAACCCGGGCGATGGCCGACATCAAGGACAAAGAAACACGCCTCGATGAACTCACTGACAAGATCAGCAAACTCGATGATCTGATGATCAAAGAAGCGACCATCATCGATCGGCTTCAAGGTGCGTTGAAGCTTCTCGAAACCAAGCAACAACTTGACGAAATCATCGCTCAACAAGCTGGCCTCACCCCACCCGACCCAATCTGGACCAACGGACTCACCGATCCCGGTGCTACCCGAAGCGCCATCACCAGAATCGAGAGCGCCGAAACTAACCATCGGGAAATGGCCTCCACCCTCGCTAACCATGGCGCGAGCTCAGGGCTGAGCCCATCGGAACTTGAGGGTCTTACGATCCCCAGCACGGCCGACGCCCGAGTCAAAACAGCCGAACACGCACTCGATCCTTCAGCGCTCGACAAGATCAACCACGACCTTGCGGAGGTATCCAAGACCATCGAAGACGCAGAGGCGCAACAAGCCCACCTCGCGTCAGAACTAAAGGTGTCAGTCACCGATCTCGAACGGTTGGCATCTCCGCTTCTCGACGAGCAGGACGTCAACCTCAAGGTGGCGTACTGGGTGAACGCTGCCGAGGCCGTCGAAACGATCGAATCGAAACTGGCAGCCGCAAAACGAACCCTTAGCCAGGTCTCCGGCACCGACGCACCATCGAAGCGCGTAACCGACCCATCGGCGGGTCGGGAGCGGGCACGGCCCGCTTTGGTCGCACTCGCCGTAGCTGGCGTATCCCTTCCGTCCGTACTTGCCTTCGTGCATCCGCTCCTTTCGATAGGGGCTGCCTTTGTGGTGGCTGCGCTCGGTGTCGTTGTGTACCGTCGGATCGCGAACCGACCATCGGCTGACTACACCCTCGCCAACGGTGCTGTAAGCGAGCTTGGAGAAGCCCAGCGTTTACTTGATCTCCTTCCTAACCAGTTACAGAACGCCACCATCGACGCATCCAAGCAAGCGTTGGCGCTGAACCAGTTACTTTCCGATGTGGGGTACCCACCGGTCGAGGACTCGCGGCAAGCCGCGACGCTCAACCGGCAACGCAGCACTGTGGCTAAACTTGTCACCACCGTTCGCGATGGTCAACGCCGTCGAGAGTCGCTGCTGACCGCCCAAAGCGACGCCGAATCCGCAGCCGACGAGGCCCGTGCCGACCTCAGTGCACTGAACCGTGAATGTGGATTGCCGGACCGGTTTGCACCTCTCAATCAGCAACTCCTCGGCCAGCTTCGGATACTGCTCAGCGAACGCGAATCTGTGCACGAACACGCAAACCGCACCGCCGATCTCCGAACCCAACTGAGTGAACTTCTGGGATCGGAACAGCTCGCGGCGCTCGATATCGGCGAACTGGACCGAGCCTTCAACAACGCCCAAACCGCTGCTGACGCACAAACCGAAATCGCCGGGAAGCGTTCGACGCTCGAACAGACCTTGACGAACGCCACGGCAAGCGACCCTGAGGTTCGTGAGATCCTGAACGATCCAGACACCAACGCTGAACATCTCCAGGAACGAATTCGCCTCCACAGCTCCACCCGAGAAGAGCATCGATCCGAACGCGACGAGGCGAAACAGGATCAAGGAAGCATCCAATCCGAAATCAGCCGGTTGCAACAACGGTCGGATCTTCCTGCGCTCAACTACCTCGACGTGCAGATTCGTGCCGACCTCTTCGAGACACTCCAGCAGGGGGCGGGGCAATGGCTGGCCCACCAGTTGGTTACCAGTCTGCGCGATGGTTTCGAACGTGACCGGCAACCCGACCTGGTTCGACGAGCGTCAGAGATCGTTGAAGCCGCAACCGGTGGTCTCTGGACGGGGCTTCGGGTTGACGAAAACAACGAACGTTTCGAGGTGATGTATCGAAACGGGCAACGCCACCAAGAATCATCGCTGTCATCCGGGGCTCAAGAACTGTTACGAATCGCACTGCAGGTTGCGGTAGCCGACGCCCACGGCGCACACCACCAGATACATCTGCCGCTGCTGTGCGACGACCCGACCGGCGACATCGACAGCGACCGGAGTCCGCACGTGTTTGCGCTCTTGGCTCGCTGTGCCGAACAACGTCAGGTCATTTTGTTCACGCACGACGAACGCTCCGTCGCACTGGCCGCTGAAGCCGGCGCGACCGTGATTGACATCAACCAAAGCGAGAAACTCAACCCGTAACCCGACCACACCAGGTTCTCACCCGGTTGCCGTTAGGAAACCCCGGTTGCCGCTAGGAAATGAGGTTGCCGTAGCGGTGCAACGTCCGACTCACCGCCTGCTCACGCAAGTAATGCAGAAGCTCTAGGCGACCTTCACCGGTCACCGGATCGTCAGCTACGTGAAGACCCCTTCGATGCGCCGCGGCGCGAACCGTTTCGTGAGCGATACCCACCACACGCAAACGTTCAACCGGGAGCGAAGCCAACCGATCCGCGAACATTGCTGGCGATTCGTCGGCGGCGAGCGACAGCACCACCGGGACACCGCAACGATCTGCCGCGGCCAGAACCCGGTCTACCTCTACCGGGTCAGCGTCGGCTTCTGCCCGGACCGCAACTCCAGACACCGGACGGTACCGAAAGACGTTCGCTTCGCAGAACAACCCGGTCGGATCGTGTTCAATCGCGAACTCAGACGCCCAGGCTTGCTCGTCGGAACGGCGGGCGGCCGCCAACCACTCGTCATCTACCGGTTGCTGGTCACGGCTCCAAACACCCAGCATCGCCACGTAATTCGGGCCACCCGCCTTAGCTCCCGGGCCGATACTTGAACGCTTCCAGCCCCCAAACGGCTGCCGACAGACGATCGCACCGGTGATCACCCGGTTGACATAGGCATTACCTACCTCGACCGAATCCATCCACCGTTCTACTTCGTTGGGGTCGAGCGAATGGATACCGCCCGTCAACCCAAACGAGGTGGCGTTCTGAACCGCGATCGCCTCGTCAAGGGTGTCTACGTGAATCAGCCCCAACACCGGTCCGAAACATTCGGTCTGGTGGAACCAACTCCCCGGTTTCACATCCAAGCGAACCCCAGGACCCCAAATCGCGTCACCGACCGGTTCAGGTGCGACCAGCCACGTTTCGTCGTCGTCAAGGGTGGTCAACGCTCGAAGCAGTTTGCCGGTTGGTGCCGCCACCAACGGTCCGGTATCGGTCGACAAGTCAGTCGAAGCGCCAACGTGCAAACCGGTCACGGCATCCACGAGCTGCCGGCGGAACCGTTCCGACGAGTAGATGGAACCAACACAGATAGCCAGACTCGCAGCCGAACATTTCTGTCCGCTGTGGCCAAACGCCGACGCCACCAAATCCGCAACCGCGAGGTCTACGTCGGCACTCGGCGTGATGATCAACGAGTTCTTTCCCGAAGTCTCCGCGAACAACTTCAGATCGGGACGCCAAGACCGAAACAGTTCGGCAGTTTCATAGGCACCGGTCAAAATCACTGCTGACACGTCGGGATGGGTGATTACCCGTTGACCAACTTCGTTATCAGGCACCCGAACCAACTGGAGCACATCGGTCGGCACCCCGGCTTCCCAACAACATTCGGCCACCAGCGCCGAACACGCTGGAACTTCTGGTGCCGGTTTCAACAACACGCTGTTGCCTGCGGCCAGAGCCGCGAACACCCCTCCTGCCGGGATGGCTACCGGAAAGTTCCAAGGTGGAGCGACCGTGACGACCCCCAACGGAGCAAACGACACCCCATCGAACTGGCCAAGGTCACAGGCCCGATCTCCATACCAGCGGGCGAAATCGATCGCTTCTGAAACTTCAGGATCGGCTTGGGCAAACGTCTTTCGCCCCTCATGGACCATTGCCGCGATGAACTCACCTCGACGGTCAGCCATCCGATCCGCTACTTGGTACAGCACCGCCTGACGTTCCCTCGGAGCCAAGGCCGCCCACCGGAGACCGGCTTGTTGGGCCCGCTCCACACAGTCATCGACCGCAGATGGTTCCGTGAGCATCGGCGGCACCTTCGGGGAAGGCATCGACATGACTTGCCCAGCCCACGCCCGAACGTTTGGCAACGCCGGATCCGAGTCAGGTTCGTTGACAAACGGTGTGCCCGGCGAAATGGACGTACCTGCGATTCGTTCCATCCGGCGCGGCCGCGAAGAAACACCCCACCGGGACGCGACCGCGTTGCGGAACTTGGCCTCTTCGGCCGCGAACGAGTCAGAACCTGGTTCCAGTCCAAAGAGGTGACGGATGAAGTTGTCCGACGACGCGTTCTCCTCCAATCGTCGAAACAGGTAGCTGATGGCCACATCGAAATCGCTGGCTTTCACGACCGGCGTGTACAGCAGCGGATGTCTGCCGTTGTTGCTCAATAGCCGGGCTTGAGTCGCGGCCATCCCCTCCAACATTTCGATCTCGAGACGGTCGCTTACCTGGCGCCGGTCAGCGAGCAGCAACGCCCAGGCGACATCGAAAAGGTTGTGACTGGCCACGCCGACCCGCATCGAACCCATACGTTCCGGGGTCAACAACCAATCAAGGCATCGTTTGTAGTTGGCGTCGGTCTCCGCTTTGCTTCCGTACGGGGCGAGTTCCCAACCATGAATGGCAGCCTCGACCCGTTCCATCGCCAGGTTCGCACCTTTCACCAACCGAACCTTGATCTCACCACCCGGTTGCCCGTCGATTTGTTTCTGCTGACGCTGCTGGGCCCACGCTGAGAGTCTTTGCAACGCCGCAAACGAATCCGGGAGGTAGGCCTGAAGCACGATGCCCGCCTTCACATGCACCAACTCCGGTTCATCGAGCACCGACATAAACGCGGTCAGCGTCAACTCAAGATCGTGGTACTCCTCCATGTCGAGGTTGATGAACGTCGGTGGGCTGGTCTTGCTGGCATCATGAAACAACAAGCGGAGGCGGTCGCTGACCTTCCGCAGGCAGGTGTCGTAATCCCAGTAGTTGAGGTGTGGCACCAGCGACGAGAGCTTCACCGAGACGTAGTCGATGTCGGGTTCCTGAAGCATCCGCCGGGCTTCGTGGAGTCGACGATCGGCTTCGCTTTGACCGAGCACCGCTTCACCCAGCAGGTTCACGTTCAGCTTGAACCCGGAGGTTCGACGGTCAGCGAGGTGTCGTCGTAGGTGTTTCGGTTCGGAGTCCACCACCAGATGTCCGACGATTCCTCGAAGTCGACGTTGCGCCAACGGCATGACCAGCCACGGAGCCAACGGTGCCAGACGAGCACCAACCCGGAGTAGGAGACGATCGAACGGCGATAAGAAGCCGGGCAGCGGTGAACCCACCACCAGCGACTGCAACTGCTGGGCGGCTAACCGTTGATCATCGGAACGAACCACCCGATCCACAAACGACATCGCGAAAGCAACCCCGTCCGGATCGGCAACGACCCCTTCAAGTTGCTCCGCACCTTTGCGCTCGGCCCGGGATTGGATCGCTGCGGCTTCGCTAAGCCATGCAACGACCAGCGCCACCGCGGCGTCGGTGAGGTCAGCGTCAAGCACCGACTGATCCTCCGGAGGTTGCGGCGCTCCGTTTTCGTTCAACGAATTGGTCACGTAATGCTTTCGGCGATCTGCGTGAGCGGTTTCCAATCCACCCGGGGTCGATCACTCCACAACCGTTCCAGTTGGTAAAAATCTCGCTGGGTTTGAAGAAACACATGCACCACGAACGCACCGTAATCAAGCAGGACCCATTCCCGCTCTCCGAGGCCTTCCACCCGCAACGGGCCTGGTCCGCCGATCTTCTTGATCCCGGCTTCTATCCCGTCAACGATCGCCGCGACCTGGCGAGGGTTAGAACCGCTGGTGATCACGAAATAGTCCGAGACGGAAAGGACTTCGCCAACATCGACGATGATTGTCTCGTTGGCTTTCTTTTCGTCGGCGTACGCCGCGGCAGCCTGCACGAGGTCAAGAAGCGCCGTTGTTTCGGTCATGACGCCATCCAATCGGATCCGATCGTCACGGTCATGTCGACGGGTTGATCGGTACGAAGATCTGCCACCAGCACTGCGTTGAGCTCCTCAGCCAATTGTTCAGCCGCGTCGGCTGATCCCTGACGATGATACGCCACCTGCGTTTCAGAAACCCCAAAGATTTCGACGTTGCCGACCACGACAATTTCGGTTCGCCAACTCAACGACTCGATGGCGACATCGAGCATCGCCGAGTCGGTGGTTCCGTTGAGCAAGCGAACCGACGCCCACGTCTCCCCCGCGGGCGCAACCGGGAGCGCCACCATGCGACGTGCCATCTCAGCCACCCAATCTATGCCTTGTTTGTTCAGTTCGTAGATCAAAACGTCGGCAGTTTCATCCACGGGTGCGACCGGAAGCACATCAACCGCTGATTGGCCGGTGCCGAGAACCGAAACCACCCTCGGCACTCCGGCATAGAACCCAAGCACCGTGTCGGAAAGGTCATCGGCTGCGCCGATCCCGGCCAGCCAACTCTGCCAGATGGCTTGCTGGCGGATGGTCCGGTTGACCCCGGCCTCACCCGGATTGACAAAGCCGTACAATCTGGCCAGATCCACTCCGTCAAGGCGGGCGGGCCCGCTCGAAAGCCAGACGTCGCGGTCGCCGACCGCGTCAACGACTTCGAGATCGTCAGCTAAGCGGATCAACAATGGCGAAACCGGCTCAAAAAGTTCCCCCAGCGAACTAGCCGGCAACTCGACCACGTCAAGGAAGCCGAAACCGAAAAGGTTCGATACGGCGTCGGCCACCGCTTGGGCACCATCAGAGGCGAACGTTTCGGCCAAGGTCGAACTCCCCGATCCGTCGCTGAGTACATCAACCGAAACCAACACCACCTGACCGCCCTCATCCGGGATCGTTTCGGCCAGGACACTGATCCCTACCAGCGCTTCGTCATCAACGTGCAATACCAACATGGTTACGGTTGGTTCTGCGAACGCCTGAAAACCCGCCGCTTCCGGGTCAGAAATCAATTCGATCGCGGTTCCGGTGTTGGTGTCGAGAACGGCCCGAGCGCCTTGCACGTTCAACAGGTAGGCCCAGATACCAAGCCCGGGCAGCGCCAAAGGAAAAACGAACCGCCAAAACCAATGGGCTTTCGGGGCCGCAACACGTTTACCCATCACGGCCCCTCACGGTAGAGGCCCAACGAGTCAATCACCTCAATCACCGCATCCGGAACCAGACCCTGCACCGATTCTCCAGCGGCGATTCGTTCACGGATCTCCGACGACGACACCGCTACCTGGGGGGCGTCAACCACCAGATACGGCCAACCTTCGGGGGGACGGCCCCCCGAACGCCCTCCACGTTCGACGATTGCTGTGGTAGCGAGGCCAGCTACCCGATCCGGCTCGTGCCAAGACCCGAGCCCTTCGGCTGTATCCGAACCGATCACGAGAAACAGTTCAGCGTCAGGGTGAAGCAAACGCAACGATTCGAGGGTGTCAACCATGTACGACGGACCGGTCCGAGCAACTTCAAGTTCTGAAACCTCAAGCCCATCCACCTCCGCGACCGCTGCAGCCACCATAGCCAAGCGGTCAGCCGCTGGAGTTACTGGTCCAAGTGCGGTCTTCTGCCAAGGATCCCCGGCAACCATCAACAGCATTCGGTCCAGATTCAACGCCCGGGAAACCGCGTCTGCTGTTTCGAGGTGGCCGACATGGGGTGGGTCGAAGGTCCCGCCGAGGACGCCAATTCGCTCGCTTGACCCATGCATCACGACCGGAGTCTAGGCCGAGTCGCCTCCTTGCTTGTGGCGCGCTCAAGCGGTGCCCAACCCTGCGGTCGACAGACCCCATCAGACCTGTGACAAATGTCACGAAGAGAACACTGGACCCGACCGCCGATTTCGTGCACAATAATCAACCGCTGGACCGGAGTGCGGCGCGCGTTCGACTTGTGCGAGCACACGGTACCTCTTCCCCCTACAAAACCCCACCTACAACGACCCTGTTTTTGGGTCATTGAGCGAGTATGCCATGAGTGATTCAGTTGGACAGTATTTGAACGAGATCGGAGCAGTAGCCCTGCTCAACGCTCAAGAAGAGCGCGAGCTCAGTCAAATCATCGAAAAGGGCTTCGAAGCACAGGCCCGCAAGGAAGACGGCGAGAAGGGCCGCGACATTGATCGTGCCATCCGCAACGCCGCCATTGCGAAGGACCGGTTCATCCGGGCCAACCTTCGGCTCGTGGTGAGCGTTGCCCGCCGCTACCCGCTGCCCCCCGGCATGGAACTTCTGGACCTGATCCAGGAAGGCAACCTCGGCCTGGAGCACGCAGTCGACAAGTTCGACTGGCGCAAAGGCTTCAAGTTCTCGACCTACGCCACCTTCTGGATCCGGCAGGCCATCGGCCGTGCCCTCGACCAGAAGGCCAGCTTGGTCCGCCTTCCTGGCGACCGTTCGGCCAGCCTCCGGGCTGCGCTGCGTGCGGTTTCCGGCGATGGTGACGAACTTGATGACGAGCACGCTCGCCTGCACCGTCTCACCACCCCCACCAGCCTCGACCGGACCATCGGCGACGATGACTCCAACGAACTGGTCGACCTTCTTCCTGACTCCAACCCCGGACCTGAGTTCGAGGTAATGGCCAAGGCCGAAGAAGAAACGGTGACCGGTCTGCTCGACATCCTCGATCCCCGGGCCAAGTACGCCGTCGAACAGCGTTTCGGCCTCGGTGACGGACGCAAGCGTTCCTACCGTGAAGTCGGCGAAGACCTCGGTGTGACCGCCGAAGCAGCCCGCCGTCTCGTGAAGCGTGCCATCCATTCCGTGCGCGAGCACGCCGCGGATATGGCGGACACCGTCGGCGTCGCCTGATCCGACTACCGCACTAACCGTTCGGTAACCCAACGCCCCGCTTCACGGCGGGGCGTTGGCCGTTCCCGCCTCAGCAAACGGCAAGCACGTTGGAACATCCAACCTAGGAAAGCAGACTGGCATCGTGACCTCCACCTGGACTCCATCTTCCTGGCGCAACCAGACCGCCCTTCACCAGCCCGAATGGCCGGATTCTGGTGAGCTGGACCTCGCGGTCAAACAGCTGAGCCAACTTCCGCCGCTGGTGTTCGCCGGTGAAGCCCGTGACCTCACCGATCAACTCGCTCGGGTGTGCCGGGGTGAAGCCTTCCTGCTGCAAGCCGGTGACTGTGCCGAATCGTTTGATACCACTGCCGACTCCATTCGAGACAAACTCCGAGTCATCCTCCAGATGGCCGTGGTGCTTACCTACTCGGGCGGTATGCCGCTCGTAAAGGTCGGGCGGATCGCCGGGCAGTTTGCCAAACCTCGTTCCAGCGCGACCGAAACGCAGGACGGTTTGGAATTGCCATCCTTCCTCGGTCAGATCGTGAACGACGTCGGCTTCAGCGAACAAGAACGCCGACCCGACGCCACCCGCCTCCTCACCGCTTACCACCGCGCCGCCTCAACGCTGAACCTGCTTCGGGCCTTCACCCACGGCGGGTTCGCTGACCTCAGCCAAGTGTCGACCTGGAACCGCGAGTTTGTTGCCTCCTCCCCGACCGGCGAACGGTACGCCCAGATGGCTGACGAAATCGACCGGGCGCTTCGGTTCATGGCCGCCTGCGGCATCAACTCCAAAACCGAACCGGCCCTTCACGAAGTTGATTTCTTCACCAGTCACGAAGCACTCCTGCTCAACTACGAAGAAGCGCTCACCCGTCAAGACTCCTTGACCGGCGACTGGTACGACTGCTCCGCCCACATGCTCTGGATCGGTGAACGAACCCGCCAACTCGATGGCGCGCACATCGAGTTCCTTCGCGGCGTCAAAAACCCGCTGGGATGCAAGATAGGACCGACCGCCACCCCCGAAGAAGTCATCGGGCTGTGCGAGGCTCTCAACCCTGAACGCATCCCGGGCCGGCTGACACTGATTTGTCGCATGGGCGCCGACCGGATCGCGACCGGACTTCCCCCGCTGCTCGCAGCCGTCCGCGACTCTGGGCATCCGGTGGTTTGGGCCTCCGACCCGATGCACGGCAACACCTACACCGCCGAGAACGGCCGCAAAACCAGAAGCTTTGACCGCATTGTTGCTGAACTCACCGGCTTCTTCGATGCTCACCGTCAAGCTGGTACGTGGCCGGGCGGTATGCATGTCGAACTCACCGGCGACTCGGTCACCGAATGCGTTGGTGGTGGCGACGGACTCGACGAAGCAGCCCTAGAAGAAGCGTACGAAACGATGTGCGACCCCCGCCTGAACGGCCGCCAGTCGGTCGATCTCGCGTTTATGGTGGCCGAACTCCTCCAGCAGGATTAACGGCACGAACGACCCGAAGCGCAGGACCAGAACCGGTTCGGGTTCTTTCAGGTTTTGCTAGGCGAGGTTGTCGACGAACGCTTCGAGTTGGCGCAGGTTACGAACCTCAAACGCACCGTCGCAGTACTGCGCGTACTCCCCCACGATCGAATCGCCGGTATCCCAATAGCTGTTGGGTTCCGGGTTCAGCCAGTGAACGGCTCGGGCTCGTTCCTGAATGGCTTTGATGATCCAACTCTCCGAGGCGTGATAGTTGTTGCGCGCATCTCCAAGGATCATGACCGACGTACGAGGTCCGATCTCGTTGCCGTAACGCTCCCAAAACACGCTGAGCGCATGGCCATAATCCGAATGGCCATCAACCCAGACCACGTCGGCTTCGGTGTTCACCCGATGAACGGCATCGTTGATGTCTTCAACCCCGTCAAAGAACCGGGTGACTTCATCAAGGCCATCGATGAACACAAACGACCGCACCTTAGAGAACTGTCCCGAAATGGCGTACACGAGATGCAACGTGAAACGAGCAAACGCCGCGACCGATCCCGAAATATCGGCGATCACAAAAATTTCTGGTTTGTGAGGACGGGGATTACGAAACTTCGGTTCGGCCGGAACACCGCCGTAACTCAACGAGGCCCGCACGGTACGGCGGAAATCCAACGGACCTTTCCGGCCGTGCCGACGTTTGCGTTGCAGCCGAGCCGCGAGCTTGCGGGTCAGCGGATAGATCGCTTTGCGCAACGACACCATCTCTTCACGACTGGCGTGCATGAAGTCGACATCTTCCGGGAGAGGCTTACGCAAGGTTTTGGCCATCGCCTCCACCCCCCGATCGGCCACGAGACGCCGGCGGATCTCCGCTTCGATCTCCTGCTGCAACTGGTTGGCGCGAGCCTGGTATTCGTCGCGAGCGAGGCGCTGCTCAAACTCTGAGGCGTCACCATCTTCGTTCTGTTCTTGTTCCAGCAACCGTTCGAGAACCCCATCGATGTCGAGGTTTCGCAGCGTGCGGTACAGGTAGTACGTGCCACCAACCGGCCGGCCCGGCTCCATACCGGCATACCGCCGAACTGCTTGGCGGGCCACACCGCGCATCATGGGCTGATCACCACGCAACAACGACTGGTACAGCATTTCGGCCAGTTCTTCCGGCGACAGGTTCTCACCACCGCCACCCTGCTGGTCGCCGCCACCTTCCTGACGTTGTTCGTCATCGTCAAACTCAGGAAGCTCAACGCTGTCCCCGTCGATGAGATAATCATCGCCACGAAGCGAGAAATACACTTCGAAAACCGTCTCGAACGCTTTCCAATGGTTGTGGTGCTTTACCAAAGTAGCGGCGAGCGCGTACTTGAACGTCTGGCGGTCCTCGATCGGTACGTGGCGCACCGCTTCCATCGCGTCCAGCGTCTCGGTGAGGCTCACCGGTAACCCAGCCGCTCGCAACTGAATGACGAAACCGTTGAGCAAATCCAGGATCGGTTCTCCGATCCCGTGAACGTCGGCGTCAAGCTCAGCTTCCGAGGCGGTCATGGATCTCAGGGGGTGACGCCGTCAGCGGTGGCCAGTTCCTTGATGGCCTTGTTGATGTCGCTTTGGTACTTCAACAAGATGTTGATCGTTGACTGTGCGGTGTGTTCGTCAATCTTTTCTACACCGAGCAACACCAGCGTTTTCGCCCAATCCAGCGTCTCGGACACCGACGGATGCTTCTTCAGCTCAATCTGTCGGATCGACCGAACCACCCGAGCAACTTGATCAGCCAAGTTCTCCGAAATGTCCGGAACCTTGGTCATCACGATTTCTTTTTCTCGTTCCATGTCGGGGTAGTCGACATGGAGGTACAGGCAGCGACGTTTCAGAGCCTCAGACAGCTCGCGAGTGTTGTTCGAGGTCAAGAACACCAGCGGTATCTGCTTGGCTTCGATCGTGCCGAGTTCCGGAATCGAAACCTGATAGTCGGAAAGGATTTCCAACAGCAGCGCCTCGGTCTCTACCTCGACCCGGTCAACCTCATCGATCAACAAGACAACCGGGTCTTCGGAACGGATCGCTTCAAGCAGCGGTCGGGTCAACAGGAACTCGTCGCTGAAGATGTCGTCGCTGATTTCGTCCCATTCGCCCTCGTCACCGCGTTCAGACTGGATTCGCAGCAACTGCTTCTTGTAGTTCCATTCGTACAACGCCTTGGATTCGTCGAGGCCCTCGTAGCACTGCAGCCGGATAAGCCGAGCCCCGGTGACTTCAGCGACGCTTTTCGCCAGCTGGGTTTTGCCCGTCCCGGCCGGGCCTTCCACCAGAATCGGTTTTTCGAGTCGATCAGCCAGATACACCACACCAGCGATGCCGTCGTCGGAGAGATAGTCCACTCCGGCCAGTTCGGACTTCAGAGTTGAGACGTCAGCAAAGCGATTAGACATAGGCTTTGAGGTTAGCGCCGACCAACGCCCGCCCCGTACCTGGCCGCCGCCGATTCAGGTCATGCCCGGACGTGACCGGTGCCCTGCACCACGTACTTTTCGGTGGTGAGCTGTTCCAAGCCCATCGGCCCACGAGCGTGCAGCTTTTGGGTGCTAATGCCGATCTCAGCCCCGAAGCCAAACTCTTCACCGTCGACGAATCGGGTCGATGCGTTCACCAACACCGCGGCCGCGTCGATTTCCTGCGTGAACCTTTGCGCCGCGGCTTCGTTGCGGGTCACGATCGCTTCGGAATGGCCGGAACCGGTGGCGTTGATGTGCGCAATCGCTTCGCTCAAATCCCCCACCACTTTGATGCTCAACTTCAGGTCCAAATACTCGGTGGCGAAATCTTGTTCCGAGGCGACCCCAATCTCAGGATCGGCCGCTTGAGCTTCAGCGTCTCCGACCAGTTCCACACCGTCCAGCGCGCCCACCAAAGCTGGCAGGAACGTTCCCGCCACCGACCGATGCACCACCAGCGACTCCAAGGCATTGCAGACCCCCGGCCGCTGCGTCTTGGCGTTACCGACGATGGCGATCGCCATGTCCAGGTCGGCGTCAACGTCGACATAGACGTGGCAGTTTCCGGCGCCGTCAATCACAAACGGCACCGTCGCGTTGGCCAACACCGAAGCGATCAACGACGGACCCCCACGAGGAATCAGGCAATCCACCGACTCTCTGAGCTGCATAAATTCGGTCGCTGCTTCGCGGCTGGTGTCGTCCACCAGCACCAGCGCATCGGCCGGGAGCCCCACCTGTGAAAGCGCTCGGCGTAACGCGGCGGCGATCGCCAAGTTGGAGTGAATCGCAGAGGACGAACCGCGAAGCAACGCGGCATTCCCGCTTTTTAGGCACAATCCGAACGCGTCGCTGGTCACGTTGGGACGGCTTTCGTAGATGATGGCGACCACCCCGAGCGGAACCCGCACTTTCGACATCGCTAACCCGTTGGGCCGAGTCCAGGTTCGGGTGATGTCCCCCACCGGATCAGCCAGCAACGAAACCTGACGCAGACCGTCAGCCATCCCAGAAACCCGCTGCTCATCCAAGCGGAGCCGATCCACCAACGGTGCTTCCATGCCAGCCGCTTCAGCAGCCGCGACGTCGGAGCGGTTGGCGTGCAAGATGGCTGGCGTATCGGATTCCAAAGCATCGGCAGCGGCCTGCAACCCGAGGTTTTTGAGATCCGTGGATGCCACTGCGAGCAGGCGTGACGCGGCTTTGGCGCGGCGGCCAAGCTCAGGCATCGACGAGATCGTGTCAGACACAATCAACACCCTACCGGGCACCGCGGCTAGCCTCGCCGGGAGTGCCGTACCTCACCTGTCGTACCGTTCGGAGCCAGCGTCTTCCGCTCGACCACCCACCGGGCGCGCACGCGCTAACAACAGTGCTTCGCCAACCGCCCCTCCATGGCTAAACGCCCGCGTTCGGGTTCGGTGCTGATCGGCACCGGCATTTTGCTTTCCCGTCTTTCCGGGTTGGCTCGTGAAATGGTGGCGGGCCGGGTCATTGGCAACAACGGACCCGCCGATGCGCTGGTCGCCGCACTCCGAATCCCCAACCTGCTTCAGAACCTGCTGGGCGAAGGCGTGCTCTCTGCCTCGTTCGTGCCGGTCTACAGCGAACTCCTCGACGACGAGTCCAAGAAACGTGAAGCAAGCCGTGTCGCCAGCGCGGTGGGCACAGCGTTGATGCTGGTAACCGGTCTGGCCATGTTGGTGCTGGTCATCGCAGCCCGGCCAATCACTCGGCTTTTGGCGTGGGGGTTGACGGGCGAAAACTTCGAACTGGCCGTCAACTTCACCCGGATCACCGTGGTGGGCATCGGATTTCTTGTGATGTCTGCGTGGTGCCTTGGGGTGCTCAACAGTCACCGCCGGTTCTTCCTTCCCTATGTGGCACCCGTCGTTTGGAACGCCACCCAGGTCGTCATCTTGACCATCGCCTGGCAACGCGATTGGTCCATCGCTAGCGCGTCGCGCGGCGTCGCCATTGGGGTCACCATCGGCGGCCTGCTTCAGCTTCTTGTTCAACTCCCTGTGGTGCTTTCGCTCGCGCCGGGCCTCAAACTGCGACTCGACAGAAACAACGCTCGGGTACGCGAAGTTCTCCAGCGGTTCGGACCCGCGTTGCTTGGTCGTGGCGCGATCCAACTCAACGCCTACCTCGACCTCCTCCTCGCTTCGTTTCTGGCTGCCGGTGGCCTGTCAGCACTGTTCAAAGCCCAGATGCTGTACACCTTGCCGATCAGCCTGTTCGCAATGAGCGTCGCGGCGTCAGAACTACCGGAGCTTTCTCGTCTACGAAGCGACCCCTACGAGATAGCCAAACGCTCCAACGAAGCGATGGGGCGGATTGCGTTCTGGATGGTTGGCTCAACCCTGGTGCTGGTCACCGCCGGTGAACCGCTGGTTGGTTTGCTGTTCCAAGGTGGGGCCTTTTCGATGGCCGACACTTCGCTGGTCTGGCTAATCCTCGCGGCTTACTCGGTGGCACTTCCCGCTGCTGGGCTGAGCCGAATGCTTCAGAACGCCGCGTTCGCGATGGGCGACACTCGAACCCCAGCACGGATGGCAACCTTCCGGGTCATCACGGCGGCCGCGGTAGGGCTCGTCGTGATGTTCCCCCTCGACCGGGTCATCATCGGTGCCACCGGAGTCGAGAACGTAAGCGACGCGTTCGGGTTCGCGGGACCGTTGAGCTCCGCGGTCCGCAGCAACGACGCCATCACCCGGCTCGGCCCGGCCGGGTTGGCGCTGGGAACCGCAGTGGCGACCTGGGCCGAAATCATCAACCTGCACCGGGCGTTGCGTCGTTCACTTCCTCAACTGCGAGGACCGCGTCAGTTGCTCATGCCGCTCCTTCCGGCAGCAGCACCAGCCTTTGCGCTCGCCGCTGCGCTCAAACTCCTCTGCAACGACTTGCCGAACCTGATCGAGTTGGTTGTCTGTGCCGGAAGCGGCGGCGCGCTGTTCGTCCTGTTGGCTTTCCGGCTCGGTATTCACGAAGCAGACATGGTGCTTCGCCCGGTTCGCAGAGTGCTCTGGCGCTAGCCCGGTACCGTCACCAGATCATCGGCGTGGATAATCACCGCGGCCGAGCCATCCGAAAGTTCTGTGCTCCGACGACCAGCCGACCGGCTGATCTCCACACTGTCGAGACGGGCCAGTCCTTTAGCGAACGGTTCCCCGTTGGTGTCGATCAACGCCACAGGTGCTCCAGCATCAAACGTTCCGGTAACGGCGCTGACTCCCGCAGCCAGCAACGACTTGCCAGCTTCGAGCGCGTTGCGAGCCCCAACGTCTACCGTCACCGTGCCCTGCGCGACCACAGCGAAAGCAATCCAGCTTTTGCGGGCCGATAGTCGGTGAGGTCGAGCACGCACCACCGTCCCCACACCAGCAGTGCCTGCCGTCGCGTCGGCTACCACCTGTGGTCGCGACGCATTAGCGATCACCGTTTCGATCCCCGACCAAGCGGCGATCTTGGCCGCCGCCAGTTTCGACGTCATCCCCCCGCTACCGCGGGCGCTACCTGCGCCGCCTGCCATCTGCTCGTGTTGCTGATCGATCTGTTGAATCTCTTCGATCAGCGAGGCCCGTTGATCAACCCGAGGGTCGCTGGTCTGCAGCCCGTCGGTATCGGTCAGTAGCACCAACCGGTCCGCCCCGACCAGGTTCGCCACTAACGCCGCGATCCGGTCGTTGTCACCCCACCGGATCTCGTCGTCGGCGATGGCGTCGTTTTCGTTGATGATCGGCACCACGCCAAGCTCCAGTAGCCGCACCAGCGTCTGGCGGGCGTGAAGGTACTGCGCTCGCACAATGAAGTCGTAGGGAACGAGCAGTACCTGCCCAGCGATCACCCCGTGCCCCGCAAGCTCGCTTCGGTACCGTTCCATCAACATGAGCTGGCCTACGGTCGAAACGGCCTGCAACGTGGACGCATCGCGAGGTCGTTGCGCGCCACCAAGTCCGAGTTCGGGAAGGCCCGCGGCGATCGCCCCCGACGTGACCAGCACCACCGACACCCCGCTGGTGCGGACATCAGCGATTTCGGCGCAGAGTTTGGCGATTGCCTCAGGCGCGATCGCGCCCTCATCGTTGGTGATCGATGACGTCCCAACCTTCACCACGACCGTTCTCACTGGTCTTCCTCGTATTCAAACGCGAAGCCGGCGATCCGCACGGTGTCACCGTGACCCACCCCCGCCCTTTTCAGCGCCGCGTTCACCCCAACCTGCTGGAGGCGCTGCTGGGCGTACGCCAACGCTTCAGGGTTGGTCATGTCGCTCAACGCGACCGCACGTTCCGCAGCCCGTCCGGACACGATCCAACTGGCGTCATCGGCTCGACCCACCGACACTTCGCTGGCAATCGGACGATGAATCGTGATGGCCTCGACCTCGTCGCGTTCGTGACGGGCTTCGCGAACCAGCGTGGCTAGCGAACCAATCACCGACGAAAGCCCTTCACGGGTCACCGAAGAGATCACCGGGCCGTTAAAAGAATGCTCAGGGACAATGTCGACCCGCGACCCGACCACCAGCCGGGGCCGGTCGAGGAGATCAGGCCGGTATGCCTCAAGCTCGCCAAGCAACACCTCAAGCTGGGTTTCCGGCGAGGTGCCTTCCCAAGGGGCGAGATCCAACAAGATGAGCAGCACTCGGGCTCGTTCCACGTGACGCAGGAACTGATGACCCAACCCTTTCCCTTCCGCCGCCCCTTCAATCAGTCCAGGGATGTCGGCCAGCACCATCTCGAAACCGTCGTCGGTACGAACCACCCCCAAGTTTGGTTCGAGCGTTGTGAACGGGTAATCGGCGATCTTTGGTTTGGCAGCCGACACGCTGGAAATGAACGTCGATTTGCCCACGTTGGGATAACCCACGATCGCTACGTCAGCCATCAGCTTCAGTTCGAGCCGGAGCCACCGTTCCTCGCCATGTTCACCTTGTTCGGCAAACGAAGGCGCCCGGCGTCGGTTGGAAAGGAACCGGGCGTTGCCTCGCCCACCTTCCCCGGCGGTGGCCGCCAACCAGCGATCACCATGATTGAGCAGATCAGCTAACGGTTCCCGGGTGTCATGGTCGAGCACCACGGTTCCTTCCGGCACGAACACTTCTAGGTCCGGCCCGCGGGCCCCGTGCCGGTTCGAACCACTGCCATGCGTGCCGCTCGGTGCTTTGCGGTGGGGATGGTCACGAAACGCCAGCAACGAAGCCACGTTGCGATCGGCGACCAGCCAGATCGATCCCCCGTTGCCGCCATCGCCGCCATCAGGGCCACCTTTGGCGACGTGAGCTTCGCGCCGGAACGCAACACAGCCAGCGCCGCCATCACCAGCCTTGACGTTGATGTTGCACTCGTCGACGAAATTGGACACACCGCAAGGCTAGAGCCTGGCCGGCACAGTGATACCGGGTCGGGTCCAAGAGGGTGACATACCGACGATCTACGATTGCGCGATGCGTGCCCAAGATGAACTCACCGAACGGGAGGCCCTTTGGGGTACCACCATGCGAGGCCATCTCGTCGAAGGGATCGAACGGGCCCACGCCGACTCGTCAGCAACGGTCGCGACGGGAGCCCGCAACGATCGCCTAGCCCGCGAAGCGTTAGAAGCCGCAACTCTTCGGCCGGGAGCAACGCTGAGCCACGGGGCTGGTACCCGGGCCACCGAAGAAGCACCGGACACGGCCCGAACCTGTTTCGAACGGGACCGAGATCGCATCCTTCACGCATCGGCGTTTCGCCGCCTTGCTGGCAAGACCCAAGTCTTCGTGTTTCCCGATGACCACCAGCGAACCCGCCTCACCCACGCCCTCGAAGTCGCACAGGTCGCCCGCTCGCTGAGTTGGGCCCTGTCACTCAACGTTCCGCTGGCCGAAGCGATCGCGCTGGGCCACGACTGCGGCCATGGTCCTGGTGGTCACGCCAGCGAAGACGCCTTGAGCTCGTTTCTCGACGACGGTTTCGACCATGCGGTCTGGGGTGCAGACGTCACCCTGCAACCGCTCAATCTCTGTGTCGAAACGCTCGACGGCATCCGAAACCATTCCTGGTCCCGACCGGCTCCCGCCACACCCGAAGCCGAAGTCGTGAGCTGGGCCGATCGGATCGCCTATGTCTGCCACGACTTCGAAGATGCGGTCACCGCGGGGGTTGTGCGCACCGAGGAGCTCCCGGCCGAGATTCGTGACTTCTGCGGGACATCTCGTCGCACCCAACTGGCCGGGTTTATTAACGCCATGATCGAAGCCACCGAACGCACCGGGCAGATCGGAATGTCCGAACAGGCAGCCGCGGCGCTGGCCAGTTTCCGGGCGTTCAACTACGAACGCATTTATCTTCGGCCCGAGTCTCGAAATCAGGCCGAACGGGTCGTGCGGGTGCTGCAAGCGCTCGTCGAACACCTGTGCCAAACCCCGAG
>Ga0075474_10000176_pt1 | contig 21738 bp, 19 predicted proteins | sample DEB08_DNA_2_FD_71485 | JGI IMG/M metagenome (GOLD analysis project Ga0075474, IMG submission 71485) | Aqueous microbial communities from the Delaware River and Bay under freshwater to marine salinity gradient to study organic matter... | ecosystem: Environmental > Aquatic > Marine > Coastal ...
GCGCAATGTGGGGTCGTCGTCAACCTTGCCGAGCGGACGACGAGTTGAACCAAACGCCACGAACGTGCTCGTCGAGAGGTTCAGTTCCTTGGCGGCACGTTGAAAGAACTCAATATCTTTCGGGTTTGCTCCGGGCCAACCTCCCTCGATGAAATGCACCCCCAGAGAGTCGAGTTGTTCTGCAATCGCCAGCTTGTCATCGACCGTTGCGGTGACGCCCTCGACTTGCAAGCCATCGCGCAGTGTGGTGTCGAAGATCTCGATGCTGCGTCGTTCGGTTGTCGTTGGAGTGCTCATTGGAGATGTCCTCTTCTGATTGTTGATGTCAGTATCGGCCTGAAAACTGAAAATGCCGCCCTAGGGCGGCAAAACGAGCACACGAGATCGTGTGCTCTAACGAATAATAATTGCTGGGACGAAATGACGTGTCATCACTCTCTATTCAATACGGCCCGACGACAAACGTCAACTCGCGGCCATGGGAGCCACTCACCCCAAGGAACTCCCCCTCTGTGGATAACTAGTGGATATCTAGCGGCAACTTGTTGAAACACCTTGAAATCCCGTGGATAACTGCCCAAACCACAAGGAATGCCGAGACCGAAATCCGACATCGAGATCAAGGAGAATTCTCTCCAACACGCGTTACGTGTAGATGCCAATTACTCTCTCCCTATGGCAGAAGAACAGCCGAACAGAGATGAACTTCTCTCCCCCGGGATGAGAGAACAGCTTGAACTGGGGTACGTCTTCGGTGGGCTTTCGACATTTGCACAGCAACCTTTCGTTCCCGACCTCGAGGATCTCGACCGATGGAAGCCTGACGCTGCAATCGTTGGCGCCCCATTTGACATCGGCACCACCAATCGACCAGGGGCTCGATTCGGTCCGCGATCGATTCGCACCTCTGCCTACGAATCAGGCACCTACCACATCGATCTCGACCTCGAAATTTTTGACCATCTCACCGTCGTTGATGTTGGTGATGCTCATTGCCCCCATGGTGACCCTGAACGCAGCTTGGCCAACATCCGGCACCGAGTTCACGAGATCGCACGACGCGGGATTGTTCCCATCACTCTCGGCGGTGACCACACCATCACATGGCCGGCCGCAACCGCTGTCGCTGACGTGTACGGCTATGGCAATGTCGGAATCGTCCACTTCGATGCCCACGCCGATACGGCGGATGTGATCGATGGAAACCTTGCAAGCCACGGAACGCCGATGCGGCGTTTGATCGAATCAGGTGCAATCCCAGGGGACCGATTTGTTCAGGTCGGTCTACGCGGGTACTGGCCGCCAGCAGACGCCTTTGCATGGATGCGTGAGCAGGGGATGGTGTGGCACACCATGCAAGAAATCTGGGATCGCGGATTCAAGGCAGTGATGGACGACGCTGTCAAAGAAGCGCTCTCATCTGCCGACTACCTCTACATCTCGGTTGACGTTGACAGCCTCGACCCATCGTTCGCACCAGGAACCGGGACTCCAGAGCCAGGTGGAATTGCAACGAGTGACATTCTTCGAATCGTTCGGCAACTCGCCCGGGAACACAACGTTGTCGGAATGGACGTCGTTGAAGTCGCGCCGGCGTATGACGTGAGCGAACTCACCGTAAACGTTGCGCACCGACTGGTGCTGGAAACTCTTGGCGGAATTGCCGCTCGTCGTCGCGACCAGGCATCGTAAGTTCTGAAGCCAATCCGCCGCATAGGAGTCACCTAGTCTCGGCATCTATGACTGAACGCCGACCCTTCTTCATCGACACCGACACTGCGAGCGACGATGCCGTTGCTCTTGTCATGGCGTTTGCCCGTGACGACATCAACATCGTCGGAGTGAGTGTGGTCGCCGGCAATGTCCCGCTTGCATCAGCCCTCCAAAATGCGCTCTACACGCGGGAGATCTGTGGCCGCGAGGATGTTCCGGTCTATGCCGGAGCCGATCGTCCTCTGATGTATGAGCTCGGCACTGCACAGCATGTTCACGGAAACGACGGAATGGGCGATATCGGGCTTCCTTTGACCGGTCGAACACCAAGCGCAGCGCACGGCGTCGACGCGCTTCTACAAGCGTCACACGATTACGCGGGAGAACTTACACTCGTAACACTTGGCCCGCTCACCAACATCGCTCTCGCGGTCCATCGTGACCCAACGATTGCTGACCGTATTTCTCGAGTCGTGATAATGGGGGCGGCCGCAGACCACGTTGGCAATGTGAATCCTGTTGCGGAATTCAATATGTGGGTCGACCCGCACGCCGTTCAGATCGTGCTTGATTCAGGGTTGCCGCTTGAATTTGTCGGCTGGGATATTTCTCGACGAGATGCAGTCATCGTTCCGGATGAGGCCCAGCGCCTTCGGGCAATCGGCACGCCTCGCGCTGAATTCACTATCGACATTCAGCGGATCGTGGCTGAGTTCTGCGCGAACGACACGAAGCTTGCAGGTTTTGATATGCCTGACCCGATCACCATGGCGTATGCGATCGACCCGTCGGTAGCAACCGAGACTCGTCGCCTCAACCTTGTCACTGAGTGTGGTGACGGCCCCACTCGGGGCATGGTGGTCATGGATCTGCTGGGATTCACTGGAAGAGAACCGAACGCTCTCGTCGTCATGCACGCCGACCACGCAAAGTTCATCTCTCAACTTGAAGCGGCGATTTCGTAGCGTCGAATAATGCAGCCGGTCTGGCAGATGAAGTTGTCAGCCGACGAGTTCGCACCAGTGGCGATAGCGGTCGATCTTGCCGCGAACTGCGTCACCGTAAGCTTCCGCAATTGCGCGAGTCATCGGTCCGGGACACGGTATCTCGCGATCGTCCACTGAATTGACCGACGACACTTCGGCAGCTGTGCCCACCACAAATGCCTCCTCGGCGATGTACAGATCGCTGCGAGCAAGGTTGTCAGTGCGCGCCTCAAACCCGAGATCAGACGCAATCGTCATGACCGTGCTTTGCGTGATGCCCTCAAGAGCACCGGCGGAGAGCGGAGGTGTCAGTAATTTACCGTGGCGGGCCACAAATAGGTTCTCACCGGAACACTCAGCAACCAATCCGTTCGGCGCAAGCATGACAGCCTCGTCGTAACCAGCGTTTAGCGCTTCGACCTTCGCAAGCGACGAGTTCACGTAGTTTCCAGTCGTTTTCGCAGCCGGGGGCATCGTGTTGTGATCGTGACGAGTCCACGACGAGGTCTTCAGCCGCACGCCCTTTTCAACAGCGTCATCACCGAGGTACGCGCCCCATGGCCAACAGGCAATTGCAACCTCAACTTTGCAAGGCAGTGTGTTGAGGCCCATCTCTCCGTACCCGTAGTAGGCAATTGGACGTATGTAACACGAGTCAAGACCGGTCGACGCAACTGTCTCTTTCGTCGCCGCGGTGAGCTCATCAACCGAATACGGCATCGGCATTCCAAGAATCTTCGCTGAGTTGTGGAGTCGTTCAATGTGCTCGGTCAGACGAAACACTGCCGGGCCGTCGGCGGTTGCGTACGCGCGAATACCCTCGAATACGCCCATCCCGTAGTGCAACGTGTGGGTGAGAATGTGAACGTTGGCATCTGCCCAGTCGACAAGCGAGCCGTTCATCCAGATTTTTGGTGTTGAGGTAATCGGCATGTGAACAGTCTTTCAGACGTAATCGGGGTTGTTCAGCGCTTCATTCACGAAGAAACGCGTGAGGCGATCATGTCACCGATCGCAACTGTTCCTTCAGTCGGAACCTCAGCACACGCGGCCTCAATACGGCGCGCAGCATCAGATTCGCCAAGAAAGTCGAGCATCAAGGCCGCTGACAGAATCGCGGCCGTCGGGTTCGCAACTCCGGTTCCTGCAATGTCTGGAGCTGAGCCGTGAACTGGTTCAAACATCGAAGGTCCCGACCGGCTCGGGTTGAGATTCGCAGATGAGGCAAGCCCAATTCCACCGGACACGGCACCGCCAAGATCGGTGAGGATGTCACCAAACAGGTTGTCGGTCACGACGACGTCGTAGCGATGCGGGTCTTGCACAAAATAAATACAGGCCGCGTCAACGTGGTTGTACGAAGTCTCAATCTGCGGATACTCAGCGGCAACCGAGTTGAACGTGCGCTCCCAGAGATCACCCGAGAACGTCAGCACGTTGGTTTTGTGAACAAGAGTGACGTGTTTGCGTTCGCGCTGCAATGCAAGTTCGAATGCATACCGCACACAACGCTCGACACCCATTCTCGAGTTCACAGATCCTTGTGTGGCGACCTCATTCGGCGTTCCTTTGCGAAGCACGCCACCCTCTCCGACGTATGGCCCTTCAGTGTTTTCGCGAATCACCACGAAATCGTGCGGGCGACTATGGCCCGGCGCAGTGCCCACAAACGGACGCTGGTTCACGTAAAGATCAAGTTCAAATCGCATTTTCAGCAACAGTCCGCGCTCGATCACCCCGGGAGCAACACGAGGATCCCCGACGGCGCCGAGCAGAATTGCATCAAAGTCGCGAAGTTGGTTAAGGGTTTCATCCGACAGAATTTCTCCGTCGTTGAGATAGCGGGCACCACCGAGATCAAAATCTGCTGTTTCAAGCTCTACCCCAGAGGCTCGAACGACCTTCAGCGCCTCAGCAGTGACCTCTGGGCCAATGCCATCTCCCCCTACAACTGCAATGCGATAAGCCATACCGGAAGGTTACGCCAACATCAATCAGTCGCGTACGGGAAATGAGACTTCTAGTCTCCGATATCGTAGAGATATGAGCGAGCAACTCTCACGAGATGCCTACGAGCGCCTGAAGGCTGAGTATGAGGATCTTTCGACGCGCGGGCGAATCGAAGTCGCCGAGGAGATTGAACTTGCCCGGGCCGAAGGCGACCTAAAGGAAAATGCGGGCTACCACGCAGCCAAAGACAGGCAAGGCCACATGGAAGGCCGAATCAGGCAACTCGAATATCTTCTCGAACATGCAGTCGTCGTCGAGGGAAGCCGGCCGGTCTTCACGATGATCTACGAGGGTGACGATGTCGACATGGCGGAACGATTCGTCATCGGCAGCCAAGAAGAACGTGACGGCCTTCCCGCCGATATCACGATCGTGGGCCCCGGCTCCCCACTTGGCGATGCCCTTGCTGGAACCTCCTCGCCTGGCCTACTGGAATACGAAGGGCCAAACGGAGTGTTGAAAGTAGAGATCCTCTCGATCGATGATCTCTAACACCCACGGGCGGTACCACGCGTGACGACAATTGATAATGGGCATGAAGCGGAAGCACCAGCGCCTCCCCTTCCTCCTACCCGAACGGTCGTTGTTGAGGATCTCGGAGAACTCGCCATTCGTCACGTTCAAGGACCAAAGAACGCTCCTACCATCGTGCTTCTTCACGGTTGGACTGCCACCGCCGACATCAATTACTTCTCCGCCTTTGAGGCTCTGTCGCAATACTTCTCCATCATTTCCTTCGATCAACGTGGCCATGGAACTGGTTTCCGGACGAGGAAGTCATTTCGCCTCGAAGATTGTGCAGACGATGTCATTCGCGTCGCAGACGCTCTTGAAGTTCAAGACCTCATCGGTGTTGGGTACTCGATGGGAGGGACAATTGCACAACTGCTATGGAAACAGCATCCTCAAAGAGTTCGAGGGCTCGTTCTTTGCGCAACTGCTCCCTACTTCTCTGAACGTCGCGAAGAACGGCTGAGTTTTATGGGTCTTAACGGCCTTGCGACGCTTGCAAGGTTGACACCAGGCCAAGCTCGAGATTGGCTCAGTGAGCAGTTCTACCTTCAACGCAAGTCAGAAAGTTGGGGGCCGTGGGCGATTGCGCAAGCCGCCCAACACGATTGGCGCTTAGTTCTCGAGGCAGGCCACGCTGTCGGACAATTCTCATCGCTTGACTGGGCACACACAATCGACGTACCAACATCGATCATCGTCACGCTCGATGACCCTGTCGTCCCGAAATCACGTCAGGTGAAGTTGTTCGATCTCATCCCAGATGCCGACGTGTTTCGAGTGAGAGGCGAACACGACGCCATCGTTGCCCAGGCGGACCGTTTTGTTCCCACCTTGATTCGCGCGATCGACAGCGTTTCCAGACGCACCAGCGCGGCGTTATGAGCCGGCTCAAAGGGCCGTCGAGCACCAACTGGATGGGCCGCTCTGCCCGGGTCGCTCGACTCGGTGCACGGGTCGGCGCAACGCACATCGGTACAGCTGCACGAAAAGTCTTTGCCGATGCCGACAGGCGCTCAGAACTCGATACTCGAAAGCAGATTGCAACCGCCCAACACGTCACCGAAGAACTCGGACAGATGAAGGGCGCCCTCATGAAGCTTGGCCAAATGGCTTCTTACCTCGACGACGCCTTACCAGAACCCCTTCGCGCCGCCTTAGCCACACTGCAGAACAACGCTCCGCCGATGAGCGCCGAACTCGCCAGCGAAGTCATCACTGAAGAACTCGGGTCACGACCGGCGGAGTTATTTGTTGAGTGGGACCCAACACCGATCGCCGCTGCATCAATCGGGCAAGTTCACCGAGCAATCATCCTTGATAGGACAACAGGCACCGAACGAGCCGTCGCAGTCAAAGTGCAGTACCCGGGCGTGGATACCGCAATCGCATCAGATTTAAAAAATGCAAACATTCTCGGCACCATCTTGAAACAAGGTTTCGGTGGCCTCGATCCAACAGAGATGATGGAAGAGATCAAGGAACGGCTCACCGAAGAGCTCGATTACACGCGCGAAGCGCAGAATCAACAGCGGTTCGCTGACTTTTATCGCGGACATCCCACTATCTCGGTTCCAGAAGTTGTACCCGAGTTTTGCTCGGGCAGAGTCCTCACCACCGAACTCGTGAGCGGCCACACGTGGTCTGACGTGCTCACGTGGGACCAACACGAACGCGATGCGATTGCCGAAACCATGTTCCGATTTGTATTCCGGAGCCTCTACACGATGCGTTCGTTCAATGGCGATCCGCATCCCGGGAACTACCTCTTCCACCGTGGAGGCAAGGTCACCTTTCTCGACTTCGGTCTGGTCAAAGATTTTTCTGCTGACGAGATGACCACATTCGAAACCATGGTGCGGCTCGCTGCAGTTGACCATGACATTCCAGGATTCCGATCATTGCTGGAGACTGCCGGAATGCTGAAGGCAGACGCACCAGTGGATACTGCCGATGTCGGAACCTATTTCTCTAGGTTCTATGAACCTGTTGCCGCCCAACGCGAGATCACTTGGACGCCCGAGTATGCGTCAGGGATTGTTCGCCACACTTTCGATCGAAGCAGCCCCATCTCGCAATATGCGACTGTTCCACGTGCATTCGTCTTCATCCAGCGGATCAACCTTGGCCTCTACGCCCTGCTTGGAGACCTCAATGCCACCGGTAACTACCGGCAAATCGCTGAGGAGTTGTGGCCATTCATACAGTCACCGCCAAGTACGGCACTGGGTGAGGCTGAGGCTGAATGGCTAAAAACACGGGTCTCGGGAACAAAGTCGTAACGACCGGCGGTACGGTCGAATACATGGCCCCGTCGATTCGCACCACACTCGTTGCGTCAATCGCCACACTTGTGCTTGTTAGTTGCGGTGGCGATCCAACTCAAGAATTAGCTGAGAATGCCGATGTAACTGACGTCTCGCTTGAGCCGCTGAGCAACACCTCAACGACCGAAGCGGTGCAACTCGATCGACCTTTGCTAGCCGCCCCCTCTGTAATCCCTACCGAACTCATCATCACCGACATAGTCGAAGGAACCGGCCGCGCTGTCTCTGAAGGCGACACGGTCTGGGTCGATTACACCGGAGTGCGCTCGGCTGATGGACTCGAGTTCGACAACAGCTATCAACGCGGCGAACCCATTGCATTCACTGTCGGAATCGGATCGGTCATTGATGGATGGGATACTGGCCTCATCGGAGCAAAAGCCGGTGGCCAACGTCGTCTAGATATCCCCGCTGACATGGCATACGGCGACAATCCGCCTGGTGGCGTCATCGAAGCCGGTGATGCCCTGACCTTCATGCTTGAGATTCGTGCGGTCGTCGCCACGTCAACTTCCGACGATATTCCCGAGATCGATACCGCTGCGTATTCCCCAACAGAAGACTTAGAACTCACTGATCTCTCGATTGGCGAGGGAGCCGTCGTTCAGGTCGGAGATAGCGCAATCCTGCACCTGCTCATCGGCAATGCCGATTCCGGTGACATTCTGTTTGAAACATGGTCAGAGGGGCAGCCAACCCTCATCCAGGTTGTCGAGGGGTATTCGATTCCAGGGCTCTACGAGGGACTTCAGGGTATGGCAGTTGGCGGGACCAGGGCAATGTCGGTACCTGCTGAGCTTGCATTCGGTGATGAAGGCATCACCGATCTTGGCCTCGCCGGTGGCACGCCAATTCTTCTCGTTGTAGAACTCGTTGGCACCTACTAGCCCGACCACCTCACGGCTCGCGCCGGTATCCGGATAGATTTGACACGTCAACACGAGCGCGCGCCAACCGCTCAGTGATCAGAACGACAGAACGGAACCGACAAACATGACGACCGAACGACCGATGACACTGCCTGAGAAGATCTGGCATCGTCACCTCGTGACATCCACACCTGGCGAGGCCGACCTTCTTTATATCGACCTTCATCTCATCCATGAGGTGACAAGCCCCCAGGCATTCGATGGCCTCCGGATGAGTGGACGCACGGTGCGCCGCCCGGAACTCACGGTCGCCACCGAGGACCACAACGTTCCGACGGAGAATATCGATCAGCCGATTGCTGATCCGATTTCTGCGAAGCAGGTCGAGACACTTCGAGTCAACACGAAAGAATTTGGGATCGTCAATTACCCAATGGGCAATTCCGACCAAGGAATTGTTCATGTGATCAGTCCAGAGCAGGGCCGCACCCTTCCTGGAACAACAATCGTGTGCGGCGACAGCCACACCGCAACCCACGGCGCGTTTGGCGCTCTCGCATTCGGAATTGGAACCAGCGAAGTTGAGCATGTGCTCGCAACCCAAACCCTGCCGCAAAGCCGTCCGAAATGGATGTCCGTCAGCGTTGAGGGCGAACTCCAACCGGGTGTAACGGCCAAAGATGTCGTTCTGGCCATCATTGGGGTCGTCGGCACCGGCGGCGGAATCGGCCATGTCATCGAATACCGGGGCTCCGCAATCACATCCCTGTCGATGGAAGGCCGAATGACTGTCTGCAACATGTCGATCGAAGCTGGTGCCAAGGCAGGACTCATCGCTCCCGACGAGACCACCTTCGACTATCTCAAAGGGCGTGATCATGCCCCAACCGGCGTCGACTGGGAGGCTGCGGTAGCTGACTGGGCAACCCTCGCATCCGATGAAGGTGCCACATGGGACAAAGAAGTGGTCATCGACGCTGCGTCGATTCGACCGCAGGTCACGTGGGGTACGAATCCGGCACAGGTGATGTCAATTGATGGCAATGTCCCATCTCCCGACGATTTCACTGACCCAACCACCCAAGAAACTGTTCGCCGTGCGCTCGACTACATGGGCCTTGAGCCCGGAACTGCGATGCGCGACGTTCCCGTCGACACCGTGTTCATCGGATCCTGTACCAACAGCCGAATTGAAGACCTTCGAGCGGCCGCTGCGGTACTAGAGGGCAGGACCGTGACGGTCCCCCGAGTAATGGTCGTGCCGGGCTCGCATCGGGTGAAGGCACAAGCCGAGGCCGAAGGACTTCACCAGGTCTTCACCGCTGCCGGGGCAGATTGGCGTGAACCAGGTTGTTCAATGTGCCTCGCAATGAACCCGGACAAACTTGCGCCGGGTGAGCGATCAGCAAGCACATCAAATCGAAACTTCGAGGGTCGCCAAGGGCGCGGTGGCCGCACACACCTCGTATCCCCTGCTGTCGCCGCAGCAACTGCTGTTGCGGGCCGATTTGCCCTTCCGGAGGACCTCTCATGAAAGCCGTTCGCGTCATCACCGGAACCGGCGTTCCACTTCGCCGAAGCGACGTCGACACCGACCAGATCATTCCTGCTGAATGGTTGAAGAGGGTTGAGCGCACAGGTTTCGAGAAAGGACTCTTCTCGACTTGGCGTGACGATCCGTCGTTCGTATTAAACGATGAACGCTTCGCTGGCGCCAACATCCTTGTTGCAGGACCGTCGTTCGGAGTTGGTTCAAGCCGAGAGCACGCCGTTTGGGCAATCCAACAGGCTGGTTTCGAGGCGGTGATCGCTCCAAGTTTCTCAGACATCTTCAGAAATAACTGCACAAAGAATGGACTCGTCCCGGCCGTTTTACCGCTTGCTGAAGTCGAAGCAATTTGGGCAGCCATTGATGCGAATCCGTCCACCTCAATCGTGGTCGACATGGAGCAGCTCGTTGTCGAAGTACCTGCTGCTGGAATTTCGTCCGAATTCCCGATGGACCGGCCAACTCAGCATCGATTCCTCGAAGGGCTCGATGACATTGGCATCACTCTTGGTCATGCTGAAGCGATCGACTCGTACGAGGCGCAACGCCCGGCTTGGCTAAAGGCCTAACACGTTAAGGCGCCGTCAACGGAGTATCCCTCGATGCTCACGCCAGAAAAAACGAGACCGGTTGGCATTTCTGAGACAGAAAGAGCCTCGATGACAACGGATTGCTCGACGATCTTAAATTCTCCAGCCCAAGAGCCCGTCGATGGAGTAAAGGTCAGCGCTACTCCTGTCAGCCCTCCCACAGGCTGATCCGCATTCTCCACAAACCATCGGTCAGATGTTCCGTCAACAGTCGTGAGACACATCTGGTCCGATGAAGTTCTCAATCCGAGCCTTCGAACCAGTCGACCACCAACACCGTCAGACTTCGCCAATCGAACAGATAGTTCAGTATCGACGTCGACCGTCATCATTGTTTCATCGATGCTTGAAACGCATTCAAACTCTCCAGAAACTGTGTGACCCTGATGATCATTACCAACAAACGATCCAGAGGCCCGGTCGTCGTCAACATAGACGGTGACGTCTGCCTCAACAGAGGCGATATTCGAGGAGTGGTAATGAAGTTGACCATCGATCGCTGTGAATCCATCCGAAATTGGAGCTGCCGAGTTCAGCCTGAAGAACGACTCACCAGATGCGACGATCTCAAGCGGAAACCAACCTCCCCCTTCGCCAAGTGAGCAAGTTGCGATTGGCGAAAAGATCCCGACAGCACCGTCGTTACTCGCAACCATCCGTTCGTCGAGATCGAGAGCCTCAACAGTTACCGACATGATCACCGATTGCACCAGTCCGGCCGGTGCCACGATTTGCGGAGGAGGCGCGTGAGTTGTTGTTGTTGTTGGCGTGATTTCAAGTTGCTCAACAACTGTTACAGATTGTTGAGCCGAACAGCCAGCCACCACAACTAGCGAAAGAATTCCAACGAGCAATCGGTGTGGCACATCTCCACGTTAGGTGCTGCGGCACTTACGCAGTCGTCAGAAGTCAGTCAATCGCGTCAGTCGTGACGTCAGCATTAAATGAAGCAAGGTCACGCAACCGCGTATCGTTCGAAAACACTTCGATCGGCTTATTGGATGGCAGTCGCAACATACGTTGAAGGACCCGCATCTGTGTGTGCTGGTTGTACTCAACGAATGTAATTGCCCATCCATCTCGGCCAGCTCGAGCGGTTCTTCCCGACCGGTGTAGGTAATCCTTTGCATCACCAGCTGGGTCGTAATGGATCACTGCACCGATGTCATCAATGTCGATACCTCGAGCCGCAACGTCAGTCGCCACAAGCACATTCAAACGGCCCTCTGCAAACCGCTGAAGAGCCCGTTCACGCGCCGCCTGAGAGAGATCACCATGAATGGCCGCCGCGTTAACGCCATTGTCCACAAGCGCATTCTCGACCTTGTCGCAGAGTCGTTTCGTCTGACAGAACACAACGACTTTCGAAATTGATTCGCTGATAGCACCAACAATTCGCGCTTTGTCCATGTGATGAACTGCAAGAAATAGGTGGTGCATCGACCCCACAGTGTCAGTAGCCGAATCGATCGCAACTTCAACCGGATCTTTCAAGTAATGCCGGATGAGGTGCCCAACATCGCCATCGAGAGTCGCAGAAAACAGCATTGTCTGAGATCGGCCGGTGCAGTGCCTGAGAATCCATTCGACCTGTGGCGTGAATCCATCGTCGGCCATGCGATCAGCTTCATCGAGACACACAATCTGCACAGCGCCAAGATCAACCTCGTCAGATTTGATGAGATCAATCAAGCGCAGCGGTGTCGCAACGACAAGTTCGACCCCACCTTGCAGCTCACGTACTTGATGTTCTCGGCTCGCCCCTCCGTACACCGGGGCAACAGTGATTCCTGCAGCGGCAGCGACTGGTTGCAGCACCTCAGCTACCTGAACTGCAAGCTCACGCGTCGGGACCAACACCAAACCAAGAGGGGCACTCGGCCCAGCCGAGCCCTCGATTCTCGACAGCATTGGGATCCCAAATGCGAGGGTCTTACCTGATCCGGTTTTTGCTCGACCGCACACGTCGCGACCACCCATTGCAACCGGAATTGCCTCAATCTGAATGGCAAAGGGTTCTGCGAAACCCGCTGCAGCCAGCCCGATATCAATGCGCGCGGGTACCCCCAGCTCTGCAAAACCAGTTGGGGGTTCGACAGCCGGCAGAGAGTTTGCGGTCGTCAACCTTCCCGTTCGTTGCTCTTCGTTCGATGTTTCAGGGCGACGTTGTGGTGCAGGACGTCGCCTGTTGCGGTTTCCGCCGCCTCGACCGCGACCGCTGTGTTGCTCTGACATGATGTGTGAAGGCTACCGCCAGACCCGCTCCAGAAGGTTTTGACATTGCTCAGCGCTTCTCGGGGGGCTATCGTTGAGGTCGTGGAAAACACCTTGCGTCCGCTTCTGCTCCTTATGTAGGGCGAGCGCGCTCAAAAACGACGTTCGCCCGCCCCCGCCGCCCCGGTTGGGGGCGATTTCATTTTTCATACGACACCCGACGATTTACCGCTTGCAACAAGGAACACACATGCCTCCAAAACCTGCCACTCCAAAAAAGATGCCATTCGATCGCTACGAACCCTTGGTGCCAATTGTGCTCACCGATAGGACTTGGCCAAACAGGGTCATCGACAAGGCACCAACCTGGTGCTCAGTTGACCTCCGAGACGGAAACCAAGCACTCATCGATCCAATGGATCCGGTGCGCAAGTTGGCGATGTTCCGTGAACTCGTCAAGATGGGATTCACCGAAATCGAGATCGGGTTTCCCTCAGCGAGTCAGCCTGACTTCGACTTCGCTCGTCAGTTGGTGACCGACGATCTCATACCGGAAAATGTCTGGATCCAAGTATTGGTTCAGTGTCGTCCGGAACTGATCTCCCGCACCTACGAGGCATTGCAAGGAGCGCCACGCGCAATTGTTCACTTCTACAACTCGACGAACCCTTTGCAGCGCGAGGTTGTGTTCAACCTCGACAAAGAGGGCATCAAGCAGGTTGCAATTGATGGGGCACATCTCTGCAAACAGCAAGAAGCCGCACTATCTGGAACAGACATTCGCTACGAATATTCACCAGAGAGTTTCACGCTCACGGAACCCGAATATGCGATAGAGGTCTGCGAGGCGGTGATGGACGTCATCCAGCCCACCCCAGACAACCCTCTTATTCTCAACTTGCCAGCCACGGTTGAGTGCTATTCGCCAAACGTCTATGGCGACGTCATCGAGTGGTTCGGTCGCACAATTCGTGATCGAGGCTCAGTCATTATCAGCCTCCACCCCCATAACGACCGTGGTTGCGCAGTCGCAGCCGCAGAGTTCGGCGTCATGGCAGGTGCCGATCGAGTTGAGGGAACACTCTTTGGCAACGGGGAACGAACTGGCAATGTTGACGTCATCAACCTCGCAATGAACTTGTTTGCCAACGGAGTTGACCCCGAACTCGATATCTCCGACATTGATGCCCTTCGTCGAACCGCCGAATACTGCAACCGTCTGCCAGTTCACCCGCGGCATCCGTATGTCGGTGACCTCGTCTACACGGCATTCTCTGGGTCGCACCAAGACGCAATCAAGAAAGGCTTTGAGCGGCTGCCTGAGAATTATGACCGTTGGGGAGTCCCCTATCTTCCGATTGACCCGAAACACGTTGGTCGCAGTTACGAGGCTGTGATACGTGTAAACAGCCAATCAGGCAAGGGCGGCGTCGCTTATGTGATGAAGGAAGAGTACGGCTACGACCTCCCGCGACGTCTGCAAATCGAATTCTCCAAAACGATTCAGCACATCACAGAGGACTCAGGGACCGAAATCTCACCCGGGGTCATGTGGGATGCATTTAGCGCTGAATACCTGCCTGAGGAGCCCGCATTCAAACTTCGCAGCCACGAACTTCATACCGCAACAACCGATGGCAAAGGCCGCACAAAGCTCACTGCGCAACTGTCCGTCGATGGTGAAGCCGTCACCATCGCTGGCGAAGGAGATGGCCCAATCGAAGCATTTGTCGCGGCATTGCGCACTACGTGGCCAATTGAATTCGATGTTCTTGATTACACCGAACACGCCATCGGCCGAGGAGCCGACGCCCAAGCCGTCGCCTACGTCGAAACAGCATCAGATACATCCACGCGGTGGGGCCTCGGAACCGACCCGAACATCACAACCGCTTCGATGAAAGCGGTGCTTGCGGCGTTCGAACGCCAGCAACGCTGATCGCAAATCACTCTCACGAGTAGCATCTGCATCATGTTCGTCACAGTTGATCGCGAGTTATGTGCAGCAACTGGCGGTTGTGCTCAGCTCTGTCCGGATGTCTTCTCGATCGGAGCCGACGGCATTGTCGTGGTGACGCAAGCATCACCAGATGAATCGCTTCAGCCACTGGTACTTGATGCCGCCGACCTTTGCCCTACCGCAGCAATCTCTGTTGAGCATTAGAACGATGGGCTTCTTGCACCGACTTGAGAACGCGTGGAACGCCAACGGATCAAACCTCTGCGTCGGGCTTGATCCAGATATCTCAAAGATGCCAGAAAAATTCGCGTCGCAGCCGAACGGAATTGCTGAATTCTGTATTGAGATCGTGGAGGCAACCGCCGACCTCGTGTGCGCATTCAAACCACAGATTGCCTACTTCGCGGCGCAGCGAGCTGAGGCTCAACTTGAATCGATCTGCAACCACATTCGTTCCCACCATCCAGACGTGGTGCTCATTCTCGATGCAAAACGAGGCGACATCGGCTCAACGGCAGCAAATTATGCGGTTGAGGCATTTGACCGCTTTGCTGCTGATGCCGTCACCGTGAACCCCTACCTTGGCACCGACTCAGTAGAGCCATTTTTTGCAGCCGGAGGCGGCGTCATCGGTCTATGTCGTACGTCAAACCCAGGTGGCGATGACCTCCAGATGCTCGACGCCGGCGGAGTCCCGCTGTTCGTTCGGGTCGCCGAGATGATCTCTCAACAGTGGACCCAACTTGGGGATTGCGGACTCGTCGTTGGGGCGACGTATCCCAACGAGTTGGCACAGGTGAGAACAGTCGTTGGTGATCTGCCCATTCTTGTGCCTGGTGTCGGAGCTCAAGGCGGCTCTGCTGACGAGGTGCGCTTGCATGGTTCACGACCAGACGGCCACGGCCTCATTGTGAACTCTTCGCGAGCAGTCTTGTATGCAAGTCGTGGCGACGACTTCGCAGATGCTGCTCGAGCGGTTGCCGATGAAACTCGGCGTAGTTGCTCTCCCGCGTAGTTGCTCTCCCTCGGTTCAGCCGTCGAGCGCAACAACGCTTGTAATACCGGGCGACTGACGCAGAACGTCCAAAACCTCGCTCGACACCACTGAACCTGTTGCAATGAGCATCACGGCTGAATCTTGGCCATCTACTCTGCCGACGTCCATGTCAGCGATGTTGACCTCGGCATCGCCGAGAACGGTGCCGACGGTGCCGATGACACCAGGGCGATCGTCGTTCGAGATCAGCAACATGTGCGCCGCAGGTGGAACATCGACTCCGTGCCCATCAATATGGACGACACGCTGCTGAGCTTTGCGTCCGGTAAGTACGCCTGAGATCGTGTGCGATCCACCAGAGACGGTCAGCAGATTGAGGTACTCGTCAGACACCGAACGCTTGATTTCCTCAAGTTCAACTCCAGCTTCGGCGGCCAACTTCGGAGCGTTCACGAAGCTCACCTGCTCCTCAGAGGTCCTTCCGAAGAAGCCCTTCAATACTGCAAGGCCAAGGATTCTGGTGTCGTGCACAGCAATATCGCCCGCGACCTCGAACGTGATCGTTGATGGCGAGTCCACGACAAGTGAGGAGAACAGGCGTCCCAGACGTTCCGCCAAGCCGAGGTATGGCCGTAGGTTGTCGTCCGCTTCCGCAGCGTCAACATTCACCGCCCACGGAACAAATTCTCCTGCAAGGGCGAGCAACATCATGTCGGCGATGGCGTCGCCAGCCTTGTCCTGTGCCTCGCGGGTGCTCGCTCCGAGGTGAGGAGTGACAACGACCTGTGGCAGATCAAACAGCGGACTCTCTGTGCATGGTTCCGAATCAAAAACATCAAGAGCTGCGCCAGCAATTGTTCCCGATGAAATACATGCCGCCAAATCTTTCTCAACCACGATTCCACCACGCGCCACGTTGATGACACGAAGGGAGGGCTTTGCAGTTGCAAGGAGTTCAGCGTTGATAAGGCCAATGGTTTCTTGCGTTCGAGGCAAGTGGACGGTAAGGAAATCGCTTACCGCAACGAGCTCTTTAAGCGACAACAATTCGACACCAATTTCCTTCGCGCGATCCTCCGATACAAACGGATCAAACGCAACGATGCGCATCTGAAAGGCGCGTGCACGATCTGCAACCAGTTTTCCGATACGACCAAGTCCGACAATGCCAAGGGTTTTGTCGGCAAGTTCAACGCCTTCCCACTTCGATCGTTCCCAACGCCCAGCAACGAGAGCCGAATGCGCTTGTGGAACATTTCGTGCCTGAGACAGCAGCAGCGCCATCGTGTGTTCCGCAGCAGAGATGATGTTCGACTGTGGAGCATTGATGACCATCACCCCCGACTCGGTTGCTGCGGTCACGTCGACATTGTCAAGTCCGATACCTGCCCGTCCGACCGCAATGAGTGAATCGGCCTTCGCCAGCACATCTGCTGTCACTTGAGTGGCCGACCGGATGATGAGTGCGTGCGCGCCAACAATTGCTGACTGCAATTCCTCGTCTGACAATCCCTCCTGGACATCCACGTCATGACCGGCTGCACGCAAACGGTCGAGCCCACCTGGGGCGATTGATTCAGTCACAAGAATGCGAGCCATAGATGGTCATCGTTACCCCGCAGATGCCTCTCATCCAACTGAAATCAGGAGTATGTACAAAGTGTCACACCGGGTCTACGCGTGGGTGGCTGACCGCTCGGAGTGACTACCGTTGACATATGTCGTCAAATCTCGAGGAGATCACATCGGACGATGTTGAGGTGCGTCTCCTTTCAACCCCAGAAGAGTTAGATGAGGCATCAGAGGTTCTCATGCAAGTTTGGGGTTCAAACACGCCGATCGTGACGCACGAGATGCTTCGGGCCGTCCACCATTCTGGGGGATATATCTCGGGAGCGTACGAACAGGGACGACTCGTCGGGGCATCCTTTGGCTGGTTGGCGCGACACCATGACGAGACGGCACTACATAGCCACGTCACAGGCTTGCTACCGGGAACTCGGCATGTTGGACTTGGGCGCAGGATGAAGTTCCATCAGCGAGACTGGGCATCAGTTCGCGATATCTGCTGGATCACTTGGACCTTCGATCCCCTCGTTCGAACGAATGCATGGTTCAACATTGGGGTGCTCGGCGGCCAAATTGCCGAATATCTGCCGAACTTCTACGGCCCAATGACCGACGCAATCAACGCAAACGATGAAAGCGACCGAGTTCTCGTTGCCTGGCGGGTTAGTGATTCTCCTTCGATATCAACGACAGATCCGAGCACCCGAAAAGAAGTTCCAACACCCGATGACATCGTCTCATTACGCAAAACAGACCCGCAGGCAACCCAACGTTGGCGTCACGAAGTGAGGTCGGCTCTCAACGGGGCGCTCGCAGATGGTTTCGTCGTCGTTGGCTTTACCAAAGATGGGTCATATCAACTTGAGAGGCCATTATGAAACTCGCCCAATTAGAACTGCGACGAATCCATCTCGAACTGGTCACTCCATTTCGAACAAGTTTTGGTGAGCAAACTGCACGAGAGATTCTTCTTATCGGCGCCACCACCGACGATGGCATTGTTGGTTGGGGTGAATGTGTTGCCATGAGCGAACCGTTGTATTCACCTGAGTTCGTATCGGGTGTTGAGACAGTGATTTCTGAGTTCCTCACTCCGCGGCTCACCCAGCATGGCGAGTTCAGCGCCGCAGACGTCGCTCATATTCTTAAACCGATCAAAGGCCACCAGATGGCAAAAGCGGCACTCGAAATGGCCGCTCTTGATGCCGAACTCCGGTCTCAAGAAATCAACCTTCACACGAGATTCGGAGGCTCACGTGCGAGTGTGCCGAGCGGGGTTTCCGTCGGCATCTTCGCCTCGATCGATGCGCTTCTCACGGCCGTGCAGGGCTACGTCGACGATGGCTATGCGCGGATCAAACTGAAGGTTGAGCCCGGTTGGGATATAGAACCGGTTCGACTCGTCCGTGACCTCATCGGGCCCGACATGGGTTTGCAAGTCGATGCGAACACGGCGTATACACGTCAAGACATTGATCACCTTCGACAACTCGATGAGTACGACCTACTCCTCATTGAGCAGCCCCTCGATACCGACGATCTTCTTGGCCATCGTGACCTCGCCCAAGCGATCGAGACCCCGGTTTGCCTCGATGAGTCAATCGAGTCGTTTACTCAAGCTGAGGATGCCATCGCAATCGGCGCAGCGGAAATCATCAACATCAAACCTGGCCGCGTCGGTGGTTACCTCGAGGCAGTTCGGATTCATGATCTTTGTGCCGCGCATGGCATTCCTGTGTGGTGTGGTGGGATGCTTGAAACCGGAATTGGTCGTGCCGCAAATTGTGCTCTTGCGGCTCTCGACGGTTTCGTGCTCCCCGGCGATATCTCTGCCTCGCGCCGGTTTTACTCTCGTGACATCGTTCAAAACCCAATTGAAGTTGTCGGTGGTGAGGTGGCGGTACCAAGTGCTCCCGGGCTTGGATACGACCTCGACGTCGACTTCCTCGAGTCGATCACAACATCGGTGCACCATCTCTCGTTGTGACCAGGTCAGAACTATTCTCACAGCGTGAGTTTTGCTTTTTTATCACCCGAGTGGATTGAAGCCGCACGAGAAATCCGCGAGCGGTATTCCTCTCAAACAGCCCCGATCGAAGTTGCAGTACGTGTTAATCAGGTCGTAACCGAAGTTCCGTTTGGAGATGGTGAACTCCACGCCCATATTGACACATCAAGTGGGGATGTCGATCTCGAACTCGGGCACCTTGACCAACCAGATGCAACCATTACGTTGAGTTACGAGACTGCCCGGGCGCTTCTCGTAGAGCGGGATCCAGCAAAAGTGATGCAAGCATTCATGTCCGGCGGAATCCAAGTTGAGGGAGATCTCATGAAGGTCATGGCGATGCAGGCATCAACCCCGCAGGACGACCTTGCGCTGCAGGTCGCAGAAGAGATCCTTGCAATCACCGATCTCGACTAATCGAACACCGCAATTTCTCGTCCCAGTCAGGCCGCGACAACGTCAACTTGGGTGCCGTTTGGAAACTCGTCTCCAGGAGATGGAGTCTCTCCATCAATGGTGATCTCTTCGACGTTTCCGTCGGCAGCGCCCAACACAAGTTCGACCGCAAACCCAGCGTCGGTCAGCAGCTGTTGTACGTCTTCGAAACTTGAGTCACGAGGAACCGAAGGGAACGCAATGAGGTTGGGTCCCAATGAGACTGAAACCTCTATTTCCCCGCCTCGGTCAAGAAGTTCGCCAGGTTGAGGTGACTGCGACAGGATGAGCCCTGTTTCTGTTTCGTCGTCGTAGACCTCTTCGATCTCAACGATGCGTAAACCCGTGCCGACAAGCTGAGCTCGAGCGACTCCAACGATGAGTCCAACGATGTTCGGCACTTCCCGCGGCGCTGGGCCACCCGACAAGACCAACCGAACAAGGGTTCCCGGTTCGACTGAGTCCCCGGCTTGAATCGCAGGATCATCAGGGATTTCCCAACTAATGACTTCGCCAATGTCGATGACTTCGTTGTAGACAATTTCTGTGAATGGTTGGAAGCCAGCGCTGTCCAGGAGATCAAGGGCGTCGGCACCCTGCATCGCAGTGACCTCTGGAAGCTCCCGTAACACTGGCCCTTCGCTTACCACAAGCGTGAACATGCCGCCTTCACGCAGTTCCTCACCGCTCGCTGGACTCGTGCGGATCACAGATCCAACGACGGGGTAGTCATCTGATCGCTCTGACGTGACTGTCACCTGCCATTCGAATGGGGTCACGATATTTAACGCCTCAGCTTCTGCGATCCCCGAAAGCGCAGGAACGTCGTAGATCGGTGTTGCGAGCAGTATTCGTGCTCCAAGGAGCGCGACCGCTACGGCAACGACTGTCGCAACAGGCACCAACCACCGCGGACGTGGTAGTGGCCGAACATTCGATTGCGTTGTTGCAGTTGCGTGATCGGCATCAATCGAAGGCTGACCATCGGTTTCATTGGCTGAGGAGCGCGAAGAACTGTCGGCCTGAGAACCCCTCGGCTCAGCCTCTTCAAACTCGAGCGACTCGACGTTGTCGAATGCAGAACTCGAGTCGTCTGGACTATTCGATGCAGGAGGTGTAGCGGGAACCAACTGTGTGGCTGCGTCGAGAGCTGATTCTTGCTGGCCGGACGCATCGAGTTCCGACTCGAAGGACATCACGAGCGCAAGTGGTTCAGGCCGTGGGAGGCGCCGAGCAACACCTACGAGTTCGAGCCCGAATTCGACAGCTGTTGGTCGCTCGTCTTCCTCGGGGCGAGCTGCATGCTCAAGTACCTGTGCAAGAGGCCCCAAATCAGCTGTGACCGGGAGGAGCCGGCCAATTCGGGCCCTAAGTGTTGCCGCGGCAGAGTCAGTTGAAAAAGGCACATCCCCGGTCAGCGTTTCGACCATGACAAGGCCAAGCCCATACACATCAGAGCGAGTTGTCGAAGGTTTCCCTTCGGCTACCTCTGGTGATGTGTATAGCACCATCTGATTCTCCGGGCCACCGCTGAACGACCAGAGCGCTGACTGAATCGGAGCCGCAAGTCCAAGGTCGGCAAGTCGGGCACGGCCATCGCCTCCGAACACAATCTTCGACGGCGTAATCTCGCCATGGACATGTCCCTGGCGATGCGCCTCAGCGAGTCCGTGGCAGACATCAAGGCCGAGTTGAAGGGTCTGCGAGTACGACAGCCGGCGACCGCGGTCGAGAATATCTCGAAGGCTTCCTCCCTCGAGCCGTTCAGTAACAACATACGCAGTTGATGGCGTGCCATCGGCTCGATCGTGGACACCCCAGTCGAATACGGCAATCAGGTTTGGGTGTGAAACAAGCGCCGCCGAGGACATCGCCGTTCTGAACGAACGGGTGAAGCCCGGCGACTCCATGATCCGACGACGAATCAACCGGACAAGAACGGGACGATCGTCAATGGTGTCCCACGCATCAGCAATCGAGATTGCAGAACCTTTTGCGACG
>Ga0075474_10000183_pt1 | contig 21441 bp, 19 predicted proteins | sample DEB08_DNA_2_FD_71485 | JGI IMG/M metagenome (GOLD analysis project Ga0075474, IMG submission 71485) | Aqueous microbial communities from the Delaware River and Bay under freshwater to marine salinity gradient to study organic matter... | ecosystem: Environmental > Aquatic > Marine > Coastal ...
GCGGCCACCGCGGCGACGACGAGGAGCAACTGGAGGATTCGCTTGCGAGTGCGGGGCGTCATTCCGGGAAGGCTACGCTGCGCGTGAGTACCCCCGCCCGGGTGGTGGAATTGGCAGACACGACGGACTCAAAATCCGTTGCCCTTCGGGGCGTGAGGGTTCAAGTCCCTCCCCGGGCACCCGTGTTAGGTATCGACGGTGACTCCCGGCCAGAACAGGATCACTCGATAGCCGGCGGACTCAACGGCGGGGCCCCGCAGTGAACGGGCTAGACGTGGGTCGGTTTCGGCGATGAGTTCAGCTGCGTTCCAGACGTCTCGGGGTGACCGCAGTTCGATCGCGATGCAGCTCCCCGAACCCATACCTTTCGCGATGAAGTCGGTGACTACCCGACCCCCAGCCGCGCTGGCAACGGTCCCCAGCGTTGCGAGTTGATTCTGAGTAATTTTCACGCCGTACCTCAGTTGTCTGGTTTGCTTATCATGGCGCGGTGGTAGAGCAAAGTGCAACCGGGTTGGCGCGGCGGGGCAAACCATGCTTCGATCAGCGGACTTCTTCTTGCAGGAGCGGGTCACATGAGTCAGTCCAGTCAGACAGTTTCCGACAGCCGAGTGCTTCCTTTCGATGCGGCAGCCATCTTCGAAGTGCTGGCCAGTCCGGCCGGTCACGCAGAAATGGACGGCTCTGGTTCGGTTCTCGGAGTTGCATCCGGCCCGGAACGTCTCGCGTTGGGTAGTCGGTTTCGGATGAAGATGAAGATTTTGCTTCCGTATCGGATTTCTTCGGTGGTCAAAGAGTTTGACGAAGGCCGTCTGATTGCGTGGGCTCACCTTGGTGGTCACCGGTGGCGCTTTGAGCTTGAGCCGGTCGAAGGTGGAACAAAAGTGACCGAAACCTTTGACTATTCGACGGCGCTGTTTCCTAAAGGCATCGAGAAGTTGAACTATCCGCAACGCCACCGATCCAACATCGCCGAAACTCTGGCCCGGTTGGAAACGGTGGTAGCCAATCGTCAGCAGCGCTGAGAGCGACCCGCTCAGTCGAGACCGGGTGCCGCGTCGCGCCGGTCGCTGAGGAACGTCCGGAGGCGTTCGACGTCGAGTTCCGTGCATACCAATTTCCACGTCCACGCGGTAGCGACGATCGAAGTCGCCGGGGAAGGTGACGGGGCGCTGACCACCAAATCCGATGTGAGCGTTGCGAGCAGATCAACCGTTTCGCGATCCAGGTTCGGGGGATAGACGATCATGGCGCCGCCGGCCTCCAGCAGACGTACTTGAATCTCGGGGGCAACGGGTTGGGTGAGAGCACCGGACGGAGTTGGGCCATTGCTGTGCGGGCCACTGGTTGGCGGGTCTGTGAGGTACTCGGTCGTTCCTGCTTCTAGGACATGCATCCCGCTGCGTTGGTCTTCGGCTTCACGCAACTCCTGGCAGGTCCCACGCGGCGCGGCGGATCCGCAGGCAGCAGCACTGGCCACCGCGATCGAAACGAGCACGACAAGGACCCTCTTGTGAAGCACTGAACGAAGCGGTGGGGCAGGTCGGTCAAACCGACCCGCCGAACCGGAAACTGGTTCCATGGCAACATCGTGCCCGAGATCACCGGTGGGGGTGAAGATGGCCGATCAGGTTGCGCAATGACCTTCTATGATCGAAGCATGGTCCGGGGTCATATTGAACGTCGCCTTCGGTCGATCGGGGCTCAGCTGCGGTCGTTGCGCGACGATCTGACGGTAAGCGAAGAGCAGATGCGCCGGTTCTCCGACGAGGCCGAAGACGCTCGCCTGCGGGCGTTAGTGTCAGAGACGCCGTTGGCCGATCGGGAGTTCCGAGACGCCGACCGTCACGCCGAACGGCTACGGAGGCACCGGCAACGAGTATCGGAAAAGATTGCCGAACTGGAAGCCGAACAGGACGCGTTGCTTGATCGTCTGACCGCGTCATGACTGCCACAACGGTGGTCGTCGCCGAAGACGAAGCCATCATTCGCCTCGATCTGGTGGAACTGCTCGAAGCAGAGGGGTACGTGGTAGTGGGGTCGTGCGGACGGGGTGATGATGCGGTGCGTCTCGTCACCGAACTCCGGCCCGACCTGGCCCTTCTGGACGTCAAGATGCCGGGTGGCGACGGCATCGAAGCAGCCCAAAAGATCACGACCGAGACCGATGTTGCGGTGGTGATGCTGACCGCGTTCAGCCAGCGCGAACTGATCGAAGCCGCGAGCGATGCGGGCGCGATGGCGTACCTGATCAAGCCGTACCAGCGTGAAGATCTGGTCCCGGCGATTGAACTGGCAATTGCTCGTCGCCGCGAACTCGCGGATCTCGCCGAAAGCCTCGAATCGGTGGAACGTCGGCTTGCCGAACGCACGCTCGTCGATCGGGCGAAAGGTGTTTTGATCGACCGTGACGGTCTCAGCGAAGCCGATGCTTTCCGGTTTCTGCAACGCAATGCGATGTCGACCCGTCGGCGTATGGCTGACGTTGCCGCCGATGTGCTGGCAGGTGACGCAGTTCAGTAACCGCTGCATTAGGGTCGGCGCCATGTCCAAGGTGGTGCCATGTCCAAGCTGATGCTGATTGACGGAAACTCGCTCACGTATCGGGCGTTTTTTGCACTGCCGACCGACATGGCGACCGCTTCGGGGCAGGTCACCAACGCAGTGTTCGGTTTTACGTCGATGCTGATCAACCTGGTGAAGGATCAGCAACCGGACCGGCTGGTGGTGTGCTTTGATCGTCCCGAACCCACGTTTCGGCACGAAATGACCCCGAGCTACAAAGCTCAACGGGACGAAACACCAGAACTTTTGCGTCCCCAACTGGGTCTGGTTCGCGACGTGCTGACCACCATGGCGATCCCGAAACTTGAGATGGTGGGGTACGAAGCCGATGACTTGATCGCGACTTTGGCGACCCAAGGCCGTGACCGGGGCGACGATGTCGTGATCGTCACCGGCGACCGGGACAGCTTTCAGCTGGTCGAAGATCCGCACGTGCGGGTTTTGTACAACCGCCGGGGGGTCAGCGATTACGCGCTCTACGACGAAGCAGGCATTTTTGACCGTACCGGTGTCACCCCTCGTGACTACGTTGAGTACGCGGCGCTGCGCGGCGACCCGTCGGACAACCTTCCGGGGGTGCCTGGTGTCGGTGAAAAAACCGCCGCCAAGTTGATCAACGATCGAGGTGGTATCGACGGGATTTACGCGGCGATTGACGAGTACACACCGAAGCTCCGCGAGAACCTGATCGCCAACGAAGACAACGTTCGCAACAACGTCACCATGATGCGGCTGGTGTGCGACGTTGACGTTCCCGAAGTTGACGCAAACCTGGGTTGGGGTCGCGGCAACCCTGACGAAATCAAAGCGTTGTTCGAAACGCTCGAGTTTCGTTCGCTGTGGACCCGACTCGCTCCGATGCTCGGGGAGGAGCCCGAAACGGTCACCGCGAAACCCTTGGACCCGGTGGTGGACGTTTTGGCAACCGTTGAGGCCGCGGCGAAGGCTTTGCGAACTGCAAGCACCGGCAGCGGGGTGCTGGCGGTGGCCGCACCCGACTCGGGGGTCGCGGACGGGTTGGCGTTCTCGGTGGACCCGGCCGAACCGCGGGTTGCGTTCATTCCCGGACCGTGTCTGAGCGACCCAGCTGTGCTGGCGGAGCTTGGCGAACTGGTGGGACCGACCGGTCGCCCAGCGGCGATGCACGGTGGCAAATCGGTGATCCGAGATCTGCTGGGGCTCGGGGTCGATCTGCGCGATCTGGTGATTGATACTCAAATCGCTGCGTACCTGCTGGACCCGGCCGAGGGCCGGTACGAACTGTCGGAACTGTTGACGCGCTTTACCGGACTCAGCATCGCCGACGCGGGGCCGCCGGCCGGCCAACTCGATCTGGCCGGTGGAGCTGACGATCGCGTCGATGCCGCGGCGGTGGCGGCGTTAGCGGTAGACCGACTGGTCGAACCGCTGCGGGAGGCAATGACTACGAAAGGGTTGCTGGCCCTTCACGACGATCTCGAGGTTCCGCTGGTTCGCGTTCTGGCCCGGATGGAACATCGAGGGATCGGCGTTGACCCTGACGTGTTGCAGCGGATTCGCGACGAATTGACCGAGGCGACCTTGACGGCAAGAAACCGTGTCGTCGAACTGGCAGGTCACGAATTCAACGTCAACTCGACCAAGCAGCTTCGCGAAGTGCTCTTCGACGAACTGGGGTTGACTCCGCATAAGAAAACCAAAACGGGCTACTCGACCGATGCTCAGACGTTGGAAAAGATGCGCGACGAGCATCCGATTGTCGACGCACTGCTGGAGTTTCGTGAAGTGGAGAAGCTGCGCTCCACCTATGGGGAAGGTTTGCTGGCTGAGGTGCAAGCCGATCACCGCATCCGGGCGACGTTCAATCAGACGGTTGCTCGCACCGGCCGTCTCAGTTCGGATCAACCAAACCTGCACAACATTCCGGTTCGTTCCGAACGAGGCCGGGTGTTTCGAACCGCGTTTGTCGCCGCTCCCGGTCACCGCTTACTGATCGCGGACTACGACCAGATCGAACTTCGCTGCATCGCTCACCTAGCCGAAGACCCGGGTCTGATCGAGGCGTTCGACGCCGGTGACGACATCCACACCGCCACCGCCGCCCGGATTTTCGACATTGATCCAGCTCAGGTTCACGTGGAAGAACGATCGAAAGCGAAGATGGTGTCGTACGGGCTGGCCTACGGAATGGAGGCTTACGGCCTGGCTCAACGGCTAGCGATCCCGGTTGGGGAAGCGGCGATCATTCTCGAGAACTACTTCGCAGCGTTTCCGAAGGTGAAGGACTACATGGAAGTGACGGTGGCCGAAGCCCGCGACCGTGGCTACACCGAAACGCTGTTCGGACGTCGCCGCCAAATCCCGGAACTGTCCTCGGATAATCGCCAGATACGACAGGCCGGTGAGCGGCAGGCGATGAACGCCGGCATTCAGGGGCTCGCCGCCGACATTTTCAAAGTGGCGCTGGTGCGGCTCGATGCTGCGCTTGAAGATGCGGCATTTGAAAGCCGGATCGTGTTGCAGGTCCACGACGAAATCATCGTGGAAGCACCCGAATCCGAAATCGATCAGGTTTCGGGCCTCATGGAAGAGGTCATGGCTAACGCTTTCGACCTTCGAGTGCCGTTGCTGATCGATCTGAAGGTCGCCCAGAGCTGGGCCGACGCGAAAGGCTAAACGTCGGGTGGGGGAACAGGCCGACGCAGCACCAGGCGGCCAGGGTCGTCCCGACCCGCACTGGTTCGAACCGATCGCTGATCATCTCGGCGCCGCGTATCTGCGTTACTCGTTCACCAAAGGCACGGTGCGCGAAGTGGACGAGATCCTGCGGATGGTTCCGTTGTCGCCCGGTGATCGAGTGTTGGACGTGGGTTGCGGCCCAGGCCGCCACGCGGCGGAGCTTGGCCGTCGAGGCGTTCAGGTTCACGGAGTGGACATCAGCGAGACGTTCATCGAGTTGGCGCAAGCATCAGCGCCGGAAGGGGTCACGTTCGCTTGGGGTGATGCCCGCATGCTCAACTTCCACAACGAGTTCGATCTGGCTATTTCCATATGTCAGGGAGCGTTTGGCATGGTTGGAGGTCCCGCCGCGGCGCATCATCTTGACCCGGACCGGGACGTATTGGCGGGCATGGCTCGAGCGGTGAAACCCGGGGGATACGTGCTGTTCACCGCGTTCAACGCCTATTTGCAGGTTGCGAACCTGGTCGAAGGCAACGACTTCGATGCGAGTTCTGGCTGCCATCGGGAAACCACCGAAGTACGAAGCCCGTCGGGCGAACGTCGCGAGGTGGACCTGTGGACCACCTGCTTCACCCCGCGTGAGCTTCGCCTGCTGTGCGAAGTGGTTGGTTTGGAGGTGATGTCGATCACTGCCGCCGAACCAGGACGGTGGGAATCGAGACCAGCAGACACGGAGTCTCCAGAGCATCTGGTGTTGGCGCGCAGAACTGACCGGCTACCGGTCTGATTTCGACGGTTTGCCGCTATCTTTTCAAGGCTGTCTTTCTGACAGAACTCGACGGTCAGATGCCGTCGTGTTACCTCGATCCGCCGAGATTCCTATGACCGAAAACACTCTTTCCGCTGACGCCTCCCAATTCGGGACGTTCGACTCTGAAGGCAACTATGTGCCCCGCCAGATTGTCGACGCCGACCTCGGAGGCATCGACATTGAGGAGGCCTACACCTCCACCATGGTGCTGATCGAAGACGGTCAGTTGGTCGAAGGAACCGTGGTTCGGGTTGATCAGGATGAAGTCCTGCTCGACATTGGTTACAAGAGCGAAGGTGTGATCCCGAGCCGTGAGCTCTCGATCCGCAACGATGTCGACCCCAGCGAAATCGTGTCGATGGGCGAACGCATCGAAGCGTTGGTCATCACCAAAGAAGACAAAGAGGGCCGTTTGGTTCTCTCCAAGAAGCGGGCCCAGTACGAGCGGGCTTGGGGCAAGATCGAAGAACTCAAAGAAGCCGACGGCGTCGTCAAAGGCCAGGTCATCGAAGTGGTCAAAGGTGGCCTGATCGTCGATATTGGCCTGCGCGGCTTCCTGCCGGCGTCGCTGGTGGAACAGCGCCGTGTCCGTGACCTGCAGCCTTACATGGGTCAGCAGATCGAAGCGAAGATCATCGAACTCGACAAGAACCGCAACAACGTCGTGCTGTCTCGTCGTTCCTGGCTTGAAGAGAACCAGAAGGAACAGCGTGGCGCGTTCCTCGACAACCTCAAGCCGGGCGAGCGTCGTCGCGGTGTGGTGTCCAGCGTTGTCAACTTCGGTGCCTTCGTGGACATCGGTGGGATGGACGGCCTTGTTCACGTCTCCGAACTGTCTTGGAAGCATGTTGATCACCCGTCATCGGTTGTCACCATCGGTGATGAAATCGACGTCGAGGTCCTCGAAATCGATCTTGACCGTGAACGCATCAGCCTGTCGCTGAAAGCCACCCAGCAGGATCCGTGGCAGGAGTTCGCATCCAGTCACCGGGTCGGTGAACTGGTTTACGGCCGGGTCACCAAGCTGGTCCCGTTCGGCTCGTTTGTTCAGGTCGGCGACGGTATCGAAGGGCTCGTCCACATCTCGGAAATGTCGGCACACCACATCGACCTGCCGGAGCAGGTGGTGACTCCAGGCGAAGAACTCTGGGTCAAGATCATCGATCTCGATCTTCAGCGTCGCCGGATCAGCCTCTCGATCAAGCAGGCTGCGGAAGGCGGCGAAGTCGCAGCCGAATACCAGGAGCACTTCGGCGAGCACGCGTATGACGCTGAAGGCAACTACATCGGTGGCAGCAGCTCTTCGGAAGGCCAAGCGGCTTGGGAGGAGTACTACGCCCAGCAGGAAGGCTCAGCCGCAACCGGTGAAGCCGCCAAAGGCGAAGAGGTCGAGTACGAGTACGTCGAGGTCGAAGAGGTCGTCGAAGACGAAGACGCCTCCGGCGAAGAAGAGTGAGCGCAGGGGTCTAACCCCTCGCGTTTCGCGGTCTCGCCGATGATCGAAATCGGGCTCACCGGAGGTATCGGTTCGGGCAAGTCGACCGTTGCCGATCTTCTGGTTGAACTCGGCGCGGTACTGATCGACGCCGACCGGATCGTCAAAGAGCTCCAGAACCCTGGCACACCGGTGTTTGATCAGATGATCGAACGTTGGGGTCAGGCCGTGGTTAGCTCCGACGGTTCGCTGAACCGGCAGGCGGTCGCCGAAATCGTGTTTAACAACGAAGACGATCTGAAAGCCCTCAACGCCATCGTGCATCCGGCGGTCGCCGAAGAGATGAAACAACGGCGGGGGGCGGTGGCCGGTACCGAAGCGGTGGTGTTGCTTGACATTCCGCTGCTGGTCCGGCCCGATGGCGAGTCGTTGGCTGATCAGTACGCCAACCTGTCCGGGATCGTGGTCGTCGACGTTGACCACGACATCGCAGTGGCCCGGCTGGTGGAGTTCCGGGGTTTCACCGAACAAGACGCCCGGGCCCGGATGGCTAACCAAGCGTCACGGGAAGCGCGACGGGCAGTAGCCGATTTCGTCATCGACAACAGTGGGAACCGTGACACGCTGATCCCGCAAGTGGATGAGGCCTGGAACTGGATGCGGTCGTTGCCCCATCCAGAACGGTCATCGACCGATGGCAACGAGGACCACGCCACTGACTAGCGTGTGGACATGCCGCCGGTAACCGTCCCCTCCGCGAACACCGCTTTCCGGGTGGAGTCGGCGTTTCAACCAGCGGGTGATCAACCAGCGGCGATCGCTGCTTTGTCAGCGGGGATCGAGCGAGGGGAGCGGTTCCAGACGCTGTTGGGAATCACCGGTTCCGGCAAGAGCGCCACGGTGGCTTGGACAATTGAGCAGGTGCAACGCCCGACGTTGGTGTTGGCTCCGAACAAATCGTTGGCTGCTCAGCTCGCTAACGAACTCAAAGAGTTTTTTCCCGAGAACCGGGTCGAATATTTCGTCAGCTATTACGACTATTACCAGCCGGAGGCCTACATGCCTTCGAGCGACACGTACATCGAGAAAGATTCGTCGGTCAACGACGAAATCGACCGGTTGCGACATTCGGCGACGTCTTCGCTGCTGACCCGACGCGACACCATCGTGGTTGCGTCGGTGTCAGCTATTTACGGGTTGGGATCTCCCGAAGAGTACGAAACGCAACTGTTGATGCTTCGGGTGGGTGAGGAACACGATCAACGGTCGATTCTGCGCCGCCTGGTTGAGTTGCAGTACGAGCGCAACGACATGTCGTTGGTGCGGGGCAAGTTTCGGGTACGTGGCGACACCATCGAAATCCATCCGGCGTATGAAGAAACCGCGTTGCGGATCGAATTGTTTGGTGACGAAATCGAACAGATCACCGTGGTTGACCCGTTGACCGGTGAACGGCTCGGAGACCACGACGATCTGATCATCTTCCCGGCAACCCACTACGCCACGAGCCAGGAACGCATGGCCAAAGCGATCGCACGGATTGAACAGGAGCTGCAAGTGCGGCTCGCCGAGTTCGAAGCCGATGGGCGTCTGCTGGAAGCGCAGCGGCTTCGGATGCGCACCGAATACGACCTCGAGATGATGCAGGAGGTCGGGTTTTGCAGCGGTATCGAAAACTATTCGGGGCCTATCGACGGGCGAGCACCTGGCGAACCGCCGTACACCCTGCTGGACTATTTCCCGGCGGACTTTCTGATGGTGATCGACGAGTCACACGTTGCGGTGCCGCAGCTTCACGGCCAATACGCCGGGGACCGGAGCCGCAAAAACACCCTCATCGAACACGGCTTTCGCCTCCCATCGGCGGCCGACAACCGCCCGTTGCGGTTTGAGGAAGTCATGGAACGGCTCAATCAGGTGGTGTTTCTGTCCGCCACCCCCGGTGACTACGAGCTACAAGTTTCCGGGCAGGTGGTGGAACAGATCGTTCGCCCTACCGGCCTGATCGACCCTGAAGTCATCGTCAAACCCACCAAAGGTCAAATCGACGATCTTCACGAACTCATCAAGGAACGAGTCGAACGCAACGAACGCACTCTGGTCACGACCCTGACCAAGAAGATGGCAGAAGACCTGACCGACTATCTGCTGGAGTTGGGGATCAGAGTCCGTTACCTCCACAGCGAAGTCGACACCATCCAACGGATCGAGATCCTACGAGACCTACGGCTCGGCGAATTCGATGTGCTGGTTGGGATCAACCTGCTTCGCGAAGGTCTCGACCTGCCCGAGGTGTCACTGGTAGCGATCCTTGATGCCGACAAGGAAGGGTTCCTGCGCAGCGAAACATCGTTGATCCAGATGATTGGCCGAGCCGCCCGAAACGTGGCCGGGCAGGTGGTGATGTACGCCGATCAGATGACCGATTCCATGCAACGAGCCATCAACGAAACGATGCGGCGCCGGGGAGTTCAACAGGCCTACAACCTCGAACATGGGATCAACCCGGAATCGGTTCGTAAAGAAATCACCGACATTCTTTCGATGATCCGACCGGCGGCTGACCGGGCGCCAGTTCCAGACAAACTCTCAGAGTTGAAGGACCGCCGGAGACCAACCAAAGACCTAGCGGACCTTCCCGAAGACGAACTTGATCGCCTCATCTCCACGTTGGAAATCGAGATGCGTGACGCCGCCTTGGATCTCCGGTTCGAATACGCAGCGAGACTCCGAGACGAGATCAAAGATCTGAAGCGGGAACGCCGTGAAATCGGCTGACCTCCACCAACCGGCTGCGAACAGGCGTTCGCAGCGTCCACTGGCGATAGAGTTCGGCCGTGGCTGACCGGTTGGTGATTCAGGGTGCTCGGGAACACAACCTGCGCAACGTCGATCTCGACTTGCCGCGTGACAAGCTGATTGTCTTCACCGGGTTGTCCGGGTCGGGAAAGTCGAGTCTGGCGTTCGACACGATTTACGCCGAAGGGCAACGCCGGTACGTCGAATCGTTGAGCGCCTATGCCCGCCAGTTCCTCGGCCAGATGGACAAACCCGACGTCGACTTCATCGAAGGGTTATCGCCGGCAATCTCGATCGATCAGAAAAGCGCGTCGCGTAACCCGCGTTCTACGGTTGGGACCGTCACCGAGGTTTACGACTATCTCCGGTTGCTTTTCGCCCGCATCGGTGTAGCTCACGATCCTGAAACCGGCGAGGAACTGGTGCGCCAGACTCCTCAGCAGATCGTCGACAAGATCCTGGCCATGGAAGAAGGCCTCCGGTTCCAGGTGTTGGCTCCGATCGTGCGCGGCCGCAAAGGCACCTACGAGACGCTGCTGAGTGACCTCGCGTCGCAGGGGTTTGTCCGGGCGCTGGTCGATGGCGAACTGGTCGACCTTGGCGAGACCATCGAAGTTGATCTGGAACGGTACGAAACCCACGACATCGCAGTGGTGGTTGACCGCTTGGTGCTTCGGGACGGCATCGAACGGCGTTTGACCGATTCGATCGAAACCGCGCTGACCCTGACCGGAGGGTTGGCTGAGCTGCAGGTGATTCCTAAAGATGGCGAACCCGAGACGCTGGTGTTCAGCCAGCATCTTTCTCGTCCGTCCGACGGGAAATCGTTCGACGAGCTTGCCCCTCGGAACTTCTCGTTTAACTCGCCATATGGGGCGTGTGGCCATTGCGATGGGCTCGGAACGGTGTTCGAGGTTGACCCTCGGCTGGTGATCCCTGATGAGGAACGCACCTTGGCCGATGGCGCGATCGCGCCGTGGGCGGGTGGGCGCAGCCGGTACTTCTCGCGGCTCGTTGAGTCGATTTGTGAACTGTACGAGATCCCTCAAGATGTGGCCTGGGAGTCTCTGTCGCGCAAACAACACGACCTGCTGTTGCACGGCAAAGGCGTGAAAGGTCGTGTCGAGGTTCGTTACAAGAACCGTTACGGACGCATCCGGACCTATCAGGCCCGCTACGAAGGGGTGCTGGCCTATTTGAAACGGCGCCACGACGAAGCCGAGACGGATGCGGTACGAGAACAAATCGAGGGCTACATGCGGCTGGTGGCCTGCCAGCACTGCGGGGGAGCTCGACTCAACCCGCTGACTTTGGCGGTAACCATCGACGGGTTCAACATTCACGAACTTTGTTCGCTGTCGATCGCCGATGCCGCTAAACGTCTCGCCGAGTTGCACCTGTCCGACCGGGACCGGACCATCGCCGATCAGGTACTGAAAGAAATCAACGCTCGGCTCGGGTTCTTGCTCGACGTTGGCCTCGACTACCTGTCGTTGTCTCGCAATGCAGCAACGTTGGCTGGTGGCGAAGCGCAACGTATCCGGCTGGCCTCGCAGGTCGGTTCGGGGCTGGTCGGGGTGCTTTATGTGCTCGATGAGCCATCGATTGGGCTACACCAGCGCGACAACCAGCGGCTGATCGAAACGTTGATCCGGATGCGAGACCTCGGAAACACGGTGCTGGTCGTTGAACACGACGAAGACACCATGAAAGTCGCGGACCACATCGTCGACATTGGCCCTGGTGCTGGTGAGCACGGCGGCAAGATTGTGCACTCCGGGAGCTACAAGAAGCTGTTGACCAACAAAGAATCGTTGACCGGGCAGTACCTGTCTGGTCGTCGACAGATTCCCGTTCCGGAGATGCGTCGACCCGGCAACGGTGAAGTGTTGACCGTGGTTGGAGCCCGAGAGAACAACCTGCAAAACATCGACGTCGAGTTCCCGCTCGGCAAGTTCGTTTGTGTCACCGGGGTTTCCGGTTCAGGCAAATCGACGTTGGTCAACGAGATCCTTCAACGGTCGTTGATGCAGACCATCTATTCGTCCAAAGTCCCGCCCGGGTTGCACAAACGCATCGAAGGCATGGACCAGCTCGACAAGGTGATCGCCATCGACCAGTCGCCGATCGGTCGAACGCCGCGTTCCAACCCGGCGACCTACACCGGGGTTTTCGATCACATTCGCAAACTGTTCGCGACGACCAACGAAGCCAACATTCGGGGCTATCAACCGGGACGGTTCAGTTTCAACGTGAAAGGTGGCCGCTGCGAAGCCTGTCAGGGCGACGGCACCATCAAGATCGAAATGCATTTCCTTCCCGACGTTTACGTTCCCTGCGAAGTGTGCAAAAGCAAGCGGTACAACCGGGACACGCTAGAAATCTTGTTCAAAGGCAAAACCATTGCTGATGTGCTGGCGATGCCTATCGAAGAAGCGTTGGAGTTTTTCGCCAACCAGCCACCGATCGCTCGACACATGCAGACATTGGTCGATGTGGGGCTCGGTTATGTGCGGCTCGGGCAGTCGGCACCGACCCTGTCCGGTGGCGAAGCACAGCGGGTGAAGCTGGCATCGGAACTGGCCAAACGCAGCACCGGCCACACCATCTACATTCTCGATGAACCAACCACCGGCCTACATTTCGAAGACATCCGCAAACTGCTCGGAGTGCTGGGTCGGCTCGTTGACCAAGGCAACTCGGTGCTGGTGATCGAACACAACCTTGACGTGATCAAGACCGCTGACTGGTTGATCGACCTCGGTCCGGAAGGTGGCGCTGGGGGTGGCGCGGTGATCGCGGTCGGAACCCCGGAACACGTGGCGGAGGTGCCCGAAAGCCACACCGGTCGGTTCCTTGGACCGCTGCTCGGCTGATGGTTGAGCGTCCACCGGCCGGGACGATCCCTGACACCCCCGGGTCGTACCAGTTCCGAGACGCTGAAGGCCGCATCATTTACGTCGGCAAAGCCAAGAATTTGCGGGCTCGGGTCGGGAGCTATTTTCAGGACCCCCGACGGTTAGCGAGCCGTACCCGCCAGATGGTGGAAGCCGCGGCCAGCGTCGAATGGATGCAGGTAGGGAACGAACTCGAAGCGTTGATGCTGGAGTATTCGCTCATCCAGGAACACAAACCACGATTCAACGTTCGGTTCATTGACGACAAGTCGTATCCGTTTCTGTGTGTCACCACCGGAGACCAGTGGCCAAGAGCCATGGTGATCCGGGGCAAACGGCGAAAAGGCAACCGCTATTTCGGGCCGTTTGCGCAAGCCCATGTGATCCGCGACACCCTTGATTTGCTGCTGCGGAGTTTCCCGGTTCGGACCTGCAGCGACGCCACGTTGCGTCGTCACGAACGCCTCGGAAAACCCTGTCTGCTGTTCCACATCGAAAAGTGTTCGGGCCCGTGTGTGGGTGAAGTTGACCAGAGCGAGTACGACACGTTGGTGTCGGAGCTGCTCCGGTTCTTGGAAGGCGACAGCGACGAAATCATGGCTCGTCTCGAAGCGCAAATGTCGGCCGCGTCGCAGGCCATGGAATTCGAGCAGGCCGCCCGTCTTCGAGATCAGCTCGAGATGCTTCGCAAAGCAGGCGAACGGCAGCAGATGGTGTTCGCCCGCGACGAGGACGTCGACGTGATCGGTGTCCACGAAGACCCGATCGAGGCTGCGGTGCAGGTGTTCTACGTTCGCAAAGGGCGAGTGATGGGCCGACGCGCCTTGATGGTGGACAAAGCCGAAGAGGTTGATGGTCCCGAACTGATCAGCCGGGTGCTTGAACGGTTGTATTTCGACGAAAACCCGATCGGGTGGCCCAAAGAAGTGCTGGTGCCTGAACTGCCGGCGGACCCGGCGCTGTACGAGGATTGGCTCTCAAACGGGCGCGGTAGTCGGGTCACGATCCGTATCCCTCAGCGAGGAGACAAGCGGACGTTGCACGGCACCGTCACCGAAAACGCCCGGGAGTCGTTCACTCGCCACCGTTTGAAACGCAGCGCCGATCACAACAGTCGGGCACGGGCCCTCAACGAGTTGCAGACGTTTTTGTCGCTTCCGGTTTCGCCGTTGCGCATTGAGTGTTTCGACATGAGCCACATTCAAGGAACGGACTACGTCGGGTCGATGGTCGTGGTCGAAGATGGACTCCCGAAACCTTCGGAGTATCGACGATTCAAGATCCGTACGGTCGATGGCAACGATGACTTCGCGGCGATGGAGGAGGCGTTGACTCGACGGTTCAGCGCCTACCTCGAGGAACGTTCCCTGCCACCAGACCAGCGCCAAGGCAAGTTCGTGTATCCACCTCAGCTTCTGGTGGTAGACGGTGGCAAAGGTCAGTTGTCGTCCGCGGTCCGAGTGTTGGACCGGCTCGGTCTCGGAGACGAAATACCGGTCGCTTCGCTGGCTAAACAGTTCGAGGAAGTGTTTCTGCCCGGTCAAAGCGAACCAGTCCGCATTCCTCGCCAATCCGAGGCATTGTTCATGCTGCAACGCATCCGCGACGAGAGCCACCGGTTTGCCATCACCTATCACCGGTCGCTGCGGGCGAAACGGATGCGGTCGTCGGCCCTTGACGGGATCGCCGGGCTGGGACCGGCCCGCCAAAAACGCCTCATCAAAGAACTGGGCGGTGTCAACGCGGTGAAACGGGCCGACCAGGAAACGTTGCGGGCGTTGACGTGGCTTCCTGAGTCGGTCGCGGACGCAGTCTTTGAGGCGTTGCATCGGGCCCCACGATGACAACCACGACGTCCGGTCGGTGTCGATCAGTACCCGTTTCGTGTCGGTTTGGGGCATCCTGAGGTCATGACTGAACCGCATTGGGACGACCACGCCGACTGGTGGCAGCGCGAGTTCACCGACGGTGTCGATCCTGAATATGTGGAACAGATTCTGCCGTTGGCTCTCGAACGACTCGTGGGCTTCGACCGGGTGCTGGACATCGGAACCGGTGAAGGGCAATTGGCTCGGGCGTTGCGAGCGGCCCACGACGCTTGGGTGGTCGGAGTGGATCCGACCCGGTCGCAGATTGATGTGGCGCAGCAGCGAGGTGGCGGAGTGCTTTACGCCAGGTCTGGCAGCGACGCGCTTCCGGTCGCTGACGCATCGTTTGACGCGGTGGTGGTCTGTCTGGTGTTTGAACACGTCGATGCCTTGGACGAGTCACTGGCTGAAGTCGCTCGGGTTTTGCGGCCCGGCGGGCGGTTCGTTTTCTTTCTGAACCATCCGCTGCTCCAAACCCCCGACAGTGGCATGGTGATCGACCACATCCTTGACCCACCCGAGACGTACTGGCGGATCGGACCGTACCTGTGGGATGCCGTCACGGTAGAAGAAGTACAAAAAGACGTTTTTGTACGGTTTGTGCATCGTCCGCTGTCCCGGTACGTCAACGGTCTGATCGGGGCTGGTTTGACGCTGACCGAAATGGTCGAACCTTCACCGCCTCCAGGCTTTATTGCCAAATCCGAAACCTACGAAGCCGACGTGGTGGCGACCACGCCGCGGTTGCTGGTGCTGGTCGCCGAGAAACCGGTTGGAGCGGTGCGATGAGCGAACTTCTGGTGATCGCCGGGATGTCAGGGGCTGGCCGTTCCGAAGCCGCCAAAAACCTTGAAGATCTCGGCTGGTTTGTGATGGACAATTTGCCTCCCCAGTTGATTGCCAAAGTCGCGGAGCTGTCCGACGGTGCTGGTCTGGCGGGGGATCGGTTGGCGTTGGTGGTCGGTACCGGCCGGTTTCACGACCAGATCGGCCCGCTGATCGGTGATCTCCGCCGGCAGGTTGACCGGCTCCAACTGGTATTTCTTGACGCTTCAACTGACGTTTTGGTCCGACGTTACGAATCGACTCGGCGTCGTCACCCGTTTCAGTTCGAATCTGGAGAGCAGAGTTCTCTCGCCGCGATGATCGAAGCGGAACGGGTCGCGCTCGAACCGTTGCGGGTAGAAGCCGACCTGGTGATCGACACCAGCGAGCTGAACGTCAACCAGTTGCGGTCCCGGGTGCTTGATTCGTTCGGGGGTGGCGGTTCAGAAACCGCGATGCGCACCACGGTCATGTCGTTCGGGTACAAACACGGGCTTCCCACCGACGTCGATCTGGTGATCGATTGCCGGTTCTTGACCAACCCTCATTGGATTGAGGAACTTCGTCCACTGTCGGGCCTCGACGCGCAAGTACGCGACTACGTTCTGGACCAGCCAGTAACCGGTGCGTTTCTGGTCCGGCTTGAACGGCTGCTGGCGTTGATCCTTCCCCAGTTTGTGGCCGAAGGGAAGTCGTATTTGACCGTGGCGTTCGGATGCACCGGGGGACGGCATCGGTCGGTGGCGATCGCCGAACGTTTCGCTGATGTGCTCAACAAGTTGGGGCACGCACCGGCAGTGGTGCACCGGGACATCGAACGGTGATCGACGAGGTGGGGTCTCTGGCTACCCGTTCGGTGGTAGCGATCGGTGGTGGCCACGGGCTGGCGGTGGTGCTGCGGGCGTTAGCAGGCCAGGTTGGTTCGTTGACCGCAGTCGTTTCGGTTGCCGACGATGGCGGCTCAAGTGGCCGTCTGCGTCGCGATTTCGACATTCTCGCCCCCGGGGATCTGCGGCGATGCCTGTCAGCGCTCGCTGAAGACCCGATGGTGGCCGCCGCCTTTGAGCAACGGTTTGAGCAAGGTGGCCTGACTGGTCACCCGGCGGGGAACGTGATCCTTGCGTCGCTGCTGCGGCTCGCCGAAGACCCGGTTGACGCCCTCGACACCGCGGCGACGATGGTCAACGCTCAAGGTCGGGTGCTTCCCGCAGCCCAAGAACCGGTTGATCTCGTGGCGACAACAACCCGGGGCACGATTCGGGGTCAGGTCGCGATTCGTGAAAGCGGAGGGATTCAAGATCTGCGCTTCTCGCCAGCGGCCCCGCGTTGTTCACCGCAGGTCTGTGACGTGATTCGCAGCGCCGACACGCTGATTCTTGGTCCCGGGTCGTTATACACCAGTGTGCTGGCCGCGGTGGTTCCCGAGGTCGCAGCGGCGATCAACGACCGGCGGGGACCGTTGGTGTACGTGGCCAACCTCTCATCAGAACGGGGCGAAACCGATGGCTACGGTGCGGCCGAGCATCTCGCGGCGGTGCGGCGCCACGGCATCGAACCTGATCTGGTGTTGGTGGACGCGTCGTCGAACGAAGCGCTGCCAGTGGACGGTAGAATTGCGAGGTTCGGACTCGTCGGTGCCACCGACGGGGAGCATGATCCGCAGAAACTCCGTGCGGCTCTTTCTGAACTGTTTTCCTGATCTGGTGCCGTATGGGGCGTCGGTGTAACCCCCAAAGGAGCGTTTTACATGGTTCGGGTCGCGATCAACGGTTTTGGGCGGATCGGCCGAAATTTTCTGCGGGCTGCCCATGGGATGCGTACCCCGATCGAGGTGGTGGCCGTCAACGATCTCGGTGATTCCGAGACGCTCGCCAACCTCCTACGGTTCGATTCTGTTCTGGGCCGCTTCCCGGGCAAGGTGAGCTTGAACCGTCAAGGGCTGAACGTTGATGGTCAAATGATCACCTTGCTGAGCGAACGTGATCCTCGTTCGTTGCCGTGGGCAGATCTCGGAATTGATCTGGTGGTGGAATCAACCGGTGTGTTCACCAGTAAACACGAGGCGTCGATGCATCGTGAGGCGGGAGCGGCCAAGGTGGTCGTGTCAGCCCCGTGTTCGGATGCTGACGCAACGTTGGTGATCGGCGTGAACGAAGATCGTTACGACCCGGCCCGCCATCACATCGTGTCGAACGCCTCGTGCACAACGAACTGTCTCGCGCCGATGGCCAAAGTGCTCGATGATGCCTTTCGGATCGAGCAAGGTTTGATGACCACCGTGCATGCCTACACCGGCGATCAACAAATCGTTGACGGCCCCCATCGTGATCCGCGTCGGGCCCGAGCCGCGGCGATCAACGTGGTGCCCACCAGTACCGGAGCGGCGAAAGCGATCGGTCAGGTCATGCCGCGACTGCGGGGCCGTTTGGACGGTTCGGCACTTCGAGCTCCGGTGGCTGCCGGCTCGTTGGTGGACCTGACTGTGCTCCTCAAGAAGGAAACGGATGTGGACTCGATCAACGCGGCTTTCCAGTCTGCTGCTCGCAGTGGCCCGCTCCGCAAAGTCCTCGAATACAGCCTGGACCCGTTGGTGTCGAGCGATATTGTCGGAAGTCCGATGAGTTGCACGTTCGACGCAGGGCTCACCCAGGGTTCTGGAAGGTTTTTCAAAGTGTTCGGATGGTACGACAACGAAGTCGGCTATTCGCACCGTCTCGTAGATCTCGTGGCTTTGGTTGGGAAACGCCCGCGGATGAGGCGAGCCAGCTGATGCTTCTGCCTCGTTTAGAAGATCTCGGTGACCTCACTGGACGGTCGGTGCTGGTTCGTACCGATTTCAACGTTCCGCTTCGTGATGGCGAAATCGTTGACGATCTTCGTATCCGAGCCGCCCTGCCGACTTTACGGTTCCTAGTCGACGCCGGAGCCAACGTGACGGCCTGCACCCATTTGGGCCGCCCCAAAGGCGCCTACGACCCGGCGTATTCTGTCGACCCGGTCCGCCGGAAACTCGCCGAATGGGTTCCGGAAGTCGAGTTACTTGACAATCTCCGGTTCAACCCTGGGGAGACCGCTAACGATCCCGAGTTTGTGGCCGAACTGATTGCGGGCCACGACGTTTACGTCAACGATGCGTTTGGAGCTTCCCACCGAGCCCACGCCTCAATCGTGGGGCCACCGGCGCAGCTCCCTTCGGCCGCTGGGCGGTTGCTGGCCCGCGAAGTTGAGGTGCTTTCTGGATTGCTGGACCGGCCCCGTCGGCCGTTCGTAGCTGTTATGGGTGGCGCCAAGGTGAGCGACAAGCTGGCGGTCATTGAGGCGTTGTTGGACAAAGTCGACAGCCTGATCGTCGGTGGCGGCATGTGTTTCACGTTCTTGAAGGCCAAAGGCCATGCGGTGGGTGCGTCGTTGTGCGAAGACGACATGGTCGAGACGTGCCGCCGGTTGCTGGACGGGCCGAAACCCATTCATCTTCCGTACGACTTAACCGCGCTGGGTCCGGGTGGCCGATTGTTTGAACCAGACGCCGGGGGAGAGGTACGCCAGATCGGCGCATCGGTCCCCGACGGTTGGTCTGGTGTGGATATCGGGCCGGGTTCGGCCGCCGCGTTTGGTGACGTGATCCACGAAGCGGGGACGGTGCTGTGGAACGGGCCGATGGGTGTCTTTGAGGACCCTCGGTTTGCCGGTGGTACTGGAGCGGTGGCGCGAGCGATGGCCGAAACTCGGGCGTTTACTGTGGTGGGCGGCGGCGACAGTGCCGCAGCCGCGAAACTGTTTGGCGTTGATCGTGATATGGATCACGTCTCCACTGGTGGCGGCGCGTCGCTGGAGTTGATCGAACGGGGCGATTTGCCCGGACTTGAGGCCTTGAGAGGAGCCCCCAATGTCGCATGACCGTAAACCGCTGATTAGCGGCAACTGGAAGATGAACTGCAACCATTTTGAGGCGATTCAGATTGTTCAACGGTTGGCCTATGCGCTCGATAAGGACGACCACGAAGCGGTAGAGGTGTCGTTGCATCCGCCGTTCACGTCGCTGCGATCGGTGCAGACAGTGATTCAATCGGACCGGCTTCCGTTGGTGCTGGGCGCCCAGAACGTGCATCCGGATCCTGAAGGTGCGTTCACCGGTGAGATTTCGGCAGGGATGCTGGCCAAGCTCGACGTCACTTACGTGATCGTCGGGCACAGCGAACGTCGGGTGCACAGTGGCGAAACCGACGGTGACGTCAACCGCAAGACCAAAGCCGTGCTGGCGGCTGGCATGTTGCCAATCGTCTGCGTCGGCGAAGATCTTGACGAACGTTCCTCCGGGCGGGCTGAGAGTCGAGTCGCCGAGCAACTGGCGGGTTCGTTGGACGGGCTCAAAGCCGAAGCCTTGGCCGACGTGGTAGTCGCCTACGAACCGCTTTGGGCGATCGGGACCGGAGAAACCGCCACCCCTGACGACGCCCAGAAGATGGCAGCGTTTGTCCGTGCCCAGATCGGTGAACGGTTCGGTGGGGCGGCCGCCGCCGCGGTCAGGATCCAATACGGAGGCTCGGTGAAACCTGGCAACGCCCCGGACCTGCTCGCGCAACCAGACGTTGATGGTGTGTTGGTTGGTGGTGCGAGCCTTCAGGTCGAAGATTTCGCCCGGATTGTTAAGTACCGCCTCTACCAAGCGTGAGGCGGTGTCTTGCCCACCGGAGACCCGCTAGCCTGTCTTCGTGATCTGGATCGCTGGTTCTCTGCAAATCATTTCAGCCCTGCTGCTGGTCTTTCTGGTGCTGCTGCACAGCGGAAAGGGCGGCGGCCTGTCGGACATGTTCGGCGGTGGTGCCGGAGCGGTAGCTGCTGGTTCGACGGTGGTGGAACGTAACCTTGACCGCATCACGGTGGTTGCGGCTCTGGTGTTCGCTTTTTCGTCGATCGCCTACGGTTTGGTCTTCTAACCAACCCTCGTTCTCCGGGGCGGTTAAAGGCGCACAACCAGACAAACATTTGGGGTGGCGTAGCCGGTGGTTGCCGCTACGCTTCGACCGCGCCCGCTTCGGTGGGTGGCCACGTCGGAGTGGCGGAATTGGCAGACGCGCTAGCTTGAGGGGCTAGTGCCCGTTAGGGCGTGGGGGTTCAAGTCCCCCCTCCGACACCACAGAAATCCCTGGTAGCAGTGGGGTGAATCACTCCCAGGGGTGTCGTTTGCCAAAGGATCTGCAAACGCCGGTCGTTCCAGCGCATCTTCGATTGGTGACCGAGCGAAACATCTTCGACGTCGATCAGCTCTTCATGGCGTTGCTGGCGGTTCCAGACCTGGTGACCGGTGTAACGGGGGTTGTGGAGGATTGCACGTACGGCGATCGTGCTCCAGACCCCTCGGCTGCTGGCCCGAAGGGATTCGAATGGGTCAGGGCTCGTGCCAGGTCGTGCCGAAACCGGCGGTGAGGACGGTCAGGAGCTTCACGCCGAACAGGTCCACACGGCCCGACTGCAGGAACGCCAACGCATCGCCCGAGAGCTCCACGACTCAGTGGCCCACTACGTCTCGGGCATCGTCATCCAGGCCCGAGCCGCCCGCGCCGTCGCCGAAACCGACCC
>Ga0075474_10000187_pt1 | contig 21197 bp, 19 predicted proteins | sample DEB08_DNA_2_FD_71485 | JGI IMG/M metagenome (GOLD analysis project Ga0075474, IMG submission 71485) | Aqueous microbial communities from the Delaware River and Bay under freshwater to marine salinity gradient to study organic matter... | ecosystem: Environmental > Aquatic > Marine > Coastal ...
TCAGCTGTAGTCCATCTGCTCAAGTTAAGCTCCTTTTGCCTCTTCAGGTATTCTCATACATCGCGGCTTAGCGCTTTCTTGCAAGGCACTATTGCCCCGATAGCTCAGTCGGTAGAGCATCTCCATGGTAAGGAGAAGGTCACGGGTTCGAATCCCGTTTGGGGCTCGAACGATTTTGGCGGGGTAGCTCAGGTGGTAGAGCAAGCGGCTCATAATCGCTGTGTCGCGGGTTCGACTCCCGCCCTCGCTACGAGTGGTAAGAATTAATTAAGGAGAGGTACTAATGGCAAAGAGTGATGTTCGCCCGAAGATCACCTTGGCATGCGTAGATTGCAAAGAACGCAACTACATCACCAAGAAGAATCGCAGAAACGATCCTGATCGTTTAGCGGTTAAAAAATATTGCGCTCGTTGCAATAAGCACACTGAACACCGCGAGACTCGTTAATAGTTTCTTGTGGCAGTAAACCAAGAATTTGTTGGTAAGACTTTTTTTAACGAAAAGTATGAACTCTTCGAGGTTGGTCGCGAAAAAGTAAAAGAGTTTGCCTTGGCTTTAGGTGAGACTAACCCGATTTACTTTAATAAAGAACATGCCCAGAGTTTAGGCTTCAGCGATATTGTTGCGCCGCCAACTTTTTTAATTTCAGTTGCGATGAGTGCGATGAATAAAATTTTGTTTGACCCAAAATTCAATCTTGATTACAGCCGAATTGTTCATGGCGAACAGGGTTTTACCTTGCATAAACCGGTTGTCGCGGGAATGCAGCTGGCCTGGAACACTACTTTAGAAAGTGTCGTGGAAAAAGTTGGCAATGAATTTTTAACATTTAATATTAATTTTGGAGAGCCGGATGGGTTCGTTGCCCAATTAAAGTCTGTTTTAATCTCACGAGGTGAAGCATGAGCTTTGAAGTGGGATTGGAATTACCCGCAAAAACTTTTACGGTAAGTCGAGAAGATTTAATTAAGTATGCAGGCGCTTCATTAGATTTTAATAAAATCCATTGGAATGAGCGGGTAGCTAAAGCAGTGGGGCTCCCTAATGTGATTGCTCATGGAATGTTCACCATGGGAAGGTGCATACAAATAGTGACAGATTGGATCGAAAACCCCGCCAAGGTAATTGATTATCAAGTCAGATTTGCCGCACCAGTAGTTGTGCCTGACGAAGAACCTGGTGCAACAGTTGAGGTAACTGCCAAAATTGTTGAAAATCTCGATAACAAAATTAAAATTGATATACAGGCTCGCTCACAGGCGAGCAAAGTTTTAGGTAAAGCGGTAGCGATAGTAGAGCTGTGAAAGAAATACCGCAAGCTGTAATTGAGTTAGCTGAAAAAAGAAAAGCTGCAAAAGAGGCGAAAGATTATTCCCTTAGTGATTCATTAAGAGAAGAGATCGCAGCTCTCGGTTGGTTAATCAAAGATGTACCTGCTGGTTATGAAATAACTGAAAAACCTCCCTTTAATCAGTTAGCACACCTCAACGATTTAGCTAACCTTGACGATTTTTCTGCTGCCACGGCAACTGTGGGGCTTTTAGCAGATGGCTGGGCTGAGGATTTAAAGATTTGCGCAGAGGGAATTTTAAATAATACTGATGCCAATCTTGTGATATTGGATTTGGCAAATATTGACGGAGCTGGGCTAGCTGCAGAAGAGATCAGTAAAAAATATCTGGGCCGAGTTACGGCAATTCACTTAAGTCAAGAGTTAAAGCAAGCTGGTTGGGCAAATTGCCAAAACGCGTTAATTTGCAAAGTAACTTCACCTGTATACCTAGCCATGGATTTATCGACAGTTGCTGCTGGGGATTTTTTGAATCCACTGCTCGAAAAAATTAATCAAGGCTTTAGCGCGGTCGGCTGGAAGGGCGCATTGGTTGATTTAACTGATAACTGGCGAAGTGTGGTTGATAAAGGAACGGGTGAAGTCGATGTTTTGATGAGTTATTTATTCGCCATCAAAACCGACATAGCAAAAGGAATAGGACCAGACCAAAAAGCTAAATTTTATCGAAATGCCGACATGGAATGGTCTTTAATGTTAAGAGCAGCAGGGCACAGGTTGTTTGCGATAGATGATTTGCCTGTGAGCCAAGGCAGGCACCATGGTTATCACGATTCAGAGCCAAATTATCGAGACCAACAGTCAAAAAAAACCTATGAAAGATTGCTACAAAAATTTAGAGGCAAAAATTCGATTTTAAGCCCGCGCAGATAGGGCTAGGCTGAGGCGTTATGCGAGTGCTTGAGAATCAATCATTTAAAGACTTAACCACTTTGCGCCTGGGCGGAAATATTTCTAAATTAGTTGAAATAGAAACCCCTAGCGAGATTCAAGAATTTATAGATGAGTTTTATGATGAAGAAAAATTTATTTTAGGTGGAGGAAGCAACTTAGTTGTTTCTGATGATGAATTTGCGGGAGTGGTAGCAAAAATAAATTTAAGAAATTCATCAATTGCTACCAAAGATTCAGATCGCATAGTTAGAGCAGAAGCTGGGATTAACTGGGATGAATTTGTTGATGAGATGGTTGATAGTGGATTTACTGGCTTGGAGACCCTTTCAGGAATTCCAGGATTAATTGGTGCGGCACCGATTCAAAATATCGGAGCCTACGGTCAAGAAGTAGCTAGCTTGATTGAGCATGTGAATGTTGTTGATCTAAATACTGGCAAGTGGCGAAAATTAGAAAAGAAAGACCTAGGGTTTGGCTATAGAACAAGTCTTTTAAAGCAAATGAATGTGATAGTTGAATCGGTGGAATTTAAATTAAAAGCGAGCAAAATTTCGGATCTGACAACTTACAAAGATATTGCAGAGTTTTTAGAAGTTTCCCCCGGTACTCAAGTTCCGATTAAAGATATTAGAAATGCTGTTTTAGCAGTGCGCAAAGCAAAAGGAATGGTGCTAGATAGTGCTGACTTTGATACCTGGAGCGTCGGGTCATTTTTCACAAACCCGATTGTTGAAATTGAGAAAATCCCGCAAGGAGCAATTAGCTTTCCGGTGGATCAAGCTAAGGCGAAGGTAAGTGCGGCTTGGTTGATTGAAAACGCGGGCTTCGCAAAGGGATTTGCACAAAATGGAGTAGCTATTTCAAGCAAGCATTCTCTTGCACTGACCAATCGTGGATCAGGAACCACCAAAGAGCTGCTTGCGCTGGCAAAGCAAATTCAAGACGAAGTGATAGCCAAATATGGAATTAATCTCGAGGTTGAGCCGACTTTATTTGGTGTAACTCTTTAACTAAAGAGCTTTTGTAAACGTGCTACGCCTTCAATCAAATCATCATCACCTAAGGCATAACTCATTCGCACATAACCGGGGGTACCGAAAGCTTCACCTGGTACTAGTGCCACATTTGCTTCATCCAGTGCAAATTCGGCTAACTCCATGGATGAATTAATAGTTTTGCCATTAAAGGTTTTACCAAGTAGACCTTTAACCGATGGATAAGCATAAAAAGCACCACCTGGCATGGGGCAATTAACGCCGTCAATGTCGTTCAACATTTTCACCATTGTTTGGCGACGCTTATCAAAACTTTCTAGCATAGTTTTCACAATGTCTTGCGGGCCAGAAATCGCAGCCAGTGCAGCTCTCTGAGCGACGTTGCTGACATTACTGGTCATGTGTGATTGCAAATTAATTGAGGCTTTGGTGAAATTTTTTGGGCCAACCGTCCAACCCACACGCCAACCAGTCATGGCATAAGTCTTAGCTACTCCAGAAACAATTACGCAACGTTCTGCTAAATCTGGAACTAAATTCAAAATTGAAGCGTATTGATTGCCTGGATAAACTAAATGCTGATAGATCTCATCTGTCATTACCCAAATTTCATGCTTTGCAGCCCACTTGCCAATTGTTTGAATTTCTTCAGGTGTGTAAACCGTGCCTGTGGGATTTGAAGGAGATACAAAAATTAACATTTTTGTTTTTAAGCTTCGAGCTTTCTCTAATTCTTTTACTGTAACTTTGTAGTTGGTTGTTTCATCACTCATTACTATTTTTGGAACGCCGCCAAAAACTTGAACTACTTCTGGGTAGGTAACCCAATAGGGAGCTTGAATGATTACTTCATCACCAGGATTAATCAAAGTTGCCATGGTATTAAAAATTGCTTGTTTGCCACCGTTGGTAACTACAACTTGATCGGCACTAACTTGAATTTGATCATCACGACTAGTTGCCTCGGCAATTGCAGTTCTTAAATCAGGTAATCCACTGGCAGGGGTATAGCGGTGGTTGGCTGGGTTTTCTGCAGCAGCCTTTGCCGCTTCAACAACGTGAGGGGGAGTTGGAAAGTCTGGTTCTCCCGCACCAAATCCGATTACTGGCTTGCCTTCGGCTTTTAGCGCCTTGGCTTTTGCGTCAACGGCCAAAGTGGCAGATTCCGCTATTTTTGAGACTCTGGTGGATATTTCACTCATGGGGTCAATATTGTCACTATGTATATAGTCATTTGCAGATAGGTCAGAACCCGGCCCAAAACCCTAAAAACCCTTACGCGTAAACTCGTACGAGCGCTAAAGACGCTGTGCGTGAGCATGCCTTAAAGCAGGCATAGGGGTGTGGCGCAATTGGTAGCGCACCGGTCTCCAAAACCGGCGGTTGCAGGTTCGACTCCTGTCGCCCCTGCCAATAAAACCAAAAAGTGAGGAAAAAGTGAGCGAAGCGACTCCAACAACGGTTGAAGGTAAGAACTTCATCCAGCGCGCCATCACTTTTGTCCGTCAAGTTGTAGCTGAACTAAAGAAAGTTGTTTGGCCAACTCGTTTTCAATTATTTAATTACACCGTAGTGGTTTTAGTTTTTGTGGTGATCGTGGCTTTGATCATTGCGGCATTTGACTTTTTATTTACCCAAGTAGCACTCTTTATTTTTGGATCATAGGAAAAGGAATTAATTAACGTGACTGATTCACCGTTTTCTCATAGCGAAGAAGTTCAAGCGCCTGTTGAAACAGTCGTTGAAGAAACTATTGCCGAGCCAATTATTGACGAAACAGTTGAAGAAACGCCGGTAGAACAAGCAGATGTAGTTGTGCCTGCCGAAGAAGCGGAAATAGACCCGGTAACCGCTTTTGCAGAAAAGATGAGAATTTTGCCAGGAGAATGGTACGTAGTTCATTCTTATGCTGGCCTAGAGAATCGTGTAAAGAGCAACATAGAGAACCGTATTAATTCATTAAACATGGAAGATTACATCTACCAAGTAGAAGTTCCGATTGAAGAAGTAACTGAAATTAAGCAAGGGCAACGAAAGCAAATTCGCAGAAATAAATTCCCTGGTTATGTTTTGGTGCGTATGGATTTAACTGATGAATCATGGGGAGCAGTAAGGCACACTCCAGGTGTTACTGGTTTTGTAGGTCATGCCCACACTCCGGCACCTTTGAGCTTGCCTGAAGTAGTTGCGATCTTGGCTCCTAAACCAGAAAAGAAAATTGTTACCGGTGCTGGCGGTCAAACCACCACGATTAAAGAAGTTAGCGTGGTTGATTTTTCAGTTGGCGATTCTGTAACAGTGATAGATGGTCCTTTTGCAACCTTGCAAGCCACCATCAGCGAAATAAACGCAGATTCTCAGAAAGTAGTCGGCTTAGTAGAAATATTTGGCCGTGAAACTCCTGTAGAACTCGGCTTCAATCAAGTGCAAAAGAACTAGCAGAGGAAGAAAAAAGAAATGGCACCTAAGAAAAAGGTTGTTGGATTAATCAAGTTGCAGATTCAAGCTGGCGGTGCAAATCCAGCCCCACCAGTGGGCCCAGCACTTGGTCAACATGGTGTGAACATCATGGATTTTTGCAAGGCTTACAACGCGGCAACTGAATCGCAAAAAGGTCAAATCATTCCAGTAGAAATTACTGTTTATGAAGACCGTTCATTTGATTTCATCACCAAGACTCCACCAGCTTCAAGAATGCTTTTGAAAGCAGCTGGAATTGAAAAAGGAACTGACAACCCCTTAAAAAATAAAGTTGGCAAAGTGACCTCTGCGCAAGTACGCGAGATTGCTGAAACCAAGATGAAAGATCTCAATGCAAATGATGTTGATGCAGCGATGAAAATTGTTGCCGGAACCGCGCGTTCCATGGGCATCGTTGTAGAGGGATAACACCAAAAGAAAGCGTGGGAGGGTCGACTGCGACTCGCAAACCACAAACTGCAAAAGGAGCAGAAATGAAACGCAGTAAGAACTACCGCAAAGCAGCGGAGTTAGTAGATGAAAACAAAGGCTATAGCCCGGTTGAGGCAGCAAAGTTAGCTAAGGAAACTTCCAAAGTGAAGTTTGACGCCACGGTGGTTGTGGCTATTGGCTTGGGAGTGGACCCAAAAAAAGCAGATCAATTAGTGCGCGGAACTGTTAACTTGCCACATGGCACGGGTAAAACTGCTCGCGTAATTGTTTTTGCCGCAGGCGAAAAAGCTGAAGAAGCGCGTCAAGCAGGAGCCGATGAAGTTGGCTCAGATGATTTAATTGAAAAAGTTTCTGGTGGTTACACCAATTACGACGCGGTTGTCTCTACCCCAGATTTGATGGGCAAGGTTGGTCGTTTGGGTAAGGTTCTAGGACCCAGAGGCTTAATGCCGAATCCAAAAACTGGAACCGTAACTATGGATGTTGCCAAAGCGGTAGCAGACATTAAGGGCGGAAAGATTGAATTTAGAACCGACAAGCACGCTAATTTGCATTTTCCGATCGGCAGAGCTTCGTTCTCAGAACAGCAACTAGCAGAGAACTTCACGGCGGCTTATGACGAAATTATGCGTGCCAAGCCATCTTCATCAAAAGGTCGCTACATCAAGAAAATTACTATGTCCAGCGCGATGGGCCCAGGAATCAGGGTCGAAGTAGCTGGTGCTCAGGCGCAAGAAGCCTAGAAAAGAGTTACCCCGCCGGGTGACCAACCCCATCCGGCGGGTAATCTAACTATTCCAGTCAAGCCAAAGACCGCTGGTCTTTCAAGGGAAACTTTGAAAGTTAAGGTTGCTAAAGCAACGCCCGCGCAGGTGAAAACAGGTAAATTCATTTTGCCCGACACACTTGCGTGTTGGGTTTTGTTATTTAGCGACTTAGCCAGCCTCGACTTAAAGAGGAGTTCAATTGTCACGGGCTGAAAAGTCAGCAGCGCTAGCTGAGGTTACGGAAAAATTTCGTAACGCGGCAGCAACTGTATTGACCGAATACCGTGGACTCACCGTTTCGCAATTAAAAGAGTTGCGTCGCGCGTTGGGCCCAAAGACTACTTATGCAGTAGTTAAGAACACCATTTCTCGTTTGGCTGCTAAAGATGCTGGCGTCGAAGGCCTAGATGAAATGCTCAAAGGCCCAAGTGCCTTGGCATTCGTTGAAGGCGATCCAGTAGAAACCGCTAAAGGCTTAAAGACCTTCGCAAAAGACAACCCCACCTTGGTAATCAAGGGTGCATATATGGACGGCAAAGTTATGTCGGCCAAAGAAATCATGCGCCTTGCCGATTTGGAATCTCGCGAAGTACTTTTGGCGAAACTAGCTGGAGCTATGAACGCATCGCTAACTCAAGCGGTGTATTTATTTGCCGCCCCGCTTTCACAAGCGGCAAGAGTATTTGGAGCCTTGCAAGCTAAAGCCCAAGCTGATCCATCAGTTTTGGCCGCAAGTGCACCAGCAACCCAAACTGAAACCGCCCCTGCAGCAGAAGCTGCCGAGGCCCCACAAACTGAAGCAGCACCTGCTGCTGAAGAAGTAAGTACCGAACCTGCAACGGAAGGAAGCGCCCAAAATGGCGAAGTTGAGTAACGACGAATTGCTCGCTGCATTCAAAGAAATGTCGCTAATTGAATTAGCAGACTTTGTTAAGTCTTTCGAAGATACCTTCGGCGTAACCGCCGCAGCCCCAGTAGCTGTTGCTGCTGCACCTGCTGCTGGTGGAGCTGCCGGCGGAGATTCAGCTGCTGCTGATCAAGATGAATTTGATGTCATCTTGGAAGATGGTGGAGATAAGAAGATCCAAGTTATTAAGGAAGTTCGTACCCTAACCAACCTAGGCTTGAAGGAAGCCAAGGATTTGGTTGAAGGTGCACCAAAGCCAGTCTTGGAGAAGGTCAACAAAGAGACTGCCGACAAGGCTAAAGAAGTTATCGAAGCTGCTGGCGGAAAAGTCAGTATCAAGTAACTCTAAAAAATTTAAAAGCCCCCTAAATTGGGGGCTTTTTTATTGCCCCCAGATAGTTGAAATTTCAACTAAGTCTGCTAGTCTAAGCCGGGCCATTCAAGCCGGGTGGTTAGCATTAAGCGAAACTAGAAAGAGACAAATGGAAATCATTTTCTTAGTTGGACGTATCTTGTTCGCCTTGTTGTTCTTGGCTTCAGGCGTTGGCTACTTGACCGCTACTGCCGAGATGGCTGGATACGCCCAAAGCAAGGGAGTGCCTGCAGCGAAGGCAAGCACAATTATCTCTGGAATTGTGATCATTGCTGGTGCTTTATTGGTGCTAACCGGTTTCTACGGAGATTTGGGTGCGCTTTTGTTAGCTGCCTTTTTGATCCCAACTGCATTTTTGATGCATGCCTATTGGAAAGAAACAGATCCGATGGCAAAAATGAACGAGCAAGTTGCCTTCAACAAAGACATTTCTTTGGCTGGCGCTGCACTGATTATTTTTTATCTATTTGTCAAGTTTGGAAACGATCTTGGCTTAGTTTTGGGTACAGCTTCACTTTTTAATATGTAACTACTACAGACACCAATTAAAACCCCGTCCATTACTGACGGGGTTTTAATAATTCTGACTGATAATCTTCTACTCAAATGAGTAGAACCGACAAGAAAAAAATTGTTCCAAAGCCAGCTAATGAGTTGGGCTGGCGCGACTTAACTACAGCCGACGGAGATTCCCACCTAGGCGAAAAGCCCCAGGGAAAAACCTTGGCAGCCTTGGTTCATTTGAGTGATTTACATGTTTGTGATGCTGAATCGCCTTCAAGAATTGAATATTTAGATCGCTACGCCGATGCTGATAGCCCCTATCGTGGGGAGTTAGGCCACATCGGTACCTATCGAGCAAACGAAATTTTGACGACTCAAGTACTTGCCGCCATGGTTGACACCATTAATGAAATTGAAAGCGCACCCTTGACTGGAGCGAATATTGATGCGGTGGTAATCACCGGTGACATGACTGATAACGCCCAAGAAAATGAAACCGATTGGTACTTAAAAGTTTTAAATGGTGGGGAAGTTCAGCCAGCAAGCGGAAGTAGTGAAAAAAGTGAGTGGGTGGGATCCAGCAATGTTCCGTTTGATAAAAAATTTTGGCACCCAGACGGTGCCCCTGTCGGAGAAGAAGAGGATGATCCAACAAAATTATTTGGATTTCCTAAGGTTCCCAAGCTTGCAGAAATTGCCAGAGCAAAATTTATTTCTAAAGGGTTAACCAAACCTTGGTATGCGGTTTATGGAAACCATGATTTACTTTTACAAGGCACCGTTGTGGCAGATAAAGAGATGCTGGCTTTATCTACCGGTGATGAGCGAATCGTAGGCTTGCCGAAAGATTTTAAAATTCCAGACATTAAGCCATCATTTGCTGAAGTTGGACCAGTTTGGTACATGCACAATGAGACTTCTCCAAGACAAAAAATAACCCCAGACAAAAAAAGAAGATTTAACGATGCCAGCGAATTTGCTGCCTCCCATTTGAAAACCGGAGATCATGGCTTTACTCAATGGAATGTTGATAGCAATCGTGCTTATTGGACTAAAAACATTGGTGAGATCACCTTCATCTCTTTAGATACGGTAAATCCCTGGGGTGGCTGGCAAGGATCGATTGATGAAGAGCAGCTTTCCTGGGTCGAAGAGTTGCTAATTGCTAATAAAGATAAATATGTGGTTTTGCTTTCCCATCATCCGGCATTTACTTGGATAAATCCCTTTGCTCCAGCAGGGGAGCCCAGAAGAGTTCTGTTTCCAGAATTTATGCAACTGCTAGATAAGCATAAAAATGTAATTGCTTGGATTGCCGGACACGTTCACTATCACTGGTCGGATTACTTAACTCGATCAGACGGAACCAAGATCTTGCATGTAACAACCTCATCTCAAATTGATTGGCCACAACAAGGTCGGATCATTGAAATCGTGAAAGAAGATTCAGGCAACATTGCTTTTGGATCAACCGCCATCGATCACAAAGGTGAAGTTGATTGGCGAGATAAAGAACTCAATTATTTAACGATGGCAGGATTGTCTCGAGCGCTTGCTGGAAATGATTGGCAGTATCGAGATGATTTCTTTCCCAGACCATCTGTTGAATATGAGACCAGTGTGAAAAATGTTATTTGGAGAGTCGAAGATCCATTTTTTAAATAACTATTAATTTCGTTTCCATGTCGAAAACACGCAATTCAACTCATATTTGACGAACTAGAGAGTAACCTTTGCTTGTCAATAATCAATCGGAGGTCTAAATGTCCAAATTTAGGACACTCGCAGCCCTTGGATTAGTTGTCGCAATTGCTCTGGCTGGATGTTCTTCAGGAACATCTTCAAGCGATAGTGGTTCAACCGATTCAGGCTCTTCAACCGAAACAACTGCTAGCAGCGCAAGTGATTGCGGCACCACAGTTGAAGAAATTGCTGCAAAAGCAAAAGAAGAGGGAATGGTTAATCTAATTGCCCTTCCTGACACTTGGGCGAATTACGGAGGAATTCTTGCTAACTTCCGCGAGAAGTACGGAATTGAAGCTCCGGTACAAAACCCAGATGCTTCAAGTGCTGATGAATTAACAGCAATTGAAACCCTTCGTGGTCAAGCAGGCATGCCAGAAGTTGTAGATGTCGGCCCAGCTTTCAACGCTGAAATGCGTGCTAAAGGTTATGCCGAGATGTACAAGCCAACCGTATGGGATGAAATTCCAGCTGCCTTGAAAGATCCAGAAGGTTACTGGGTTGCTGCTTATTACGGTGTGCTCGCGATTGCAAGTAACACCACTTTGGTGCCGAACGTTCCAAAGACTTGGGCAGATCTAAAGAAGCCTGAGTACAAGGGAATGGTTACTTTGAATGGTGATCCACGTGAAGCCGGTGCTGCATTTGCCGGTGTCATGGCAGCTTCATTAGCTAACGGTGGTTCATTTGATGACATCATGCCGGGTATTGAGTACTACGCAGAACTTGCGGAGCTTGGCAATCTTCAAACCATCGACGTAACCCCAGCAGCAATTCTTTCTGGTGAAGTTCCGATCGCACTTGATTGGACTTATAACTTCCCAGGTTTACAAGATCAAATTGCTGAAGCAGGTTTCGAATTTCAAGTAAACGTTCCTGCTGATGGTGTTTACGGTGGTTTTTACTCGCAAGCTGTAGTAACCGAAGTTGAACACCCATGCGCCGCTCGCTTGTGGCTAGAGCACATCGTTTCTGACGATGGCGCGCTTGGCTACTTAGAAGGTGGTGCTGTGCCTGCTCGTTATGGCTCACTATTGGAGCGCGGTTTAGTTCCAGATGCACTAGCCGCAACCTTGCCATCAGCAGACATCTTGAACGCAATTACCTTCCCATCCGCAGAACAAGTTGAAGCTGCTCGTGCAGCGTTGACCGAAAACTGGGGACCAATGGTGGCTGACAAGTAAGTCGCTAATTAGGTAAGTAGTAACTTGCTGGGCATTGAGTTGAGAAATTAACTCGGTGCCCGGCACATTTATGGGAGGTGAAAGCGATAAAAGCACTTAAAGTACTCAGAAAAAATCAAGTCTTATTTTTGGTTGCGCTGCCCTTCGTAGCCTTCGTCTCATTATTTTTAGTGTGGCCGACGCTTACTGTGCTTTGGAATTCTGTTTGGATTGATGGGCAGCTTTCAGCTTCGCAATTAATTAGAGCCATGAGTGGCACCTATCAAAGATCTTTTGTTTTAAGTGTGCAGCTTGGTGTGCTAACTGCAATTATTGGCGGAACAATCGGAATCATTTTGGCAATTGTTGCTGGGAGCCTCACCAGGCCAAAATGGTTAAGGTCTTTTCTTGATGCCTGGAGTGCGGTGGCCTCTCAGCTTGGTGGAATTCCGTTAGCTTTTGCATTTATTGCGCTGCTTGGAACCCAAGGTGTTTTAACCGCGGTTTTAAAATATTTTGGAATCGACATAATTGCCTACGGTTTTTCATTGTCAAGTTTTTCTGGGTGGGTAGTGGTTTACCTGTATTTTCAAATTCCACTGATGTTTCTAGTGGTTTCTCCAGCCGTAGAAGGATTAAAACCAGAATGGCGAGAAGCTGCCACAATTCTTGGGTCAAGCGGCGCAAGATTTTGGCGCGCGGTAGGAATTCCAGTTTTGTTCCCATCAATTGTTGCCGGGTATTTACTTTTGTTTGTTAACTCTTTTGCGGCCTATGCCACGGCTTATGCCTTAAGTAGTGGCGCGGGTCAATTAGTGCCGTTGCAGATTCGATTTATTTTGCAAGGAAACGTTATAACAGGTGAAGATAATTTAGGGTTTAGTTTAGTTACCTGGACGATCGTTATATTGCTAGCAAGTTTGATTGTTATTAATAGATTGCAGAAGCGGGTTTCAAAATGGACCAATTAAAGAAGCGCTTTTCAGTCGGCGATCTTTTCAAATATATTTTTTTAGTATTGCTCGCTAGTTTTTTCTTTTTGCCGTTACTTGCTATGGCAAGATTCGCTTTTCAAACCATCCCCGTAATCAAGCTCGGGCTCTCTAATATTTTTGAAGGTTGGACCCTTGGCGTACTTTGGGATGCCGTTACCGATCCCGGAGCAATTGCTACAGCGAGGTTGAGTTTGACTCTCGCACTACTCACAATTTTGCTGACTTTCATCGTGCTATTGCCAGTCGCTACCTATGTAGAAATATTTGCCGTTCAATACAAGCCGATAATTACGGCAATTACTTTGTTACCTTGGTTGGTCCCTCCCGTTGCCTTAGTGGTTGGTGTTGCTGCAACCTTTAGACCAACGGTGCCATGGTTTCTATCTAGCCCCTTGAGTTTGGTTCCTTTTTATGTGCTTTGGGCTTTGCCTTTCAGTTATCGCGCATTAGATGCAGGCTTAAGGATGATGGGTGCCCGCACCCAATATGAGGCAGCCACCAGCATGGGGGCGAGCTGGTCAAAATTTTTTATTAGAATCGTAATTCCAAATTTAAAAACTGCAATCCTTGTCTCTGCAGTCTTATCTTTTGCGTTTGTTATGGGTGAGTTTGCATTCGCCTCATTGCTGCTAAAACAAACCTTACCCACATATTTGGTGGTTATCCAAGGAAGTCAACCACGAATAGGACTTGCACTTGCATTGTTGGTAATGATTGCAAGTGCGTTGCTGCTAGGTCTACTGGTCAATTACCTAAGAAAACGAGGGGTCAAATTAAATGCGACAGGAATCTAATCATGGCTGAAATTATTTTTCAAGGTGTCACGAAAAAATATGATGACACAACTGCCTTAAATAATTTTGATTTAACAATTGGCTCGGGAGAATTAATTAGTTTGCTAGGCCCTTCAGGTTGTGGAAAAACTACAGCTCTAAGAGCGGTTGCCGGTTTTATTGAAATAAACGAAGGTGATATCTTGCTTGATGGCAAGTCTATCAAAGATACACCACCCGCCAAACGAGGATTTGGAATGGTGTTTCAGGCTTATTCTTTATTTCCGAACATGTCAGCAGAACAAAACATAAATTTTGCATTAGAGTTAAAAAAGGTTAAGCCTGAAGTTCGCAAAAAAAGAGTCAATGAATTACTTGAAGTAGTTAATCTGCAAGAACACAAAAAGAAATTTCCGCATCAGCTCTCTGGTGGTCAACAACAAAGAGTAGCTTTGGCTCGCGCCTTGGCAACTGAGCCACCCGTGTTATTGCTGGATGAACCACTTTCAGCATTGGATGCAAATGTGCGCGATCAGCTAAGAGATGAAATTCGTGATGTTCAAAAGAAGTTGGGAATTACTACGATTTTCGTAACTCATGATCAAAATGAAGCAATGTATATTTCAGATCGCGTAGCGGTAATGCGAAGCGGTTCCTTGCAGCAAATTGACGTGCCAAACGTTTTGTACCAAAACCCAGCAAATCCATTCGTAGCAGAATTTGTGGGGTTAATAAATAAAATTCCAGCTAAAAAGGTTTCAGGCAAAAAATGGACCACAGTAGGAAAGGAATTTGAAATTCGAAATGAATTTGGTGCTGACTCAGGGCTAGCTTTAATTAGACCGGAGGCAATCACAGTCATTCCAGACGTGAGTGGCACCTACCAGATAGAAGCCATCTCATTTTTAGGAGTGGTAACGCGTGTTCAGATGCAAGTTGAAGGAGCTAAGGTAATCGCTGACTTGATTAGCGATCAAGCGGAATCCTTCAAGATCGGCCAAAAGGTCTCACTTTCACTTTCCACCAAAGAGGCCTTCGTCGAGTCCAGATAAGCAGCAAATTTAGGCTTTTCTTGGCAAAAATCAACCTTTTTGGGACGGGGTGTAACTTGACATTTAAAAAAGAGTATGCTGGGCCTTTGCATACCCTATAAATCCGAGCCCCCAAGGGCTTGTTTGCGCGTGTGCAAAAAGACTTGTAATTAAGTAGTGCAATCAGAAAGGATGCCAATTGGCTCCGTCCGCCAAAATAAATCAAAATGCAAAACGACTTTCATTCGGCAAGATCAAGGAACCAATAGACGTTCCTAATTTGCTTGATCTTCAAATCGAATCTTTCGATTGGTTGATGGGTAACGAGACTTGGCAACAGCGAGTACAAGCTGCGGTTGATAGTGGAAACACCGATGTACCAACTGTTTCTGGTTTGAGCGAAATTTTTGAAGAGATTTCACCAATTGAAGATTTAGCGGGCATGATGTCGCTGTCGTTTCGCGATCATAGGTTTGAACCCGCCAAGTATTCAGTTGCAGAATGTCGCGAAAGAGATCTAACTTACGCGCAACCATTGTTCGTTACTGCTGAATTCATGAACAATGATACTGGCGAAATTAAGAGCCAAACAGTATTTATGGGCGACTTCCCGATCATGACTGATAAGGGAACCTTTGTAATTAACGGAACTGAAAGAGTTGTTGTTTCGCAATTAGTTCGTTCACCAGGTGTTTACTTTGAACGTTCAACAGATAAAGCAACTGACAAAGATCTATACAACGGTAAATTTATTCCGAGCCGCGGAGCTTGGCTTGAATTTGAAATTGATAAGAAAGATTTAGTTTCAGTTCGCTTAGACAGAAAGCGTAAGCAATCAGTAACTATTTTCCTAAAAGCACTCGGAATGACAAACGAGCAAATCCGCGAACGCTTCAAGGATTATCAATCAATTCTTGACACCTTAGAAAAAGATACCGTTCATACTCAGGATGAAGCGCTAGTTGACATTTATCGCAAGATGCGCCCAGGTGAACCTCCAACAATTGAAGCTGGCCGTAACTTAATTGACAACTATTACTTCAATCCAAAGCGCTATGACCTAGCAAAAGTTGGTCGCTACAAGATTGGTCGCAAGCTAGGTTCACGCCAAGCGTTAGAAACCAGCGTCCTGACAATTGACGATATTTGCGATGCAATTGAATACATTGCTGCATTACATGCGGGCGTTGAATCACTCAAAAAAGAACGTGGTGTGATGCCAGTTGAGATCGACGATATTGATCACTTCGGAAACCGCCGCCTTCGTACCGTAGGTGAATTGGTACAGAATCAAATTCGCACTGGACTTTCCAGAATGGAAAGAGTGGTTCGCGAAAGAATGACGACCCAAGACGTAGAAGCAATTACTCCACAAACTTTGATCAACATCAGACCAGTGGTGGCTTCTATCAAAGAATTCTTTGGCACCAGCCAACTCTCACAATTCATGGATCAAACAAATCCACTAGCCGGTTTGACTCACAAGCGTCGTTTATCAGCACTAGGCCCTGGTGGTTTGTCTCGGGAACGTGCCGGATTCGAAGTTCGCGACGTGCACCCGTCTCACTACGGCCGCATGTGTCCGATCGAAACTCCAGAAGGCCCGAACATTGGTTTGATCGGATCACTCTCTACTTTCGCCAGAGTAAACGCTTTTGGTTTCGTAGAAACTCCTTATCGCAAAGTTTCAAAGGGCAAAGTATCTAACTCCGTGGTTTACCTAACCGCTGATGAGGAAGATCGCCACGTTATTGCGCAAGCTAACACTCCTCTTAATGACGACAACACTTTTGCCGAAGAGCGAATTTTGGTGCGTCGTCGCGGCGGAGAAGTTGATTATGTGACTGCTGACGAAGTTGACTTCATGGACGTTTCTCCACGTCAAATCTGGTCAGTTGCTACCGGCATGATTCCGTTCTTGGAGCATGACGATGCAAACCGCGCGCTAATGGGTGCAAACATGCAGCGTCAATCAGTTCCTTTAGTTAAAGCTGAATCTCCACTAGTTGGAACCGGAATGGAATATCGTGCGGCAGTTGACGCTGGCGATGTTGTAGTAGCAGAAAAATCCGGTGTAGTTAGCGAAGTAAGTGCTGATTCAATTGAAATTAAGAATGAAGATGGTTCAGATTCTTTCTATCAAGTATTGAAGTTCTACCGTTCCAACCAAGGAACTTCTTTCAACCAGAGACCAATTGTGAAAGCTGGCGACAAGGTTAAAGCTGGTCAAGTAATTGCTGATGGACCTTGTACCGAAGATGGTGAAATGGCTTTAGGCAAGAACTTGCTAGTTGCCTTTATGTCATGGGAAGGCCACAATTATGAAGATGCCATCATTCTCTCTTCACGCTTAGTGCAAGACGACATCTTGACGTCAATTCACATCGAAGAATATGAAATTGATGCTCGCGACACCAAGCTTGGCCCAGAAGAAATCACCAGAGATCTTCCAAACGTTGGCGAAGAAGTTTTAGCAGATCTTGATGATCGGGGAATTATTCGCGTAGGTGCAGAAGTTTTGCCTGGCGATATTTTGGTCGGAAAGGTAACCCCGAAGGGTGAAACTGAACTAACTCCTGAAGAGCGTTTGTTAAGAGCAATTTTTGGTGAGAAAGCTCGCGAAGTTCGTGATACTTCATTAAAGGTTCCTCACGGCGAAACTGGAACAGTTATTGACGTCAAGGTATTCGATCGCGAAGCAGGCGATGATGAGATGCCTGCAGGTGTTAATCAAATTGTGAGAGTTTGGATTGCACAAAAACGCAAGATCACCATTGGTGACAAGTTGGCAGGTCGTCACGGAAACAAAGGTGTTATTGCCAAGATTCTTCCGGTTGAAGATATGCCGTTCTTAGAAGATGGCACTCCAGTTGACATCGTCTTGAACCCACTTGGTGTTCCAAGCCGCATGAACTTGGGTCAAGTTCTAGAAACACACCTTGGTTGGATTGCCAAAGCAGGTTGGGAAGTAAAGGGCACACCTAAGTGGGCCGAGAGTTTGGCAGACAACATGCGCAAGGTTGAGCCAGGAACAAAGCTGGCAACCCCAGTTTTTGATGGAGCTAAAGAATCTGAAATTACTGGATTGTTGGAATCCACATTGGAATCTGCAACAGGGGAAAGATTAATTGGTAAAGACGGAAAGGCTCGCTTGTTTGATGGACGAAGCGGCGAACCGTTCCCAGAGCCAATCGCTGTGGGTTACAAGTACATCTTGAAATTGCACCACTTGGTGGATGACAAGATTCACGCTCGCTCCACCGGCCCATACAGCATGATCACACAGCAACCTTTGGGCGGTAAAGCTCAATTTGGTGGCCAGAGATTTGGTGAAATGGAAGTTTGGGCACTCGAAGCTTATGGAGCGGCATACGCGCTGCAAGAACTTTTGACTATTAAGTCAGACGACGTCTTGGGCCGCGTAAAGGTTTACGAATCAATCGTAAAGGGCGAAAACGTGCCTGAACCAGGCATTCCTGAATCATTCAAGGTTTTGGTGAAAGAAATGCAATCCCTTGCGCTAAACGTAGAGGTACTTTCTGGCGATGGTGAAGCAATTGAATTGCGTGACACTGATGAAGATGTTTTCAGAACAGCAGAAGAACTTGGTATCGATCTTTCTCGGCGCGAGCCAGCAAGTGTCGAAGAAGTTTAAGAACTTAACCGGTAACTAGAAAAAGAGGCGGAAACTAGTGCTAGATGTAAATTACTTTGACGATCTAAGAATCGGCTTAGCAACAGCTGATGATATTCGGGTTTGGTCGCATGGCGAAGTTAAGAAACCAGAAACTATCAACTATCGCACCCTAAAGCCGGAGAAAGACGGCTTGTTTTGCGAAAAGATCTTCGGACCGACTCGCGACTGGGAATGTTATTGCGGTAAATACAAGCGCGTGCGATTCAAGGGAATTATTTGCGAGCGTTGCGGTGTTGAAGTAACTCGCGCCAAAGTGCGTCGCGAAAGAATGGGTCATATTGAATTAGCTGCTCCCGTTACTCATATTTGGTTCTTCAAGGGAGTACCCAGCCGCCTTGGTTACTTACTTGATTTAGCACCAAAAGATCTTGAAAAAGTTATTTATTTTGCGGCTTACATGATCACAGATGTTGATGAGGATGCTCGTCACGAAGATCTACCAAAGCTTGAAAAGAAACTAGAGACCGATCGTAAGAAAGTTGAAAAGCGTCGCGATGCAGATGTAGCGGCTAGACAACAAAAACTAGAAGCTGATCTTAAAGTCATGGAAAAAGAAGGTGCTAAGCCTGAAGCCATGAAAAAAGTAAAAGAAGGTGCAGATCGCGAAGTTGCCCAAATGCGCAAGAAGGCAACTCAAGAAATAGATCGCTTAGGAAAAGTTTTTGATCGCTTCAAGGCACTTAAGGTGCAAGATCTTGAAGGCGATGAAATGTTGTATCGCTCTTTGCGCGATAACTATGGCCGATATTTCACGGGTGGAATGGGTGCTGCAGCAATTAAGCGTCGCCTAGAAACTTTTGATCTTGAAGGTGAAGCTGAACGCTTACGCGAAGTAATTGCCACCGGTAAAGGTCAAAAGAAATCTCGCGCCTTAAAGCGACTAAAAGTTATTAATGCCTTTTTAGGTACCACTAACCACCCAGAAGCAATGGTGCTAGATGCGATTCCGGTAATTCCACCAGACCTACGCCCGATGGTGCAATTAGATGGCGGCAGATTTGCTACCAGTGATTTAAATGATCTCTATCGTCGCGTAATTAACCGTAACAATCGTTTGAAGCGCTTGCTTGATCTTGGTGCACCAGAAATTATTGTTAATAACGAACGCCGTATGTTACAAGAAGCAGTTGATGCTTTGTTTGACAACGGTCGTCGTGGTCGTCCAGTAACTGGCCCGGGTAACCGCCCGTTGAAGTCACTTAGTGACATGCTCAAAGGCAAGCAAGGTAGATTCCGTCAAAACTTGCTTGGTAAGCGCGTGGATTACTCTGGCCGTTCGGTAATTGTGGTTGGTCCGCAACTGAAATTGCACCAGTGCGGTTTACCAAAACAGATGGCACTTGAACTTTTCAAACCTTTCGTAATGAAGCGTTTGGTCGATTTAAACCATGCGCAAAACATTAAGTCAGCTAAGCGCATGGTGGAGCGTTCTCGACCAGTTGTTTGGGACGTTTTAGAAGAAGTAATTAATGAACACCCAGTTATGTTGAACCGTGCTCCAACCTTGCACCGTTTGGGTATTCAAGCTTTTGAACCTGTGTTAATTGAAGGTAAGGCTATTCAAATTCACCCGCTGGTTTGTACTGCCTTTAACGCAGACTTCGATGGTGACCAAATGGCGGTACACGTTCCGTTATCTGCAGAAGCGCAAGCTGAAGCCAGAATTTTGATGCTCTCAAGCAACAACATTTTGTCGCCAGGAAGCGGAAAGCCAATCACCACTCCAACTCAAGACATGGTTTTGGGTATTTATCACTTAACTCGCCAAACCGATGGCGCAAGTGGTGAAGGAAGAGCCTTTGCTTCATTAGGCGAAGCATTGATGGCTTTTGACAAAAAAGAGCTTGATATTCAAGCCAAGATCAAGATTCGTTTGCAAAATGTCTTTCCTGGAGCTGGAGATAAAACTCCAGAAGGGTGGACCTTTGGTAACCCATTGATTTTGGAAACCACTTTAGGCCGTGCCTTATTCAATGAAGCACTACCAAATAACTACCCATTCGTTAACTATGACGTTGACAAAAAGCGCCTTGGAAACTTGATTACTGACCTAACCGAAAAGTACCCAAAGATTCAAGTTGCGCAAACTCTGGATGAGTTAAAGGACATCGGCTTCTACTGGTCAACGCGCAGTGGCGTGACTATCTCTATCGATGACGTTGTACCACCACCGGAAAAAGATACGTTAATGAAGAAAGCAGAAGATCTAGCGAGCAAAGTTCAAAAGAACTTTGAACGAGGCATGGTTTCTGATTTGGAGCGTCGTCAAGAATTAATTGATATCTGGACTAAAGCTACCGATGAAATTGCCGAAGCGATGGAAAAGAACTTTCCAGAAGATAATCCAGTTTGGATTATGGCAAATTCTGGTGCTCGCGGAAACATGATGCAAATTCGTCAGCTTGCTGGTATGCGTGGCTTGGTATCAAACCCGAAGGGTGAGATTATTCCGCGTCCGATTAAGGCGAACTTCCGTGAAGGCTTGACGGTGCTGGAATACTTCATTTCTACGCACGGTGCTCGTAAAGGTTTGGCAGATACAGCGCTAAGAACTGCTGACTCTGGTTACCTCACCCGTCGCTTGGTTGACGTGGCACAAGATGTCATCATTCGCGAAATTGATTGTGGTACCGAGCGAGGAATTAAAGAAACTATTGCTACCCCAGGTAGTGATGGCAAATTAGTTCCAATTGAAACAATCGATACCACCGTAACTTCTTGCGTACTTGCAGATGACGTGGTTGTTGGCAAGGACACTTTGGCTCACCGTGGCGATGAACTTTCGATCAGCTTGCTTCAAGAATTAATTGAAGATGGCGTTAGTGAAGTTAAGGTGCGCTCAGTATTGACTTGCGAAAGCAAAGTTGGAACCTGCGCAAAGTGCTATGGCCGCTCAATGGCAACCAGCAAACTAGTTGATGTTGGTGAAGCGGTAGGAATTATTGCTGCCCAGTCAATTGGTGAACCAGGAACTCAGCTAACCATGCGTACCTTCCACACTGGTGGTGTCGCAGGTGAAGACATCACCCACGGCTTACCTCGCGTGGTTGAGTTGTTCGAAGCTCGTACTCCAAAGGGTGTCGCCCCAAT
>Ga0075474_10000188_pt1 | contig 21182 bp, 25 predicted proteins | sample DEB08_DNA_2_FD_71485 | JGI IMG/M metagenome (GOLD analysis project Ga0075474, IMG submission 71485) | Aqueous microbial communities from the Delaware River and Bay under freshwater to marine salinity gradient to study organic matter... | ecosystem: Environmental > Aquatic > Marine > Coastal ...
AAGTGTTCTCGCTGGCCGAGTCGCTTGGCGCAGTTGAGTCGTTGATCGAACATCCGGGGGTGATGACCCACGCTTCGGCGGCCGGGTCCGAGCTGGAAGTCCCCGATGATCTGGTGCGTCTCAGCGTCGGGATCGAAAGTAGCCAGGATCAGCTTGATGATCTCCAACGGGCCCTGGACGGCCTGTAACGACTTCCGGGCGACCGCGGGTTAGGTCTGGCGGGCCAGAACCGGGGCTAGGTGGGTGAGTTCGGCCTGCCAATCGGCGGGTTCGACCAGCGGAAACAGCACGAACTTGGAAGCGCCCACCTTGACGTATTCGTCGATGAGTTGACCGACCCGCTGGTGCGACACGGCGATCACTTCGTGCGGGTCGGCACCAGGTTGGCGGGCCGCGGCGCGTTCGAGCGCCACCTCCGGAAGCTGGCTGCCTTCCGGGACGTAGGGGAGGAGCACCCCGAAATGCTCAGGGTCGATGACGCGACCGGCTTCGGTGGCGGCCTCGTTGACGGTATCGATCCCGGCTTCGACCACCGAAGGTGTGGTGAAACTCGCTAGCCACCCATCAGCGAGCCGCCCGGTCCGGCGCAGCTCCGAAGGGGCCGCACCTCCCATCCAAACCTCAAGTGGCTGCTGGATGGGTTTGGGAAGTACCCGGGCATCACGAAACGAAAAACGCGCCCCTTCGTGGTCGACGGAATCTTCGGTCCAGAGCCTCCGCAGCAGCGGGAGCACCTCGTTGAGCCAGGGGGCCCGGTCGGCTCGTTGCACCCCAAACGCTTGCTGTTCTGAGCTGTCCGCGATCCCTAAACCGACCGCAGGAAGGCAACGGCCGCCGCTGACGACATCAAGGCTGGCCAGCATTTTGGCCAGCAGCAGCGGGTTGCGGCCCGGCACCACCGAGACCGCCGAACCGAACTTGAGGCGTTCACTTCGACCCGCCACGTAACCCATCGCCACGATCGGGTCGAGTTGCATGCTATTGACCCGTTCAGGAAACCACAGACTGTCAAACCCGAGATGTTCGAGCGTGTCGACGATCACCCCAAGTGGGGCCGGTTCGCCTTTGCTGGTTGGGTAGAGGCTGGGAACCGCCCCGAGCCCGTACCCAACTCGAACCTTCATGGTCTGACCTTTCAGTTCGACGATCCGCGCATCTTCACGGGGGTGGTGACCTCGGCGTAGAAATCATTGCCTTTGTCGTCAACGACGATGAACGCCGGGAAGTTCTCAACGTCGATCTTCCAGATGGCTTCCATTCCGAGTTCAGGAAACTCCAAAACGTCGACCCGTTTGATCGAATCTTGAGCGAGGCGCGCCGCGGGCCCCCCGATCGACCCGAGGTAGAAACCGCCGTAGCGAGCGCAGGCTTCGGTGACCTGCCGGGAGCGGTTGCCTTTGGCCAGCATCACGAAACTGCCGCCGGCGGCCTGGAACTGTTCGACGTAGGAATCCATCCGGCCTGCGGTGGTCGGACCGAACGATCCCGACGCATACCCGGCTGGGGTTTTTGCCGGACCCGCGTAGTAGATGGCGTGGTTCTGGAGGTACTCAGGCATGGGTTCGCCCGCGTCGAGGCGTTCTTTGATTTTGGCGTGGGCGATATCACGACCGACGACCAGCGTGCCGGTCAGCGACAGTCGGGTTTTCACCGGGTACTGGCTTAGGTGCGCTCTGATTGCCTCCATCGGTTGGTTGAGGTCCACTTGGACGACGGCGTCAGAAAGCTGGTCTTCGCTCGCTTCGGGTAGGAACCGTGCGGGATCAGTTTCGAGCTGTTCAAGGAACAGCCCTTCGTGGGTGATTTTGGCTCGGGCTTGCCGGTCGGCTGAACAACTGACCGCCAACCCGACCGGGTTGGATGCCCCGTGCCGAGGAAGGCGGATCACCCGCACGTCGTGGCAGAAATACTTGCCACCGAACTGGGCCCCGATCCCGAACTGACGGGTTTGTTCCAGAATCCGCTGTTCCCATTCCAGGTCGCGGTAGCCGTGGCCAGTCGCGGCGTCGCCGCTGGTCGGCAGGCTGTCGAGGTAATGGGCGGAGGCGTACTTTGCGGTTTTCAGGTTGTATTCGGCTGACGTTCCACCGACGACCAGCGCCAGATGGTACGGAGGGCAGGCTGATGTCCCGATCGAACGCAGCGATTCGTCAAGAAAGTCGACGAGCGATGCTTCGTTGAGCAGCGCCTTGGTTTTCTGGAACAGGAACGTTTTGTTCGCCGAACCGCCACCTTTGGCCATGTACAAAAACTCGTAGCTGTCGCCGGGTTTGGAAGCGATCTCGATCTGGGCGGGCAGGTTGTTGCCGGTGTTGACCTCTTCGAACATCGACAACGGTGCGAGCTGGGAGTAGCGCAGGTTCGAACGGGTGTAGGTGTCGTAGATGCCGCGGCTGATCCATTCGGCGTCGTTAGCGAACGTCACGACCCGTTCGCCCTTTTTGCCCATCACGATCGCGGTCCCGGTGTCTTGACACATGGGCAGAACTCCAGCGGCGGCGATGTTGGCGTTCTGAAGAAGTTCGGTGGCGACGAAAACGTCGTTGGCGGAGGCTTCCGGATCGTCAACGATCGCGGCGAGCTGTTCGAGATGCTCGGTCCGCAGGTAGTGGGCGATGTCGTGCATCGCTTCGCTGGTCAGGAGGCTGAGCGCTTCCGGCTCAACCCGCAGGAACTGCTGACCTTCCGCTTCGAAGGTAGACACCCCGTCGCGGCTGACCAGCCGGTAATTGGTGGTGTCTGCACCGGTAGGGAGAATGTCGGAGTAGGAGAACTCGCTCATGGCGCCACGGTAGCCGCCGCGGGAGGCAAGGGGGTGAGCCGGGTTAGGCCGAGATTGGTGAACCGCCGAACGGTGAAGGGTCACCGGCGGCGGGAACGCTGGGGCGGCTCCACTGGGTGTGTTCGGCTACCGCTTCGGCAACCGAGCGCCACTCCAGACTGTTCCAACCTTCGGCTTTGGCGACAACTTCACCGTCTTGGCGGACCAGCAGGAAAGCCGGGGCCGAGGTGACACCAAGTCCTTGGGCAAGCACCCGGTCGGGATCGACGAACGTCAGAAACTCCTCGGCGTAGGGGCCAAGGTAGGTACGGGCGTCTTCAGCGTTGCAGGTCACAACCCAGCACGGCCGACAGTCAGCTCCCGCGAAGTGAGCGAGGATTCGACGGGCGGTATCGAGAATCCAAGCGCTTTCGTGGGTGTACGGATCAAGGATCACCGGAACCAGCGGAAACGTCGTCAACCAGTCGCTGAGCGACCGGGCGGGTGCGTTGAGCGGGGTGAGTTGAAGGTCAAGCGATTGGGCCACGCATGAAAGGTAGCCGATTCGAAGCAGGCGCAGGCACATCGGGGTCGTCGCAGGGCAGCTCTGGCTAAGATCGGGGAGTGCACCCCATTGAACATCTTCGGTTCATGGCGCAGGCGGGTGAGGTTGACAGTGAGTTCCTCATCGCTGAGGCCGCGCTTGCCTTGTCTCAGGTCGCCTTTGACCGGGCCGAGCTGGTGTTGGCCTGTCGCCAGCTTCTCGAGCACCGGCCGGCCAGCGGTCCACTGGTTTGGTTGGCAGCCCGCATGGTTTCCGGGGCTGATCCTTACCTTGATGGGGTCGACGCATCCGAGTCGATCCGCCGAGATAAGACACCGCGGGAGTTGCACGCGGCCATCGCCGACGGGAGTCGAGTGGTGATCGCCGGTGCTCCGGAGTTGTCTTCGCGGGTGCTCGCCGATCGGGCTGACCTGACGGTGCTGGTGGTTGACGGCAACGGTGACGGGCAAGGCCTCGTGCACCGGTTAGCGGTCGCCGATCACGACGTCGAAGACGTTCCGGTTGCGGCGTTGGCGTCAGCGGTTGCCTCGGCTGATCTGGTGCTGCTGGAAGCCGAAGCGCTTGGCCCGGATGCGGCGTTGGCTCCGGTGGGGTCGTTGGCGGCTGCGACGGCTGGATCGTCGCTGGGTTGCCCAGTTTGGATGGTGGCCGGGGTGGGTCGAAAACTGCCGGCCGGTATGTGGTCGTTGTTGACCCAGCAACTGGTGACCTCGACACCGTGGCGCCAGACTGTTGAAGTGGTACCGCTCGAGTTCTGTGACCGTCTCGTGACCCCCGCCGGTCTGCAACCAGTGACGCAGGCCGCGGTAGGAAGCGACTGCCCTCTGGTGCCGGAGTTGTTTCGGTGACGGCCCGGCGCTGGCTGGTGCTAGCGGTTCCCGCCTATTTCCTTTTCGGGTTTGGCCTGTACTGGCTGGTTGGCCCTGACGGGTCTGGCGATGGCCCGGTGGCGGTGGCATCCGCGCCGTCAACCACGACCACCAGCACGACCACCAATCCGACCACGACGACCACCACCACGCTTCCGCCTCCCCGAACCGCTCGTTTGTTGTTTACCGGAGATTTGCTGCCTCATGGTTCGGTGCGTAACGCCGGCCTGCTAGCTGATGGCAACGGCTGGGATTTCGCTCCGCTATATCAGGAAGTAGCCCCGTTGATTTCGGGTGCTGACCTCGCCATCTGCCACATGGAAACCCCGATCTCGGCTGACGACACCGGGTTGTCGGGCTACCCCATGTTCAATGCACCTCGGGCGTTTGCTGCTGCCGCGCTCGCGGTTGGCTACGACGGTTGTTCGCTGGCGTCGAACCACAGCTACGACCAGGGTGCGTCAGGGGCGGTCGACACCCAGAACGTTTTCGAGGAGTTGGGTCTGCGCTGGGCGGGGATGGCCCGCAGCGTTGACGAAGACCTCGAACCTCGGCTCTACGACGTGAACGGGATCACTATCGCCCACCTTTCGGCAACCTACGGGCTGAACGGGTTTGTCCTGCCGGCCGATCGTGGATATCTGGTGGATCTCATTGAGCCCTCCACCATCATCGAAGAAGCCCGGATCGCCCGTCAGGCCGGAGCCGAGTTTGTGGTCGTCAGCCTTCATTGGGGCAACGAATACCGGCACGAACCGACCGCAGCGCAAAACGATTGGCTGGCTCAGATCCTGCCAAGCGACGAGATCGATCTGGTCATTGGCCACCATGCTCATGTGGTTCAGCCGGTCGATCAGGTCGGTGATGAATGGGTGGTGTTCGGTTTAGGGAACTTCTTGTCGAACCAGTCTTCGAACTGTTGTGTGACCGCTAGCCAAGACGGGATGATCGCCACGGTAGAGATCCTCGAAGATGACGACGGTGGGTTCTCGGTGGTCGGGGTGCATTACATCCCTACCTGGGTTGACCGCGGCGACGGGTACCTGATCCGGCTCGCCGAACCGGGCCGAAGCGACGTTCCGTCCGGCACCGCCAACGCCTTAGCGGCCAGTTTTGAACGCACGCAAGCGGTTGTGAGCAGCCGGCTGGGCCCGGTTGACGGGTTGACGATCGGGTTTGGTCTGGAACCGACGGTCAGCCCAGAAGCCGTCGAGCAATGACTTTGAGGCAGAGGGTTTCGTCGGCACCTTCGAAGATCGACAGGACTCGAGCGTCCACGAAGTAGCGGGACACCGCGTATTCCTCGGCGTAGCCCATACCACCATGGATCTGCATGGCTTCTCGGGTGACCCATTCGGCAGCCCGGCAAACGTACGCCTTCACCATGGACGCTTCGAGGGTGCCGTCCCCGTCACCCATCAGTCGGGCGACATGCAAGCTGAACTGGCGAGCCGCCTGAATGAGCACCGCCATCCGGGCCAGCTTGACTTGTGTGAGTTGGAAATCAGCGACCGTGGCGCCAAACACGACCCGGTCTTGGGCGTAGGCGACCGCGGCTTCGTAGGCGGCTTGCATGACTCCGACGGCTCGAGCTGCGGTCTGCAACCGGCCGTTTTCGAAACCTTCCATCTGATAGTAGAAGCCTCGACCCCGCCCGTCTTCACCTCCGATCAGGCTGTCGTCGGGGACCCGCCAGTTGTCGAAGGCCACTTCGTAGCTGTGCATCCCTCGATAGCCGATCGTGTCGATGGCCTGCGCGGTCATGCGACCTCCGTCGGGTTGAGCAAGGTCAAAGCTATGCCCGGGGTATCGTGGCTTTTCGACGATGAACACGCTGAGGCCCCGATGGTTGTCGGTTCCTGGTTCGGTGCGGGCCAGCAACATGAGCACGTCGGCTCGCCCCGCGAACGTGCACCACGTCTTGGTGCCGTTGATCACCCAGCCACCGTCGGGATGTCGGGTGGCACCCACCCGAACCGCAGCGACGTCGCTGCCGTAATCCGGTTCGGTGACCGCCACCGCGGCCATCACCGCGCCGGAGGCCAACTGGGGAAGCCAGCGCTGCTTTTGGTCTTCGGTGCCGCCAGCCAGCAACGCCCGGGCCAGAATTTCCGGTCGGGTAATCAGCGACCCTCCGATACCCAACGACCCTCTCGATAGTTCTTCGGTTGCTACCACCATGGCGAGGTAGTCGTTGCTGCCACCTTCAGCAAAGCCGCCGTATTCGGCGGGTACCGACAATCCAAACACGCCAAGTTCGGCCAGTCCTGAGATGAGCGCTTCGGGTACGTCGTCGTTGCTGCGGTGCACGTGCTCGGCCTGGGGGGCGATGTGTTCGTTCGCGAAACGACGGAACGTCTGCGAGGCAAGTTCCATGTCCGGGTCGAGTTGCGAGGGTGCACCGTCGACCAGAGTGGTGAGGAACTCTGGGTCGCGACCGGCGGCCATGAACCCATTGAGGTCGTTCAGGGCTTCCGGGGCGACCCCCCAGTGTTGATGGCGACCTACCAGTCGGCTGGCGATGTCGTGGGCAACGTCGGCCACGAACGCGGCGCAGAGGCGGGTTTGTGCCTCGCCTTGGTTGGCGTAATCGAGCAAAGCCCGGGCAGCACTGACCGCGGACGCGGCATGGGCAAGGTCGTAGGCAACGACTTGTTGGTCGTCGATCGGACGTTTCGACAAGTGCGCGATCGCGGTGTGGACCACCGACTCCAACGTCGCCACGGCCTCTCGGGTGCTGTCAAGACTCGGTCCGTCCATCGGGGTAACGCTACGCGGTTGACGAAGTCGGTGCCGTATTCGCCTCCCGAACCGGCTGAGCGGGTTACGGGCCGGGTTGTCTACGATCGGGGGCTATGACCGCCACGGTTCGGGACCAGAAACTTGTTGGGCAGGTGTTGGCCTGGGGTTTTGAGTCGCTTCGTGACCTTCCGTGGCGCCGCACCCGCGATCCGTGGACGGTGCTGGTTTCCGAAACGATGCTGCAACAAACTCAGGCGTTGCGGGTGGCGGATCGACTGCCGCGGTTTCTGGAACGGTTCCCGACGGTGGCTCAGTGCGCTGCGGCACCGGCCAGCGCGGTGGTGCAGGAGTGGTCTGGTCTTGGCTACAACCGCCGACCGCTGAACTTGCATCGGGCGGCCCGGATCATGGTTGACCAACACCAGGGTCACGTTCCGAACGGGTTGGTGGATTTGTTGGCGCTGCCGGGCGTTGGTCCCTACACCGCTCGCGCGGTGCGAGCGTTTGCGTTTGAGGAACCGGCGGCGGTGGTCGACACCAACATTGGACGGATCCTGGCCCGAGTCGATGGTCGGACGCTGGGCGCTGCGCAGGCTCAAACTCGGGCTGATGTACTGGCCGAAAGCGAAACCACCGCCAAGCGGTACTGGTGGTGGAACCAGTCGCTGATGGAGTTAGCAGCGCTGGTGTGCACCAAGCGCACCCCCGCTTGTGAACGCTGCCCGCTGGCGGACCTTTGTCGTTGGCGCGGCCAGGGGCCCGACCCCGCGGTCGGGTCGGCTGCGGTGTCCGGCAAACAATCCACGTTCGCTGGCAGCGACCGGCAACTTCGGGGACGTCTCGTCGAGGCGCTTCGGGTAACCACGGTCCCGGTTGTTGAGGTGGCGACCGTCATCGGGTGTTCAGACCCAGATCGGGTTGCTCGGGTGATCGCCGGACTCGAACGCGACGGCCTGCTGGAACGCCGTCGAGGCCGACTGATGCTTCCTACCGGCTGATCTTCAGTGCTGGCTGATGTGTAGTGCTGGCTGGCTAGTGCGAGCTGGTTAGTGCGGCGACCAGCGCGTCGATCGCCCCATCGGCCAGGGCTTGCATTTCCTCATCGGTACGGTCCTGGATCGGATGTGGGGTGAACACCCGCGCGGTGGGATGCCCGAGGCTGGCGGATTGTGCTTCCGCGGCTTGTACGAAACCTTCGGAAGCCACGAAGACTCCGGGGATGCCACGCCGCTCAAGATCGCTGATGTCGTGCACACTGCACGTCGTGCAGGAACCTCAATCGGCGAGCGCTTCGATCACCGCGTCGCAGGACGTGGCGATCTCGTGGCGCAAATCAACCGGGGCGGGTTTCGTAAACGTCGGTTTCGCGAACCGTTTCACGTTGGCGCCCCGGTCGGTGAGGTGTTGTTCGATTCGGTCAAGAAACACGTTTCCGCGGGGCTTGGAGATGTCAAGAAGGCCCACGGTCAACCCGGACAGCGACCCCGGTCGGGGGGCCAACTCGCGATGCTCGGTTCGGAGTTCACCGGTTGGATCCAGCACGATGCTCATGGAACGATCTCCTTAGTCACGGTCACACTACCGATACTGCCGGTAACCCAGCCAGCCATGATCATCGAGAACAGGCCAGCATCGCTTCCGGCATGCACTACGTGGATGCCGTCGGGTGGAAACTTGCCGATGGTGGCCCCGGCGAGCAGAGGAGGCAATCCTTCTTCGATCCCGTCCACCCCGCGCAGCACCGTGTCGCATTCGATCTGGAGATGACCGGTGAGTTCGTCAAGGAAACGGTTCCGGTCCCAGCCAGCGTCCCGGTAGCGGGCCATGTGTTCAGGCCCGAGAACGATCAGGGTCTCGAACTGGACCGCCAAGCGGGGGCTGACGTTGCTCAGCAGTGCCTGTGCGAGATGTTTGGTCAACGATTCGGGACTGCGAGAAATCTGGTCGACAAACATTCGCGGCCCTTCACCAGGAAACAAGGTGACGGTCGACTGGTCGGCGCGAAAACCGCGGCTTTCGGCCAGCGAAGTCCACGGTGACGACGCCTCATCTTCGGGGAACGCCAGCCCCACTTTGGCCGGGTTGCCGTGGGTCGCCCGGTCGACACCTCCGGGTCGTCCACCACCGACGTTGCGAATCACTAGCTGCAACGCCCGACCGATGGTGGAGTTGGCTCGGTTGCCTTGCCCGAGCACGTTGACCCCGGCGTTCATCCCGATCTGTTTGGCGATCGGACCGTTGACGACCAGCACCGGACCGACCGGCATAGTGGTGGCCAGCAGGCCGTGGATGTTGAACTCGTCGCTACAGGCCGCCTCAACCGCAGCGAGAACGACCGGCAAGTATTCGGGGCGGCAGCCAGCCATCACCGCGTTGATCGCCACCTTCTCGACGGTGCATTCGACCAGGTCGGGAGCCACCACCGCCACCACCTCGTCCGGTGGGCGGCTGGTGCCGGCCAACATCTGTAACACTCGGGCTTCGGTAGGAGGCACGACCGGCAACCCGTCGGACCATCCTCGGTCCCACATTGCTTCCCATTCGTCTTCGAGCTGAGCCAGTTCGACTCGCCGACTGGTCATCACCGAACCCGAAAACCGCACCGCAAGCTGGTCGCTGATCGTCGGGTCAACGCTCAGCGAACCACATCCCGGTCGAAAGTCAGGGAGCTCCGGTGCGAGGTTGCTGACGCCAGTAAACGCCTCCCAGCGTTGACGCTCCCAACCTTCGATCTGTTCGGTTGGTTGTCCGTTGACGACTCGCATCAGCGTCGGCACGGTTTCGACCTGATGATGCCAAGACAGCGAAAGGTCGGCGTCGTGAACCACCCAAGCCGCGTCTTCAGGAAACGACGGGTCGTCTTGGCTGATGACCGTGCACGTTCCCGACCCAGCCAGCTGCTGAAGAACGGGTGCGACCAACACGCAGGTCGGGCAGTCTTGTTTCACGAAGGCCACGAGACCGTCGGGTAGTGCGGGCCGTTCGTCGTTATCGCTGATCCCCATATCCCGCATTGTGACACAGCAACCGGGGTTGAGATATGCGTCACAAAGCGTTCTGGCCGATGTTTCCGACGGGTTTACTTTTGCCAATGGCTACGGGGACGAACGACCAAGTGGTGGTGACCTTTCACGGCGTTCGTGGTTCGACGCCGTGTAGTTGCCCGTCGCAGGCTCGCTACGGAGGCAACACGTCGTGTGTGACGATCGAGGTTGCGGGCCAGTCGCCGCTGGTGCTGGACCTTGGGACCGGCCTTCGGATGTGGGGTAAGGCGTTGTCGCGAGAAACCCCGATCGACGCGCACGCGCTGGTCACCCATCTGCATTGGGACCATGTGCAAGGCCTGCCGTTCTTCGCACCGCTACTTCACCCCGAGACCACCTTGTCGGTCTACGGGCCAGGTGAGTTAGACGAATCGATCGATGAGGCGTTCGCTCGGTTTATGGCTCCACCGTTCTTTCCGGTTCGCTCCGAACAACTGCCGGCCTCGGTGAGTTTCCGCGATGTGCGATCCGGGATGATGCAGATCGCCGGGGCCGAAGTGATGGTTCGACCGGTTCCCCATACCGGCATGACCGTCGGCTATCGGGTGACGATCAACGGGGTCGTCATCGCCTACGTGCCCGATCATCAAGAACCGCTCGACAGTCCGACGTTCGTTGCTCCCGAAGTGCTTGAACTCTGTGCCGGTGCCGACATTTTGATCCACGACGCCCAACTCCATCGGGACAGTTTTGCGGCCAAAGCCAACTGGGGGCATTGCACCCCGGAGTACGCGTTGGAAGTAGCGAGGCAGTCTGGGGTTGAGTCGTTGGTGCTGTTCCACCACGACCCCAGCCACGGCGATGACTTCATGGATGAGCTCGTCGCCGAAATGCAGCAGCTGGCATTGGGCGATTCGTTTTCGGTTACCGCCGCCCACGAAGGTTTGGTATTGATCCGAGACGCGGTGGATAGAGACGCTACGGTACCTGCGGGCGTAGCCAGCTGAGAGTCCGCTTTCGAGCCGGTCGTTCGGGGGTTGGCCGGCAGTGACGAACGCGTCGAGGAGCGGTAATGGCAATCGATTCTGGTGAATTCCGGCGAGTACTTGGGCACTTTCCGACCGGCGTGATGGTGGTGACCGGAGCAGGGCCGGTGGGGATGGCGATCGGTTCGTTCGCCAGCGTGTCACTTGATCCACCGCTGGTGCTGTTCTGTCCCGGAAAAGGTTCGGGGGCCTGGCAGGCCATCCAGGCGACTGGTTCGTTCTGCGCCAACATTCTCGGCGAACACCAGCAGGATGTGTGCGCCACCTTCGCGTCGCCGGTTGACGACCGGTTCGCGGGGATCGACTGGTCCACTGATGTGACCGGTTCGCCAGTGCTGCCGGGCTGTCTCGGCCACATCGACTGCGATATCGAAGCGGTGCTCGATGGTGGCGATCATGACATCGTGGTGGGCCGGGTGCGTTCGCTTTCGGTCAACGGAGACGACAGGCCGTTGCTGTTTTTCAAAGGTGGATACGGCCGCTACGAGGAGATCTGACATGGCGATCTATGCCCTCGGGGACCGGGTCCCTGACATTCACGAATCGGCGTATGTGCATCCGCAGGCCACGGTGATCGGCAGCGTGGTGCTAGGTGCCTACGCCTCGGTCTGGCCGCAGGCCGTGATCCGAGCCGACGACAACGTGATCACGATTGGTGAGGCCACCTCCATTCAGGATGGCGCGGTCCTGCATTGCACCCCGTTTCATCCAACGACGGTCGGTCGAAACTGCACGGTCGGGCATCTGGCACACCTTGAAGGATGCACGGTGCATGACAACGCGTTGGTGGGTTCTGGTTCGATCGTGTTGCACAACGCGGTGATCGGAGCTCACGCCTTGGTTGGGGCCGCCGCGATGGTTCCCGGCGGGGTAGAAGTGCCGCCTCGGGCGATGGCGCTGGGAGTTCCTGCGCGTATCCGGGAAGAGGCGATGGAAGAATTTCACGCCCAGATGAACGTCGAGAGTTACGTGGATCGGGTGCGGCGATTCGGTGCTGAACTACGCCGACTGGATTAGGCCGCTCCAACAAGCCGAACCCCAACCGGAGTTGTTACTATCTACGTAGTGCAAATTCGCCCCTGAAAGGTTTGCTTCGCATGGCTAATACCGACATCGGCATCGACTTGGGGAAGTACCAGCTTGGCTGGTCGGACGCAGAGGACTACGTCTTTAAGCCCAAGCGCGGGCTCAACAACGAGATCCTGCGCGAGATGTCGTGGCTCAAAGGCGAACCCAACTGGATGCTCGATTTCCGGCTGAAGTCTCACGATCGGTTCCTGCGTCGGCCCATGCCGTCGTGGGGTGGCGACACCTCCGAAATCGACTTCGACAACATCTTCTATTACATCAAGCCCACCGACTCGTTGAGTGACGACTGGGACGCGGTGCCCGAGTCGATCAAGAACACCTACGAAAAGCTGGGCATTCCCGAAGCGGAACGCAAGTATCTGGCTGGGGTCACCGCTCAATACGAGTCGGAGGTGGTGTACCACCGCAACCGTGAAGACCTTGAAGCGCAAGGCGTGTTGTTCTGCGACATGGACACCGCTCTGAAGGAATACCCGCAGCTGGTCAAACAGTATTTCGGCAAGATCATCCCGCCGAATGACAACAAGTTCTCGGCCCTGAACTCGGCGGCCTGGTCGGGTGGCTCGTTTATTTACGTGCCGCCTGGGGTTGAAGTCGAGATGCCGCTTCAGGCCTACTTCCGCATCAATGCGGAAAACATGGGTCAGTTCGAACGGACGCTGATCATCGCCGATGAAGGCTCGAAGGTGCACTACATCGAGGGTTGTTCGGCTCCGACCTACACGTCGGATTCGTTGCATTCGGCGGTGGTGGAGATCGTGGTCAAGCCGTCGGCGCGGGTGACCTACACCACCATTCAGAACTGGTCCGACAACGTGTTTAACTTGGTTACCAAGCGGGCCTACGTCGAAGCCGAAGGCCACATGGAGTGGATTGACGGCAACATCGGGTCGAAGCTGACGATGAAATACCCAGCGGTTGTTCTGGCCGGCCCGAAAGCGTCAGGGGAGGTGCTCTCGGTTGCCTACGCGGGAGCGAACCAGCATCAAGACACTGGGGCCAAAATGATTCACGCCGCCCCAGAAACCACGTCGAAGATCGTCTCGAAGTCGATCTCCAAAGATGGTGGCCGGTCAAGTTACCGCGGTCTGGTGCGAGTTGAGGACGACGCCTATGGCTGCAAGAGCCATGTGCAATGTGACGCGTTGATCCTTGACGACGACTCGGTTTCAGACACCTACCCGTACATGGAAGTCGGTTCTGGTGATGCGGTGATCGGCCATGAGGCGACGGTCAGCCGGGTCGCTGATGAACAGTTGTTCTATCTCCAAAGTCGCGGCCTGACCGAAGAGCAGGCGATGGGCATGATCGTCAACGGTTTCATCGAACCGGTCACCCGAACCCTGCCGATGGAGTACGCGGTGGAATGGTCTCGTCTCATCGAATTGCAGATGGAAGGTTCCGTCGGATAGTCCTCGGGATCCGACTCCCGGGCGGCACGTGGAGGTGAATGGCGCAATGCCCATGCGGCAGGACTGCAAACATTTCGAATCTCGGACCTACGGCAACGGCGAAACCGTGCGCAAGTGTTCGTTGGATTTGGCGCCTGAAGCACCGTGGCGTTGCCCCGCCGACTGCGACAAGTTCACCCGGCGGTTGGCCGATGTCAACTGGAGTCACGGCAACCTGGTCACCCCAGAGACACCGGCGGAACCAAAGAGTCTTGGTGAAGACGATTCGATCGCGGCGCTGCTCGACGCCGCGGAGGACATTGTCAACAATGCCGTTGATGCGACGCTGGCCGACATTGCCGAGGAGCGACGTCAACGAACCCGCAAAGCGCGCTGGGGCCAGAAACGATCGACGGGTAGGTCTCGTTCGCATCCTTCCAAACCGAAGGGCGAGAGCTGGGCTGATCGGCTGCGGAAGCGGTATCGCGACGGTCAGTAAGCCGTGGCGAATTAGCACTACCTCGATAGGATAAATCTCCGTGGTTCCCGCATTTTCCCCCGAAGCGGCCGCCGAAATCGGCGGTCCAGACTGGCTTGTGTCCCGCCGAACGGCCGCGGCCGAACGGTTCGTTGCCGCAACCCCACCAACGATCAACGATGAAGAGTGGCGTTACAGCCGCATCGGTGATTTCCAGCTCGACGATTATGTCCCGTCGGTTCGTTTCGGTGACGCCCCCATGCCGCAGATCGACGTGGAACCGACTGCCGTGGTGCGCTGTGTCAACGGCCGGGTGGTGGTCGTCGATGTCGACGATGAACTGGTGGCCCAGGGGGTCTATGTGGGGTTGCTCGCTGACAGCCCGGTTGGCCAGGAACGTCTCGGTGCGATTGCCGATGAGGCCAGCGACTATTTCACGCTGCTCAACGATGCGTTCACCGACAGCCCGCTGCTGATCGATGTCCCCAACGGTGTCGTGGTTGACCGTCCGATTGTGGTCACCCACCATGCCTCCGGTGACCGGGGCGCGACGTTCCCACGGCTCGTGATCCGGGTTGGTGAAAACGCGCAGGCGTCGGTGATGGATTTGCACACCAGCGAACCTGACGAGCTGATCTTCATGTGTCCGCTGGTTGAACTCGATGCCGCGGCCGGCGGCCGGCTGGGGTACCTGAAGGTTCAGCAGCAAGGTAACCGCACCTGGCAGTTCGGAAGCGTCGTTTCTCGGGCCGGTCGGGACGCGACGATTTCGGCGGCCACCGCGGCGTTCGGTGGCGAATATTCCCGTACCCGGGCCGATACTCGACTAGCTGGTCGTGGCGCGCACGGAGATCTGCTGGCGGTGTACTTCGGTGATGATGCACAGACCCTGGATTTCCGCACCTATCAGGATCACCAAGCCCCGGACACCACCTCGAACCTGCTGTACAAGGGTGTGGTCGCCGGGGAGGCTCGCAGTATCTACACCGGGCTCATCCGGGTTGGCCCCGACGCCCGAGGAACCAATGCATTCCAGACCAACCGGAACCTCAAGTTGGGGCCCGACGCGTGGGCCGAGTCGGTCCCGAAGTTGGAGATCGAAAACAACGACGTCAAGTGCTCTCACGCCTCAACGGTGAGCCCCATCGACGAAGAGCAGCAGTTCTACCTTGAGAGCCGCGGTGTGCCCACCGGCGATGCGCAGCGTCTGATCGTGGCCGGGTTCCTCGCTGAGGTGCTCGAAAGTATCCCGGTAGCGGCGGCAGCCCCAGGGTTGCGGTTGGCGATCGCCGACAAACTTGCCCGCCAGTCGCTGGTTGGAGTGGAGCAATGACCGTTCAGCATCGACTGTTTGCCTTCGACGAACTGGCGCCGGGAACAGCCCGCAAAGTTGACGTTGACGGTCACCGGGTGGCGGTGGTGCGGATCGACGACGCGGTGTACGCCATCGGCGACACCTGTAGTCACGCCGATGTTTCGCTGTCGGAAGGGTTTGTTGACACCAGCGAATGCGCGATCGAATGCAGTCGACATGGTGCACTGTTTGACCTTGCGACCGGTGAGGCGCTGACGCTGCCGGCCCTCAAACCGGTACCCCGGTTCGATGTGGCCGTGGTCGACGGCGACGTCATCATCACGATCGAAAAGGAACCGTCATGAGTTCGCTAGTGATCGAAGGCCTTCGGGCGGCAGTCGATGGGCAGGAGATCTTGTCCGGAGTTGACCTTGAGGTGCGTTCCGGCGAAGTCCATGCCGTCATGGGGCCGAACGGTTCAGGCAAGTCGACCCTGTCGCACGTCTTGGCTGGTCGGCCCGGCTACGAGGTGCTGGCCGGGTCGGTTCGTATCGATGATCAGGAACTGCTCGGGCTTCCGACTTGGAAGCGGGCCGAGGCCGGTTTGTTCCTGGCCATGCAGTACCCAACTGAAGTTCCGGGTGTTTCGCTTCGGGATTTGCTGACGGCTTCGGTGCGGACATCGTCGAACCCCGATGAGGTCGCCGAGTTGATGCGAGCCGAAGCGGAACGGATCGGTTTCGGCGCACGGTTCTTGGAACGGCCACTCAACGTGGATCTTTCTGGCGGCGAAAAGAAGCGCAACGAAACCTTGCAGCTTGGTGTGCTTCGGCCCGCGTTCGCGGTGCTCGACGAACTCGACTCGGGTCTTGATGTTGACGCGTTGCGGATGGTGAGCCGTCGGGTCGAGGAAGCCACCGAAGAAGGTGGTCTCGGAGTGCTGGCCATCACCCACTACAGCCGACTATTTGACGAACTACGGCCCGATGTGGTGCATGTGTTCGCCGACGGCCGAATCCAAGAGACCGGGGGACCCAACCTGGCCCGCGAACTCGAAGACACCGGTTATGAACGTTGGGTCAAAGCTCCAGCTCCGGCCACAGCATCCAAGGGGCTCCCCGACGACCCGTTCGCCGATCCGCTGGCCTAACGAGATTCCGTGGTTCGCTGCGATCGGCCCGGCGTGCGACACTGACGCTTGTGCCTTCCCGACTGCTTCAACCGGACGAGATCGATGCCTTGCTGGCCACCTATCCGGACTGGTTGCGCGATGGTCAGCGACTGACCCGAACGTTTCGGTTCGCCTCGTTCGATGAGGCGTTTGCTTTCATGACCGATGTGGCCAAGGTCAGCGCAGAACTCAACCATCATCCGGACTGGAGCAACCAGTACGCCCGGGTGGATATTGCGATCACCGACCATGACGCTGGAGGGTTGTCAGACAATGACCGGCGATGGGTGGCCGCGGTCGAAGCCCTGAGGTGAACGAGACCGGTCGGGGTTTTAGTCGCGGCCGCTGAGCTCGGGGTCGAAGCGACCGTCGAGGTCGCGGTAGAGCACCATGACGCTGGCCAGCGCGAACGACTCCAGCGCAAACCCGGTGGCCAAACCGATCAGCAGACCAAGGATTGGGATGATTTGGAGCACCGAGCTGAGCAGAAAACAGCCGATGACCACCAGGTTGACGACGAGCACTCGAAGCGCCAAGTAGGGCCAGCGGGGCCGAGCTAGGCGCAACATGGCCCGTAGGGGAGGTTGATCTCGAGGCCCAGTCAGAAGCGGTGCTTGAAGCATCCAGATGATCGGGAAAGCTATGACGAAGAGCGCGATCAGGGCCAGAATCGCAATGAGCCAGAGCACTCCAATACTGGTGCCAAAGGCCAAGGCAGTTATGGCGAGGATGACGATGACCGCCACGCTCGCCAGCAGCATCCACAGGACGTAAATCCCGATCCAGCGGGGGGTGCAACGCAGCGCCCGTTTGAGGCAGGCACCAACCGGAAGCTCCTGGTTGTGAAGGCTAGATACGAGCCGTGAAGCGGAGGCGCCGGACTGAACCGTGACCGAGACGATCAACAAGATGGTCGCCAACGCAGTCAGAATCCAGAACGAGGCGTTCGGATCAAGGCTGATGCTTTCAAGAAACGCTTCGTCGGAGGGGTCGTTGGGGTCGAAGCCAGTTTCGGTGATCCGCTCCAGGATGGTTCTGACGTTGGGGGATAGCGCTCCGATCGCCCCAATAGCGAAGACCACTATCGCCGCAATCGCGCCTGCGGTTCCGATCGCCCAGATGCCCAGCAACTGTTTCCAGTTCTTGAGTGCGAGTCGGTACGAACCAGAAAGCAGCGAACCAACACCCCCGGAGGATTCGGGCGCACGTTCGGTGGTCTTCGGTGTGCGATGCTCGGTCCACGTGTTTCCGTCCCAGTAGCGGAGCTGCGTGGGATCCTCAGGATCGTCAAACCAACCGGAAGGTATTTCGCTCATGGTCCGACCCTAGTGGTCGGGACCAGACGATGGTGGTCAGTCCTGCGAGTCCGCTTCGGTGAGGGCCTGATCCAACGTGTTCCAACTCAGGGTTGCGCACTTGATCCGCACCGGAAACTTCACGACACCTTTGAGCGCTTCGAGGTCGCCGAGCGCAACCGTTGCGGTTTCCGCTTCAGCAGCGATGCCCTGCTCGGCTTCGGATCCGTCGCCTCCGATTTCACCTTCGTGGATACTCATCAGCCCTTTGAAAGCCCGGATGAGCTGGCGGGCTTCGGCCACCGTTTTGCCTTTGACCGCAGCAGACATCATCGACGCTGAAGATTGGCTAATCGAGCATCCCTGGCCACCGATGGCGATGGCGTCGATGGTTCCTTCGTCGTTGACCTGGAGGTACACCACGACTTCGTCACCGCACAGCGGGTTAAACCCTTCGGTTCGCACCGCCGGCGGAGCGGGTAGCTCTCCCCGGTTTCGCGGTGACCGGTAGTGGTCGAGGATTACTTCTCGGTAGAGGTCGTCAAGCGAAGACATCGGTGACCATCCTAGAGAGCGAAGTAGTCGCTGCAGGCGTCGAGAGCTTCGGCCAACGCGTCGATGTCGCTTTCGTCGTTGTAGACGTACAGCGACGCTCGGGTTGAGGCGGGAATCCCCAGCGTGGACAGCAGCGGTTTGGCACAGTGATGACCGGCTCGCACACAGACCCCGCTCTGGTCAAGCACCTGGGCAATGTCGTGCGGGTGGACGGCTTCGAGAACGAACGAAAAGACGGCTCCCCGTTGGCCGGGCTCAGACGGTCCGTGAATGGTGATGCGTTCGCCGAGTCGTTCGTTGAGGGTTCGCAGGGTGTAGGCCGTGAGTTCGGTCTCGTGTTGTTGGATCGCTTCCATGCCGAGATCGGTGAGGAAGTCGACGGCTGCTCCCAACCCGACCGCCTCGGCCACCATCGGGGTTCCCGCCTCAAACTTCCACGGGATTTCGTTGGTGGTGAAACCTTCTTTGGTGACCGACAGGATCATTTCGCCACCGCCAAGAAATGGTGGCATCGCTTCAAGGATCTCGCTGCGGGCCCAGAGCACACCGATCCCGGTCGGGCCGAGCAGTTTGTGGCCGGTAAAGGCCAAAAAGTCGATGTCCATTCCCTGTACGTCGGTTGCCCGGTGGGGGACAAATTGGCTTCCGTCCACCGCGATCAGCGCACCATGGGCGTGAGCGGCGTCGGCGAGTCGGCGCACATCGTTGAGGGTGCCCAACACGTTCGACATGGCGGTGACGCTGACCAGTTTGACGCCGTCGATCAGCCGGTCGAGTTCGGTCAGGTCAAGGTGCCCGTCGGGCCGGACCGGTATCCAGCGCAGTTCGATCCCGCGTTCGGCGGCCAGCATGTGCCAAGGGACGATGTTGGCGTGGTGTTCCATCTCCGAGATGAGCATGGCATCGCCGGCACCAAGGTTGGCCGAACCCCAAGCTCGGGCCAGCAGGTTCATGGCTTCGGTGGCGTTCTTGGTGAACACCACTTCGCGAGGGTCGGGCGCGTTGATGAAACGAGCGATCTTGGCTCGAGCGTTTTCGAGTGCGTCGGTGGCCTGGACGGCGATCTCGTAACTTCCTCGGTGGACGTTGGCGTTGATCGTCTCGTAGTAGCGGCTCATCGCGTCGATCACTGCCTGCGGTTTCTGGGAGGTGTTCGCAGAGTCGAGGTAGCGGATCGGCTGGTCGTGGACCGTCCGCTGAAGCAGCGGGAAGCGAGACTTCAGGTCGGCAGGCAACCCCATGTCAGACTCCGAACCGTTCGTAGCCGTTGTGTTCAAGGTCGACGGCGAGTTGCATGTCGCCAGACTCAACGATCTTTCCGTCGATGAGCACGTGCACATGGTCGGGCTGGAGTTCGTCGAGCAGGCGCTGATAGTGGGTGATGGCCAGGACCCCCATCTCGGTTCGATCTTTGCGAACTTCCTGAACCCCCGTGGCGACCACGCGCAGGGCGTCGATGTCGAGCCCGGAGTCGGTTTCGTCAAGGATCGCCATGTCGGGTTCAAGAATCGCCATCTGCAGGATCTCGTTGCGTTTCTTTTCGCCGCCGGAGAACCCTTCGTTGAGGTAGCGCTCCCCGAACGAGGGATCCATTTCGAGACGTTCCATCCATTCCATGATGGCGAGCCGAAGTTCGAGCACCGACAAATCGATGCCTTTGCGGGCCGACAGGGCCTGGCGAAGAAAGTTGATGACCGAAACTCCCGGGATTTCTTGCGGATACTGGAAGGCAAGGAACATCCCGGCGGTGCCTCGAACATCGGCAGGCCATTCGGTGATGTCTTCACCGCGGAAGTGAATCGAACCTGACGTGACTTCGTATTCGGGGCTGCCGAGCAGGACGTTGGCCAGCGTTGATTTGCCTGAACCGTTCGGTCCCATCAGTGCATGGACCTCTCCGGCGTGCACGGTCAGGTTGACGCCGCGGAGGATCTCAATGCCTCCCTCGACGGTTGCCGCGTGCAGGTCGCGGATCTCAAAAAGTGGGGGAGTCATGCCACAAAGTCTACGGCACCCACCGGAGTTTCTCCTAGGTCGGTAGGGGAAATTCCCCAGCTCCTTCAGTTGGGGTCACCAACTCCATTTCGAGGGCTACCGCCGCCGGGATTTGACGGGCGTCGAGGGTCGCCAATTGCAATGGCCGAGGCAACCGATCAAGCGCCGCAAGGTGCACTGCGTCGACGGTCCTCAGGCCGTAGAGCGAACCCAGTTCGACGGCCCGCCCGAGGCACCGACTGTCGAGCGGCACGATCAGCATGGCGTCGAGGTCGGCTCGGGCTGCTGCGGTCAGGGCCGCGGCAGTGACCGGGTCAGGTGACACTCGATGAAGGGCCATGACCAGTTCGGTGCGGGTGAGGTCCGAGACCGCCCACTGCGGTGCCTGAGCCATCGCCGTGTTGACGGCGGCACTGTACGGGCCACCGGTGTAGCGCTGAAGCAGGGCACTGGTGTCCAGACCGAGGATCATCGACGGCGGGGGGGATCGCCGCGGAGTTCGCCGAGGATGCGATCGGGGTTGGCGTCAATGGGAAGCAGCGGCAGGTCGGTGGGGGCACCGGGGTGGTCGCTGCGTAGTGGGAGACGGAGTAGTCCAGCCGCGGCGAGCGATTCCACGCCCGGTTGAGCATCGGGGTAGATCGGGCCGAGTTGCGCGACCGGGGTTCCGTCGACGGTCACGATGAGCCGCTCACCGGTTCCGGCCCGGCGCACCTGGGTGGCGAGATCGGAACGCAACTCTCGAACCCCAAGTCGTGGAATCCCGTTGCTGTTCGTTGGTTCCATCCGGCGAGTATACCCAACCGAATCAGATGTGTACAACGGCGTACACATAGCGATTGTTGCTGTGTTGATCTGGCCGCTAGCGTGACCGCCATGAACTTTGCTTTCTCAGAAGAACAGGACCAACTCCGCGAGTTTGTGCGTAGCTTCCTTGCGGACAAGTC
>Ga0075474_10000195_pt1 | contig 21036 bp, 19 predicted proteins | sample DEB08_DNA_2_FD_71485 | JGI IMG/M metagenome (GOLD analysis project Ga0075474, IMG submission 71485) | Aqueous microbial communities from the Delaware River and Bay under freshwater to marine salinity gradient to study organic matter... | ecosystem: Environmental > Aquatic > Marine > Coastal ...
ACGGACACGGCAACGACCAGTACGACGATCACGAGCACCTCGCCACCATCGACAACGCCATCGTCAAACGCCGGCACCACCAGGTTGTCGGTGGCCGCGCGAAGCACCCACGCACCACCGATCGACGCCGCAACAAAACCCATCGCCCCGGCCATAGCCAACGCATGAAGCCCCGGGTAGGCCCGGAGCGAGCGGACGATCAGACGCGCCCCGCGGCGCCAGAGATGATCAGAGTCGGTCAACGACCGCGCTTGCGAACTCGGAGCACTTGACCTCGGTGGCCCCATCCATCAACCGCGCAAAATCGTAGGTCACGATCTTTTCGGCGATCGCCGCCTCAACGGCACCGATGATGTCGTCGGCCGCTTCCTGCCAGCCGAGATGCTCAAACATCATCACCCCGGACAGCAGCACCGACGACGGGTTGACTTTGTCCTGACCGGCGTACTTGGGGGCGGTGCCGTGGGTGGCTTCGAACACGCCATGCCCGGTCAGATAGTTGATGTTGGCCCCCGGGGCGATCCCGATGCCACCGACCTGAGCGGCGAGTGCGTCGGAGAGATAGTCGCCGTTGAGGTTCATCGTGGCGATCACGTCGAATTCAGACGGGCGGGTCAACACCTGCTGAAGCGCGATGTCGGCGATGGCGTCTTGCACCAGGATCTTGTCCCCAGCGTCACCACCACAGTCTTCCCATCCGACCGCCACATCGGCATATTCGGAGCGCACCAACTCGTAGCCCCACTTCTGGAAGGCCCCTTCGGTGAACTTCATGATGTTGCCCTTGTGTACCCAGTGAACCCGTTTGCGGTTCCGGCGCACTGCGTAGTCCAGCGCCGCTCGTTGCAGGCGCTGCGAACCAAACTTCGATACCGGTTTGATCCCGATACCGGAGTCTTCGCGAATTTCCCAGCCGTAGGCGTCGTGCAACAGTTCGATCATGCGCTTCGCTTCAGGGGTTCCCGATTCCACTTCGAGACCGGCGTAAATGTCTTCGGTGTTTTCACGGAAGATCACCATGTCGACCAGCTGCGGTTCTTTCACCGGCGACGGGACACCGGTGAACCAGCGGACCGGGCGCAGACAAACGTAGAGGTCCATGATCTGACGGATGGCCACGTTCAAGCTGCGGAAACCACCGCCGATCGGCGTGGTCAACGGGCCTTTGATCCCGATCAGGTATTCCTCGAAAGTGTCGATGGTCTGCTGCGGCAGCCAGTCACCGGTCTCGTTGAACGCCTTCTCGCCGGCGAGAACTTCCATCCACTCGATCTGCTTGCCGTACTTGGCGGCCGCGGCGTCAAGCACCAACTTGGCCGCCGGCCAGATGTCGACCCCGGTGCCGTCGCCTTCGATAAACGGAATGATCGGGTTATCCGGAACGTGAAGCGAGCCGTTTTCCTGCATCGTGATCTTGTCAGCCATGCCGATGAGACTAGTCGCCTCAGACCGTGGAACATTCCTCCCCGATCCGCTTTCTCAATCGTCGAGTAGCGCGTTCGCTTCGTCGAAGGCCTGTTGCAGGTCGGCACGCACCCGTTCGCTGAACGCGGTCAGCGCCGGTCGGCTCAAGCGCCCCTCCGGAGCTGGGATCGGATCGCCAACAACCACCGCGCAACGGACTCGACGGATCCCCCGAGAACCTGAACCCATCGCCTGTTCGGTACCGGCGAGACCCACCGGAATGATTTGAGCCCCGGTCTTGGACGCCAGATACGCCACCCCGTCAAACATGCCGTCAACGGTGCGTCCCGACTGCCGAGTCCCTTCAGGAAAGACGATCATCAGCTCGCCACCACCGACGATGTCTCGGGCTACCCGCATCGCTTCACGGTCCGCTTCGCCCCGGTGCACCGGGATGGTGCCGAGCGCAGCCATCACCCAGGCTGCCACCGGGTTACGAAACAGCGAATGCTTCCCCAACGCTCGGATCCGGCGGGGGGTCAGCGACGCCACCAGCGGCCCGTCGAGGTTTGACCGGTGGACGGGAGCCACGATCACCGGGCCCGGAGTGCCGAGCTTCTCGATCCCTCGATGCTGCACTCGTAGCCACGGCACCAGCAGGCTCCGGACGATCCGCCGGGTCAGACCGTACGCGATTCGAGCGCGGCGGGTTCGGTGAACCGCAGCCGCCCATTCCTGATCTTTCGCTGTTCCCATCGAGTCCACAACCCTTCTGCTGCTGGCGTTTTCAGTGCAGGAACTGGCGTTCACCGGTAAAGACCATGGCGAGCCCCCGTTCGTTGGCTGCTGCGATCGTGGCTTCGTCGCCTACCGAACCACCCGGTTGGACAACGATGGCTACTCCGGCATCCGCCGCGGCGTGAACACCATCAGGGAACGGGTAGAACGCGTCGCTGGCACACGCTCCCCCTTCCGCCCGACCGTCCGCTTTCGCGGCCGCGATCTGTCCCGACTCGACCCGGTTCTGCTGGCCGGCACCAATCCCCCACGCCACCTGATCGCGAGCCAGCACGATGGCGTTGGAGTTCACGTGGCCACAGACCCGCCAGGCGAACCAGGCATCGTCGAGTTCTGCCTCGGTTGGTTGCCGTTCGCTGACAACCTGCCACTGGTCGGGGGTTGATGCGAAGTGGTGTCGTTGCTGCACCAGAAAGCCGTCATCGATCGCACGGAGCGACAATGCCGGAGGTGGGGTCGGCGGCTCCAAGGTCAACAGGCGGGTGTTTTTGCGTTTGGCAATCAGCCGCTCAACTACTCCCTCGGCAAAGCCCGGGGCACAGATCACGTCGGCTTGCGCCGCGGTTTCCATGGCCTCCACGGTGTCCAAATCAACCCATTGGTTGCAGGCCACAACCCCACCGAACGCGGAGCGGGGATCGCCGGCAAAGGCCTTTTCGTAGGCATCAGCAAGCGAGGCTCCGACCGCCACCCCGCACGGGTTGGCGTGTTTGATGATGGCCACCGTCGGTCGTTCACCGAGGTCGTGCGCGAGTCGCCACGCCGCTTCAGCATCGAAGAAGTTGAGGTAGCTGAGCGCCATGCCGCTGTGTTGCACCAACCGGTCCCAGATCCCGGGCTGATGGGCTCGCCGGTAGCGGGCCCCGGCCTGATGCGGGTTCTCGCCGTAACGCAGCGACTCGACCCGTTCTAACGCCAGATGCAAGGTGGGCGGAAGCGGGTCAGGGTCGGAACCGGTCTCGTCGAACCATTCGACAATGGCGGCGTCGTACGCCGCGGTATGGGCAAAAGCCGCCCGCGCCAGTCGGCGGCGGGTTTGTTCGGCGAGCCATCCTTCGGCTCGCAACTCGCTGATCACATCGCCGTAGCTCGCTGGATCAACCACGATCCCGACATGGGCGTGGTTTTTCGCCGCGGCCCGGACCATGGTCGGACCGCCGATGTCGATCGTTTCGATCCCTGGAGATTCCCGGAATGGGTAGAGGTTCACCACCACCAGATCGATCGGCACGATGCCGTTGGCTTCGAGATCAGCCTGATGTTCTGGATCGGAACGGTCAGCGAGGATCCCGCCATGAATTTTGGGGTGCAGGGTCACCACTCGATGCCCCAACATGATCGGTGATCCGGTGTGATCGGCCACATCGATAACCGGCAGACCGGCGTTGGCGATCACCGCCGCGGTACCTCCGCTGGAGATCAACTCCCAGCCCAAGTCCACTAACCCGGCCGCCAATTCGGCGATCCCGGATTTGTCGAAGACGGAGAGAAGAGCACGGCGTGGTTCGGTCACCGTGGGGAACCTAGCAGGGTCGGCTCGGCCCCTACGGCGCCTGCACTAGCGGATCGTCACAACCCCCCAATCCGCCGGTCCCCGACGACCCGTACCCTCGAAACATCGGCTCCTTGAACCCGGAACCAGGATCGTCGGTCTCGAGGAACCGAACGACCGCTTTGCGGGTTGCGATCGCCAGTTCGTGTTGCACGGCGTAATCCGAAACGAGGCGTTCCTCCGACGGGTTGGAAAGGTAGAGGTACTCGATCAGCACGGTGGTCACATCACCCGTGCGCCGAAGCACCCCATAGAAATCTTCATTCTCTCGGTTCAGGCGATAGATCACCCCCGAGTCACTCAACGCCACCCACTGGGTGTCGTAAGTGGAGAGTTTGGCGAACACCTCTTCGTAGATCAGACCAGCCAGCCGCCGAGACTCGGAGTTCCCGTATTGAAAGAACATCTCGGTGCCTGGGGTTCGGCTGAACGTGGTCGATCCCCCGTTGAAATGAATGCTGAGAAACAACTTGGGTTGCAGGGCACGAGCGATTTCGGCGCGAGTCACGATCGGCAGTCGAATGTCGCTGTCTCTGGTCAGGACCACCGTCAACCCGGCGTCTCGAAGTTCGTCCGCAACCCGGCGAGCAACCCCAAGGTTCAGGTCGGCTTCTCGCAGCCCACCGACCCCAACTGCGCCAGTCTCGATCTCCCCGCCGTGCCCCGGGTCAATCACCACGTCGACCGTTTCGACAAACGTTCCCCCCGACGCATCGGCCTGTACCCCGCATGGGGTCCAGATTCGATGACCGCCCTGAACGGCACTGAGCACCGGACTGACCCAGCCTTCATCGAAAACCAGAACTCCACGGGTTTGGCCGTTGACCGGACTGCCGGTGGGGTCGAAGGCCAGTTGGGGAAGCACCGCCGGGATCGTCGTCGCAGGCAGCGTGGTCGGGGTTGACGTTGGAGCCGGTTCCTCACCCGACTCCTGCGCTTCAACCGCGCCCGCATCTTCCGATGTCTGGTCGCCAGATGCATCCGTGGCCAGCGTCGTTGAAGTGGAATCACGGCAGGCTGCCGCACCCACCAATGCAACAAGGACGAGCACCGTCAAGGTGACCTTGCCCGCCGTTGATTGTCGATCCCGCCGTTTGGTCATTTCAGCCAGGGACCCCCGGGCTACTTGAAGCGAGGCCGGCGACTATCTCCGCCATCAAATCACCAGCCTCGGTTGGATTCTGTCCGACTCTAACTCCGGCATCGGCAAGCGCTTCCATCTTGGCTGCTGCTGTGCCTTTGCCGCCCGAGACGATAGCACCGGCATGGCCCATCTTTTTCCCGGGCGGTGCGGTAACCCCAGCGATGTAGCTGGAAACCGGCTTGGTCATGTGGTTCTTGATGAACTCGGCTGCTTCTTCTTCGGCTGAGCCACCGATCTCGCCGATCATCATGACCGCTTTGGTTTCCGGGTCCGCTTCGAACGCTTTGAGACAATCAATGAACGACGTGCCCGGCACCGGGTCGCCACCAATCCCGACACAGGTCGTGACCCCGATGTCTTTCTGCTTGAGTTCGTAGAGCGCTTGATAGGTGAGCGTTCCGGACCGGCTGACGATCCCCACCGGGCCGCCTTCCTTGGCGATGTGGCCTGCGGTAATGCCGATGTTGCAGCGGCCGGGGCTGATGATCCCCGGGCAGTTCGGGCCCAGCAGTCGAGTATTCGGGAAGTCGTTCACCAACCGGTTGTAGAAGTTGGCCTCGTCGTGGGCGGGTACGCCTTCGGTGATAGCCACGATGAACTCGATCCCCGCCTCGGCCGCTTCAAGGATCGCACCTTGAACTCCGGGGGCGGGAATAAAGATGCACGACGCGGTAGCACCGGTTGCTTCTTTCGCTTCGGCTACCGAAGCGAAGATGGGAACCCCATCGACATCGGTTCCGGCTTTGGTCGGGTGGGTACCGGCCACCACTTGGGTGCCGTACTCGCGATTGAGGCGGCCGTAGTAACTGCCCTGCGAGCCAGTCAGACCCTGATAGATGACCTTGGTGGTTTCGTCTACGAAGATTGCCATGTTCGATGCTCCTGCTCTGCTTTGTCTTCGCTAACGATCAGCCAGCCAGCTCAACCGCACGGCGAGCCGCGTCGAGCATGGTGTCTTCCATCTGCAACATCTCGTTGATGTTAGGCGCCAGGATTGCCCGGCCTTCGTCGGCGTTGGTTCCGTCGAGTCGAATAACGATGGGGGCATCGATCTTGACCCGACGCATCGCCTCCAGGATGCCGTTGGCGACTTCTTCGCCACGGGTAATCCCCCCGAAGATGTTGATGAGGATCGACTTCACGGCCGGGTCATTGTTGATGACTTCGAGTGCTCCGGCCATCACGTCGGCATTGGCCCCGCCACCGATGTCGAGGAAGTTGGCGGGTTTGCCACCCACCTGGTTGACCACATCCACGGTGCTCATGGCCAGGCCAGCCCCGTTGGCGATCACCCCGACGCTGCCTTCGAGCCCGACATATTGCAGGCCTTTGGCGTGGGCGGCGGCTTCGCGTTCATCACGCGGCTGGGTCTCGTCGTACTGCTCGTAGTCGGGGTGGCGGAAGGTGCTGTTCCCATCCAAGGTCACCTTGGCGTCAAGGACATGCACGTTGCCTTGAGGGGTCAGGATCAGCGGGTTGATTTCCACCAGATCGCAATCACCGTCGGTGTAGGCCACGTAGAGCTTCTGGAGAATGTCGACGGTGCCTTCCACCGCAGCTTCCGGAAGGTTCGCGGCTGCCACCCAGGCTCGGGTGGTCGCCTCATCGAGCCCAACCGTCGGATCGACCCAGATCTTGGCGATGGCATCCGGGTTTTCTTCAGCCACCGTTTCGATCTCGACGCCACCCTCTTTAGACAACATGCCCAGATGCTTCTTGGCCGAACGGTCCAAGGTGAAGCTGGCGTAGTACTCCTCGGCAATGTCGGAAGCTTTCTCGATCCACAACCGGTTCACGATGTGGCCGCGGATGTCAAGGCCGAGGATGTTGCTGGCGTGTTCGCGAACTGCGTCGATGTCGGCCGCGAACTTGACGCCCCCTGCTTTGCCTCGTCCACCGGTGTGAACCTGGGCTTTCACCATCACCGGCGTACCGAGACGCTCGGCGGCGGCCACGGCTTCATCGACCGAAAAAACTGCTTCGCCGGGGCTCACCGGCATACCGAATTGGGCAAAGAACTCCTTGCCCTGATGCTCAAACAAATCCACCGGCATTGCCTCCCCGATTGGCTACGGGGAGATACTAGGCATGACAGAACCCCGTCCCCTATCTGGAGTGAAGATGCCGGTTGCGAAAGGTCCACGAATCAACGCCCGATCAGCGGTGCTGGTTGGCATCACCGGGGTGATGATCGCGTTAGTGCTCGGAGGTGGCGTGCTGCTGCTGGCCAGCCGAAACAGCAACGTTGAGATCCAACTGGGTGACACCGATTTCGATGCCGGGCAGATCGGGCGGATCTCAGCCGAAATCGATGACCGTGGACCGATCCTGTACAGCGACGTGGCGGGACGAAGCCGAGACCTGATCCTGCAGCATCTGGGCGAAGATTCCGAAGGTGGATGGTTCGCTTTCGATGCTCGCCCAACCGGGCAACCCCGGGACTGTTTCTTCGAATGGAACGCCGACCGTGCCCTGTTCGAACTGATCACCGTCGCCGACGACACCACCTGTCGTGACGTCACGATGGACGAGCGGGGAAACCTAAGTGACGGAACGGTGATCGACACCTACCCGGTCAGCGTTGACGAAGCCGGCCGGGTACGGGTCGATCTCAACTACGACAACAACGAGGACCGCTGATGACCACCGTGCCGGTCACCGTTCCCGTTCAGTCCAGCGCCCTTACCGCCGAGGTCGTTACTCGACGGAGTATCCGGTTGCACGACGAGCCATCCGGTTCGCGGTCCGGTCACGTTGGTTGATCCAGCCGGCTAGACCCGTTCGAGTGGTGCCCAACTCAGCAGCAACTGCTTCTGCCCCACCGACGGGAAATGCACGCTGGCTTCAGCCGAGTCGCCTTCTCCTTTGATGGAAAGAATCACCCCGTCGCCCCACTGGGCGTGCCGAACGTCGTCGCCAACCCGAAGCCCTAACGCATCGGCTCCCGAAGGTACCGGACCGGTCGGGGTGGGTCGCGAAGGCTCTCGGGACGTTTCGCTGGAATCGCCGCGGCCCGACCCGCCAAAGGTTCGGCCGAACGTTTCGGTGCTGCGTTCAAACCCAGCGGACCGGCCCCGTCCATACGACCCAGCACCAGTGGTGCGAGATCCTCCACTTGGGCGCTGGCCTCTTCGTTCATCAAGGAGCTCAGCCGGGATCTCGTCAAGGAACCGACTCGGCGGGTTGTACTGGGTTTGGCCGTGCACCAACCGACTCCAGGCGCTGCTGAGATACAGGCGTTCCATGGCGCGGGTAATCCCGACGTAGGCCAATCTCCGCTCCTCTTCGAGTTCGGCTGGGTCACCAAGGGCCCGCACGTGCGGGAACACACCATCTTCGAGCCCGACCAGGAACACCACCGGAAACTCAAGGCCTTTGGCTGCGTGCAAGGTCATCAAGCTGACACTGGAATCGTCGTCGGTCAGCACATCGGTGTCGCTCACCAGACTCACCTGCTCCAAGAACTCGATGACCGTCTCGTATTCGCGTGCGTTCCCGACCAGTTCTGACAACGCTTCGACGCGACCTTCGGCCTCGATGGACCGTTCCGCCTGCAATTCGGCGAGATACCCCGAGCGTTCCAGCACCTCTTCGAGAATCACTGCCGGTGAGGCATCGAGCGATCGAATCTCGGTAGTCACCGCCAGAAACTTTTCGATGCCCGTCGCGGCCCGGCCACTAACCCCCGCCTGATCGAAATGCAGCAGCGCCTGATCGAAGGTTTCGCCGTGACGCATCGCCCAGAGATCGAGTTTGGCAACCGACGAGTCTCCGACCCCTCGCTTGGGAACGTTGAGCACCCGCTTGACGCTGACTTCGTCGGTCGGGTTGACCACGGCCCGCAAATAGGCCAACGCGTCTTTGATTTCGCGGCGGTCATAGAACCGGGTACCGCCAACCACCCGATAGGGAATGCCAGCCCGAACCAGATATTCCTCAACCACCCGCGACATCGAGTTGGTGCGGTAAAAGACCGCCATCTCTCGCCAGGGCCGGTGGTCGCTGTCGTGCAGGCGGGCGAGTTCGGTCGCCACGAACTGAGCTTCGTCGGCTTCATCGTCGGCGTGGTGGCGAACCAGCTTCTCGCCTCCGCCCCGTTCGGTCCAGAGCTCTTTGGGTTTGCGCCCCATGTTCTGGGCGATCACTGCGTTGGCGGCATCAAGGATCGACTGGGTGGAGCGATAGTTCTGTTCGAGCACCACGATGCTGGCATCAGGGAAGGCGCTTTCGAACTCGAGAATGTTGCGAATGTCGGCCCCTCGGAACGCATAGACCGACTGGTCGCTGTCGCCAACAACGGTCACCTGGCGGTGTTCTTGAGCCAACATCAACACCAGATCGTTCTGCACCGGGTTGGTGTCTTGATATTCGTCGACCAGCACATGCCGGAACCGGTGCCGCCATGACGCCAACACATCGGGGTGGTCGCGAAAGAGCTGAGTGGTCCGGACCAACAGGTCGTCGAAATCCATTGCTCCAGCGGCCTGAAGTCGTTTCTGGTATTCGAGGTAGACCTCGGCGACCTGCTGGTTTCTCCCCGGCTCGGCCCGTTCGGCAAACCGTTGGGCGCTGGTGTTCTCGTTCTTCGCCATCGAAATCTGAGCGTGCACACTTCGAGGCGGGAATTGTTTCGGATCAAGGTTGAGGTCGCGGATCACATAACCGGCGAGCCGGACCGCATCAGACTGGTCGTAGATCGAGAATGTCGACGGAAAACCAAGCCGTTCGGCGTCGCGGCGCAGGATCCGAACGCAGGCCGAGTGAAACGTCGAAACCCACATCCGTTCGGCGACCGGGCCGACAAGGTTGCTGACCCGTTCCTTCATCTCGCCGGCCGCCTTGTTGGTGAAGGTGATGGCCAGGATCTCGTACGGCGACAACCCGGTCTCGATCAGGTAGGCGATGCGGTGGGTGAGGACCCGGGTCTTTCCTGACCCGGCACCAGCCACCACCAGCAACGGCCCGGAATCGTGGACTACCGCATCATGTTGGGCGGGGTTCAGGCCGGCGAGGAGTAGCGATTCAGGCATCGGTTGTCACCCTAGCGACCACCAAGGACAGCGGCGGTCCGGGAGGTGCCTTTACGCTTCGAGTTTGTAGCCAAGCCCTCGAATCGTCACGATCCGTTGCGGCTGGTCCGGGTTGGGTTCCACCTTGGCCCGAAGCCGCTTGATGTGAACGTCAAGGGTTTTGGTGTCACCGACATAGTCATAACCCCAGACTCGGTCGATCAGTGTCTGGCGCGTCACCACGATCCCTACGTTTTCCAGCAACAACCCCAGCAGCTGGAACTCTTTGAGTGGAAGCTGCACCAGTTCTCCGTCAACCCGAACAATGTGCCGCTCACGGTCGAGCGAGATGCCGTTGACTTCCAAGGTGTGCCCCGGGTCATCGGTGTACGTCGGTGCGGTTGCTGAAGCCCGCCGCAGCACGGTTCGCATCCGGGCTACCAGTTCGCGGACCCGGTACGGCTTGCTGATGTAATCGTCGGCCCCGACCTCAAGCGCGACCACCGCGTCGATTTCTTCGTTGCGGGCCGACACCATGATGACCGGAGTGTTAGCGATGGCTCGGATTTCGCGGCAGACGTCAATCCCGGACATCCGAGGCAGCATCACGTCGAGCAGCACCAAATCAGGGTGAAAGGTATGGAACGCCTCCAATCCTTCTTCCCCGTCGGCCGCGAGGTGTACAAGGAAGCCTTCGCTTTTCAGCGCTTGGCGAAGACCCTCGCGAAACGATGGTTCATCGTCCACTACGAGGACGCTGACCAGTTCACTCATCAGCTAGTGGGTGAGTTTCGGGGAACGCAGGGCAGGGTCACGACGAACTCAGACCCTTCTCCCGGCTTGGAATCAACCGAAACCCGCCCCCCGTGGTTGGTGGCGACGTGGCGAACGATCGCGAGCCCAAGCCCCGTGCCTCCGGTCTCTCGACTGCGGGCCCGGTCGACCCGGTAGAAGCGCTCAAAGACCCGCTCCAGTTCGGCGCGGGGAATACCCACCCCATGATCTCGGACCCCGAGCTCAACTGACCCACCGAGATCCACCACCGAAATCGTGACTTGCGAGTTCGGGTCGCTGTAACGCACCGCATTGTCGATCAGGTTGGCCATAGCTCGAACCAGTGCCCGTCGATCTCCCATCACCTGCCGATCGCTAGGAAGACCCACCGTGGCCAGTTCAACGCTGCGGGTAAGGGCAAACACTTGCACCTTTTCCACCGACCGCATCACGATGTCATCGACGTCAAGAAGTTCCGTTTCCGGCTCGGATTCTTCGAGTCGGGTGAGCTCCAGCAGGTCGTCAATAATGTCCTCAACCCGTTTGGCTTCCTTCATCAGCATCTCGCCGAGCCGTTCCCGATCGGCTCCGCTGACATCGCCCGCCAGAGTGTCGGCCAGAAGCGACATCGCGCCGACCGGAGTCTTTAGCTCGTGGCTCACGTTGGCGACGAAATCTCGTCTGATGGCGTCAATGCGACGTTCGGCAGCCAGCGCCCCGATCACCGCTACCCCTCGGGGACTGGGTGTCGCCAACTCACCCGACTGGCGAGCTTTCGCCCGTTCCGCAGCTTGTGCCTCCGGAACCCAGCCATCGACGATGTAGCGAATTCGTTCCCCAACGTTTTCGGCGTGGTCGCCGATCCGTTCATAGAAGCGACCGATCAGCGCCAGCTGCAAGGCATGTTGCGGGTCGAGGTCAGCTCGGCGGGCTTCCTGAATCACGTAATGGATGTAGCGGTAGTGAAGGTCGTCAAGCACGTCATCCATGTCAGCCACCGAAATGGCCAGCGCGGTGTCGCGGGCCCGAAACGCCTCGCTCACCCGTCGGAACAACTCGCCGGCCTGATCGGACATCTGCGCGATGAGTTCACGAATGCGGTCGTCAGGGTTCGCTCCCTGCAAACGACCAACCGCTTTGGCGATGTTCGCGACGAGGTCGCCGCTGCGTTCAATGTCGGAGTTGGCGTGCAAAGCGCCGACGACAAACCGCAGATCGGTTGCTACCGGAGCTTCCCGCACCAGCGTCGCCACGCAGGCTTCTTCGACCTGGGTGGAGAGCAGATCGATGTCATCGTCGCCGATAATCAACCGGTCGGCGCTGGCAATATCGCCCTCCAGCATCGCCGAGGTGACGTCGCTGATTCGTTCGGAGACCATCTCCATCATCTGCACAAGGTGGTCTTCAATGATGTGAAGCCGCTCATCGAGTTGGCTGCGGTTCTCGCTCATCCGAAACGTCCAGTCACGTAGGCCTCAGTACGGTCATCTTCCGGGTCGGAAAAGATCGTCACCGTGTCAGCGTATTCAACCAGCCGTCCACGTCGTTGCCCCGTTCCCTCGTCGAGTTCCGCAGTGAAAAACGCGGTGCGGTCCGAAACTCGTGCCGCCTGCTGCATGTTGTGGGTCACGATGACAATCGTGTAATCGTTCTGGATTTCTTTCATCAACTCCTCGATTCGGCCAGTGGCGATCGGGTCCAGCGCCGAACACGGCTCATCCATCAGCAGCACATCCGGGTTGACAGCGATCGCTCGGGCAATACAGAGGCGCTGCTGTTGGCCACCTGACATTCCCGTCGCCGACTCCTGCAATCGGTCTTTGACTTCGTCCCAGAGGCCAGCGCGGATCAGTGAAGATTCGACAACCTCGTCAAGATCGGCCTTCATCCCCCCCACCCGAGGGCCATAGGCCACATTGTCATAAATCGACTTGGGAAACGGGTTGGGTTTCTGAAACACCATCCCGATGCGGCGCCGAACCGCGACCGGATCAACCTGCGGGTCATAAAGATCAACGCCGTGGTACCAAACCGACCCATCGACTGTTGCCGTGGGGATCAGATCGTTCATGCGGTTGAAGCAGCGCAACACCGTTGATTTGCCGCAACCCGAAGGGCCGATAAACGCGGTGATCTCGCGGTCGCGAATGTCGATGCTGACGTCGGCAATGGCCCGCACCCCGCCGTAGGAGACGCTGAGGTTGCTGGTCCTGAACACCTCCGAGGAAGGTTGCGACGGTGTTCGTTCAGCGGTGTTGGCTGGCACACCGGTGTTAGCCGGAATAGTGGGCCGGGTTGGCAGATCGGTCATCGTCGTCGGTCCTCTTGGTAGTTAGCGCCCGAGGCGTCGGGCGATTCGGGCTCGTCCCACAATCGCAACCAGGTTGATCATGAATACCAGGACAAGCAGAACAAGGCTGGCGAAGGCCGCGTGCCCTCGCCAAGTTTCAGCGGGAAGTCGAGCGAACGTGGCGATGTTCATGGGTAGCGCAGTAAACGCGCCTCGCAACTGTTCGAGAAAGTCGTTGTTGCCGGTCGTGTAATACGGGGCCGCTCCCACCACCAACAACGGTGCTGCTTCGCCCGCGGCGCGGGCGATTGAGAGCACCGTACCGGTCAAGATCCCGGGCATGGCGGCGGGAAGAACTTGGGTTCGGATGGTTTCCCACTGGGTCGCTCCAAGACCGTAAGCACCGTCGCGATACGCCGCCGGTACCGCCCGAATCGCTTCAGCAGAAGTGATCACCACAATCGGAAGGACCAAGACGGCCAACGTCAAACCACCAGCGATAATCGACGAACCACCGGTCAACCCGCGAAGGCTCTGCACGAACACCGCCAACCCGAGCAGGCCGTAGACGATGGAGGGAACTCCGGCCAGGTTGCGAACCGCTACCTGAATCAACCGGGTGAGCCAGTTGTCCTCGGCGTACTCCTCAAGGTAAACCGCCGCACCGATCCCGATCGGAAAGGTCAACGCCACGATCACCGAGATCACCAGTGTGCCGCGAACGCCCTGAACCACCCCGGCCTTGCCTTGATCCGACGACGATGGGGAGGTTAAGAACCCCCAGGCCCGTTCGCCCAGCAGATCAAGAGATCCTCGAACCACATCGCTCATCACCACCAGCACCAGCAGGAACGCAATGGTGACCGCAGCGATGAGGAGACCATAAAACACCCGCCCGGAGACGTCGGATCGCCTGCGGTGCCGCAGCGTGTTCTGGATCAGTTCGGACGGGGCCATCAGTACACCTGCCGGAATCGTCGGACCACCAGATCCGACAGGACGTTGAGCAACAAGGTGACCAGGAACAGCAAGGCTCCAAGGAAATAGAGACTCTGGAAGGCGATACCGGAACCAGCCACCGAATCGGTGCCGGCCCCCAACGAGGCCATCGCCGCGGTCAGGGTCTGACCGGGTTCGGTCGGGTTGCTTTCAAACAGCGCGCCTCCGGAACCACCGGCTGCGATGAACACCACCATGGTTTCGCCGATCGCCCGCGAGATCCCCACGATGATGGCCGCTGAAATCCCCGACAGCGCGGCCGGGAAGACCACCCGCAGCGCGGTAGTTACCTTCCGGGCCCCGAGTCCGTAGCTGGCTTCGCGAAGTTCCCGAGGAACCGCGCGCATCGCGTCTTCGGAGATGGATGCCACGATCGGTACGGTCAGCACCCCGACCCCGAGCCCGGCCGCTAACAACGAGAAGATCCCGATGCCGGGGAATACCGGTTTGAGCACATTTGGGTAAATGAAGCTGATGGCGAACAGGCCAAGCACCACCGATGGGATAGATGCCAGCGTCTCGATCATCGGTTTGACGATCCGCTGCACTTTCGAAGATGCGTATTCGGCCAGATAGAACGCCACACCGATACCGATCGGGGCCGCTACCACCATGGAAATCAGCGTGACCCACAACGAACCGACGAACAGCGTGGAAAGATCGAACTGGCCACGCCGCGGGAACCAACCAATGTCGGTCAGGAGACTCCAGCTAAATTCCTGATCGGCAACGAACGAGAACGCCTCGGTGAAGATGTAAAAAACAATGAGGCCACTAACGACCACCGAAGACAGGCCCGTGCCCAGCATGAGCCGCCGAGCGCGTTGGTTCCGGTTGGCCCGGCCACGATCGAGCTGGAGGTCCGAGGCTTGACGGACCGGGCCCGGTTCCGTTCCCTCGCCACCCACGACGCCTTCGACCACCATCGTCGACGCCAGAAAATCCCAAGGAGCGCGCCCGAATGGCGCCACCGCGCATAGCCCAGCGGCCAGCACCGCGAACAGCGCCACCCAGCCCGCGTTGAAATCCAACACGAACACCGGGATGGCGTACAGTCCGCCGAACCGGGTGACCTGTCGGATCGCGGTTCGAATGGCACCGGCTGGTCGCCCGTTCATCTGACGGACCGAGGCGCCAACCATCCGTTGCGCAAACGACTGACTGGAAGGCCACGAGTACCCGTCCATACCGGCGTAGATCACGAGACCAAGCCAGAAGTTCGACACGCCAAAATCGGTGATCGGCCCCGCCACGAAGTATTCAACCAGCGCCACCAACAAGCAGACCACTAGATACATCAACGCCTCGACAACGAACACCATTGCTCGTTGGGGAAGGCCGAAGCGTGAGCGTGCCGGTGCCATCAGAAGGCTGGTCGGCGAAGTGAGCGTTTCGGTCATTCGCTGCTCCACTGACCGGTCCCATTCAAACCGACCTTCCAGATCAGCCGGGTTCGGCTCAGGTCCTCTTCGCTGAGCGGGATGTATCCCACTTCCTCTACTGCGGTCAGTCCTTCTTCGCTGAGCATGTAATCAACGAAGGCGGCCAACGCCGGGTTGGTCTCGACCGCTTCGAGATTGACGTAGGTGTAGAGGAACCGGGCGATCGGGAAGGTCGCCGATGAGATCGTCGTCGGGGTCGGGTCCACGCAGGAGCCGCCGTCGTCGAACGAGATGCTGACCAGCTTGGCTTGTCCCGCGGCCGCCGCTTGCGAGGCGTAGGCAAACCCGACCCATCCGAGCGAATACTGCTGGGAACCGATGCCGCTCAAAATGGTGTTGTCGTCGGGGCTGGAGATGTAATCGGGGCGGATCTCCCGACTGAATTCGCGGGCGTCCACGTCAAGACCGGTCTTGCCTTTGGCCACCGAATCGATCACCACTTCGGCGAAGCTATCGAAGGTTCCTGACTCTTCGCCCGGTCCGTACACCGAGAGTTCGAACCCGTCGGCGAACGTGGTTCCCGACCACAGAGAGGTCAAAGCGTTGGCGTCGGACCAGGTCTGGAACCCTTGGGCTTCGCCGGACGTGAGTGCGTAGAGGTCGTTGAACGACAGGCACTCCAGAACGTCGTTTTCCGGTGAGGTAATGACCGTGATGCCGTCCACTGCCAACCGCAATTCGATGAACTCGATCCCGTTGGCTTCGCAGAGTTCAATCTCGGAATCTTTGTACAGCCGGGAAGCATTCGCGATCAAGGCTTCACCGTTGCAGAACTTCTGTGCACCGTCGCCAGACCCCGGGCCTTCGACCGAGATCGCAACCGAACTCGCTTCTTGTGCGAAACGTTCGGCTTGGAGCTGCACGATCGGGAACACGGTTGACGAGCCAGAGATCAGGAACTCGCCCGCCAACTCGGCAATCGGGATGGTGACGGCTTCGGAACCTTCGTCGACCGCGGTGACCGGAGCCGCCGAACTGGCCGAGTCGTCCGGTTGGTAGGTGACTGCGGCGAGCACCGCCACGGCGAGCGACGCCAAGCCCATTGACACCAGACGCTGGCGTCGACTCCCGATCGTTTCGGTCACAGACTGATCCTCACCGGCACTCCCACAAGGTATTGCAGGAACCTGTCACGTTGGAAAGCACCAGGTAAACGATCAGCGGTATTTAGGTAAACGGACGGTGAACACCGCGGCGGAGGGAACCGCGGTGTTCACCCCTTCCGAACGTTGGCCGCAGCGATCAGCCCCAGGTCCGGCCAGTGACGCGATCAGCCCAAATGGCTTGCGCCAACTGCTGGTCGGCATCGGCCAGCGGGACGTACCCGACCCCGGCAACCGCCTCGAGGCCTTGGTCGCTCATCATGTAGTCAACAAAGGCCGCAACCGCCGGATCAGAAGCCGCTGCTGAAACGCTGACGTAGGTGTACAGGTAACGAGCGATCGGGAACTCGGCCGACGCGATCGTCTCGGGGGTCGGCAGCACGCACTCGCCTCCATCTTCCTTCGCGACCGGAATCATCTTCACACTGCCGGCGTCAGCAGCCGCCGACCCAAACGCGAAGCCGACCCAGCCAAGGCTGTAATCCGCATCGGAGATGCCTTCAATGATGATGTTGTCGTCCGGGCTTGACGTGTAATCCGGGCGAATGCCGGTGGAGAACTCGCGAGATTCGGGGTCGAGACCGGTCTTGCCTTTGGCGACCGCTTCCATCACGATCTCGGCGAAGCTGTCAAAGGTGCCGGACTCTTCACCGGGGCCGAAGATGTCGAGCGATGCATCGGGCAGGGATTCGGCGGTGCTCCCAATCTCGGCCAACAGCGCGTTGGCATCGGCCCAGGACTCAAACCCGGTGGCGTCTTCCGAGATCAGCGCATACAGCTGGTTGAACGACAGGCACTCGATGGCGCCATTGGCCGACGAGGTCACGACCGTAATGCCGTCAATGCCACGACGGATCTCGATGAACTCAATTCCGTTGGCGGCACAGGTCTCCATCTCAGAGTCCTTGTACAGCCGAGACGCATTGGCGATCGGTACTTCGCCGTTGCAGAACTTGACGGCGCCGTCTCCCGAGCCAGGCCCTTCAACTGCGATCGCCACTCCCGGGTTCGCGGCCGAGAACTCCTCAGCTTGACGTTGCACGATCGGGAAGACCGTGGACGATCCGGAGATCAAAAGATCACCTTCAAGGTCGGAAACAGGATCAACCGTCTCGTTATCAACCGTTGAGTTATCGGTGCTGGCGGCCGTGGTCGTGGTCGGCGTGTCCGGGGACGCGTCCTGGCCATCGTCACCACAGGCCGTCGCCAACAGCGACATGGCCAGCAGGAGAACACTCAACGTACGAAACGTCTTCTTCAATGGTTTGTGCATGCGGCGCAGGGTAAAAGGTCCAGATTTCCGTTGAGCAACCACAACATGGACCGTTAACAACGTTTCCGTGAACAAAAAGAAAACGTCGCCAGAGCGGTTTAGGGCTGCGATTCGGGATCTCGCCCCATCAACGCCACGAACCGTTCGACGCTGTCGGCTCCCGCCGCGGGTTCTCGAGGCTGGTCCGGGAACACCCCGCCCCGCAAAATGGCCTCACCGTGCTCGGCCCAGAAATCCAGACAGGCCTCAGCAAGTTCAGCTGGCAACTCGATGGGGCGACCAACCGCCCGCCCAATGTCAAACGCCCGAATCAGGTTTTCGCTCACCCGTTGCGCGACCACATCACCCAAACGAATCGTGCCCTGCGGATGGCTAACCATCTGCGTCAGGTCAACCCCGTCGAGCGCCCGCAGCACGCTCAGTGCCGTTCCCCGCCACGACGCCACCGGGTTCGGTCCCAGAACCGCCGAGTCAAACTCGACCAGCGGCGCAATCCCGTCGCCACGGGCTGCCGACGCCAACTGGGCGTCGCCGGCGACCAGCCACGCGGTGGAGGTAACCGCAGTCCAGTCGTTCGGGAACGTCGGCCGGGCCCATTCGTCGTCGGTCAACGAGGCCACCGTCTCACCGAACTGCGCCGCAGCCCGACGGTACGCGTCAACGTTGAGCGTTACTCCCACTCGATCGTTCCCGGCGGTTTGCTGGTGATGTCGTAGGCCACCCGGTTTACTCCCGCGACCTCATTGATGATCCGACTGCTCATCGTTTCCAGCACCTCATAGGGGATCCGGGCCCAGTCGGCGGTCATGGCATCTTCGCTGGTAACCGCTCGGATAATGATCGGATACCCGTAGGTGCGTTCATCACCCATCACCCCGACGCTGCGGATGTCGGGCAGCACCGCAAACGATTGCCAGATTTCCCGTTCGAGGCCAGCCTTGGCGAGTTCCTCGCGCACGATGAAGTCGGCGTATTGCAGCGTCTCGACTTTCTCGGGGGTCACCTCGCCGATGATGCGCACACCAAGTCCGGGGCCTGGGAACGGCTGCCGCTGAACGATCTCGTCGGGTAGCCCGAGTTCGTGGCCCACCGCCCGAACCTCGTCTTTGAACAGGCTTCGAAGGGGCTCAACGAGGGCAAACTCCATATCGTCGGGTAGCCCCCCGACGTTGTGATGGCTCTTGATGGTTGAGGCGTGCTCGCTCCCCGACTCGATGACGTCGGGATACAACGTTCCCTGCACCAGAAACTGGGCTCCTTCCACCTGAGCTTCGGCATCTTCAAACACCCGGATGAACAATTCACCGATCGCCCGCCGTTTCGCTTCTGGTTCGGTCACCCCGGCCAATGCTGCGAAGAACCGGTCTCCAGCTTCAACGTGGATCAGACGAACTCCGAAGTTGCGCTCGAAGGTCTCGACCACCTGCTCGCCTTCGTTGAGCCTCATCAGGCCAGTGTCGACAAACACACACGTCAGTTGATCGCCGATCGCCCGATGCACCAGCGCGGCCGCCACCGCCGAATCAACCCCACCCGAAAGGCCGCAAAGCGCCGTACCGTCCCCTACCTGAGCCCGGATCTGATCAACCGCAGTGTCGATAATCGAACGCATCGTCCAGGTGCCATGCAGTCCACAAGCCTCTCGAAGGAACCGTTCGATTACCTGCTGCCCATGGGTGGTGTGCATGACTTCCGGATGGAACTGCACCCCGAACAGTCCTCGTTGGTGATCCTCGAAGGCGGCCACCGGAGCATCGGCGGTTGACGCAGTGGCGGTCACTCCGGGCGGGGCTTCGACGACCGCATCGAAATGACTCATCCAAACCGATTGTTCTTCCGGGGTGCCAGCCAGCAGCATGCCACCACCTTCGTTGAGCCTCAGGGTGGTGCGTCCGTACTCTCCGCGGTCGTTTCGACCAACCCGCCCACCGTTTTGTTGCGCGATCAACTGCGCCCCGTAACAGATCCCCAGAATCGGAACCCCAAGGTCGTACACGGCGGGATCGATCAGCTTCGCACCTTCGGCATGTACCGACGCCGGACCACCACTGAAGATGATCGCACTGGGTTTGCGCTCGGCGATCTCTGCCGCTGACAACGACGAGGAAACGATCTCGCTGTACACCTTCGCTTCGCGCACTCGGCGGGCAATGAGTTGGGCGTACTGGGCGCCGAAATCAACCACCAGGACTTTTTCGGAGGTGATATCCATGGTGCCTTACCTGCCTGTTCTCGTTGACAACACTGTCTGCCTGCGCACCGTCTCGGTCTGCCTTTCAGCCTTCCCGGTGTCCAGACTGGCCAGTACCGGAAAGAGAAGAGACTAGCGTTTCAGCCCGGGCCACCGGTGATCGTTTCATCGGTTCCGGTTGCAACCGCCAGCAGCTGACGCAGCATGGCGCCGGTCGCACCCCAAACCGTGTCGCCCACCAGTTCAAAGAACGTCAGCGCCCGGTCACCGTGTTCGCCGAGTTCCCAGATTTCTTCCCGCCAGACATCGTCGCGCAGCAGTTCGGTGAACGAAACGTGCACGATCGCTTCAACCTCGGCCGGTGAGGCAACCGTGAGCTGTGGGCGACGTTCGCAAACGGCAACAAACGGGTGGATCAGCGTGCGAGATCCGACGGTGACGAAACGATCCAAGGCCCCGACCGGGGTGACGGTGGTCGGGTCGAGGGCTACTTCCTCCTCGGCTTCGCGCAGCGCCGTGGTCCAGAGGTCGAGGTCTTCGCCGTCGTGACGACCCCCAGGGAACGACACCTCATGGGCGTGTTGACGCATGGTTGGCGAACGCCGGGTGAGCACGACGTGCGGCTCGTTGTTTTCTTCGTAGAGCAAACAGAGCACCGCAGAGCTTCGGACGTCTGGGGCGACGGCGCCAAGCACCTGTGGTGAACGGCGACGAGCCAAGGTGTCGACGAGACGCCCCAGCGTCGGGGTTCGCTGGTGCTGTTCGATCCCAGCCCATGGAGGCGGCCCACCGATACGAGCCCGGGCCGGGCGAGGGATGATCTGCGGACCACCGCGGCCCAAGGGAGGACCGAAGACCGCAGATGAATCTTGGTTCAGGACGGATCCTCGCAGAGCGACTGGAGCAGCTCGGGGAGCATCGCCTTCTTCAGGTTGCTCATCACCTTTCCTGGTGGCGTTTCGCCGCGCTCCCATTCTTCCCAGAAGGCGAGGAGCTTCACGGCGTCAGGTACAGGCTTATCCATGGTCTGAGGCTACCGAGATCGACAACCGACCCT
>Ga0075474_10000197_pt1 | contig 20964 bp, 22 predicted proteins | sample DEB08_DNA_2_FD_71485 | JGI IMG/M metagenome (GOLD analysis project Ga0075474, IMG submission 71485) | Aqueous microbial communities from the Delaware River and Bay under freshwater to marine salinity gradient to study organic matter... | ecosystem: Environmental > Aquatic > Marine > Coastal ...
TCAGGTTCGCGACGTGAATACCGGTGAGGGGGTTGGGTACGGTGCAACCCATCGGATGACCGCACCCGGCCGTCTCGCCGTGCTTGGGGTGGGGTACGCCGATGGTTTCCCCCGGTCGCTGTCGGGGCGGGGGAGCGTGGTCCTTCACGGCTATCGGCTTCCGATCGTCGGGCGAGTGTCGATGGATCTGACCACCGTCGATATCAGCAACCTGCCGGAGGGGTTGGTGCAGCCCGGTGATCACGCCGAGTTGATCGGCCCCACGGTTTCGATCGACGACGTCGCAACGGATGCGGGCACCATTGCCTATGAAATCCTGACCAATCTGGGATGCCGCTACGAACGGACCTACCGAAGCTGAGTAGGGTTCCCGATCATGGCTGTTGCCAAAACCTTGGGTCTCGAAACGGAATACGGCATCGTCCATCGCGGCCGACCCGAACCCAACCCGATCACTGCTTCTTCGCTGCTCATCAACGCCTACCTCAACCGGCACGGCTATGAGACTGGCGCCCGCAGCGAATCCATCCTTTGGGATTTCATCGACGAGACCCCCGGGGTTGATGCCCGAGGTTTCAGCCCGGTCGGTTCGATGGCGCCTCAGGTCGAAACGCATCTCGTCAACGCGGTGCTTCGCAACGGTGCCCGCTACTACGTCGATCACGCCCACCCCGAAATGTCGACCCCCGAATGTGCCGACCCGTTGAGCGTCGTCCGTTACGACCGGGCGGGCGAACTGATCGTGCAAGCATCGGTTGAGGCCGCCAACGAACTGTTGCCGGACGGCGAAGAGTTGATCCTCTACAAGAACAACTCGGACGGTAAGGGAAACAGTTATGGCACACACGAGAACTATCTCGTCGACCGCAGTACGCCGTTCGGGCAGTTGGTCCGGCACTGCACCAGCCATTTCATCACCCGTCAAATCTTTACCGGGGCCGGCAAGGTCGGTTCGGAACTCCCGGGGCAACGCACCGACGAGGTGGATTTCCAACTCACCCAGCGCGCCGACTTTTTCGAAGAAGAAGTAGGGCTTGAAACCACCCTCAAACGGCCGATTATTAACACCCGCGACGAACCCCATGCCGACGCGCGGCGGTACCGCCGCCTTCATGTGATCGTCGGCGACGCCAACTTGTCTCAGGTCGCGACGTTTCTCAAAGTGGGGACAACGACGCTGGTGCTCGCCATGATCGAAGACGACGCCATCGATACCGTGTTCGAGTTTGACGCGCCGGTGGCAGCCATCCGTCAAGTCAGCCACGACCTGCAACTCTGCGAACCGCTGCTGCTCACCGATGGCTCAACGATCACCGCGTTGGCGGTGCAGTGGGAACTGTTGCGGATGGCCACCCGCTACGTCGAACGTTGCGGAACCGACAACGTCGGAGGGCCAGCCGCCATCGACGTGCTCCACCGCTGGGAACAGGTACTCCATGGCCTCGAAACCAACCCGTTGACGCTGGCCAACCAACTCGACTGGGTTGCCAAATATCGACTGCTTTCGGCCTATCGCGAACGCCACGATCTGCCCTGGAACGACGACCGGCTCCGCGTCATGGACATCCAGTACAGCGACATGCGTCCCGATCGGGGGCTGGCCTGGCGGGTGGGTCTTGAGCAGCTCGTGAGCGACGAAGACGCTCGGACGGCCACCGAAGAACCCCCAGCCGACACCCGCGCCTATTTCCGGGGCCGCTGTATTCGCGAGTTTCCTGACCAGATCGTGGCTGCCAACTGGGATTCCATGGTGTTTGACACCGGCTCGGATTCCCTTCGTCGGGTGCCGATGATGGAACCAATGCGCGGGACCGCAGCCCATCTCGCTACCTTGTTCGATAACTGCGATGACGCGGCCGAGCTGTTGCGTCGTCTTGGGGCCCTGCCAACGATGGGAGAGTGACATGGCTGAACGGGAACAGGTCAACAAGCCGACCACCGACGATCAACCATCTGACGCGTCCGCACCCGCCGCGTCTGAACGAAGCGAGGCGCTCAAAGCCGAACTCGACGACCTGCTCGACGAAATCGACGAAGTGCTCGAGACCAACGCCGAAGATTTCGTGAAGAGCTACATCCAGAAGGGTGGCGAATAGGGTTATGAATCTGCCGTTGTTTCGTGTTCAGGATGATCCGGGACCCGATTTTTCTCAGCTTCTTGCCCGCAGCGGGTTCGCACCGCCGGTGCAAACCGGTGGCAGCCTCGCCCCTGAGATGTATCGCCACGGCACCACCTGCGTGGCGATCCGTTACGTCGACGGTGTGCTGCTCGCCGGGGACCGACGGGCAACCTCAGGACATCTGATCAGTCACCGGACGATCGAGAAAGTATTCCCTGCCGATAACCACAGCGGGGTAGCGATCGCGGGTGCTGCGGGACCTGCGGTCGAGATGGTTCGCCTGTTTCAACTGCAGTTGGAACATTACGAAAAGGTCGAAGGCACCGCGCTGAGTCTCGAAGGCAAAGCCAACCAGCTCAGCCAGATGATTCGCGCCAACCTCCCGGCCGCGATGCAGGGTTTAGCGGTCGTCCCGATCTTTGCCGGTTACGACGTGAAACGTAACGAAGGGCGGCTCTTTGAGTTTGACGTGACCGGCGGCCGTTACGAAGAAGCCGACCATGCCAGCACCGGTTCGGGAAGTCTGCACGCTGGCACAGTCATCAAGCTGGGGTTCCGACGTGACCTTGCCGAAGCCGACGTTGTTCGGTTGGCGGTCGAAGCCCTTTACGAAGCCGCCGACGAGGACTCGGCGACCGGTGGACCCGACCCGGTACGGGGGATCTTCCCGGTCGTGGCCACCATCTCAGCTGATGGCTACCAGCGGATCGGTGATGCCGAACTGCGTGACGTCACCGCAGCAATTATCGACAGTCGACGGGAGAACTGATCCGTATGAACATGCCGTTCTATGTCGCCCCCGAACAGGTGATGAAAGACCGTGCCGACTATGCACGCAAAGGGATCGCTCGGGGCCGAAGCCTGGTCGCCTTCCAGTTCGACGGCGGGATCGCGATCTGTGCCGAAAACACTTCGTCAACGCTCCGCAAAATCAGCGAAATCTATGATCGGATCGCGTTCGCTGGGGTCGGAAAATACAACGAGTTTGATCAGCTGCGAATTGCCGGTGTTCGCCATGCCGACATGAAGGGTTACGCCTTCAGCCGCGAAGACGTCGATGCCCGCAGCCTGGCCAACCAGTACGCCCAGAGCCTTGGCCAAATTTTCACGCACGAAATGAAACCGATGGAGGTAGAGATCCTCGTCGCCGAAGTCGGGTTTGCCGAAGACGGAAGCCAGGATCAGCTGTTTCACATTCTCTATGACGGAACGGTGATGGACGAAGATTCGGCGGTGGTGCTGGGTGGGGAAACGGACGTCATTTCTGAACGGCTCGGCACCTTCAAGAAGATCCCGACGCTCAAAGATGGCCTCACCCGCGTCGTCGCCGCCTTGGCGGGACCTGACCGTGAACTCTTCGCAGCAAGCCTCGAAGTGGGTGTGCTGCAACGATCGGAACCCCGCCGGGCGTTCCGTCGACTCGACGACGAAGCCGTAGCGTCAATCCTCGGAAGCTGAACCGCTTCGGCTGCGGCGCAACAACGGCTTGGCAACTTCGTTAGGTAGGTAGCGTGCAGCGACGGATCTTTGGTATCGAAACCGAATATGGCGTGGCCTGCATGGTTCGGGGCCAGCGGCGGCTCAGCCCCGATGAGGTGGCCCGTTACCTGTTTCGCCGGGTGGTGTCGTGGGGGAGAAGCAGCAACGTGTTCCTTGGGAACGGGGCCCGGTTGTATCTCGATGTTGGAAGCCATCCCGAATACGCCACCCCCGAATGCGACAGCGTCCATGACCTGATCGTCCACGACAAGGCCGGTGAACGCATTCTTGAGCAGTTGCTCACCGGCGCCGAACAGCGGCTGATCGACGAAGGGATCCACGGCGACGTCTACCTGTTCAAAAACAACACGGACAGCGCCGGGAACAGCTACGGCTGCCACGAGAACTACTGCACGGGACGCAACGAGGACACTTCGCTGTACAACCAGGTGCTGATCCCGTTTCTGGTAAGTCGGCAGATCCTTGCCGGGGCTGGCAAAGTGCTCCAAACCGCCCGCGGGGCCAGCTACTCCATCAGCCAGCGGGCCGAACACATTTGGGAGGGGGTGTCGTCGGCAACGACCCGGAGTCGCCCGATCATCAACACCCGAGACGAGCCTCATGCCGACGCCGAGCGGTACCGCCGTCTGCACGTGATCGTCGGTGACTCCAACATGAGCGAATATTCCACCTTTCTCAAGGTCGGAACCTGCGCGTTGATGCTGCGAATGCTTGAAGAACCAAAGGTCATTTTGCGCGATATGACGCTCGACAACCCGATCCGAGCGATCCGGGAGATCAGCCACGACATCACCTGCACCCGCCGGGTTCGTCTAGCCAACGGGCGTGAACTGTCCGCGTTGGACATCCAAAGCGAATACCTCACTCGGGCACTTCGCTTTGCCGAGCATCATGAGCTCAGCATGGAAGAGAAGTTGGCGCTGCAAATGTGGGAACACTGTCTGACTCGGATCGCCGATGACCCGCTGAGCCTGAACCGTGAACTCGACTGGGTGATCAAATATCACCTGATTGAGAAGTATCGGGAACGCCACCAACTCACGTTGAACGACCCGCGTGTGGCCCTCGTCGACCTGCAATTTCACGACATCAACCGGGACCGAGGTTTGTTTTATCGCATGGAACGACGGGGTCTGGTTGACCGGCTCACGACCGACGCCGAAGTGTCACACGCCGTTGAGCACGCCCCGCAAACCACCCGAGCCCGCCTCCGAGGCGAGTTCATCAAACAAGCCAAGGAACGCAACCGTGATTACACGGTGGACTGGGTTCATCTAAAACTCAACGATCAAGCGCAGCGAACGGTACTGTGCAAAGACCCGTTCAAATCTGAAGATGAACGGGTCGACAAACTCATCGCCTCACTTTGAGTGCTGACATGGATACTCTCGAACGCCTTCTGAAACTCACCGCAACGTTGCTGGCCGCCAACCAACCAATATCGGCCGAGCAGATCCGCGAACGAGTACCGGGGTACGCCGATGATCTCATCGCCTTTCGTCGTACCTTCGCCCGCGACAAAGACCTGCTGCGGTCGATGCGACTCCCGCTACGGGTTGAACCAGTGCCTGGTTCGGATCCGCAAGTTGATGGCTACCGCATCGACCGAGACGAATACGCCGGTTCCGGTATCGATTTCGAACCCGATGAGCTCGCAGCGCTTCACCTCGCCAACAACCTGGTTCGTCTCGACGGCGACGCGGTGCCAGATCACCGCCTCAACGCCGAACCAGGCATTCAGCCACCGGGAAGTATCGGGGATGTGCCGTTTTCAGAAACCGTTGCCTCGCTCATTGGTGCGGCGTCGCAACGGCGATGCGCCTCGTTTCGGTACAACGATCAGGATCGCACGATCGAACCGTGGCGGGTGTCGTTCGCCCGCGGCCATTGGTATCTCAGCGGTTGGGACCGGGAACGAGCAGCCGACCGGTTGTTTAGAGTCGACCGCATCCAAAACGAAGTTGCCGTCGAAGGCGAAGCCCTACAGCCCATCGGTTCGCTACCGGACCCGTTCGAACTTCGGGGTTGGGAACTCGGGGTGGACGATCCGATCACGGCGATCGTTCGGATCGACGCCGACCGGTCCAATTCGCTTCCCGCCGAACTTCCCGAAACCCGGGTGCAGGACGACGGTTCGTTGCTGGCCACGTTTCAGGTCAGAAACATCGACGCGTTTCGGTCGTTCGTGCTTTCGTTCCTTGACCACGCCGAAATCATCGAACCGCAAGAACTCCGTGATGATCTGGTGACCTGGCTGGAGGCTCAGCTGTGACCGCCCGCCTCACCTCCCGGGATCGACTGTCTCGACTGCTCGGAGTGGTGCCGTGGGTGGTGCAACAACCTGACGGGGCGCACCTTGACGAGCTTTCGAAACGGTTTGATTACCCGCGGGACCAGTTGATCGAAGACCTCACCGAAATCCTCTTTTTCGTTGGGGTGTGGCCGTACACCCCCGACACCCTGATTGAAGTCGAAATTGTCGACGACCGCGTCTACCTGCACAACACGATGTGGTTTTCACAACCCATGCGTCTCACCACCGAAGAATCGGTTCGGTTGATGACCGCAGGACGCTCGGCGTTGAGCGTTGGTGAGCTGACCGAACCAACCGGTGACGAAGACGACGTCCCGCATTCGGCGCTGCTTCGTGCATTGGCCAAACTCGGTACCGCCATGGGGGAGTCGGGGGAGCAAGCCGTTGACGTTCGTCTCGGACACGACCCTGGCGACATCAGAGGGGTGCTTCGCCACGCCTGCGCTGAACAACTCCTCGTGGAGATCTCCTATCACTCCTATGCCCGCGACGCGGTCAGCCAACGAACGATCGAACCATTGGAGGTGTTCAGCGAAGGTGGCAACTGGTACCTCTCGGCGTTCTGTCGAACCGCCGACGATTATCGAACGTTTCGCCTGGACCGGATCGCTACCGTCACGTTGAGTACCGAACGATTTGTGCGGGCGGTGCCCACCGATCGTCGCGCCTATCACCCGTTGCCGACCGACCCGACGGTGACGCTCCGGTTGAGCCCCGCCGCCCACTGGGTCGCCGCGTATTACCCGGCCGAAACGACCGAAACGCATGACCAGTTCCTGGATGTCTGCTTGAAGGTCAGTGCGCAACCATGGCTCGATCGTCTCCTGCTTCGTCTGGGTGACGAAGCCGAAGTCCTTGACCTGCAACCACCGCTCGATCTGGCCCTCACCCGCGACCGGGCTCAACGGATCCTGGCCCGCTACCGCGACGGCAGTTAGCCGCGGCAACGATCGAAACGAAAGTAAGGTCCTGTGGTGAACGAAGACGAGCTGTACCCGACTGAGCCGCTGCCCGACCATGAGGCAACCGACTCAATCGACCCATCGCACGATCCGTTGCCGGTGGCGCCCGGCTGGCAGGCCAAAGGCCGGAGGTCGCTTCAGCGGTCACTTCGCAACCTCATCGAATGGGTAGCGGTCGCGATCGGTGCGTTGGCCGTGGCGTTGCTCATCAAGGCGTTCCTGTTTCAGGCGTTCTACATTCCGTCAGAGTCGATGGTCCATACCCTCGAGGTCAACGATCGAGTGTTGGTCAACAAGCTCAGCTACCGATTCGGTGATCCTGGCCGTGACGACATCGTCGTGTTTCACAAACCACCAACCGCGCCGGGAACGATCGAAGATTTCATCAAACGGGTCATTGCGCTTCCCGGTGAAACCATCTCCTTTGAAGCGGGCGCCGTGTTTATTGACGGTGAGCGTCTCGACGAACCGTTCACGGTAGGCACCACCAGTGCTCCGTCATTGGCCATGAACGAGCCGGGTTGCACCGCTCCGGTTTCGACCGATCGCTGCACGGTAGCCGACGGATATTTCTTCGTGATGGGAGACAACCGGCTCAACAGCACCGACAGCCGAGTGTTCGGCCCGATTGCACGAGACGACATCATCGGCCGGGCGTTTATCAAAATCTGGCCGCTCAGCGGGTTTGGTTTCCTTTAGACCGGTCCGTTGTCGCGGCGACGGAACTGTTCGATTTCGCCGTTGGTGAACATGTCGTTCACCGACACCATTCGATCTACGTAGTCGCTGTACACCGCGTCGATACCCGAATCGATCAGTCGGGCGATCTGCTGTTCGTGCTGAGCGTCCCAAGCGAAGCAGAGCACCTCAAAGCGATGGAACAAGGTGGTGAGCCCGCCACTCCATTGCCCGTGGCGAAGGTTGACCGCATCGATCCGGGCCGCCGCGAGTTCCCCAGCCCTGCGTTCGGGACCAAACGGGAGATCTTCGAGTCGGGTGGAGTTCACCAGATGCACCTCCGGTGCCTCGTCGCGCCAGGCCCGGAGTTGGTCCAGATCTGGATGGCAAACCCACAGGCGATGGGCCGCGTTGTGCCGTCTCGCGGTGGCGACCAGCGGCGCGAACACCGCCAGATCTTTCACGTCAACGCTCAACGGCAAACCGGCGTCAACTTCTTGGAAATACTGGTCAAGGGTCGGGATGTGGCCTTTGAGGTCGGCTGCGTCGACATCACCAAGCCGTTTGCGCAGCAGGCGGCGATGCCAACCGTCGTGATCGAGTACCACCACACCATCACGGGTCAGCCAGGCATCGGTTTCGATCCCGGTGGCTCCGAGTCGATGGGCGAGCGCAAAACTTTCGAGCGTGTTTTCTGGGGCGTGGGCCCGGGCCCCACGGTGTGCGAAAAGCACCGGGGGACTCCACAGGGCAGCGATACGGTTGGCCATCGGTCCATGTTGGCAGCAACCGGGTCACAGACCGCTCATCGGACCGGGTCTTTGTCGGCGGTAGCGGTTCGCTTCAGCTACTGCGGTAGCGTCGCGGGGTGTCGTTGATCCTGCTGCTTCCTTCGCTGGCGGTTCTGCTTTCGATCGTGGTGTTGGCGCTGCTGATGCGGCGAATGGACACGGCGCTAGTTGCGTTGCGTGAGTCGCTGCGGCGGGCTTCAGCAACCGCGGTGGCGAGCAACGACCTACTTCGGTCAACGACGCGGGTCTCCGAACAGGCCCGAACCCAATACCGTTCGGCCAACCGGCATCTCCACAGTTCCCGGCACCGCTCTGGCCATCCGTAGCCAGCAGTTCGGTAGCATCCCTGTTATGGGCAACATCGGGCCGGGCGAGCTGGTCGTCATCTTTTTCGTCGGTCTGATTGTGCTCGGGCCGACCAAGCTGCCTGAAGTAGCCCGCCAGGTCGCACAGTTGTTGGGTGAGCTGCGCCGGATGTCCAACAGTTTTCAGCAGGAATTGCAGGACGCGATGAGCAGCCCGCCCGCCGCTACCCCCGAACCGGCCATCAGCGAAATCCCGGTGCCGAGCGTCGAAGATACGCCGGAATCGGAACAGCTTGACGAAGCTACCGAAGCAGAAGACACCCCATGAGCGGCCCTGACCGCGATACCGGTCCCCGCATGACAATGATTGAGCATCTGACCGAACTTCGGCGGAGGCTCATCATCTCGTTTGCGGCGATCCTGGTCGGAGCGGTGATCGCTTGGATTCTTTACCCGCAGATCATCGATCTGCTGCTCCGGCCGTATTGCAGCACGCTGGATAGTTCTCAGGACTGCAAGCTGTACGTGAGGAATCCGCTCGAACCGTTCAGCGTCAAGCTCACCGTGTCGGGTTACGGGGGGATCGCTCTGGCTATTCCCGTGCTGCTCTACCACCTGTGGCGCTTCGTGGCGCCCGCGTTGTACGCCCGAGAGAAGCGTTACGCCTTGCCGTTCATCCTCGGCGGAGTGCTGCTGTTTGCCCTCGGCGCCGGGTTGGCGTACTACACCATCCCGCAAGCCCTGTCGTTCCTGTCGAACATGGGTGGCGAGGATTTCACTGAGCTGTTCTCACCCAACGACTACCTGAGTTTCGTGATCAAAATGATCGTCGGCTTCGGCATCGGTTTCGAGTTCCCGCTGATCCTGATCTTTTTGCAGCTAGTCGGTGTGCTCCATTACCGGAGCCTTTCGTCGCGTCGGCAGTACGCGCTCGTCGGGGTAGTCACGCTGGTGGCGATTCTGACCCCGTCCGGTGATCCGTTCAGCCTGGCGATCCTCTCGATTCCGATGTACCTGTTTTACGAAGCCTCAGTGGGTTTCGGCTGGCTTCGGGAACGTCGACGTAAGCCGGTGCCGTCCACGTGACCTCGCCACCTCAGCGGCAGTTCTCTCTTGATCGTTTCCAACGCGAAGCGATCGCACATCTCGACGCCGGACGGTCGGTGCTGGTCGCGGCACCGACCGGCAGCGGCAAGACCGTGATCGCCGAACACGCCATCGACCGGGGACTCGAGTCGGGTTCTCGAGTGTTTTACACCACCCCCATCAAGGCCCTCTCGAACCAGAAGTTTCGGGACCTTTCGGAACGGATCGGTAGCAGCCGGGTTGGTCTGCTGACCGGCGACAACGCAGTGAACCCGGACGCCGACATCGTGGTGATGACGACCGAAGTGCTGCGCAACATGCTCTATGAGGGCCGCCAGCTAGCGGATCTTTCGGCGGTGATTCTCGACGAGGTGCACTATCTCGAAGACGCTTTTCGTGGTCCGGTGTGGGAAGAGGTCATTCTTCACTTGCCGCAATGGGTGCGCCTGGTGTGCCTTTCGGCGACCGTGTCCAACGCGGAGGAACTCACGGGCTGGTTGTCGTCCATCCGAGGCGAAACCGGGTGTGTTGTCGAAACGCATCGCCCGGTGGAACTCCAACATCTGTACGCGGTGGGGGACCGGCGCAGCCACCAGCTCCACGTCATCCCGACGTTGCTGGATGCCAACCCCAACAGCGAAGGTTTCCGTTTCGACCCTGAGGGACGCCGCGGCGCGCAACGACAACGACCGAACCGCAGCCCCTGGACCGTGCCAAGCCGCCTTGATGTGCTCGACCATCTTGAGGAACGGGACCTTCTGCCCGTGATCTGGTTTGTGTTCAGCCGAAAAGGCTGCGACGAAGCAGCCAGCAACCTGGCCCGGGCCGGGGCACGGTATACCAGCGGTGAAGAAGCTGACCGGATACGCGAGATCGCCAACGAACGGCTGGAGGGTCTCGCGAGCGAAGACCTCGGGGTGCTCGACGCTCGAAGCTGGCAGGAACGCCTCGAGCGGGGTATCGCCAGCCACCATGCCGGAATGGTTCCGGCGTTCAAAGAAACCGTCGAACGGTGTTTTGCCGAAGGGCTGGTGCGGGTGGTGTTCGCCACCGAAACGTTGGCGCTGGGAGTGAACCTTCCGGCCCGCAGCGTGGTCATCGACAAGCTCACCAAGTTCACCGGTGACGGGCATGACCTGTTGACCCCGGCCCAATTCACTCAGCTCACCGGACGGGCGGGGCGTCGAGGTATCGACGATCGGGGGTATGCCGTCGTTCCCTGGTCACCGTTCACCCAATTCGATCAGGTAGCGGCTCTAGCCGGCAGCCGAAGTTTCCGGCTTCGTTCGGCGTTCCGGCCGACCTACAACATGGCCACCAACCTGCTTCAGCGCTTCGATGCCGGGGAGGCCCGTGCTCTGCTCGGGCGGTCGTTCGCCCAGTACCAAGCAGATGCCACCGTGGTGAAGATCGAGGAGCGGTTGCGGCACGAACGTCAACGACTCGCCGACCTTCACGAGCAGGTCGCCGAACTTGCCGAAACCGAACCGGTTGGCGAAACGGTCGAGATCAGTGACGCGGTTAGCCGCCTGCGACCCGGCGATCTGGTCCACGGTGACGACGGTAAAAGGTTTGCGGTGCTTGGGGTGAGCTGGCGTCGCGGCGGCCGGGCCCGTATCCGACTGGTGAGCGAGGGTGCCCATGAGGCACGATGGGATATGGCGGAATTGGACGTGGCCCCGATCACCCTTGGCCGGATCGAACTTCCGTTCCCGATGGCCCCGGAACGCCTCGATTACCGCCAGGACGTAGCCGCCCGTATCCGACGGTCGTCCGCCGGTCGGGGGGCTCGCCGGCAACGACGAGCCGGACAACGCGAAGACCCCACCCGCGCCTTGGCCCGAACCAGCAACGAGATCCGGCTTCTCGAGACGCGCCTGCGCCAAACCGGGTCGTCGATTTCGCGGCAGTTTGATGCGGTTTGCGAAGTGCTCCGCAGCGCCGGGTACCTTGACGGCTGGACGGTTACCGAGCAGGGGCGAACGTTGGCCGGCATCTATCACGAACGAGATCTTCTGGTCGCCGAAGCGCTCAACCATGGGGTCTTCGATGACCTCAACGAAGCCGAGCTGGCGTCGCTGGCGTCCACGTTCGTCTACGAACATCGAAGCCCGGGCCCGCCACCTGACCCCTGGTTTCCATCTCCGACGGTTGGCGAACGGTTCGACACTGTCATCGAGCTTTGGGGGGTTCTCCACCGGCGAGAACGGGCTGAGGGAGTGAGCGAAACGGCACGACCAGACCCTGGGTTTGCCCCGGTGGCTCATGCCTGGGCTCGTGGCGAGTCGTTGCCCCGTTTGCTTGACCAATCGTCGGACATGACCGCAGGCGACTTTGTGCGCAACGTGAAACAGATCATCGACCTCGTCGGACAGATCTCCACGGTGGCTCCACGCCCGGCGACCCAAGCCACGGCTCGCCGGGCCGGTGATGCGTTGCATCGTGGCGTGGTGGCACTTTCCGGATCGGTTGCTGTTCCATGACCGTTGAGCGCGGTGCCGAGTGGGGTCGCCGCGAACCAGTACCCAGCGACCTTGTTGTGCTTGCCGATTCGGCAAACGCGGTGGCTCTGATCGCCGAGCATCGACGACGTGACCTTCCGATCCCGCCGATCGGGTTGTTGGCCGGAGATCTGGTTAAGACGCTGGGCGGTCGGGCAACACCTGATTTAGAACGTGCCCACAATGCGCTGCATGTGACGGTCGATTTGGGGGTTGCCTTGTGCGACGGTCACCTGCAGTTCTTTCTGGATCATGTTGTGGTTCGGAAATCGTGGCTGCGAGGCCCGCTGCTGACCGTCTGCAACGCGGCGTTTCTGGGGAGTTGGAACATTGCGCCGCGGGCTCATCCCGGTGATGGCAAGCTCGATTTTCTCGAAACCTCGACCATGTCGACGGGGGACCGATGGAAGGCTCGTCATCGCCTCCCGTCGGGTACGCATGTACCCCACCCCGACATTCGCCAGTGGCGATCCCGGGCCGAACAGTTCTCGTTGGACACTTCGCTGAACGCCTGGGTAGACGGTCGGCCGCTCGGCCAGGTCAAAAATTTGAGCGTTCGGATCGAACCCGATGCCGTGTCTCTCTGGATCTGAACAATTCCACGACACACTTGGTTTTTCGGGTCCACGTCGCGTCGTGACGAACGTCGTAGGCTCCCAAGGCAATGACGGTCTACATCGCTGAAGAGTTCACCGCCGAAGAGTCCGACGTGCTTCGTCGGTATTTCACGAACCTTGATCAACCGGTTTTCGCCCTCGTCAACCTGCCCGAGGTGGTCAAAGGCGCGCTGTTTGCTCGCTATTCGCGAACGGCGCTGAGCCTGCGCCGATTGTTCCTCACCGAATTCGTCGGCGAACTCGACATTGAAGGCGATCGCTCGATCGACGCCACCATCGGGCTTCGCCGAGCCGAGGACCTCTACGACAAAGTGTTTTTCGAATACGGCGACGATTCCGTGGCTCAACTCGGCGGGGTTCATCTGGCCTGCGAACAGGCTTCGAACGTGCTGACCAAGGTGCTCGAATGGGGGCGCCTGATGTCCTACCTTGAGCAGTCAACGCGTTACATCGCCTACGACCAGCGTCTCGGCGGCCGGTTCCGGTATTACCGAGACCCTGCGGTTCTCAGCTCACCGCTGGGCACTCGTTACATCGCCGACATGGACCGAATGTTTGATTCGTATTCGGCACTGATCCCGCAGCTGCAGGAGTTTTTCCGAGAAGCGCAGCCCAAAACCTCGGCCGAAAGCGATTTCGCCTACCGGACCGCAATCAAGGCCCGAGCCCTCGACGCGGTTCGGGGGATGCTGCCGGCCGCATCGTTGTCCAACGTCGGTATTTACGGAACTGGTCAGGCTTACGAGGCGTTGCTGCTGCGGATGCGTGCCCATCCGCTTCCCGAAGCCCGGGCCTACGCCGACATGATGCTCACCGAGCTTCGCAAAGTCGTCCCGTCGTTTCTGAAACGAGTCGATCTGCCTGACCGGGGGGTTCGCACCAGCGCCTACCTGTCCGACATGCAGGATTCGATGGCGGCCCTAAGCGATGAACTCTTTGACGGCCGTCAGGGTGGCGTCGTGGACGACGACATCGTCGACCTCGTCGATTTCGATCCGGACGGCGAAATCAAAGCGATCACCGCCATGATCTACCCGCACACCTCGTTGTCGGAACGAACGGTTGAGGAACGGGTTCGGGCGATGAGTGTCGACGAACGAGTGGCGGCGATCCGGGCCTACACCGGGAACCGCAGCAACCGCCGCGAACGGCCCGGCCGAGCTTTTGAACGCACCGCGTACCGGTTCGATGTCCTCAGCGACTACGGAGCGTTCCGGGACTTGCAACGGCACCGGATGTTGACGATCGACTGGCAGACGCTTTCACCTCGCCATGGTTACGTTCGACCGCCCGCGGTCGACGCTGCGGGGGTCAGCCGCGAGTTCGACGCGGTGATGTCTCGATCGGCGGGATTGTATGAGGCTCTGGTTGAGGACTATCCCGATCAGGCACCCTATGCCGTGTCGTTGGCGTACCGGGTCCGGTACTCGATGCAGTTCAACGCTCGCGAGGCGATGCACATGCTGGAACTGCGAACCAGCCCGCAGGGCCATGAGGCGTATCGACGGGTTTGTCAACGGATGCACACCGCTATCGCCGAGCAGGCCGGTCATCGGGCACTGGCCGAAGCGATGTCCTTTGTTGATCATTCGCTGGAACCGACGCTCGGTCGTCTTGACGCCGAACGTCGGGCCGATGCCCGCCGTCAGGAACACCCGGAAGGTTCGGGCTGAGCCCGAGAGGCCGAGGCGGATCTCACAGACCGTGGCGTATTTCAGGCCAATTGCGTGGCGCGTGCCCCCAGAGTGTCTAGTATCCGCCGGGAACCCGTATGCGTTGAGGTTCCTGACGCTACGTTCCCCCCGAAACAATAGGTAGAGAAGCCAGGTGGATGCCCATGTCTGATGACGAAACGATCGAAGAAGAAATCGGCGACGAAGATCTCGACGGCGATGACGAACCCGAAGAATTCGATGATGATCTCGACGAGGACGAACTCGACGATGGGGGACTAGACGACGACTTCTCGTCCGACGACGGCGATAGCGATGACGACGACGAAGACGACGACGTTGAGGTTCCGGCTCGACCGTCCAACGATGACGACGACGAAGAAGAAGACGACGACGTCGAAGCCGACCTGGACGCCATTCTCAAAGACCGGATAGCGGCTGGCGACGATGAGGACGACGAGGACGACGAAGAGGTCGACACGGCCGCCAAGAAGTCGTCGGGTAACGAAGCGGTTGAAGTTCAGGCCAAACAGGCCAACGAGTTTTCTTGTCCGAACTGTTTCCTGCTGGTGAACTCGGCGTCGGTGCGTAACAGCGAGTGCCCACACTGCGGAGGCCCGGTCTGATTGACCGTGCGTTTGGCTAGGGTTATGGCTATGAACCGCCCCTCATCTTTGCCAAACGATGAAGCAACCGAACGTCTGCTTGACGCTCTGGTCTACGCACCGTTGGGTTTCGCGCTTGAAGCCAAAGAGATGCTCCCGAAGCTTGCCGAACGTGGTCGCGGTCAGGTTGCTTTGACCCGTCTGGCGGGCACCGTGGCCGCACAGAAGGGCCAGAACGAGGCGTTGAAAGCGTTCGACGAACTCCGCAGCACCATCGAATCGTTGCTGGGTTGTGGCCGCGAAGAACAACCTTCTGGCGACGCTGCGCCTGCCGCCAACACCGATACTGCGGCGGTAGTCAGCGAAGCTGATCTGCCGATCGCTGGTTACGACGAACTCACTGCCGCCGCCATTATTGCGATGCTGGCCGATCTCTCCGAGCATGAACTGGCCGTGGTAGATGCCTACGAACGAGCAAACCGGGGTCGATCGACGGTGCTGAACCGCATCAAGCAGCGGCGGAGTTAATGGACGTCGGGGCCCGGTTCGCCGTGTTGGGCGAACTCCCAGAAATTGCCGAACTGGTCGCCACTGCGACCGAAACTCTTCGCCCGCAACGCGGCGGCGAACTTTGGTTTGAGCTTCACGCCCGTCAACCCCCGGTTGAAGCCGGTCTGCGCGAAGCGTTCGACAACGACCGGGTGGCGGTCGTGGTGGGCTGTATTGACGACTGCATCGTCGGTTATGCGATAGCGAACGAACAACCACTCCATGGCGGTGCCGCGATTGCCTCAATCACCGATCTGTTCGTCTTGAACGATGCAAGGGGAGTGGGGGTCGGGGCTGCCATCATGGAGCACGTGACGCAATGGGCTCGCCAACGCAACCTGATCGGGATGGATTCTCTTGCCTTGCCTGGCGACCGGGTGACCAAAAACTTCTTCGAAAGTTCCGGCATGGTTGCCCGCGCCATCAGCGTTTACCGTCCGCTGGAGTACTAGCCGTCTAGCGACCGGTCCATTCCGGGGGTCGTTTCTCAATGAACGCCTTCGGACCTTCGGCAAAGTCGTCGGTGGTTGACAGCTCAACCATGGCCCGACCCGCCTCACGCACGCCTTCAGCGTCGGTCTGGTTGGGGGCGTCAAGGATGAGTTGCCGGCTTCGACGAACCGCAAGTGGGGCGTTGGCGTTGATCCGAGCGGCGAGCGCTTTCGCGGTTTCTACCGCCGTTCCCGGTTCGCAGATTTCGTTGAGCATCCCGAAGTGATGGGCCCGTTCGGCGCTGATCGTGTCGCCGGTAACCGCCAACTCCATGGCGATCGCCGGGGGGAGCACCCGGGGAAGGCGAACCAGCCCACCCGCAGCCGCGACCAGTGACCGTTTCACTTCGGGGATCCCAAACACCGACGCCGTGCTGGCTACCCGCAGGTCGCAGGCCAAGGCGATTTCGGTGCCGCCAGCTACCGCATGTCCGTCTACCGCGGCGATCAACGGTTTGGTTCGTTCGCGCAACACGATGCCACCGAAACCACCACGTTCGGTGATCAGGTCAGACATTCGACCAGCTGCGATCTCTTTGAGGTCGGCACCCGCGCAGAACACGGAACCTTCGTGGGTGAGAATCCCTACCCACAGGTCGTCGTCGTCTTCGAGGCGGTCGATGGCTGCTTCTATCGAGCGAGCCATTTCACCGTTGATGGCGTTGCGGGCCTCGGTTCGGTTCAACCGGATGACCGCAACCCGACCATCGACCTCGAAATCGATCATTCTTCTTCCTCAGCCGGTTTCTCAGCCGGTTCCTCAGCCGGCTCCTCAGCCGGTTCGGCGTTGGTCGCGGCCGGCGGCGGGGGAGGAGTAGCCCGACGGGCTGGACGTTTCGCGGTGGGTTCGATACCGAACAACGCGGCCAGTTGCGGAACTCGGCTAGAAAGTTTCTTGATGAGCTTCAGCAGCTCCTCTGACGGCTTTTCGGGCACCCCTTGGGCCGTAACCTGGGTCCGCACCGGGGAGTAGGCAACGGCGTCAACAACCGTCGACCAACGGTCGGATGCGGCGTCGGCGGTGAGTGCCGCTGAGGCAATACCGGCGAGCCGTTCGGCCATGTCGGCAGGTAGCGGTGCACCAGCCTTCGGGGGACGTGAACTCAAGCGGAGCGCTCGCACGGTTCGTCCTTCACCGATCGCGGCCGCCAGTTCGTCAAGCCAGCGACGGTGCTCAGCATCGACCCGCAGGGCCAGACCTTCGCGGAGCCGTTCGGCCAACGCCCGGGAGTCTTCGTCCTTGGCGCCAGCTTCGGCCGCAACCACCACGCTTCGAATGTCACGGATATCGACCGTTTCGAGCCCAGCGACCGCAGCTTCGGCCCGGTCTCGCCATTCCGCGGCTTTCAAGGCGGGGGAGAGCTTCTCAGCCAACGCCACCAACGGTTCCCGCTTGATCTTCGGCATTCCTTCGGCGGTCGCGAGTTCGTTCATCCGGTCTACGGCCTGCCGTAGGCCCGGTACGCCGCCGCGGAGCACTTCCTCGGCCAGCGGGCGCTGAAGCGCAGGCAGGGCCGCCAGAGCAGCCTGACGGTGCGTACGCTGCGGCCGCAAACGAGGAACTTTGGGCCGGGCGGGAGCCTTGGGGCGTTCCCGTCGAGCGGGACGGTCGCCTTGACGCCCGTCGGTGCGGCGCGGGCCTCGGTCGTCGCTGCGTCGGCCGTCGCCTTCGCGGCGTCCTTCTCGGCGGTCGTTGCGACGCTCGTTGCGGCGTCCCCCACGACGATCACCACCACGGTCGTCGTCACGGTCACGTCGACCACGACCCTTGGAGGCCAACACTTGGGTCACCAGTGGTTCTTCGCGGCCGCTTCCGACAACTTCGAGACGTTCGGCTTCGCGACGCGGGCCTTTCGGGGCAAACACGGCGGTGATCTCTAAACCTTCGAGATCCGCATCGGCTTCGGCTTTGAGTACATCACCCACCGCAGCACCACTTGGAAGCAACGAAGCGCGCACTAGGCCCTTCGGTTGCTTGGCTCCAGCCGCGCGCCAAGTCCACTGGCCATCGCCGCGGTCGGAAGTGAGTTCGATATCAAGCCGTCGTGCCACGGCGGAAACGGTAGCGCCCAAAGCGGGTTCTCGGCACCTCTGCCGAGCGAATCGTTGGAAACGAGGCGCCATTTCCCATCCCGTCCCGCCTGAAATCTTCGTTATGTAAAGTTATGTGGAGTTCTGCCTGGCCCGACGATGCTCTGGGCTCTTGACATCACCCAGACGGCCAGTGACCCATCCGGCGTAGGCTCCGAAGGTGCTGCCTTCACTCCCACGGCCTTCGCAACGCAACCTTGCGGTCAGAGTGACCGCTGATGCGTTGCGCCAGATCCGCGGCGGTCATCCGTGGATCTTCGACGGTTCGATCACCAGCACATCCCACGACGGTGCCCCCGGCGATCTTGCGGTCGTGTTCGACGATCGTCGAAACTTCGCCGCGATCGGGCTCTGGGATCCCGCCTCACCGATACGAGTCCGAATCCTCAGCACCCGCCAAGAACCCATCGGTGGCGACTTTTGGGCGGCAGGACTGGCCGCTGCTGATCGGCGCCGACCCCGGCTCCTTGGGGACGTTGCCACCACCGGTCTGCGTCGGATTCACGGCGAAAACGACCAGATGCCGGGACTGGTCGCCGACCAGTACGGCGACACGCTGGTGCTCAAGTTGTACAGCGCGGTCTGGTTCGCTCATCTCACCGCTCTCATCGAACAACTCCAATCGGTGTGGAACCCGGAACGCATCGTGGTGCGCCTAGCCCGCAACCTGAGTGACCAAACCCCGCCGGGGCTACACGACGGCCAGATCCTCACCGGTTCGGCCCTTACCGGACCGGTCACCTTTCAAGAAAACGGGTTACGCATGCAGGCGGATCCGGTCGCTGGCCAAAAAACCGGCTATTTCCTTGATCAACGCGCCAACCGGTCGCTGGTTCAGGCAATGGCGCTCGACGCCCGGGTGCTTGATGTTTTCTGCTGCCACGGAGGTTTCTCGGTCCACGCCGCAGCCGGTGGAGCCCGCTCGGTTCACGCCACCGACCTCTCCCCTCACGCCACCGCCGCGGCGGCCGAGCACCTTCGAGTCAACACACCGAACACCCCGTTCGATACCACCACCGGCGACGCGTTCGAAGTCATGGACCAGCTCGCCCACCAACGCGAACAGTTCGATCTCGTCGTCGTCGACCCGCCGTCGTTCGCACCCCGAGCCGCTGCGGTTCCTGGCGCGCTTCGGGCCTACTCCCGCCTCACCGAACTTGCGGTCAAGCTTGTCGTCCCCGGAGGGGTCCTGGTCCAGGCGTCCTGTTCTAGCCGGGTTAGCGCCGACGCTTTCCGAACCACGGTGCTCGACAGCGCCACCCGAAGCGGACACCAGCTCACCATCATCAACGAAACCGGCCACGACGAAGACCATCCGGTTGGTTTCCCCGAAGGGGCCTATCTCAAAGCCGTTTTCGCCACCGTCACCCGATGATGTCCTGATCGCGACTGTTGGTAGCGTCGGAACCGTGTCTGAACAGCAGCGCATCGAAATCACCGTTCGCCTGTGGTCCACCGGTGACGACGACAGCTTCGAGGAGTACATCACCGCTCTCACCGCGCTCCTCCCCCGCAGCCACGGAGAGTTCGTTCGCCGTATCGGCCCGGTCGAGCACCGAACCAGCGAACCCGATGCGGTGCTGGTGTTGAGTTTCCCAGATGCCACGTCGGTCGAAGCTTTTCTGCGTGACCCGCGCCGGGACGACCTCGAAGATCTCTCGATCGATGCCGTGACCCGTTCGCTCATCACCGACGGCCGAACCCGAGACACCAGCGAATCGTCAGGCACCATTCACCAACTTCCCCACCGTGACAACCCCGACTGAATCACCGCAGGACCCAACGGACCGAATCGTTGCCGGCCCTTCGCTCATCCACGGCACCGGAGTGTTCGCGGCCCGCCAGCTGCGTCTCGGTGAACACCTCGGCGACTACACCGGCCCGAGAACCGAACATGACCAAACCTATGTCTTGTGGGTTGAAGGTGACGACGGCGAGTTTTACGGAATCGACGGCGACAGCGTGCTGCGCTGGTTAAACCACAGTCCGGACCCGAACGTGGAATTCGACGGACCTTCCCTGTACGCCCTCCGAGACATCGACACCGGAGAAGAACTCACCTTTCACTACGGTCCGGAATGGGAACACCACGGCCCGTCAACCACCACCGTCGATCCACCTTCGGCAGGGTTGAGCTAGCTGAACCAGTGGGCCACCGGACCGGCGCCCGGGAGTTCTCCCCACCGCGAAGCCGCCAGCCGTTGCCCAACAAACGCTTTGGCTTCGGTCACCGCTTCACCGATCGTCTGCCCCTTAGCGAGCCCAGCGGTAATCGCGGCGGCCAACGTGCAGCCACTCCCCCGCACATGATCGGTATCCACCCACACCCCTTCGAGACGTTGACAGGATCCGTCGGCGTACACCACCACATCAACGGCGTGTTCGCTGCGATCAGCACCGCCGGTCACCACCGTCGCCTGCGCCCCGAGGTCGACGATCCGCTCAGCGATGCCCTCCACTTGGTCAATCGACACCACCGGTTGTCCGACCAGCACCGAAAGTTCAGCAAGGTTCGGGGTCAACACCGCGGTCAACGGAAACAGCAGTTCGCGGTACGCCGTTTCCAGCTCCGAGGAAGCCAACCGGTTCCCTCGGCCGTCAACGAGTACCGGGTCAACCACTGGGGCTGGTAGAACGCCAGCCGCGACCCGCTCGGCGATCAACGCAACGACCGGGACCGA
>Ga0075474_10000202_pt1 | contig 20833 bp, 22 predicted proteins | sample DEB08_DNA_2_FD_71485 | JGI IMG/M metagenome (GOLD analysis project Ga0075474, IMG submission 71485) | Aqueous microbial communities from the Delaware River and Bay under freshwater to marine salinity gradient to study organic matter... | ecosystem: Environmental > Aquatic > Marine > Coastal ...
TTTAATCATTGTGATGCGCTGGAATATAAAATTTGCGAATACTAAGCTCGCTGCCGTCTTCTTTATTCCGGGTTGGTTTGTTAGTACTTATTTTTTAAGTACCTTTACTAACGCTGGGGATATTGTAATTGCGAACGATATGATCTCAAAGGTTTATCTGGCAACTGCAGTAATACTCATGGGCATAACTGCAGTTTGGCCAATTAAGAATTAATTCCTTCTTGCGCATTATTTAATTTTTCAACCGAATTTTGAGCTTTTTGATCGAGTTCGCTCCAGTCGGCCATAGCGTCGTCAAGTGTCGCCTTTAAGAGGTTAGAGGCATTGATTAGATCTCGTCTTACTTTGGATGCTTGTGAAGATGCTTTTTGGGCAAGATCTTTTTGAACGGCAAGTCTCTCAACGAATCTCTTGCGCTCGCTATTTATTTCATTAAGAATTCGACGACTTTCCTCTTTTGCATCATTGATTGCACGATCTAGCAACTCTTTGGCTCTTAAATCTGCTTCTTTACCTGTGCGCTCAGCTTCTAATTTTGAATCGCGCAGTAGTTTTTCGGACTCAAGTTTTATTGCTTGGGCTTCTTTCTTTGCTTCAGCTAATATCGAATTAGCCTCATCTTGCCTGGACTTAATTAAGTCTGTCATTTCTCGTTTAGTTCGGCGCAGTTCGCTCGCAGCTTGCTCTTTTAGCGCATTTGAGTTTCGCTCAGCATCGCTGAGCACTGCATGAGCTTTTGATTTTGCAGCTCTGATTAAAATTGCTGCATCCTCGCCTGCAATGGCAGTTACTTCAGCATCATCTAGTTCAAAAATATTGGGTCGATTAGCTAAAATTTTTACTTGTTGCTCAAGTTCATTAATTTTTCTTTGATAAGAATTTTGAGTGCGAGGGGCGCGACCAAGTGACAACCACCCAGCTTTGTCGGGAACCTGAGAGCGCTCTACTTCGTCTACTAATTCCTCAACTTCAGTTTTTTCGTCCACGACAGTTCCTTCGATGACCTTTTTCTTTGCAGCCACATTACTCCTAAGATAATCTTTGAACCATAAGCCTTAATCTGTTTTAGCTTCGCTAAAATTTAAAAGCTTTTGAATGCTTGTTATCGTTTGCATGAATAGAATAACAGTCTAAATTTTTGGGGAGTAGTCGGTACTGAAATGGACACATTGTGGAGATAGAGGGTGACAATGAGAGCCCCCATGAACTGGTGGACCCAGAGCCAAATCCCATCGACTTTGTGGAGGAGTTCGTTAACGCCGAGGCGGAAGAGGAAACTCAATTTTTTGAAAGCAGTAGCAGTGTCGATTACGATCCGATAGAAAAACTTGATTCATTAATTGAGCAAACTGCCGAGCACTATCTTGATGAAGTAATAAAGCAAGTTAGTGTCACCCCACGTCGATCAACGATCAATCGGAAAATAATCTCACTTCTAACCACTTCTGCAACAATTGTAGGCTTAATAATAGGTCTATATGGAATTTCTTATTCAATTTCACATTTACCCAATAACACTAAATTTCTGAGTATTGATATTTCTAATCTAACGCTTCAAGATGCTTTGCAAACAATTTCTGTGAATATAGATGATGAATTAAATAAAAATATTGTTATAGAGTCAAGTTCAGATAGTGTTGTAATTAATCCAGCAGAATTAGGCTTAACTCTAGATGTTGCAACTACCCTAAAGCAAACTCGATTAAATCCTTTTCAGAGCTTTTCCGCCTTGATTCAAGGCTATGAAGTCACGCCAGTGATTAGATTAAATGACGTGCTCATGAAAGCAAAGTTAACGCAATTAGCAGCTGGATCTGAAAAAAAACCACGTTTAGCAGACATAGATATCAAAGACGGACAAATAATAACTTCACGCCAAGTAAACGGAAAAAAGGTTAATTGGGATAAAACTCAAGAAGCTATTGTAGCCAGCTGGCTAAGAGAAGAAAATCCTTTTGAAATAGTCTATGACGCTGTTGAACCACAAATTACAGATAGTGACGTTCTAACATTAAGTTCGCAATTAGAGAATTACCTATCAGAGACAGTTATTGTCAGAAGTGATAATCGAACTGCAATATTTAGCCGTCGTGATATTGCTGAGGTAATTTATTTTGAAAAAAATCAAAGCAAAATTCAAATGCATTTTAATCAGCAATTAATTTGGAATAAATTAATATCAAAACTGCCAGGCCTAGACAAGCCCATAAAAAATGCTGATTTAAAAGTAATTGATGAAACTCCTGTGCTCACACCAGCTAATTTTTCTCTAAAAATAGGATCTCAAGAATTTCAAGATTTATTCATTGCAGCGTTAAGTGATTCAAAGACTCGCGAAATAGACTTAAACCCTTTTATCGTGCGCCCAAATATTGAAACAGAGCAATTAGCGAACCTGCAAATAGTTGAGAAAGTCAGCGAATTTCGACAGAATTTTCCTCCAGCACAATATAGAACTGATAACGTATCAAATGCCGCAAAATTTATTGATGGCACAATTTTGATGCCTGGTGAAATTTATTCAATGAATCAAACAATTAAAGAACGAACTCGTGAGAATGGGTACGTGCCAGGTATCTATATAAACAATGGAAAGTTTGATGAGGGATTAGGTGGTGGTGTGTCAATTATTACTACTGCAGTTTGGACGGCTGCTTTTTTTGCCGGTCTTGAGCCTATTGAACAGCGTGCGCACTCTATTTATATCCCACGTTATCAAGAAGGTATTGAGGCAACAGTTCAATGGGGAAGTCTTGATCTTAAATTTAAAAATAACCTCGATAGTGCGATTCTAATTAAGAGCAAAGTAGATTTAGATGGAGTGACTATAACAATGTATGGAAAAAAGAAATTTGATCAAGTAGTAGCAAAAAAATCTAATCGTTATAATGTAAAACCTTATAAAACTATTTATTCACAAGCTAAAAACTGTATTGATCAAGAGGGTCAGCCCGGGTTCGGCGTTACAGTTACGCGCGAAATGTTCAGAAATGGGGCACTAGTCGCAAGTGATGAGTTTAAAACAAATTATCGTATTGGTAACACGATAATTTGCGGAGCAAAACCCGATAACCTTAATGAGGATTTAGCCAACGAATCCTTAGATCCTGTCAGTCTGCCTGAATGAGCCGTTGGCCGTCGGCAGTATCAATCGCCAATATTCCCAGTATTGCCAATTGATCTCGCAAGTCGTCGCTGCGTTTAAAATCTTTCTGAGTGCGAGCTTCCTTACGTAATTCTGCTAATCTCAAAACTTCTGGGCTAAAGTCTTCATCCAGCCCATTTTTTTTGGTAAAATTAAGCCCTAGCCACTTATCTGCATCTTTAAAAATATTTAACTTCTCAAAATCGCTGAGTTTATTTGATTTTTCAACTTCGCGAAGTAATAAAATTACATTTACTGTATCCAGATCATCTTCCATATAAGATTGGATTCTGTTGGGATGCTCATTGTTAATTGGGGTAGTCGAGCTTTTTTGCCATTCTGAAATCAGGCGGTACCAGCGTTTTAGCGTTTTATCTGCAGCTTTAAGAGAGTTCCAAGTCAAATCCATTTGCTGGCGATAGCGATGTTCTAAAAAAACCAAGCGCAAACCTAAAGGATGAATTCCTTTCTCTAGTAAATCTTCAACAAGCACCACATTTTGTGCAGACTTACTCATTTTCCGGCCCTCAAAAAGTAAGTGCTCAGCATGTACCCAGTGCTTTACTACTTCTTTGTCGCTCGCTGCATTACTTTGAGCTCTTTCGTCTTCGTGATGTGGAAACCTAAGGTCGATACCGCCGGTGTGAATATCAATTTCATCACCTAAGAAATTTAAACTCATGGCACTGCATTCAATGTGCCAGCCAGGAAACCCCTTGCCCCAAGGAGTGTCCCAAATTAATTGGGTTCGAGTTTTTGGTGCAATCTTCCAGAGCGCCCAATCAGCATGAAACTCTTTGTTGCCGTCAACTTCATTTTCAAATTTGTGCCCTGGCTTTAAATCTGAAAGCCTGTTACCGCTAATGGCCCCATAGTCGGCAAATTTTCTAGCAGAAAAAAAGATGCTGCCGTCTTTACCTTGATAAGCAAAGTCCTTCTCAAGTAATGCTTGTATTAGGTCAATCATTAAATCTATGGTTTCGCTTGCTTTTGGATATTTTGTAGCGGGCAAAATGTTCAGCCTTGCCAAGTCGTTGTGAAATCGATCTTCGTATTTTTTAGCGATATCCAATGCAGTCTGCTGCTCTTTTTCAGATTGTGCGAGCATCTTGTCTTCGCTACCGAGATCCGTGTCATCAACCATGTGACCGACGTCAGTGATGTTTTGAATGAGCTCTACATGCCAGCCTTTAGCTAACGCGGTGCGATGAATTAAATCATTAAGTAGAAAGGTGCGCATATTGCCGACGTGAGCATCACGATAAACCGTGGGGCCACAAGCATAAATTTTTAAGCTGCCACCACTGGGAATTATCTCAACCTTTTTTCGTGCTTTTGTGTCATACAGATACATAAGCAAAGACTAATCCCTATTTGGCGAATATGCCCAGTATTGATATTGGTGATGTAACTGATAGTTGATTTTTTTATATAAACTCTGTGCCGCCTGATTAGTGCTTAAAACTTGTAGCCAGATGTGCTTCAATCCAAAATCAAACGCAATACTTTCAACAGCGCTGATGAGAGCCTGGGCGATTGATTTACCGCGATGAGTCTCGGCTACAAACAAGTTAGTGACCAAAGCAAAATCTGCTACTCCAGCAATTCGGGCAGTCGCAATAATCTCGCCTTGATCTTTCAAGCTTAAAAAGCGAACCCAATCCCCGCTCTCTAGCGTGAATCGATCTACTCTTCGCTTTTCACCATTGTTTCGATTTACCGTAAGTAACCAATCTTCTTGCAATTCGCGCTCAATGATGAAATCAATTTTCTGTGCTTTAGGTGCAACTTGTTTATACAGAAAATCAATTAAGTAGGTTTTTTCAAAACCTGCCTGGGTGAGTTCTTCATCAAATAATCCAGGTGACGAAAGGTGCACCAGCGGAGTTAAGTTACGTGCTTGATACCAAGCAATCAGTTCAGCTAGCGATTCAATAATTGATTTATTTGGCAACCCAACCAAAAGGCAGGAATTCACGCGAGATGTTCCGCCGCCAGTCGCTTGCAATACCCAGTCGCCTAAATTTTGGGTTTCGCTTGCCTTCCAAACACTCAAGGCCTTGGTTTGAACCCAAGCCGCAGAAACTTCTGGGCTGATTACTTTGGCGGCAATAACACTTTTGAAAGGGACTTTTTTAATTTCTTGGGTTTTGGTCTCAACTAAGAATTCGCCATTTTGCCAGGCAACTAAGGCACCCAGGGCATCTGTGGGAATTTGGGCTATCAGATGACGAATCGAAACTTTTCGGCCTACGTCAGCAGGAGTTACGAAAATTCGGCCAAGTGCGGGCATAAGAAGAGAAATCTTTCGGGTTGGACTACGCTTTTAAGCAGATCTTAATTACCTACCCAGGAGTAAATCGGTGACCTACGTAATTAGTGAACCTTGCGTTGACGTAAAAGATAAGTCTTGTATTGAAGAGTGCCCAGTTGACTGTATTTATGAGGGTGAGCGCATGCTTTACATTCATCCTGATGAATGTGTGGATTGCGGTGCTTGTGAACCAGTTTGCCCAGTTGAAGCGATCTATTACGAGGATGATGTACCGGAACAATATTTGGATTACACCCAAGCTAACGCAGCATTTTTTACCGAGCTAGGTTCACCAGGTGGCGCTGCCAAGGTTGGCTTGGTTGCTAACGATGTTCCGATGGTTAAAGGCTTGCCAGCAAAAGGTGGAGAGTAGCCTTACCTCGAAATGTCTAATTCATCACTGGTTTATCTAGGACCTCCTGGCACCTTTACCCATGCAGCAATTGATTTAATGACCGTTCCGTGGAACGGTGAAATTAGTTACGAAAAAGAAGTCGCGGATGTAGTTTTTGCTGTGGAAAGTGGGCAAGCGCAAGCTGGATTGGTTCCATTAGAAAATTCAGTCGAAGGTGACGTTGCTAGCACTTTAGATGAATTGATATTTAGAGCTGCGCAGTGTTTTATCAATGAAGAAATCGTGGTACCAGTTAGTTTTGTTTTAGCGGTTCCCGCTTCAACGAAATCCGCACCAGTAACCAAAGTTCTAACTCATCCGCACGCTGCCGCCCAATGCAAAGAATACTTACGAAATAACAACATTGAGGTTGAATACACCGCTTCCACTGCAGATGCCTGCAAGATTGTGGCAGAGCGAAAAGAAGCGGGTCTAGGCGCTATTGCTGCGGCAAAAGGTGCAGATACTTTTGGTTTATATGTAAAGCAAACCCGAATTGAAGATTACTCAGGCGGTAAAACCCGGATGGCACTGATTTCTAGAAAGTTGTCATCACCAACCGGTCATGATAAAACTTCGATTGTGGTTACTCCGGTTGCCGATCGAAACGGATTGTTAGCAGATATTTTGGCCTGTTTTGCCAAGCGAGATATTGGTTTAACTTCAATTAGTTCAAGGCCACTAAAAACAAGATTAGGTGAGTACGCCTTTTTAATTTCTGCACGTGGACATATCGGGGATCCAACTTTAAAAGCGGCAATTGGCGACGTAGGAGCTCTGGGTGCAGCAATTAAAGTTTTAGGAAGTTACCCAATAAACCCCGAAATTTCATCGGCACGCTTAGGTGAATCTTTACCTCCGGGGAGCGTTACCTCAGACGTTTTAAATGAGTGGGTAACTAGATTAGTTAAAGATTCGACTACCGAAACCCCCAGATAATTTCTAGGCGCTAAGAATGCATATCGGAATTATTGGACTTGGTTTAATTGGCGGTTCACTCTTAAAAAAGCTTCATTCTCAATCCGACATTTTGGGTTATGACATAGATGAACAGGTACGAGCAAAAGTAAAACAAGCTGGCTTTCGGGTGCGAAACGACTTAGATGAGTTAATGCACAATTGCGAAATTTTGGTTTTAGCAACGGGTACCAACGCCGCTCCAGACGTTTTAAAAGAAATTTCTAAGGCTAGTTACTCAGGGTTGGTCAGTGACGTGGGATCAACTAAGGCTTCAATGCATGAATTGGTAGATGAAAAATTAAATTTTGTGGGTGGACACCCAATGGCGGGGTCTCATCTGGCTGGCTGGGATGCAGCAACTCCTGAAATTTTTAATCAGGCACCTTGGGCATTAACTCTAGATCGAGTAACTGACGAAAAAAAGCTCGCTGAATTAATAAAATTTATTCTGAAAACTGGCGCAAGAGTGGTGCCTACTTTTGCCAAAGAGCATGATGCAGCAGTTTTAATTTCTAGCCATCTTTCACATTTACTTTCTGCAAGCTACGGAATCACTGCAAGCAAAGCAGCTAATGCAAAACTTATCGAAGCGCTAGTTGGTGGGTCTTATCGAGACTTAACGCGGATTACCCTTTCACCTAGTGATCGCACTGCAGAAATTATTTGGCCAAATCGAACTGACTTAGTTAACGCGATAGACGACTTAGTTAGTAATTTACAAAACTTAAAAAAATCTCTAAAAGCAGAAAATCCAGAAAATCTTATAAAACAATTAAATCTTGCTGGTAACTCACGATTTTCAGTTGAAGAACTTGAAGCAAAAATTAAAAAGCAAGAAATACAAGAAATTAGCGTACCTGCGGGACGTTTGATTGAGCAGCTAAAAAAGTTGACTACAGATGCGGTTAGCATTATTAACTTCAAGAATCAAAATAGTAATTATGAAATTAAATTTGTTAAATGAAAGAAATAGATCTTTCAATCGGCGCGCCAAAAGAACCAGTTAGCCAAGAAGTAAGAGCTGCATTAACGGCTGCAGATTGGCAGGTGGGCTACCCACCAGCTGCGGGGAGTGAAATTTTCAAAACTGCGGTAGTTAATTGGGCTAAACAAGCATTAGCGCTCGATATTTCTTTTGAGCAAGTAATGCCGGTGGCAGGAGCCAAAGAATTTGTTGGGACCTTAGCTTGGGTTTTAGGTTTAACTCGCAATTCAACGATTGCCATACCCAATTTGAGTTACCCAACTTATCAAGATGGAGCCGAGCAAATCGGCGCCAAGATCTTGCGCTATGAAACAGCAGATGACTTAGCAAAAGCAGAAAAGATCGATTTACTTTGGATAAATTCCCCGAATAATCCTACGGGTGAAATTTTGCAAGCAGCACAATTGATTGCACTCTTGGAGGTAGCTCAAACTAAAAATGCAGTTGTAGTTAGTGACGAAACTTATTTAGAAACTGCAATTGATTCAGTTGCTCCAAGCGCCTTTGCAATTGCGCAAAATCAAGGCCTAAAAAATGTTTTGGGGCTTTACTCGCTTTCTAAAAGAAATTCGCTGGCTGCCTTTCGAGTTGGCTATACCCTCGGCTCATTTGACCTAATTGATCGCTTGATTTCAGTGCGCCGAAAATTGGGTCTCTTAGCTAATTCACCAGCTACTCAAGTTGCCAGCAATTTATTAGCAGACTTTAGTTACCCAAAGAAAATTAGAGAGCAATTTTTAAAGCGCCGTGAAGTTTTATTGCCAGCTTTGACCAGTAAAGGATTTACCAATTATGCGCCAGGTGGAATGTTTCTTTGGTTATCAAATGGTGAAAACGGCAAGCAGGTAGCAGAACGCTTTTTGGCATTGGGAATAAAAGTGGCCCCCGGAATTTTGTATGGCCCCAGCGGAGAAAATTTTGTAAGAATCTCATTAACGCTTACCGAGAGCGAAGCGGACGAAGTTGTTTTACGCTTAAAGGATTTTTAATCGTTAGTATGCAAGGCGGTATTTAAACCACCCCAAGAATTGGTTCTACTAACAACTTCAATTGCACCAGTTTGAGAGTTTCTTCTAAAAAGTAAATTGTCTTCACCGCTTAATGCTGCTGCTTTAGTGCTGGTTCCATCAGGCAAGCTGACTTTGCTACCAGCAGTTACATATAAACCAGCTTCAACTACGCAGTTGTTACCGATACTGATTCCAATACCAGAATTTGCTCCGATCAAACTTTTTTCACCGACACTAATTACTTCTTTGCCGCCACCAGAAAGAGTTCCCATTATTGAGGCACCACCACCGATATCGGAACCATCACCAATTACCACTCCAGCACTGATGCGACCTTCAACCATCGATGCACCTAAAGTTCCGGCATTGAAATTAACAAAACCTTCATGCATCACAGTGGTGCCGCTTGCCAAGTAAGCGCCAAGGCGGACTCGATCACCATCAGCGATTCTTACTCCTGAGGGAATTACATAATCGATCATTCTGGGGAATTTATCGACGCTTAAAACAAAAAATGGTACTTGGTTACTTAGAGCTCTACTTTTTACATTATTCAACTCACTTGGTAAAACAGCTCCCAAATTAGTCCAAGCCAAATTAGGTAGCACGGCAAATATTCCATCTAAATTTATAGATCTGGGTTTTACTAAGCGATGAGATAGCAAGTGCAATCGCAAATAAGCATCAGCAACATCGGTTGGTTTTTCAGATAAATCATTTATCACGGTCTCAATTTGAATTCTGGAAACTCCGCGAATTTGATCAAGGCCAAGAGTTGAGTCAAAATCATTAACTAGATTTGGATTTAAACCTAAGCTTGGTGCGGGGTAAAAAACCTCAAGTATTTCGCCATTAAATTCGGTAGCGAACCCGATTGCGCTAGCTGAGAGAGTTTCCATGGGTAAAACTTAGCGCCTGGCCGGGCGAAACCACCAACCACTTTGATGGGTTTGAGAGAATAAATGCATGCTGCAACTAACTAAGAATTTGGCCGAGTTGACCGCTGACTTAGTTGATATCCCAAGCGTCTCATTGGATGAAAAAAACCTTGCCGATCAGGTACAAAGTGCCTTGGAAGAGCTTTCGAGGCTAGAAGTGACTCGTATCGAAAATACTTTAATTGCGCGAACTAATTTTGGCTTTGACAACCGAATCGTTTTAGCTGGTCACTTAGATACGGTGCCAGCCAACAATAATCAAAAATCTCAAACAACTAACGAAGCAATCCATGGCCTCGGTGCGGTAGACATGAAGGGCGGTTTAGCGGTAATGCTCAAACTGCTACAGAGAGTTAGTGAATTCAAAAAAGATGTTACTTTTTTGTTTTACGAAGCAGAAGAAATTGAATCAAAATACAACGGCCTTGAAAAAATTTCTAAAACCCAAGGCAAATTACTAGAAGCAGACTTTGCGATACTACTAGAGCCAACTGGGGCAGTTTTGGAAATGGGCTGCCAAGGGTCACTCAGATTTAAAATAACTATTAAAGGCACCCGAGCTCATTCTGCTCGCTGGTGGAGAGGCGACAACGCAATACATAAGGCACAAGGCGTATTAGAAATCGTTAATTCTTATCAACCACGCAACCCAGAAATTGACAGTTTAACTTTTAGAGAAGGTTTACAGATCGTTGGTATTAGCGGGGGAGTTGCCGGGAACGTAATTCCAGATTCAGTGGAGATTTTGTTAAATTATCGCTTCGCACCAGATCGCGATCAAGCTACAGCTATTGCTCACTTAAGAGAACTTTTTGCAGATTTTGAGTTAGAAATTATCGATGTAGCAGAAGCTGCTCCCGTTGGATTGAACCAAAAGGCAATTGCAGATTTTGTAAAAGAGATAGATTTACCAATTGCACCAAAATTTGGCTGGACTGATGTCGCTCGGTTTTCTAAATTAAATATTCCAGCAATAAATTTTGGACCAGGCGATCCTCACTTAGCGCATCATCCTGACGAAATGGTGCCTATTGCTGATTTAGAACTTGTTTATCAAAGGTTGATCAGTTGGCTGATGAAGTAGCGAAAACAATTTGTGTATTTTGCGCCTCCAGTCAAGATATCGATGACAAATATTTAAATCTCGCTAGCGAATTAGGTGCGGCAATTGCCCAAAAAAAATATAGCTTAGTTACTGGCGGCGGTTCTATCTCAATGATGGGAGCAATTGCTACTAGCGCTAGAAGGCATGCGGGTAAAACTATCGGAGTGATTCCAGAAGGTTTATTAAAATTTGAAGTTGCAGATGAAGCAGCTGATGAATTAATCATCACCAAGGATATGCGAGCAAGAAAAGGTGTGATGGATTCTTATAGCGACGCCTTTATTGCTTTGCCTGGCGGCATTGGCACATTGGAAGAATTAATTGAAGTATGGACCGCAAGAAGTTTAGGAATGCATAACAAACCAATAATCATTCTCGACCCATGGAATGACTATGCCGGTTTAAAAAATTTAGTACAAGAATTAACTGAAAAATTTTTTATCAGGCAAGCTGCCACGATGATTCCCAGTTGGGTAACAACGGTTGCCGAAGCACTTACTGCGGTGGAGAATGAATGGCAAGAGCCTCGCAGCATTTTGGCTACAGCGAGGGATTTACTAGAAGCGGAAGTAGACGAAGTTAATGAAAGCTGATTTAGCACTTACCCAAAGAGTTAAAGCACCTCAAGAAAAAGTCTTTGATGAAATCGTAAATTGGCCCAAGCAAGGCGAATGGATGCTGGGTACCAAAGTTTGGGTAACTAAAAATGATGGTGTGGGAGTAGGTGGAGAGTTTGCTGCTTTCACTGGAGTTGGAAAACTTGGGTTTCTTGATCCAATGCGCATTACTGAATGGAATCGGCCACATTCTGTTTCTGTAATTCACTTAGGAAAGGTTGTCAAGGGAACAGGTGAGATGCAGGTAAAAAAGATTTCAGAAAATGAGTCTGAATTTATTTGGTCAGAAAGCATCTACCCTCCATTAGGATTTTTTGGATATGTTGGCTACAAAATAATTGAACCATTTTTTAAAATCGCAATACAAAAATCACTCAAAAAATTTGCGCAAATAGTAGAAATTAATTCTTAAATTAAGGCAATTTCTAAGATATAGAATTTTGTAGTAAGGTATCCCTCATAGAATTTGAGTGATTGAGGATTAAAACTATGGCAGCGATGAAACCACGTACTGGTGATGGACCAATGGAAGTGACCAAAGAGGGTCGCGGCGTAGTGGTAAGAATTCCGCTAGAAGGCGGCGGTCGTTTAGTAGTTGAAATGTCACACGAAGAAGCAAAAGAACTAGATACTCAACTAGAAGTGCTTAAAGCTTAAATCAACTAGCGCGCTCTGGTCGGTAAATTGCCGCTAACAAACCATCGGCGTTCGCCACTAACACTGGGATGAAGCGTTCATCTTCTCTGATTTTCTCGCAAACATTTCTAATGGCAATTGTTTCTGCGTCTTGATGTTTTGAACTAGAAACTCGATCTTCATAAAGCGCGTTATCGAAAACTAAAATTCCACCTGGCCTAAGTAGCCTGGTGCTTTCTTCTAGGAGTGATTCGTATTCCAGTTTGTCTCCGGCAATCAAGATCAAGTCATAAGCTTTATCGGTTAATCGAGAAACCACATCTAGGGCTTTTCCGGTGATCAAGCGAGTGCGTTGTGGTTCAATTGCTGCCTTTGCGAATGTTTCTTTTGCAATTCTCTGCGCACCAGCATCATGATCAATACTGGTTAAAACTCCAGCTGGGTTCATTCCTCTTAAAAGCCAGACACCACTTATGCCAACTCCAGTGCCAATTTCAACCACATTGCTCGCATCATTTGAGCTTGCAAGAAATCTTAAGAAGGCGCCACCACCGCTGCCGATTGCTGGAATCTTTTTGGCTTCAGCCATCTCTCGCGCAGAGCTTAAGATTTTGTCCTCGCCAATTAGATTCTGGGCGTAGGCCCAACTTTGCCCACTCGGTGCTATCACAGAAATACCTTCTTCGAAATTTTTAATTTAGTCAAGGCTAATTCAACCCTCAGCATTTTTTAAGATGCGGGGCCCTAACATGGGAGATAAGTTAATCACCAGAGGAGATATGACTCAATCACCCTTTGATCCGCCTACCAGCTACGGACTTTCGTACACCACGCCCTCAAGTGAGCGCTCCAGACGAAACACCCCACTATCTGCCGTTGTGGTGATTTCGTTATTGATTGGTGCCTTAACCGGTGGAATCAGTGGTTGGTTGGCCGCAGACTTCTTTCAAAATTTTTCTGGTAACAACTCTAATCAGACGGCTGTATCAAATGAAACCAATCAAGCACAAAACAATGCCGCGCAATTGCCTGCAATCAAACCGCTTGAAGGTTCAATCCCAGCAATAGTGCAAGTAGTTCAGCCAAGTGTGGTGAGCATTTCTGCCTCGGGTGCTGGCGGCACCGGAACTGGATCTGGATTTATTTATCGACCAGATGGCTACATCATCACCAACAATCACGTGATTTCGACAGCTGCGGGTTCCGGTGAAATTGAAGTTACGCTTTTTGATCGGTCGTCATATCCCGCAAGATTGATTGGTAGAAATTCTTCTTACGATCTAGCGGTTTTAAAAATTGAAAAAGAAGGCCTCATACCTTTGAGTATTGGTAATTCTGATCAATTACAAGTTGGCGATTCGACGATTGCTTTTGGTTCGCCACTCGGGTTAGTAGGAACAGTAACGAGTGGAATTGTTTCGGCATTAAATCGACCGGTAACCGCTGGTGGCGTGGGGGATCAGTCTTACATCTCAGCAATTCAAACTGACGCGGCAATTAATCCAGGTAATTCTGGAGGTCCATTAGTGAACTCAGCCGCTGAGGTTGTGGGCGTAAATTCAGCAATTGCCACATTAGGAGTTGGCGCAAGTGGCAGTATTGGTTTGGGTTTTGCAATACCGATCACTCAGGTTGAAAGAATTTTGCAAGAGATCATTGCGTCTGGAGTAAGCAGTACGCCGATTGCCGGAATTAGCGTTGATTCAACTTTCGAGGGCACTGGCGCGAGAGTCGCCGAAGTAGTTGTGGGCGGCCCCAGTGAAAATTCAGGGCTTAGCGAAGGTGATGTAATTACAAAGATTGATGGCGAATTTGTTGATGATTCAATTGAATTGATCGTGGCAATTCGTCGAAATGATCCAGGTGACACAGTTACCTTCACTGCAACTTCTCCTAGCGGAGAAGAAAAATCAGTTACCGTGACTTTAGGTTCGCGCGAAGAAGGTTAATTACTAACTGGGGAAAGATTTAATGACTTTCCGGCTAAACCTTTGGGTCGCTTAATAAGTGAATCAGCAATTTCAATAATTGCACTGCTGGCGGTTGAATCTGGATCAGCCAAAACAAGTGGCTCACCCGCGTCAGCACCTTCACGTAGGCGCACATCAAAAGGAACCTTGCCTAAAAGTGAAACTTCTTTACCAATTTCTTTTTTCAAAGATTCCACAACAGCTTCACCACCACCAGATCCAAAAAGCTGCATTGGCTGCTGGCAGTGAGTGCAGATAACTTCGCTCATATTTTCAATTACACCTGCAACAGTTTGATGGGTTTGTGAAGAAATTGTTCCGGCACGTACTGCGACTTCAGAAGCACTTACTTGCGGGGTTGTGATTACCACAATTTCTGCTTTGGGTAAAAGTTGAGCAACGCTAATAGCTACATCGCCTGTTCCTGGTGGCAAATCTAAAAGCAAAAAATCTAAGTCACCCCACCAAACATCAGTTAAGAATTGTTCTAGAGCTTTATGTAACATGGGCCCGCGAAAAGCAATGGGTTGAGAAACTCCGCCAGGTTTAAAAGGCAACATAGAGATTGCTCTGACGCCCCACTTGCTCGGCGGCATGATCATTCCTTCCACCATAGTGGGGGCGTGGTCGATACCTAAAATTCTTGGAATTGAGTGACCATAAACATCTGCATCTAAGATTCCAACAGAAAAACCTTTGGCAGCCATTGCCGCAGCCAAATTCACAGTTAGCGATGATTTACCAACTCCACCTTTGCCAGAAGCAATAGCAAACACTTTTGTTAAAGAATCTTCTCTGGCAAAAGGGTTTTCTTTTTGTGGGCCGCGCAATTTCTCGCGCAATGCCTTTCGTTGCTCGTCGCTCATCACATCAAATATGACTTGGGTTTGTGCTAAAGGCTGTACTTTATTTACTGCTTGTTGGATTCGACTAACAATTTCTTGCTTTAGTGGGCAGCCAGCAACAGTTAAAAATATTTCAATTGCCACATTGTGACCTTCAATATTTACTGATTTGACCATGTCTAATTCAGTAATTGGCCGCCTGATTTCTGGGTCTTCTACCTCAGCTAGCGCTTTCATAATTAAGTCTTGGTTCACTAGATGCCTCTACTTTAACGTTTTGTAAAAAAATTAATTAACGCTGCAGCGGTTTCACTAGGACGCTCTCTTGCAGGTGAGTGACCAGCTAAAGCGACAATTACATAATCAGCATTCAAAGTTTTAGCCATCTCTTGCTGCATTGGGATTGGCCAAATATCGTCATGTTCTCCAGTTAGAACTAGCGCTGGTAAATTCTTTTTTGCCAAAACTTGTGCAAGATTTTGCGTTAGATCTGGTGTATCTTGCAAAATGGCGGCTGTTTCATGTAGCGCTTGTGGGTTATTTTGCATCCAGCGCTTTTTTCTAAATTCCCAAACTTCAGGGGTGAATTTATCTGGGTTTGACTTTTTCTCTTCAGTTTCAATAATTTGCCAAGCGACTTCTAGTGGAGTTTGGGGGAACCCTTTTCTAATTGCGGAAATATTTCGCTGACGGTCTTTAGGAATAGCACTAGGGCCAGAGCAAAGCAGAGTAACTGATTTAAAAAATTCTGGGTTACTAAAAACAGATTTTTGGGCAACCAACCCACCCATGGAATGTCCAATTAGGTGAACTGGCTTTTTGAATTTTTCTGCTATCGACAAGACATCGTTAACTAAATTTTCTAAAGTAAAACCGCCAGGATCAAGTGAATATTTGGATTCGTATTGACCTCTTTGGTCAAAAGAAATTACCCCGTATCCGGCAGTACTTAAAGGCGGCAAGATTGCGAGGTAATCCTCCTTGCTGCCAGTAAACCCTGGCACGCAAACAACTAATTCTTCAGCGTTACTTGTAGAAACCGTATTCAGAGCAGCCAAGCGATGCGTTGCAAGATCAATCTCTATTTTTTCTACGTCGCTTGGTAGCTCTAGGAGCATTTGGTGAACTTCAGGCATTAGCCAGCAAATCCCACCCTACGCTCGACTGCTGAGCCAATTTCGATGAAGGCAATCTTTGCTGCTGGAATTAAAATTTGCTTTCCTTTGTCGTCAGTTAGATTTAAAAGCGAACCTTCTTCAGTAGCTTTATTTACAGCTTTCTTTATTTCTTCTGGAGTTTGGTTGCTTTCAAAAACTAACTCGCGAGAGGCATCTTGTACTCCGATGCGTACTTCCATGAATTTGGACCTTTCTAATGTGATACCCCAAGATTAATGCCTTATTTTCGGCTCTGCATTTGTGGACTTATCAAAATGGCTCTAGATTTAGATCATGCTCGATCAAATAGTCCAAACCGCTAAAGCCCAGGTGCGCATCCGCCGGAAGGTTAATGAGGATGCTGAGCCCGCAGTATTTATTCATGGACTTGGCGCATCAGGCCATAATTGGTTTCCTTTAATGAATGAATTTGGTAACAATCTTGACATGACCGCACCGGATCTGCCTGGATTTGGCTTGTCGTTGCCACCGGAAGATCAAGATCATTCCCCTAAGAATTTTGCTGAGATTTTGGCTGAGGTAATCGAGAGAACCTACCCTGGCAAAAGCGTTCATGTTTTTGGAAACTCTCTAGGTGGATCAGTTTCGGTTTATCTAGCAGCAAACTACAAAGATCTGGTAAAAAGCGTCAATTTAATATCACCAGCACTCCCAACGCTTTACCCGTATCTCAGCGCGGCCCCAGTGGTTTTAAGTGCGATTCCTAAATTTGGCGAAAAGTTGATGGATAAGTATTTTGAATTACCTCCAGAAGAGCGTGCTAAAAACACAATTCAAACGACTTTTGGCGATCCAAAAAATACTCCTTCCGGATGGCAAGAGGCAATCGCCAGAGAATTAGCCATTAGAGATGACCAGCCACACCAATTACCCAGTTTGCTGGCTACCTTGAGGTCTCTGCTTGCAACTTTTTGGGATCGCTCACCCGAGGCTCCGTGGAATTTAGTCAAAGAAATCTCCGCCCCGATGACTTTCATCTATGGGGGTAAAGACAAGCTAGTTCATCCACGCGCTGCTAAAAAAGTTCCGTATTTTGCACCAAGTGCAAATGTGAAAGTTTGGCAAGACACCGGCCATGTGGCTCATATAGAACACAGCGCCAGGGTTGCTGAAGAATTTTCTCGAAATCTTCTGCAAAACCGTACCACTTACTAGTAGCGTCTTCCCTAGGGAGGAACCAACTGTGAGTTCTCAAATAAAGCAATCCGCTAGCGCAGCACTTAAATTCTCTGATCTTGAAGCGGACATCAAATCCGGAAAAATCGATACCGTATTAGTGGCAATCGTTGACATGCAAGGTCGCTTGCAAGGCAAAAGAGTTCATGGTGATTTCTTTTTAAAAGAGGTCGCTTCACACGCCACCGAAGGCTGTAACTATTTGTTAGCAGTAGATGTTGATATGAATACTGTTCCAGGCTATGCGATGAGTTCTTGGGACCGCGGTTACAGCGACTTTATGATGAAGCCAGATTGGGATACCTTATGTCGTATCCCGTGGCTGGACGGAACTGCCTTTATTTTGGCTGATGCTTTGTGGCTAGATGAGTCTGATGTAGTTGCCTCACCAAGACAAATTCTAAAATCGCAAATTTCTCGTCTAGCAGAACACAATTTGGTCCCTTACTCCGGAACGGAACTTGAGTTTATTGTTTTCAACGACACTTATGAGATGGCATGGGATAAAGGTTATAGAGATTTAATCCCGGCAAATCAATATAACATTGACTATTCGCTTTTAGGAACAAGTCGCGTAGAAGGTCTGCTAAGAGCAATTCGCCTGGGTATGGCTGGTGCTGGCTTAGAAGTTGAAAGCGCTAAGGGTGAGTGCAACTTAGGTCAACACGAAATTGCTTTTAGATATTCAGATGCTTTAACTACTGCAGATCGCCATGTGCTTTACAAATTGGGAGCAAAGGAAATCGCTTCTGAGATGGGCTACGCATTAACTTTCATGGCTAAATTCAATGAACGTGAAGGCAACTCTTGCCATATTCATTTATCAGTAAGAGATAAAGCAGGCAATCCAGTTATGGCAGATGATTCAGATCAATATGGAATGAGTCAACTTGCTAAGTCTTTTATTGCAGGGCAGATCAAATATATGCGCGAATTAACTTTGTTTTTTGCGCCTAATATAAATTCTTATAAGCGTTATGTAGAAGGATCTTTTGCACCCACTGCAATTAAGTGGGGACCAGACAATAGAACTTGTGCACTTCGTCTAGTAGGTCACGGCCAATCACTACGTTTTGAAAATCGGGTGCCCGGTGGAGATGTAAATCCATATTTAGCTGAAGCTGCCATGATTGCTGCTGGTATTGCTGGCATTGAAGAAAAGCTCGAGCTGGAAGCACCATTTACTGGCAATGCTTATAAATCTGATGCTCAAAGAGTGCCAGAAACTTTGCAAGAAGCAGCAGACCTTTGGGCAAAGAGTGGGTTTGTCAAAAAGACATTTGGCGAAGAAGTTCAGGAGCACTATTTGAATATGGCCAACACAGAATTGAAGGCTTTTAACGGCGCGGTAACAGATTGGGAGCGCTTTAGAACCTTCGAACGTATGTAACTTCGATACAACTTAATAAGGAGCAAGTAGCGTGTCTTTGCATCAAATCATTAACCCGGCAACTGAAGAAGTAATTGCCCAAGTTGAAGAATCAACTGAAGAACAAACTAAAGAAGCAATTGCCAAAAGCCAGATAGCCTTCAAAACTTGGCGAAATGTAGCCCCGGGTGAGCGAGCTAGACTGCTTCGTCGTTTTGCGCAAGTAGTTGAAGAAAACATTCCGGGTTTAGCAAAGCTTGAAGTTGAAAACTCAGGTCACACTATTTCTAACGCAACTTGGGAAGCCGGAAACGTTAGAGATGTTTTGAATTATTATGCCGGCGCCCCAGAGCGAAATTTTGGTAAACAAATACCCGTTCCCAATGGTGTAGACATAACCTTTCGCGAGCCCATCGGAGTAATTGGAATCATCGTCCCTTGGAATTTTCCAATGCCAATTGCTGGATGGGGATTGGCCCCAGCACTTGCTGCGGGAAATACCGTAATCATGAAACCTGCAGAAGTAACACCGCTATCTGCAATGAAACTCGCTGAGCTAGCGCTGGTTGCTGGCATTCCAGAAAACGTTTTTCAAGTTGTCACTGGTGCCGGAAGAGTTGTTGGCGAAACTTTGGTGCAAGACCCACGCGTTGGAAAAATCGTTTTCACTGGTTCAACTGAAGTTGGAACCAGCATCATGGCTAAATGCGCTCCAAACGTAAAGCGCATTACTTTAGAACTTGGTGGCAAATCAGCTAACATAATTTTTGATGACGCTGATTTAGAAAAAGCTGCCGCTGCAGCGCCATACGCAGTTTTTGATAATGCCGGTCAAGATTGCTGTGCTCGCAGTCGCATCTTGGTGCAAGAAAGTATCTATGAAAAATTCATGGAGAAATTTGAAGTCGCAGTCAAAAATGTAAAAGTTGATGACCCGATGCTTAACACCACCGAAATGGGCCCGCTAATTACTGCCAGCCACAAAGCAAATGTGATGAGCTTTATAGATGAATCTCTAGTGGCTTTTCGTGGATCAGCCCCAAGTGGAAAAGGTTTTTGGGTACCGCCCACCGTCTTAGCCATCACTGATCGAAAGCATCGCACCCTAACTGAAGAAATTTTTGGGCCGGTGGTTTCCGTGGCTACATTTAAAGATGAAGCAGATGCCATAGAGCTAGCAAATGCCACTGATTATGGATTGAGCGGTTCTATTTGGACAAATAATTCAGCAAGAGCATTTCGAGTTGCGCGTGGTTATGAGAGTGGAAACCTCTCGGTCAACTCACACTCTTCAGTTCGCTACTGGACACCTTTTGGTGGATTCAAAAAGTCTGGCTTGGGAAGAGAGCTAGGCCCAGATGCGCTAGATGCTTTCACTGAAGAAAAGAACGTATTTTTTAACACCGACATCTAAGAGAGGAAACTGGTGGACAGACTAAAAGACCGGGTAGCAACAATTACCGGTGGTGGCAGCGGTATCGGAAGAGCCACAGCGATTCGCTTTGCGCAAGAAGGCGCCAAAGTAGTAATTGCTGATTTGGATGAAGTAAACGGCCGCAAAGTCGCCGACGAAGTTGGCGGAAACTTTATTAAGTGCAACGTAACAGACAAGCAAAGCGTTGATGCAATGTTTAAAGAAGTTTATGAAAAATTTGGATCAATCGATATTGCCTTTAACAATGCGGGCATTTCACCACCTGAAGATGATTCAATTTTGATAACCGAGCTAGATGCTTGGGAGAAAGTGCAATTAGTAAACCTAACCAGCGTTTACCTTTGCTGCAAAGCGGTAATTCCTTACATGCAAAAACAAGGAAAAGGTTCAATCATTAACACCGCATCATTCGTGGCAACTTTGGCAGCAGCAACTAGCCAAATTTCTTACACCGCTTCTAAAGGTGGCGTGTTGGCAATGACTCGTGAATTAGGTGTGCAATTTGCTCGCGAAGGAATCCGCGTTAACGCACTTAGCCCAGGGCCAGTAAACACTCCATTATTGCAAGAGTTATTTGCTAAAGATCCAGAGCGCGCACAAAGGCGTCTAGTGCACATACCAATGGGACGCTTTGGCGAAGCAGAAGAACTAGCTGCGGCAGTGGCCTTTTTGGCGAGTGATGATTCATCCTTCATTACTGCTTCTAACTTTTTAGTAGATGGCGGTATTACTGGAGCGTACGTCACACCGCTTTAA
>Ga0075474_10000206_pt1 | contig 20741 bp, 18 predicted proteins | sample DEB08_DNA_2_FD_71485 | JGI IMG/M metagenome (GOLD analysis project Ga0075474, IMG submission 71485) | Aqueous microbial communities from the Delaware River and Bay under freshwater to marine salinity gradient to study organic matter... | ecosystem: Environmental > Aquatic > Marine > Coastal ...
AACACTCATAACTATTTAATTATATGTTAGCTTTTGCGAGGTGCTGAAGCAAGAGAATATAGTAACGAAAATAAATAATAAGTAAACAATGGGCAGAAGGATAACAAAAAGGCTTTTAATGGAGAGAGCTGGCCTATTAAACGAATTAGAAGATAATTCTAAGATAATAAAATGGCTTGGTAGCGAAGGATTGTACACTCCTGGAATGCAAGGATTAGACGGTTTAAAAGCTCATCTGATAGATATTCCTGAAGAGGAGATTGAATCGGAGAGGTACTCTAGTCTAGATCGAGCGGATCAATACATAGTATTGGGTTTAAGTCTTGATACACTTACCGACGGACAGCTAATAGTACTAGCTCTCGCTAACTACCAAGGTACACGTTTAGATGACTTACCGGACTTTATAAGAAAATTTTCAATTGACGATAAGTGGTTTACATTAGATGAAAATCAAATAGAAGAAGTATACTCTACATTAAGTAAAGGTGTTAACTACTTTATAAATGAACCTAGAGCAGTAGAAGATTGGCCATTCTGGTTAAGGAGTTTAGTAGTGAGTAGATTTAACCAACAAGCAGGTTTTGCCGAGAGTCGCTTGATATCCGAACTAAAAAGGTATACCGTATTAGGGGATTCTCCTGTAGCTATGGATGTTGCAGAAATGTCTGGAGAGGTCGTTGCGATTCCTATCGATGAGTTAAAAGAATATAGTCAACATAGGTTAATTACACTAATAAAGAAATACGGTACAGACATACTAGATATATATAAAGCCGGCCATGATCCTTCTATAGACGGGTCAGAGACTTTCTTTAAAATTGATAGTCAAGAAGGTCTTTCTAAGGTAGCAGCAGCATACGCTAAAATGTCAGAGGATTTCCTTGAAGTTGCCGATAGAATAAAAAAGGGAGAGATTACTATGTTTATGAAGTATGAAAACTTTCATGGAGACCGGTATATCTTCCCAGTAGAACCTCAAGTATACAACAGTTACATTGAGCTCGTAAAGAAAGCTTAGTATTAATCGGTTAAAGTGTCTTTATATAGGAGCGTTTGCGTGCGTTTGTCTTTCCCCGTTGACCTTTATTTAAAACGTTCATACTATTTAATAAATTAAATTAATTTACTAGTTTAATAGATTAGTAGTTGTTAAATAATAAATCTATTAATATATTAAAATAACTAAATTTACTTATTATGAGAAATAAAGAGTTATTTGTAAAGAAGTTTTCTTTAATGGATAGTATCTTAGAGAGAATTAGATATACTATCTCAAGGGGGGAGCAAGATCAAGGACTTCAAGAGGTTCAAAATGCAATGGATCTATTAGGAGATATGTCCACTCTATTAGATAACGAGTATCAAGACGAAAGATATTAACAGTATGCAACTTACTCCCGAACAAGTTTCGAATAATTGGGAAACCTTACTTAAAATCATCGATACTTATATTACCGGTGAGCGTAAGGATAAACTTAAGGCATTGTATGAAGATCTCTCTGAAAAGATTGTTCTTGCGCCTGCTTCTGGTAAGGCTCATTTTCATAACGCCTTCCAAGGAGGTTATGTCGATCATGTTATTCGAGTTACAAGATGTGCTCTCAAGTCTATGAACCTGTGGAGGGAGATGGGAGCTGAAATCGACTTTACTGAGGAGGAGTTAGTATTTGCAGCCTTAAATCATGACCTAGGTAAGATCGGAGACGGAGAGGAGGCAGGGTATATCCCAGAGACAAGTGATTGGCATAAAAAGAACCAAGGTTCAATGTTTAAGCCCAATCCCAAGCTTCCCTTTATGTTAATTCAGGATAGGTCTCTATTCCTTCTTCAGAAATACGGTATACCAGTTAACCATAAGGAATATCTTGCGATTAGACTCCATGATGGGATTTATGATGATGCAAATAAAGCATACTTCTTCTCCCATAACCCAGACTCTAAGTTTAGAACAAATATCGTATACATTCTTCACCAGGGAGATTTTCTAGCTTCAAAGATTGAATACGATCAATGGAAGGCAAGTAAGTAAAATTTAAAACATATCTACATGCAAAATAAAGATAAAGGTAACGGAATTAGTTTTGCTGGCGTACTTGCAATAGTATTTATTGTATTAAAGCTAACAGGTTACATAAGCTGGTCATGGTGGTGGGTACTTGCCCCCATATGGATCCCTGTTGCAATCGCAATAGCAACATTAGGTGGATTAGCACTGCTAGCAATTAGAGAGAAACGTAGCAAGAGTTAAAGTTGTAAGGGAGATTATAAGGTAGTATATTATAGCAATGGATATATTTTTAATTACATTATGCTTTGTCATTATACTTGTTCTAGGTTATGCTACCTATAATCTTCTAGTGAAAGTTGAAAGACTTGAAGATACAATAGTAGATACGGATAGTTTTATAACTAACTTTATCTCTAAAATCGATTTAGCTACCGAAAGGTTAGAGGAGATTGACGCTAAAGGGACCTTCCAAGGTGATGATGAGGTAGGATGGTTTTTTAAATCCTTGCAAGATTTGCAAGAAGAGCTGCAAAGCTACGCCAATCAATATGCCTCGCAAGAAGAATCCCAGTAATTATTTTACTCAAGAGACAGAAGATGCGATAATTCGCTATAATAACGAATCCAATGAGATTCGTCGAAGCCGTATCTACGAAGAAGAAATACATTACCCTTTCTTCAAACTTACACAGAACCTCATCCATACCTTTAAGTTCTATTACACAGATGTAGATAAGCTAGAGGACTTACAACATGAGATTACTGTATTCCTTCTATCAAAAATTCATCTCTTTGACCCTACAAAGGGAGCAAAAGCATACTCCTACTTCGGTACTATTGCAAAAAGATACCTTATTGCATATAACGATAAGAATTATAAGAAATTACAGAAAGAACTTAAGATAGAATACATCACTCCTTCAGAAGACTCTGAAAACATAAACACACCAGATAATCTAATCTACGATATTCAGGACATCCCTAAACATTTATATCAAGATAGATTAACCTATTTTGTAGATAAGTTTATTCAATACTGCGACAACAGGTTATTCTATATCTTTCCACTTGAATGCGATCAGAAAGTTGCAGATGCTACCTTAGAATTATTTAGAAAGAGAGAAGGTATTGAGATTTTTAACAAGAAAGCTCTCTATCTCTATATCAGAGAAATGGTTCCGGGAACAAAAACGTCTGAGATTTCAAAAGTGACAAAAGTGCTTAAGGAAATCTTTTATAATGCGTATACTCCGTTTGTAGAAGAGAATATTCTTAAATTTGAATATACAGCACCTACTCTCCCTGAACTTTCTAAATAACTATTTATAAAAAATATGTAAACATGTCGCAATTTCTAGATCAAGACATTTTTGGAGGTAAGAAGATGGGGGATCTTTTTGAAGAGATTCATGATAACTCCAGGAAAAAGTCAAAACAGATAACAGCTCTAATTAAAGAGTTGAGAGATCTTATTGAAGATCCTCGAGATGCAACAGTAGTGGTACCTCTTATCGTACAATTCTTAGAAGTAGGTGTAAAAAACGACGATCATCTAATTAAGATCGCAGGAATCCTTCAAAGAGCTATGCAAACACATTCAGCTAGCGGCGAAGACATAGCTTCATTCGAACTCTCGGCAAAGGAAATGGAACAAATTCAAGCTGAAATTAAATCTTTCGAGGACAAAGGGTAATGATAATAAGAACTGTTAAAGAACAGGTTTCCTCTGGTAACGGAGGAGATGTACAAACTTCCTTTTCCGGAAGGGTGGCAGCAATCGTACTTGACGATAGAAATACTGAACTATTTAACAAAGTTGGCGGATGGTCTGGTATCGGAACAGTCTTCTACGATGATGTCGAAAATCCCATCGTCACAGATACAGACATAATTAAGAACCTACCTACTGCCCGTCCTCTTAATCCAAGTATAAAAAACTATCCTTTAGTTAACGAAATAATAACTTTACATCTTGCTCCTTCACTAGATATACAAAGTGACTCCAGAACATCCCAAACGGAATACTACACAACCCCGGTAAGGATATGGAACACAAATCATCACAATGGACTACCAGACATCTCTAAGAAAGTAGGGGAACTTCCACAACCAGATCCTCAAGAGGTAGAAACCGGAGTAGTAGTTCGTAATACCTCTGAGCAGCAGAAAGAAATTCAACTCGGTGATACATTTGTGGAATCAGGAAAGATTAATCCACTAAAGGTACAAGAGGGAGATATTCAAGTTGAAGGAAGATTCGGTAATTCAATAAACCTAACATCAAACACAGAAGATCAGTCACCTAGAACCTATATCAAAACAGGTCAAGATCCAAACTCAACCTTAGACCAGTGGATACCTCTTAAAGAATCTTACAACGATTTAAATATTATAGTGCAGTCTACATCCGGTTCTCTAGAGGACATAAACCCGACCTATTCAGGAAGAGGTCTTAGAGATACATCAAGAGAGACTTTAAACCAATACTCAGGACCTCAGACAGGTATTATTTCAAATAGAGTCGGAGTTGTAGGTAAAGAGGATGTAGTTATAAATGGAGAGGAGTTAGTAGATATTTCTTCAAATAATAAGACTTACGTTGAAGCAAAAAACGAGGTCGTTGTTAATTCTAAGACTATAAAATTAGGAAGTAAAGATTCTAGCGAGAGTGTGATACTAGGAGATAAGTTTCTAACAGATATTAAATCTTTTGCTGGGAATGTTGAAGAAGTAATGAATGGACTAGCAACACTAGTAGGTAATCTAGGAGTGCCCATAACAACACCAGTAATTGAACCTCTACTGAGAACAGCAGCAGATGCTCGCAATATCTCAAATAATATTGAAAGGTACAAATCTAAAAAAACTAAGACAGAGTAATGTCATTATCTAAAGTTGTATTAGAACTAGCTATCTCTCAGGTTAGAGCAATCCTAGATATTGAACAAAGGGTTGCCACTGAGATCTCAAAGTACCAAGCAGCTGTAACACAGCAAGCGAAAGAACTCTGCCCATCTCCCCAACAACTTCAAAAACTTATAAACTTAAGAGATAAGATCGACCTAGTCCTTATTTCGGTTGCAAGAAAATCAAACTCACAACTTCAGACAAATGAATCTCTATCTAGCATAATAGAGACAACTCAGGCAGTTATTTTTGCTCTAAAATTATTAGCAGTGCCTAACGCTACAACGACAGTAGGAGTGACTAATACTTCATCTGACATTCTAAAAAAAGTATCAGATAAAGTAGATATCGCTGAAGCAGTAGTGAATACCTCAACAGTTTTACTAACAACAATTACATCAATGACAGTAGCTCTTCAAGGAGCTCTTCGCCAACTCAATGTAATAATCAACTTCTGCTCAGATTCAGAAGAAGAAGATGTAATAAGTATAGAAGATAGTCAGATACAAGACCAAGCTTCAGCACCAACCTTACCTCAAAATTATAGAGATTTTAAATTAGATATTGTAAATATTAAAAACTTTGAGGACAATCTTGTGAGAAGGCAAGCCGTCGCACTGTACCCTAACGGAACAGTAGCTTTTCGCTCCTCTAAGAGTTTTGCAACAAGTGATGAAGTGTTATTAGAGCAGGTAAAGATTCAAATTGATAGATCGATAACCCCTCAAGGAGACACTGTTGACGATATTATTACATCCACAATAGAAACAACATTACAGAGAAGTGCTGATATATCAAATATACGAAAGTTTAATAAACAGGCTATAAAACTAATTGAGCTGAAAGTAGAAAGTATAGATAAAGAGCTTAATGAAGAAGTTAGACCTAGAATAGAGAGATTTAGGAAACAACTCCAACGAATAAAAAATAGACCTAAATCCCAGCAGAACCAAACTCAACTAGGTAGAGCTGAGAACAGATTACAGGATCTTCTTAATGAAGAGAGAAAACTAACCGCAGAAAAACAAAAACTACAAGCAGAAATAACTCGACTAGCTAATTTTTAAAAACGCATATTTATAATTATGAAAATTGACAAATTAAAAGAGCTTATTAAAGAAGCTGTGAGAGAGGTCTTAAATGAAGAGTTAGGTTCAATGAGGAAATACGCAGATGCTCCAGCACCTATTAAAACACAGCCTACAACACCTAAAGCACCTCAAGCTGAAGCTATTCAGAACATCCTTAAAGAAACAGCAGCTTCTGGTGAATGGAGGACAGCTCTTAATATGAATAGCGGACACATACAACAGCCGCTGACCGGAGGTTCAGTTGATCTAGCTAACGGCTCCCTACCCCAGGGAGAAGTCTCTGTAGATGCTATCAAAAGCTTAATGACAGCAGGAAAGTAAAATGGCAATAGAGGTAAAGAGGATTAATCCATTAGATCTTAAACCTTCAACAGGTATTGGATTTGCTTTGCCTTTTTCCGGGGAGGGAGTATTTAACACCACCTACACTACAAAAGATTCAATTAAAGCTAATTTAATTAATTACTTCCTTACAAATCAAAATGAAAGACCTTTAAACCCATCTTTTGGAGCAAGTATTAGAGGGTTTATCTTTCAAGCTATCTCTTCAAATTCACTAGACAGTCTCGAAGCAAGACTAAGAAGTGAAGTACAGAGATTCTTTCCAGACATAGAGATAGAAGAACTAAAAGTTACCTCAGAAAACCCAGACCTACAGGCAGTAACAATTACATTACGTTATAGAGTTAGACAGTTCTCAATACAAGATGAATTTACAATAGTACTACAACAATGAACGATAGTAAGAGAGATATAAAGTACATAACTAGAGACTTTAATTCATTTAGAGATGCTCTTATAGAGTTTTCAAAAACTTATTTCCCAACAACCTATAACGATTTCTCTAATGCCTCACCCGGTATGATGGTAATGGAACAAGGAGCCTATATCGGGGATATCCTTTCCTTCTACTTAGACAACCAGGTTCAAGAAACCTTCCTACAATATGCTCGCCAGCAAGAGAACATTTACTCTCTAGCATATACTCTCGGGTACACACCTAAAGCTTCAAAAGCAGCTACAGTAGACATTGACTTCTATCAAAGAGTACCCGCAAAACTATCAGGTTCGGTAACAATACCTGACTTTTCATACACTATAAAGGTTCCTGAGAATTCTGTTATTGGTTCATCTCAAAGAGGTCAAAACTTCCTAGTACAAGATTATGTAGATTTCGCTGAATCATCTTCACTAGACCCAACACAAATCTCAGTCTACTCAATAGATTCAACAACCAACAGACCATTACAGTACCAGCTTAAGAAGACTAGAAAGGGAGTTTCTGCTACAATAAAGACAACAACTCTCACTTTTGGACAGGTAGAAAAATTTGCAACAAGAACTATTACGGACGATAGGATTTTAGGAATCCTAGACATCACAGACAGTGATGGAAATATTTGGTACGAAGTTCCATATCTTGGACAAGAGACAGTATTAACTGAAGACAGAAGATCTTCAATTACAGATCCAAATCTAACAGATGCTGATGCAAGATATATCTTAAAGTTAGAGAAGCAACCTAGAAGGTTTATAACCCGCTTTAAGAATGAGACTAACTTAGAACTACAATTTGGAGCTGGAAACACAAACGACTCTCCAGAGGAAATCGTACCAGATCCTTCAAATGTAGGATTAGGACTACCTTATAGAAGATCACAGTTAAACACTGCTTTTGACCCTACAAATTTCTTATTTACAGATACATACGGAATTGCCCCAAGAAATACAACATTAACAGTTAGATACTTAACAGGCGGTGGATCCTCGGCTAATGCAGCAGCAAACACATTAACAACTCTTTCAACTAAAGAGCAAGCTAAATTTAATATCTCAGCAGTAAGAAGCTCTGCTAATGCAGATGCATTCTTTAACAGCTTAACTGTAACGAACCCTCAAGGAGCTTCCGGCGGAGGCGACGCTGACGATTTAGAAACAATTAGAGAGAATGCATTACGAGCTTTCGGAGCACAACTAAGAGCAGTAACTGCGGACGATTACCTTGTGAGAGCTTTATCAATGCCATCGGACTACGGTAACATTGCTAAAGCATATGCAACACCAACACTAGCCTCGGAAGTAACTCAAGGAGAGATTGGGAAGGTCATCGACTTATACGTGATCTCCTATAATATTAATAAGAACTTTACAAGAGCCTCTGATACAGTAAAGAATAACCTTAGAACTTATCTTTCACAGTATAGAACAGTAAATGATAAGGTAAATATTAAAGATGCATTTGTTATTAACTTAGGCATCGATTTTGAAATAGTAACTCGTCCTGGATTCAATTCAAATGAAGTATTATTTAACTGTATTGAGAGGATTAAAAGCTTTTTTGCCTCAGACCAGATGCAGATAAACGAACCTATAAGCTTAAGAGACCTGTACTTAGAACTCGATAAAGTAAGAGGAGTACAGACTGTAAAGAAGATTACTCCTACAAACAAATCAGGAGTTGCTCAAGGATACTCTCAATATGCATATGATGTAGAAGGAGCTACTACTGATAACGTAATCTACCCATCAGTAGACCCAATGATTTTTGAAATTAAATACCCAGATACAGATATTAAAGGAAGAGTTGTAAGTCTGTAATATGAAGAAGGTAGAAATAGATATTACAAAAGAGGAATTCTCTAAAAGTAAGTTTAGTAAAGTTGTAGATACTCAATTTTCTCAACTTTCAACCCCTCAAGAGGAAGCAGCAGCAACTACCATCTCAGTAGAAGAATTCTTTATCCAATACGATGAACTCTTCTACGACATCCCTCAGACAGGAGAAAACTCACATACAACTTTAATAGAAAGATCCTCAGACTATATTAACTACAACAATCAATCAGAGACAGTACGATTATTGCTAGAAGAGATTAATAGTTTGCAACGACAACTAAACGATCTTACACTAGAGAATATAGAGCTACAAACTCAAACAAATGCTGAATAATGGCAAACTATACAGTTACACCTCTAAACAGTACTCAGGAACTTAACCCAAAGGATATCGCTATCCTAGAAGGAGTAGACCAGCCTGGCTACTTTACTCCGTTTGAAGACAAGGTAAAGACCGTAGTACAAGATGTAACAGGAAGAACATTATTTACCAATCAGAACTTCACTCTCTATACGGTAGAGAATAATAGACAGGTTCTACCTGACGGACAGTATACTGAGATTAAATTAGATTTTGATAGATTAGCAGACTTCTATAATCTAAATGAAGGTGAATACAATATTACATTTGAATTTAACCGCCCTCTATTCAAATCTTCTACAAGTAATAGATTCTTTATCTCTGAAATCTCCTCAGACCGTACAGAACTTAGATTAGACGGAGATCTTCTAGAAGATGAAGGCGTACTAGCAGAGATTAAAAAATACGAAGCAGAATCCGCTGTATCACCTACGATAAAGAATTTTTATTTAGAATTTGACAATGGCGCCTATGTATCTGCCGTAAATCTTCTTCTGGTAGAAGGTACACTACTAGTTAAGCTTTACGAAGCTCTGCCGCAAACTATAACACTTAAGGATACTACTTTCTTATACACAAGAGTTGGAGATCCAAAAAGGTACAACCTGTTATTTGAGACAGACTTAACCCCGTTTGAAACTCCAAAGAACTTTATTAAAGGTCCTAACTTTAATGTAAAGAAGAGAGATCAACAACAAGCATCTAGAGGATTTGAGACCTTCTCATCCTTACTCTCATCAGACCTTACCTCTTCTGTAGCACAAATTAAATCAATACTACAAGAGAAAGATGTTGTAGTAAACACAGACTTTACACAATTTGAAAACTTTATACACTTTTCTTCTGCAAAACAGAGACTAGTAAATTTCTACTATAAGGTTAGCGAAATTGAAAACTATCAGAATCAGATAAACGCATACAACGTTATACCAGCAACAACACTAGGTAATTTATATACTAGCGAATCAAGAGAAGTTCTTCAATCAAACCTCAACAGAGTTATTGAAAACTTTGATGAGTTTGAATACTTTATGTATTTTTCATCAAACTCTTTTGCTTGGCCGAAGACTAACTCACAACAACCTTTTAACCTATATGGCACTGGTTCAACTCAAGTATTGACATGGTTAGGATCTGACAACGAAAGTTCACCATATTTTGGCGGAAGGTTATATAGTGCATCTCTTTACGACGGAGAAAATAAAGATAACCTGTTAAACACAGTACCTGAGTACCTTAGAGAAGATCCTTCTAATGCTCCTTATGAACTGTTCGTAAACATGCTAGGACAGCATTACGACGTACTATGGACATATACAAAAGGAATAACTGACAAACTTAACTCGGACAACAGACCAGATTTTGGAGCCCCTAAACAATTAATGGGAGATATTCTAAAATCGTTCGGGGTTAGAATTTATGAAAACCAATTTGCAAATCAAGACCTATTTACAAACTACTTAGGACTAACACCCTCAGGATCTTTAAACTATCCAACAGGTAGCGAGGTTATCAATACATACGTAACAGCCTCTGAAGGAGTTCTAACGGATGATTATAAGACTGAGATCTACAAGAGACTTTACCACAATCTCCCCTACCTACTTAAAAAGAAAGGATCAAAAGAAGGTCTACAATCTCTAGTAAACATTTTCGGTATACCGGATACAATACTGCAAGTAAATGAGTTCGGTGGTAAAGATACTGCCGCAAGTAACGATTACGACTTTTATCAAGAGGTGTATAACTATATGGTGACACTTGCGGAAGGAAATACATCACACATTAGAACAACCTGGAGACCGACAGCTACAGAATTTGGAGGAGAATATCCAAGAACTATTGAACTATCCTTCAGAGTAGAGACACCTCCTACAGAATCTGGAGATAACGTACAAATTTTCAAGCAGAATAGTAATGAATTTAATCTAGGAATATTATACACTGGAACATACACCACCTCATCTTATTCCGGATCTATACAATCCGAGAGTAGATTTAACGGAGACCTAACATTTCAAATATCCTCTAGTGCAGGAGGTTATGTGAGTGCCTCTATTAATGCACCGTTCTTTAACGGCAATGTGTGGACTACAATGATTACAGCTACCTCAGAATCAGATGGATCAACAACCTATAGACTAGCAGCTGGAGATTCTATCTATGAAGGGGACGACGGTACCAAAATAGGACACTACATAACCGATACCGTATCAGATGACAACTTCTGGGGTTCTGACTTAACGGCTAATACGCTACTTAGGCTACCTGTTAATGCAACTACAAACGTTGTAGATGGAATTACATATAACAGAAAAACCATATCCTATCAGGAACTAAGATACTATAAAGCTCCCTTGGAGCAAGAGTCATTTAAGACACATGTTACAAACCGTCAATCAATATCTACAGGATATACGACGGGGGAATATGAACCTTATAGAAATCTACTACTTAGAGGAGCTCTAGGAGGAGAAAGAATCGACCCCGTATCAGGAACTACAGGAACATATACAGAAGATTCCTCTCATCCTGCAATCTATACTACTGCATCCTTTAATAATGGTAATAGTGATATAATATACGGAACATCTCAACAGATGTACGTTACCCCAATATCACAATCTACTCTCTACGATCAACCTGTAGCAGGTATTAGAAATAGAGTGTCCGATAAAATTGAAATTGGAAGTATTGTAGCACCAACTGGAAGTGTTATCTCAAAATATACCTCCATTCAACAGAATGTAAGCAGAAGCTATACAGATAATGTAAACTACCTTGAGATAGGCTTCTCTCCTCAAAATCAAATTAATGAGGATATTATAAACCATTTCGGGTTTGTAGATTTAGGAGAGTACCTAGGAGACCCAAGACAGAGATCCTCAAGGAGGTACGAAGACTTGGTTGTATTATCTGATCAATACTTCAAAAAGTATACACCTGGAATACCGTCTTATAACTTCCATGACTACTTTAGATTATTGAAGTTCTTTGATAACTCTCTCTTTAAGATGATCAAAGACTTCACACCCGCTCGAAGCGGAGTAGCAACCGGTGGAATTATAAAACAACACTTACTAGAAAGAAGTAAATACCCAGAACCTATAATGTCTTTTGAAAACAAGCAATATACTGCTTCTATAGACATGTATACTGTTAGTGGAACTGATGGAGGAGTTATTGATGGAGAGAGTACAGGTTATACTGGTAGTACGATCACGCCTCTAGGAGCTCAAACAAGGGTATTTAATGATCAAGCTCCAAGATTTACTGGAGAATTAGGAGGAAGTGAGATTATAGTAACAAATGGAGAGTTAAATGAGGAAAATCCATTTAAGAATCCTGAATCAACAGGCTTTGTTATGAATGTGCTCCCAACCTCTGGAACTATCCTAGGAGATCCAGTACCTGTTTTTCAATCACAATTTGAAGATTCATCCCTAGATAACTTCTATGGAGCACAAGCCTTCTATACAAACTCAGGATCATTATCTTTTGCAAACGGAATAACCGACGATAACGGAGTAACTAAAGATAACGTACTAGTTTATACAGCAGACGGCGGTACAGGTAATCTACACCGAATTAGAACTCTACCAGGTACATTATTTGATACAGGAGGCACCCGAGACTATATAGTAACGCTGAATTTACTTATACAAAACGGAGGAGGAATTGACGCAGTAAAAGTAGGAACCGGAGCAGATCAGACAAATTACATCGGAGAAGGCGTATGGACTTCTGTGACACTAACTCTAACAGATACTACAAATGGAATATTACTGTTTCAATTTAACAATAACGGAGTAAATAACATAACAACCCTTCCAGGAGAGAAAGTATATCTTCAAGATATAAGAGTGGAAGATATTACAGACCGTATATCTGCCGGACAAATCTCAACAGTATTTAAGAGGAGTAATCCAGGACCTAATGAAGCGTATAGTTTTTCCCCACTTGTTGCTAATATAAGTAAGGTAGATAACAATGGAGTAAGTACACGAAATGCTTTAAGTAATCTAAATGTCGGAGATAAAATTAAGTACAACGTACTTACAAGTGTAGTCGGACAGAATTATAATGTAAATAATACGGTAACCGGAATCCAAGAGTTTATCAACTTCTTTAAAGTAGAGATGGCTCCTCCGTTCCCAACCGGTGATAAGCCGGTAGAAGGAGCACCGGCAACAACAACGAATACGGAACTACTACTATTCCCAACAGTAAATACTGCTAATTTTAGCTACAATGATTATAATGCAATACTAAATAATACTAACAAGAACGTACTATCAACAAAGTATCAAATTGTAGATAGTACATTAGATGAAATAAGACCTTCTAATTTCGATCAACTTATTTTAGGATCTGGTTCAAAAGCGCAAATACCTGATTCATTCTTTACCTCTGAAGTTAATAAGAGGAAGTATAAAGGAACAAGATTATTCAATAGAGTGAACAATATACATTCTCTAGGAGATACATCATACGGAAAATCCCCGGTTATTAACTACGAGAGAAAATACGGATGCTATTTCAACTTCCTAGGAGGAACAACACCAGACCTACAAGACAAGACCGGAGTTTCGGTTAAGTTCTACTTCGACAATGAAGGTAATATCCTTGAGCCATTTCCTGGAGGAACTTCCAATGATGAACTCGTAGGTATTGTACAGCAAAACTTCTCACCAGGTTCAAGAGTCGGAGTACAACTAAACGACCCTATTGCATTCGGAACAGATATGAGCTCCTTAAACGGAACTACCTCAATCCTGAAATCAGCAGAGGAAGTAGCTCCTGTATTATTTACAGAACTTACAAGTTCATTACTAGGGAACCTATCCTTTGGTACAGACTCAGCACCAACAGCTTCAAACGATTTTATCTACGGAAGAAGGGCATCCGGAACAACAACAATAACAACTACTCCAACATCTGTAAATTTTGGAACCGCTGTTAACTCAAGTACAAAATGGAGTTGGGGATCAAATACGGCAACTCTACTTGAAGACACAGGTCTTAAATTCGACATTAAGACAAGACTTGCAATGTACTCCCTAACAGAACAACCCGCATTCGACTACTCAGTTGCAATTATAGGATCTGGATCGATCGGTGGATGGAGAACTCTTGCAACAACTGGAAGGATTCCAGCCCCAGATGCAATTATCGGATCTTCCGTAGTACTAGCATATCCAGAATTTGAAGCAAAAGGAGTAGACCTTAACGATGCCGGGAATGCATTTAGAGTAGTAGTACAGACCTTTGGAAACGAGCAAGTAAGTAGCCCAGAAATAGTCGTAGGATTTGCCGCCGATCCATCATTAGGAGGTTCTGGCATCTTCTTCTGTCCATCCGAAACCTATACAGAATCAGTCTCAACTTCAGGACTAATAACCCATGAAACAGGTACAGGAGATAACATTATCTCAATTTCATCAGGTATAAGTAAGTTCATCTGCTCATTCCAAAATAACGATGCAAGAGCAGGGTTTGCACCTACTAAGTCACCAATCATGCCCTTAGTAGGAGATGAGATTAGATTTGGAAGACAGGAATCAAGCGTATACCAGGTAACTAGGGTAGTACCTCACTATGCAGGAAACGGATCATCAAGCGGTAAAACCTTTATCACTCTCGATAAGAACCTTACAACATCCGACGCACAAAATATAACTTCGGTCCTACTTAGAAGATACTATGCAAACCCTGGATCTCTTATTCTAGATATTGAGAAACCTGCCGGAGGCACATCAGAAGGATTTATTCTACCAGATTACCAAGTCGGAGCATCCGATGGAACCTTACAGGAGACGATTCAATCTTTAAGAGAGAAAGGTATAATCGGAAACGTTAACTAAGATGGAGCAAAACCTACCAAGAAAGAAGGCTGATAAAACTGGGATTGCTTTTTTTGAAGAAGTACCTAAAGGTAACGGGTTTACCTTTAATACAAGCGACAGCTCTGGAGGAGGTTCTACAGACACAGGCTCACTTCTTACAACAGCGTCTATATCTTTAAACACAGTAACCTTTACTAAAGGCGATTCCTCTACATTCAATATTACCGTAGACACGGGTTCTCAAAATCTACAAGATGTATTAACAGAGGGTAATACTGCAACTGGGGATATAAACCTTACAGGCGGTATAATAACATCAAAAAGCGCATCAATTGACGATATTAGAATATCTTCAAATGGTAATCAAAACAACGCAGGAATAGGCCTCGCTGTATTCGAAACATCATCAGGTAATAATGTAACTGCATTTGGAGCTTATGCTTTAAGCAATAACACTGGTGATAATTCAAGCGCATTTGGGTTTCAATCACTTGAACAAAACTCCGGACCTAACTCCCTTGGGTTCGGATACCAGTCATTACAATTCAACGAAGAAGAATTTGCAATCGGTATAGGAGCTGGCGCTGGTAGAAATAACAAAGGATTTGGAGCAGTAGGTGTAGGAAGACAGGCCCTTAGATATAACTCAGGCTCAAATAATACCGCAATAGGTTATCAATCTGGGGTCAACGGAGCAGCTGTCCAATCCGGTTCAAATAATACATTCTTAGGAGCATTAACTCGATTTCAAGGAACAGGAAAGAATCTACAAAACTCAACTGCTGTAGGGTACAATACTATACTATACCAAGATAATACTATTGTATTAGGAGATACAAGCAACACCTCTCTGAAAGTTGCTATTGGTAGAAATTTTAGTATTAGCGCTAAACTTCATATTAAAGGCGAAGGAAACACTTCAGCTACAACGACATTAATAGTAGAGGATAGCGGTGGTAATGACTTACTAAAAGTTACAGATGATGGGACTGTAACTATCAACGAAATACTAACCCTGCCTGGACAACACCCACTACCAACACCATCCACCGCAGGAACATTTGCAGTATCATCATCATCACCACCAAGACCTTACTTTTGGGACGGCTCAAGTTGGCTTGCTCTAGTGTAGTTCATATGATTAAAAATCAACCTTTCTATACAACACAGAAACTATAACCCACTACTATTTATAACTATAAAACGAATTTAAAAACATGGGACTACTAGACACAAGTACTGTAACAGTTGATGCAATCCTTACAAGAAAAGGTAGAGAACTTCTTGCTAGAGGAGACGGCTCTTTCGCTATCACGCAATTTGCCGTATCAGACGATGAAATTGATTACACCCTCTTTAATACAAATCATCCATCAGGATCAGCATTTTACGGAGAAGCTATTGAGAATATGCCTCTCCTAGAAGCTGTACCTAACGAGACAATGGTAATGAAATATAAACTCACAACTCTACCAAGAGGAACAGCTAAAATGCCAGTTATTAATCCAGATGGGTATTCATCAATTACGTTGAAACAAGGAGCTTCATTAGCTATTACCCCCCAAACACTAAATTATCTAGGAGCTGTTTCTACCTTCGAAACCTCTGGATATACCGCTATTATCTCCGATGTTAGACTTCTTTCTAACTTTACAGGAACCGGCATTGAAACCCAGCAAGCAGAAGAACTTAATGCAACAGTAACAACTGGAACAAATGTTTCAAAGACTGTTATTGGCTCAACAATCAACCTAACAGCGACAACAGTAAATACTCTCTTCGGTTCAACCAGAACACAGCTTAATACAAGCCTTGTACTTATCGGCAGAGATTCCGGAGCAAGAATTACAATCCCAGTTACTATTACTAAAACTAACGTCTAATAAGCTATGTCATTTAAAAGATTAGATACACAAGACTTCGTTGTATCCTCGGATACAGTTACAGCCACAGCCTGGAGAACAGGTAGTTACGAACTAACAACCTTTTTTACCTCTTCAACTCAAGCTGGATTAGACCAAGGAAAGTATGCTCTTGCAGTCTACAACTCATCAACAGTAGCAAGTGATGAACTTGAGTTCTACGTACAATACGCAAACAAACAAGGCTCAGGATCACTACTTTACAATCCAAACGTACCAGGAAAAGCTCCTTCAAGAACTATCTACGGACAATACCAAAACCTACTATATGGAGACGAAAACACAGACTTTACCTTTGGCTCCTATACAGCAGATGATTTTTATGCTGTCGCTTTAGAAAGAGCAGACTTTAAAGAAAGAATCTTCTTAGGTACATTTAACCTAACTGTCTCCGGTTCAGTTGGTACAATTCAATTAACAGATAATTCAAGTGTAACAAGCACTATCCCGTTTATAAACGGAGTAAGAGCTTACACATTAGTATCAGGATCAAACGGAACACCATCAACCGGACTTACTAGTGACGGAACAACACCTGATTCCGGCTCATACGGGTACCTTCTACCAGACTATGGAGTAGCGCTACTAAACGCCGAAGCATTGAAAGGAAATGCAGCCGGCGGCGGAATTAATCTATCTCCAGATAGAAGTAGTAACATCGCTAACATTACAAACACCGAGAAGATCTTTACCTCAATCTCAGGAGCAGCAAGTTTTAAAGCTAACTCAGAAGAAACTATTACATCTGATTTTGCTTTCATTAGAGTTAGAAACAATGAGTTTAATTATTCAACTAATCCTTCTTTTATCTCTTCTTCAACAGGAGAACTGACTCAAGAGACTTTTGTTGAATCACCTGTAACATATATGACCACTATTGGACTTTATAATGATGCAGGAGACCTCCTTGCAGTAGCTAAGTTGTCTAAACCTCTACAAAAAGACTTTACAAAAGAAGCTCTTGTTAGAGTTAAGCTAGACTTCTAAATGAATGAGCGCATACAAACAACTACTAGCCAGTGATATAATTGTAAGCCCGTTTGAGGCTAATAAGACTTTTACTATCTCTGGTTCTAGCAACCTTACTGCTAATTCAATCGATAGACTTGTAGGAACTGATACAATATTTTCAACTACAGGGAGCACTACTGGATTTGTAGAGACTAGATATCAAAGCAGTGTCTATGACTTTGCAAAACAGCTATACTATTCAAACTACATAAGTGGGAGCTTAGGATCTCCAGCTGAGACCGCATCCTTTAACCCAGACGGTACAATAACAGGACCATACTACGGACCAACATATGATAACTACTTAGAAAGTACTTTAAGCTTTCCTAAAAACTTCTCAATCGGAAGTGGATCAAAAGTTGGAATCGTCTCAATACCAAATGAACTTTATGGAGACTATATTAAACCTGGTACTCTAAGAATAACTTCCGGAAGCATTGTTAGATTTATAGACGATGGAGAGGGTAATTTATATTATGGAGATAGGTTAATAGGGAATATTTTTTACTCTCACGGAACTATCGTTCTAACAGATCAAGGAAATCTCTATAGCGGGTACACGATAGGAACATATGGAAATGTACTGTATAGCCCAACAACTGGCAGTACTTCCATTATAGATAACGTACTTGTATCCGATTTTGATATCACCTTTAGTTCAACTCAAACTATTTATGAAACACAGTATAAGTGTACTTTAGGTGATAGTGAATTCAACGTTACTCTCAATCCAAGCTCAATGAACAGTGATGGATTAGCAAACAGTAACACAACAGGTTCAGACTTTCAACCCTACATAACTACTGTGGGACTTTATAATGATAACAAAGAACTCATGGCAGTAGGTAAGTTAGCAAAGCCCGTACAAAAGTTACCTTCAACAGACTTAAACTTTATAATAAACATCGACAGATAAAATGGCAGAAATTCCAGTAACCGGTATAGTAGCAGGACAACCAGTACAACCTGCCCATATATTAAACGTAATAGAAACACTAACAGGAAGCTCTGCTTACTCTGTTACTATGAGTTCTGCAGAGGTAGCAAATCTTACAAATACAGGTACATATACCTTTCAAGGTAGCGATTTTACTACAAATGGCACAAATACAAATTTAAATAGTACAAATACTTTTATAGACGGCACAAGGTTTGAAGTTACATCAAACACTGTAAACCTTACACAAGGAATAACTTTTACCGGAACAAGTATTGTCACTTTTAACGGAGAAGTTACCTCGTCTGTAGGAATATACATTTCAGACGGAGATATCACTATTCCTAGTGACCACCTACTAATAGGAACATCCTCACAAGCTCTTACAGCATCCTACATTTCTACCGCACAAACTGCCTCATACGTACTTCCTCTAGCTCAAGATGTGGAAATCACAGGAAGTTTAATTGTATCAGGAGGATCATTTACAAGCAACGGATTAGCATACCCAGAAGTAGACGGAACATCCGGGCAAGTTATAGTAACAGACTCCAACGGCGTTCTATCAATGGGAGATGGAGAAAGACTTGTATTGCAGGTCAGAAATGACGAAGGATCTGACATAGATGTAGGATGCCCCATCTATTCAAAAGGAGAAGTAGGTTCAAGCGGTAGAATTAAAGTAGGTAAAGCTGATGCATCTGATCCTGCAAAAATGCCATCAATAGGAGTATTACAGCAAACACTCACCAATGGAGCAGACGGATATGCCGTAGCTACAGGTATACTTAATGAAAACATATCAGGCTTTACAGGTTTAAGTTTAGGAGATACAGTTTATGTAGCAGTAGGAGGCGACTTAACGACTGCTAAACCTACAGGAAGTGCTTTAATTCAAAACGTAGGGATAATTCTTAGAACAAACGGCAGTATTATCCAAGGATTAAAAGTATCCGCAATCGGCAGAACTAACGATGTACCCAACATCACTTCAGGATATGCCTGGGTAGGTAACAGCGATGGAGTTGCAACACCTACACTAACTTCTTCTTTCGTTGTAACTACTGCAAATACAGCCTCTTACATCCCTACTGTAGACGGATTTACAGTAGAAGGTAACGGGTTAACGGTAAATAACGGAGGACTTGTAGTAACTCAAAGTGCTCAACAAATTGCAGATTTTCATAGTCTGAATAACAATGTAGGTAGAATATCAATTACAAATGCAGGAGGAGACCAGGCTGTACTATCTGTTAACCAGGGAGAAGTATTCCTTTCAAACGGAGGCGTTAACAACCAGACAATTAAAATCCTATCAGGATCAACAGCAAGTAATGCAATTATTGTCTCCGGAAGTGCAAAGGTAGGTATTGCAACAGGAGAAGGTAATATATCAAACGATCACTCTCTTACAGTTGCAAATGGGCTTACATTACTTAATGGAGACCTCTCTATAGCCGACGATCATCTACTACTAGGTACAGCCTCTCAAGCCCAGAATGCTACCACAGCTACTACTGCTGACGGGATAACAAATGACGAATTAGATAAGTTAAAATTTGCTCACCCATTTTCATTTGCCGGGTATGTAGGGGACGGAGCAGTAAGCATCGGTAATAGTAATAAACTACCTAACATTGTTGACCACCTATCCCCGGTAACTGAAGCGTATTATTCGCTAGCAGTAGGAACTAATAACAAATACACAAGTACAAGCCCGATAGCCTTTTCAGTACTAGTTGGAGAAAATAACGAGATAACCGGAAGTGCATACAACATACTCGTTGCCGGAAAAGGTAACATAGTAGACTCCACCGGCATGACAGCTGTTGGCAGATTTTCAAAACCAACAGGTACTGGAACAACAGGAGGCTTTGTAATAGGAAATGGAACAAGTACTTCAAACAGAAGTAACCTACTACTTGCAACAGGAGACACAGTACAAATTACAGGAAGTCTAGATATTACAGGAAGTATTACATCTTCCGGGGATCTATCAATTAGAGATTTTTCAAGTGTATCTGCTTCACTTGCTCAAG
>Ga0075474_10000215_pt1 | contig 20317 bp, 16 predicted proteins | sample DEB08_DNA_2_FD_71485 | JGI IMG/M metagenome (GOLD analysis project Ga0075474, IMG submission 71485) | Aqueous microbial communities from the Delaware River and Bay under freshwater to marine salinity gradient to study organic matter... | ecosystem: Environmental > Aquatic > Marine > Coastal ...
CTCGAATTAAGCAACATGCTCCGCCGCTTGTGCGGGCCCCCGTCAATTCCTTTGAGTTTTAGCCTTGCGGCCGTACTCCCCAGGCGGGGCACTTAATGCGTTAGCTACGGCACGGAATCCGTTAGAAGACCCCACACCTAGTGCCCAACGTTTACGGCATGGACTACCAGGGTATCTAATCCTGTTTGCTCCCCATGCTTTCGCTCCTCAGCGTCAGTACCGGCCCAGAAGACTGCCTTCGCCATTGGTGTTCCTCCTGATATCTGCGCATTCCACCGCTACACCAGGAATTCCATCTTCCTCTACCGGACTCTAGTCACTGCAGTATCAGATGGCGTCTCAGGGTTGAGCCCTGAGTTTTCACATCCGACTTACAGAACCGCCTACGAGCTCTTTACGCCCAATAAATCCGGACAACGCTCGGTCCCTACGTGTTACCGCGGCTGCTGGCACGTAGTTGGCCGGACCTTCTTCTGTGATTACCGTCATTTTCGTCATCACTGAAAGTGGTTTACAACCCGAAAGCCGTCATCCCACACGCGGCGTTGCTGCGTCAGGGTTTCCCCCATTGCGCAATATTCCCTCCTGCTGCCTCCCGTAGGAGTCTGGGCCGTGTCTCAGTCCCAGTGTGGCTGATCGTCCTCTCAGACCAGCTACCCGTCGATGCCTTGGTAGGCCATTACCCCACCAACTAGCTGATAGGCCGCGAGACCCTCCCGAAGCGCCGGAGCATTTCCTCACACGATCATGCGATCACGTGGGGGTATCCGGTATTAGCCATCGTTTCCAATGGTTGTCCCAGTCTTCGGGGCAGGTTTCTCACGTGTTACTCACCCGTTCGCCACTGTCCGCCGGGCCGAAGCCCGGCATCTCGTTCGACTTGCATGGATTAGGCACGCCGCCAGCGTTCGTCCTGAGCCAGGATCAAACTCTCCGTCAAGATCTCTGCGACAACCGAAGTCATCGCGTCAATCGGGATGCTGCCTCACTACCACCCGAAGGTGTTCGCGTAATGAGGCGGCGTACAAAGAGCCGGGCCGCCGCTGGCTGCAGCGACCCATTTTGGTTTGCCACCCAACCCGAAGGTCAGGTAGCTGGCTCTGCCGGCCCCGTTGGAATTGGGCCGACGTTGAATTGACAGACAACGAACCACGTCGCGAAACGTGATGCGCTGCCCGCACTCGCTTTTGCGTCCGTCTCTTCCGTTTTCAAGGTGCAATCGGCACAACCGTGCCAGGCACACGGTCCCGTAGGACTGGAGGTGCCGTAGTGCGCTCGGCAGGGCCTATCGGACCCACTTGGAGCGAAGGACTAAGTTACCGGCACAATCAACAAGTGCAACACGCGCGGCAGGTATTTCTTAAAAACAATCTGCACCGCTCGCCGCAACGGGCGTTGCGCCAAAGCTGGCGTGATGTTGAGGTCCGGCGTTAGGCCGGGAACACCACCAGGTGACGCTGCTTTTTGCCTTTTTGAATCAGCAACCAGCGCCCGTCGACCGCGACCGGTTCGAACGTCTGGTCTTCGACACGGGCACCGTTGACGCGGACCCCACCCTGCTCGACCGTGCGGCGGGCGTCTCCCTTCGACGACGACAACCCGGTCGCGACGAGCAGCGCCACCACCGGTTCCTCATCTTGCAGCACCTCGGGTGCGAGTTCCGTTTCGGGAACGATCCCCCGCAACGCCTCAAGCCCGTCCCCGGTCAGGTCGTCTCCGCCAAAAAGCGCAGTCGCGGCCAGATTGGCCCGCCGTAGGTGATCGGGGCCGTGGATCAACGCGGTGACTTCGTCGGCCAGCACCTGCTGAGCCATCCGACGGTCCGGCGCGCTCACGTGATCAGCCATCACCTCGGCGACCCGGGCTACTGGCAGCAACGTGAGCTGCAACAAGAACCGTTCGACATCTCGGTCGTCGGTTCGCAGAAAGTACTGATGGAACTCGTACGGGAGCGTCTTGGCGGGATCCAACCAGACCGCGCCGTCCGCGGTCTTGCCGAACTTGGCCCCATCGGACCGAGTGATCAGCGGGACCGTCAAGCCGTGGGCTCGCACCGAGAACCGGCGACGGATCATGTCAATACCGGCGGTGATGTTGCCCCACTGGTCCGAACCACCAACCTGAAGTTCACATCCCGACCGTTGGTAGAGCGCGGCGAAATCGTTGGCCTGCAACAGCATGTAGGAGAACTCGGTGAAGGAGATCCCCTGTTCACCTTCGAGACGGTTCTTGATCGACTCTTTGGCCAGCATGGTGTTGACGGTCACCAACTTGCCGACGTCACGCAGGAACTCCAGCGCGGTCACGTTGATGATCCAGTCGCGGTTGTCCGCGAGTTGTGCCACTCCCCCGATGTCGAGCAGCAATGCCAACTGGGTTTTGATCGCGGCAAGGTTGTGGTCGAGCGTTTCGGCGTCCAGCAGGTTGCGTTCATCGGAGCGCCCAGACGGATCACCGACCATCCCGGTCGCACCGCCGGCCAGCGCGATGGGACGATGACCAAAATCTTGAAAGCGACGAAGCAGCAGCAACGGAACCAAGTTGCCGATGTGAAGGCTGTCGGCGGTCGGATCGAAACCGCAGTAGAGGGTTATTGGACCCTCGGCGAGCCGCTGCCGGAGGGCTTGTTCGTCAGTGGTGTCTTGGATCAGTCCACGGGCCCGAAGGTCGTCGAGGATGGCGTCGCCCGAAACGTCAGAGCTCATTAGCGACACCCTAGGCGAGGCGAGCGTGGTTCGAGACCGTTTTGCCACCAGAATGGTGGCGATGCCGTTTCGTACTCGCTTCTTGCTAGCCGCTCTCGGATTGCTGCTCGCTGCCACCTCATGCAGTGTCGAAACCAAAGACTTCGATGCGTTGTTCGGCGACGATTTCTCGCTGGTGAAACTCGAAACCGCTCAGTCCTCACGGGTCTACGACCGCAACGGCAAACTCATCACCGAACTCCGAGGTGAGCAGAGCCGAACCGACGTCACACTCGACCAGATCCCCGAACTGATGCAGAACGCGGTGATCGCCATCGAAGACGAGCGCTACTGGGAACACGCCGGTGTTGACCTGAAGGCCATCATCCGGGCCGCCCGCAGCAACGTGACCGCCGGGGGGATTTCCCAGGGCGGCTCGACCATCACCCAGCAGTACGTCGGCAACGTCTTCTTGGACCGTACCGACCAGACCGGCTCCCGCAAGGTCGAAGAAATCTTCATGGCGCTGCGTTTCGAGCAGCGCTACACCAAAGAGTTCATTCTCGAAAGGTACCTCAACTGGGTGTACCTCGGGGATGGGGCCTACGGCGTAGAAGCCGCAGCCCGAAACTACTTCGGCCCTCCCACCTGTCAGCAGGCCGACAGCACCCGAATCGCCGACGATTGTCTCAAAGTGGCCGAGCTCAGCATCGTGGAGGCTGCCACTATCGCCGGGCTCATCCAAGCCCCTGGCGCCTTTAACCCCTACAACAACTACGACGCAGCTTTCGATCGACGCAACCTCGTGCTGCAACGGATGCGGGCCAACGACTACATCACCGCCGAAGAGTACGAACAAGCCGTCGCCGAACCGATCATCCTGACCGAAGATGTGCCGATCCTCGAAGAACGGTTCCCGGCGGCCCATTTCATTGAAGACGTCAAACAGTGGTTCTTCGACAACCCGGCCTTTGGTGAAACCCGTGAGCAACGCATCGACCTGCTCTTCGAAGGTGGCCTCGATATCTACACCACCATCGACTTGGACCTTCAGGCCAAAGCTGAGGCTGCGGTGGAAACGCAGCTGCCAAAGATTGCGGCCAACGGTTCCCGCAACCCTGACGCCGCGGCGGTGGTGCTCGGAGTAACCCCGGCCGACGACGGCCACGTGTTGGCCATGGTCGGTGGACGAGACTTCTTCTCGGGTGAGGAAGACGCCAAGTTCAACCTCGCTTCCGGATCTGGACGCCAGGCCGGTTCGTCAATGAAACCGATCGGTTTGGCCGCCGCCCTTCAGATCGGAATCCCGATCACCCGGGTGTACGACGCCACCTCCCCGATCGAAATCGACAACCGCAACCTGTGCGGTCCCCTCTGGCGGGTGAGGGGTGGAACCGCTGGCGACAGCACTCTGGCCGAAGCCACGAAATGGTCACGCAACACCGTGTTCGCCCAGTTGATGGTCGACATCACCCCGGCCCGGTTCGTGACCATGGCCGAAGCGCTCGGTATCGGCGAAGGCCGGATTCAGCCGGTCTGCGCGGCGATCCTTGGAACCGAAAACGTCAACATGGTGGAACTTTCCACGGTGTACTCGACGTTCGCCCGTGACGGTGTGCGGGTCGACCCGGTGCTGGTCACCCGGGTTACCAACACCGACGGCACCGAGATCTACAGCCACATCACATCGAGCGCTCCGGTACTCAACCAGACCGTGAACGACCAGATGACGTGGGCGCTCAGCCGGGTGATGGATGGCACCGGGCGCCGAGCGAAGCTCGACGGTTATCCGTCTGCGGGCAAGACCGGAACCGCGCAGAACAACGCCGATGCCACCTTCGCCGGTTTCACTCGGCAACGGGCCGCCGCGGTCTGGGTCGGTTACCCAGGTGAGCAGACACCGATGCGCAACCAGTTCAACGGTGGCAAAGTTGAAGGTGGAACGTTCCCGGCGTTGATCTGGCACGACATCATGACCGCAGCGATGGAAGGCCTCGAAGCAGAGTCGTTCCCGACCCCGCCCCCGTCGTCGACCACCACAACCCTGCCCGACTACCCCGAACAGGCCACCGTTCCGAACCTCATCGGCCGCACCATCACCGACGAACTCAGAGCATCGCTTACCGAGCAATACTGGACGCTCCGGGTGCTCGAAGTGCCCACCAACGCCCACCCCGAAGGCCAAGTCTTTAATCAGGTGCCGGCGGCAGGCAGCGTGGTTCCCGGCGGGAGCAGCATCTCCGTTGAAGTCGCCGTTCCCGCGCCCATCACCCCGGTTCCTTCGGTCATCGGACTGGCCGAGGACGCGGCGCGTCAACGCCTTCAACGAGACGGATTCGCCATGGTAGTCACCTACGCCACCAACCCGGCCGGTGGCGACGGTGCCACCCCCGGTCAGGTCTGGGCCCAAACCCCGGCGGCCAACACCGAAGACGAAGATCTCGAAACGGTTTCGGTCACCGTGAACCCCGAACCAGCAGAAACCTGAGCACCCTATGAACGACTCCCCGTACGTCTCACCGCTTGAATCGTTCCCGCAACTGGCGGTGGCTCGAGGTTGGACATGGCGGCGCTTGCTGGTGTTAGCGGTGCTCGCCGCGCTGGTGGTCATGTGGGGTTGGATCTACCTCTTCGCTCCCCGCGACAACCCTGACCGATTCCAGTCCACCCAATTCGCGCAAGCCGCAGAACCTCTCTGTGCTGCGGCTCAGGAAGCCATCGATGCTTTCCCCGTCGCGCACACGATCACTTCCCCGCAGGAACGAGCCGTGTACGTGCGAGAAGGCACCGAGATCACCGCCCGCCTCATCGAAGACCTTCGAGCCCTGATGCCGCTGGTCACCGACGCCCAAGACCGTGAGACGCTCAACCTCTGGTTCGAAGATTGGGAGCAGGGCTATCTGGTGGATCGTTGGGCCCACGTCGACCGGCTTGAAAACGCCACCGCCGACACCCCGGACCGGGAACTGGCGTTTCTGGTTCAAGAACGGATCCCCGGCGGGTTTTACACCCGGCGAATTGATGGTCTGGCCAACGTGAACGACATGCCGTCGTGCCGCGTACCCGGCGACATCTAACCCACCGGCACACTGGCATTCTCAGCAACGGGGCAACCTCAGCAACGGGGCAACCTCAGCGCCTAGGCCCAACTTCAGGTAGCTCACCGGCCAGCACCATGGCCTGCCGGGCCAGTCGCAGTAGCCCGGCGTCGGCTCCGAACTGGGCGAGTTCGCGTTCATCGACCCAGCGATGCGCCTGCGACTCCTCGTTGGGATCCAACACCGAGTCCGGTCCGGCCACAACCAGAAACCGCACGTCGTGATGCAGATGCGGGTCTTCGGCTGGGGGACGCACCTCGTGGATGTCAAGATCAACGACGCTGCTCCAGACCGCCAAGCCGCTCATTCCTGTTTCTTCGGTGGCTTCTCGGAGGGCTACGTGAGCGAGGTTGGCGTCGCCATCGGCGTGACCGCCGGGCTGTACCCAAATCTGGAGTTTGGTGTGAAACAGCACCAGAAGCCGTTCGCGCTGTTCGTCGACCACCAGCGCCGAACCGGTGAAATGTCCGGGCCGCTCGGTCCGGTTCAACGGGTCGGGACGGGTGTCGAGCAGCTCCAACATCTGCGTGCGGGTTGCGGCAAGTTCCGGGGAGTGCACCGCCTCGAGCACGGCCCGAACGGCCGCAGTGTCCTGGGTCGGCTCAAGGCGCGGATCGGAAAAGGTCAACCAGTGAGCCACGCCCGGAGCGTACCTTTTCGCCCGGTCGTTCACCGAAGCACCGCTCGCCAACCGGAGTTAGCGGTTGAGCACCCGCCGGAACCGTTCCAACTGCGCCGCGACCGCCTGCGCAGACCCACCCCCGTGGGTGGTCCGTCGAGCTACCGACACGCCAGGAGCGAGCAAGTCCGCGGCTTCGGGCCCAAGTTCGGGGCTGGCCGCCACCAGGTCAACCAGGGAACCCTCCCCGGCCAACGCCTTGCGGACCAGCTCACCGACCACTGCGTGAGCGTCACGGAACGCCATCTGCCGGTTCACGAGAAACTCGGCGAGATCGGTGGCCGCCGAATACGGGCTGTCCGCACCGACCGCCATAGTTTCAACTTCGAAGGTCACGGTTGCGACCATGCCGTCGAGGGCCAACAGGGTCAAACAGACCGTGTCGACCGCATCGAACAGTGGTTCTTTGTCTTCTTGAAGGTCTTTGTTGTAGGCCAGCGGAAGACCTTTGAGGGTGGTCAGGAACCCGGTCAGGTGGCCTACCAGCCGACCGGCTTTACCCCGGGCTAGTTCAGCGATGTCCGGGTTTTTCTTCTGCGGCATCATCGACGACCCGGTGGAGAACCCGTCGTCGAGCGTTACGAACCCGAACTCGCTCGATGACCAGAGGATCAACTCTTCGCCCATTCGACTGAGATGAACTCCGAGCATCGCCAAATCAAACAACGTTTCGGCCACGAAGTCCCGGTCGGATACGGCATCCAAACTGTTGTCAAACACGGCATCAAAACCCAGCGCCGCCGCGGTCTGAGCCGGATCCAACGGCAACGACGACCCGGCCAGTGCCCCCGCGCCCAGCGGGGAAACGTTGAGTCGGGCCCGGTTGTCGGCGAGCCGTGACCGGTCACGCTGCAACGCCCAACCGTGAGCTAGAAGGTGATGGGCGAGCGCGACTGGCTGGGCCTGCTGGAGGTGGGTGTAGCCAGGAAGGTATGCGTCACCCACCGATTCGGCGTGGGCCAGCAGGGTCCGTTGCAGACGTTCGATCAGCGAATCGATCTGGTCGATGGCGTTTCTGGTCCAGAGCCGAAGATCGGTGGCCACCTGATCGTTGCGGCTCCGGCCGGTGTGGATCCGCGCCCCGGCTGGGTGAAGTTCGGTAACTCGCCGCTCCACCGCGGTGTGGATGTCCTCATCGCTGGCCGCGAACTCGAACGTTCCCGCTTCTAGTTCGGCTTCTACCGTGTCGAGCGCAGCCAGCACCGCCGCGCAGTCTTCAGGGTCGAAAAGGCCGACGTCGGCCAGCATCTGCACATGGGCGCGCGAACCAGCGATGTCCTCCCGGAACATCCGCTGGTCGAAAGGCAGCGAGTCGTTGAGGGCCTGAAGCGCCTCGGAGGGTCCCCCGGCGAACCGGCCATGCCACAGCGTGTTTCCCACGTCAGCCCCCGTCGCTCATCGACCGCTTCCGGGCCAGATTCCGTAGACGCAACGCGTTCAACTTGATGAAACCTTCGGCGTCGGCCTGGTTGTAAGCCCCTTCGTCATCTTCAAACGTGGCGATCTTTTCGTCGAACAACGAATCTTCGCTGCGACGACCAACCACCTCCACGCTGCCTTTGAACAACTTCACCCGTACGTCGCCGTTGACGAACTGCTGGCTGTGGTCGATCGCTACCTGCAGCATTTCGCGTTCAGGGCTCCACCAGAACCCGTTGTAGATCAGCTTGGCGTAGTTCGGCATAAGCGAATCTTTGAGATGGGCCACTTCCCGATCCAAGGTGATGGATTCGATGGCCCGATGGGCCCGCAGCATGATCGTCCCACCCGGGGTCTCGTACGCCCCCCGACTTTTCATGCCGACAAACCGGTTCTCCACAATGTCGAGCCGACCGACCCCGTTGGCACCACCGATCCGATTCAGTTCGGTAAGTACCTGCGCCGGAGTCATCGCCACCCCGTCGATGGCAACAATGTCGCCTTTTTCGTAGGTCAAATCGAGGTAGGTCGCTTCGTTGGGGGCCTGTTCCGGACTGACGGTCCAACGCCACATTTCGCTGGGCGGTTCGGTAAACGGATCCTCCAACGGTCCCCCTTCGTAGGAGATGTGTAGGAGGTTGGCATCCATCGAGAACGGCGACTTTGTGCCTCGCTTCATTTCGATGGGAATGTCGTGGGCTTCGGCATAGGCCATCAACGACTGCCGAGACCCAAGGTCCCATTCCCGCCATGGCGCAATGACTTTGATGTTGGGGCTCAGCGCGTAGGCCCCAAGCTCAAACCGCACCTGATCGTTGCCTTTGCCGGTCGCCCCGTGGCTGATCGCATCCGCCCCGTGCGCGTCAGCAATCTCAACGAGCCGTTTGGCGATCAGCGGGCGGGCGATCGACGTTCCCAGCAGGTATTCACCTTCGTAGATGGTGTTGGCCCGGAACATGGGGAACACGAAGTCGGCTACGAACTCTTCCCGGAGATCTTCGATGTGGATCGCTTCGGCAGGAACCCCCATCTGAAGCGCCTTGGCCCGCGCCGGTTCAACCTCTTCGCCTTGACCGAGGTCGGCGGTGAACGTGATCACTTCGGCACCGTAGGTTTCCTGCAACCAGCGCAGGATGATCGACGTGTCCAGACCACCGCTGTAAGCGAGTACGACCTTCATGGTGTTGTTCCTTTTGTTTCGTTCAGGGGACTTGTTGCATTCAGGGGACGGGAGTGCATGGCTAGGCGAGGCTGGCTAGGCGAGGCTGGCTAGCTGCCGGAGTTGTTCAGCGAGGCGTTCCCCACCGACCTTTTCGTGGGCTACCACGATCAGCGTGTCATCGCCGGCGACGGTACCGAGAATGTCAGGCATTCCCGACCGGTCAAGCGCGGACGCCACGACGTGGGCCGAACCCGGAGGGGTTCGCAGCACCACAAGGTTCTGCGACGAGTTGACGTCGGCCACCCAGTCGCTGAGTACCCGGCGTAAATGATCTTCCGGAGCGATCCGGTCGATGGGATGTTCGGGGATGGCGTAGACCGTTTCGCCACCCGGGACCCGAACCTTGATCGCACCAAGATCGTCGAGGTCACGCGAGACCGTGGCCTGTGTCGTGCCCAAACCTTCACGGTCGAGCAGTTCACAGAGCTGACCCTGAGAGGTCACCGCGTGTTCTTCGAGCAGTGCTGCGATGCGGTGCTGACGGCGAGCTTTTGACATCGCTACTCCCCGGCCCGCAACAGCCAGGCGAAAGCAGCCCGGGCCGCGTGCATCCGATTGGCAGCCTGGACCCAAATACGGCTCTGGGCACCGTCAAGCACACCGTCGGTGACTTCTTCGTTGCGGTGGGCAGGCAGACAATGCAAAAAGATGGCGTTGGTCGCGGCCAGAGCCATCAAGGACTCGTCGACTTGAAACCCGGCAAAGTCGCGCCGGCGCTGTTCGGCTTCTGCTTCCTGACCCATTGACGTCCACGTGTCGGTATACACCGCGTCGGCACCGGTGACCGCGGCTTCGGGGCTGGTGGCGACCACCAGCGAGCCTCCCACGGCCGCGATCCGGTGGTGGTCGGCGGGCCGAAACCCGTACCCGTCGGGGCTGGCAATCCGGAATTCCATTCCGGCCAGCAACGCGGCGATCGCCAACGACCGAGCGACGTTGTTGGCGTCCCCGACGTAAGCCACGGACCGCCCGGCGAGCGAACCGTATTCGGTTTGCATGGTCAACAGATCGGCCAGAGCCTGCAACGGATGGGCTTGGTCGCTGAGCAGGTTGACGATCGGCACCACGTCAAGCGCGGCCATCCGCTCAACAACCGAATGGTCGAACACTCGAGCCGCAACCACCGCATGAAAACAGGCCATGGTTCGGGTCACGTCCTCGACCGATTCGCGGGTATCAAACCCGACCTCTTGGCCTTGGATGTACACCGGGTGTCCCCCGAGTTGCACCACCGCCATTTCGGTCGAGTTGCGGGTACGCGCCGAAGGCTTCTCGAAGATCAGGGCCGCGCCCTGCCCAGCCAGAACCGGTGGCGCACCAGCGGTGGCTCCCAAGGCCAGCAGCTCTTGAAGTTCCGAAGCGGAAAGGTCATCGATTTCGGTTAGGTGTCGCATCAGTGGTCACCTCCATGGTCAGCGAGCACGTCGGCCAGAACTCCGACGCCGTATTCGATTTGTTGGTCGGAGATGACATACGGGGGCGCTAGCCGCAACGCGGTGGGGGTTACCCCGCTACAGATCATCCCTTTGTCGAGACAGGCCCGAGCGATCTCCGCTCCCGATCTACCCGCCCGACCTTCGTCGTTGAGTTCAACCCCCAACAACAGGCCGCGTCCTCGCACATGATCAACCCCAGGCAGTGCTTCGAGATGGTGCCGGAACACCCCTTCGAGTCGTTGCGCCAGCGCCGGTGCGTCGATGGCTTCGAGTTCGGTGAGGGTGGCTCGCGCCGCGGACAACGCCAACGCCTGCCCACCGTAGGTTGATCCGTGGTCGCCGGGTCCGAACGCAGCCGCCACCTCATCGCGGGCCCAAACCGCGCCGACCGGCATCCCGTTGGCGATGCCTTTGGCCATGGTCACCACGTCGGGCACGATCCCGGCGTGTTGGAACCCGAACCAGCGACCGGTTCGACCCATACCGGTTTGCACTTCGTCCATGATGAGCAGGATCCCCCGCTCATCACAGAGCTTGCGCACGCCTTGGAGATAGTCGTCGCGGGCCGGGTTGACCCCGCCTTCGCCCTGAACAGATTCCAAAATGACCCCACCAACTTCGGGGACCAAGGAGCGTTCGAACTCGTCAAGGTCATTCCAAACCACATGCCGAAACCCTTCCGGAAGTGGTTGGTACGGTTCGTGCTTTTCGGGTTGGCCGGTGGCAGCCAACGCCGCCATGGTGCGGCCGTGGAAACTCCGCAGGGCGCTCACCACCCCATGGCGGCCCCGTCCCTGGTATTTGCGCACCAGTTTGATCGCCGCCTCGTTGGCTTCCGCCCCGGAGTTCTGGAACAGGACCTGACCTGAACCTCCGTCAATCAACCGCGAAAGGCACTCGGCGACCGGTGCCTGATGTTCGTTGGCGAACAAGTTCGACGTGTGGGTCAGCTTCGCAGCTTGCGCGGTGATCGCCGCGGTGATCGCCGGATGGGCGTGACCGAGACCGGTAACTGCGATCCCACACAAGAAATCGACGTAGCTCGTCCCGTCAGCGTCGAACACCTCCGCGCCCTGACCCCGCACGAACAGCCGGGGTGGAGACCCGTAGTTGTTCATCAGCGGGCTGTGGTCTCCCTCCGCTCCCCACGCCCGAGCCTGCTCGGCGGTCATGGCTGATCTCCGATGATCATGGTGCCGATCCCGGCATCGGTGAACAATTCGAGCAGCAGCACGTGCGGAATCCGTCCGTCGAGCATGTGGGCGGATGCCGCTCCGGAATCCACCGCCTGAATACAGGCTTCGACCTTGGGGATCATGCCCCCGCTGATGGTGCCATCGGCCAGCAACGCTTTCACTTCCGAAACGCTGGCCCGAGCAATGATCGATGACGGATCGTCGACGTCGGCAAGCAACCCGGACACGTCGGTGAGATAGATCGCTTTCTCGGCATGCAGGGCACCGGCCAGCGCACCAGCGACCGTATCGGCGTTGATGTTGTAGGCCTGACCGGAACGGTCGACGCCAATGGTGGAGATCACCGGGATCATGTTTTCGGCCAGCAGACGTTCCACGATGCCCGGTTGGACCGATTCCACGTCGCCGACAAACCCGAGTTCTGCACTCCGAGCGGTGGCGGTGATCAGGCCCCCGTCCTCACCGGAAAGCCCGACGGCGTAGGCCCCATGGACGTTGATCGCACCGACGATTTCCCGCCCGACTTTGCCCACCAGCACCATCCGGACCACGTCAAGCGTTTCGGCGTCGGTCACCCGAAGCCCGTCAACAAACTCGGTGTCTTTGCCGAGCCGTCCCAGCAGCTCACCAATTTGAGGTCCACCTCCGTGGACCACGACCGGGCGAAGCCCAACCGAGCGAAGTAGCACGACATCTTCAGCGAACGTCGTCGCGAAGTTTGGATCGGTCATGGCGTTACCGCCGTATTTGACGACCACCACCGAATCTCGGAACCGTTGGATGTACGGCAGGGCCTCCAGGAGAGCAGCGGCTCTCCGTTCCGGCGAAAATCCCCGGTCTGGTTGTTCGTTGCTCATGAGCGATACCCCGCGTTGATGTCGATATAGCGGTGGGTGAGGTCGCAGGTCCAAACCGTTGCCTGTCCCGGTCCGACACCGACGTCGACCTTGATGGTCACCTCGTCACCTTGGAGGTGTTCGGTAGCCCGGGCTTCGGAGTAGCTGGCCAGCACCGCACCGTTGAAGGTGACCTGTTCGGTCCCGATCCAGAGTTCGATCCGGTCCCGGTCGGCGGCTTGACCGGCTTTGCCGACCGCCATGATGATCCGCCCCCAGTTGGCGTCCTCAGCCGCGATCGCGGTTTTCACCAGCGGCGAATTGGCGATCGATTTGGCAATGATCTCGGCCGCGGCATCGTCAGCGGCTCCGCTGACAGTCACCTCGATGAACTTGGTGGCCCCTTCACCGTCGCGCACGATCTGGTGGGCCAAATCCGACAGCACCGCGTCGAGCGCAGCCTGAAACGACTCCAACCGTGGGTCGTCTCGGTCGACCAGTTCATCGTCGATTTGTTCTCCGGTGGCGAACAGCAGCACGGTGTCGCTGGTCGACGTATCCGAATCAACGGTGATCCGGTTGAAGGTTCGGGCGGAGGCAGTGCTGAGACATTCCTGAAGCAGGGTTGGTTCGACCGGTAGGTCGGTGAACACGAAGGCCAGCATGGTCGCCATGTTCGGGGCGATCATTCCGCTGCCTTTGGCAATCCCTACGACATGACTCACGGCACCGTCGATCCGCCGCGACGCCCCTTTGGCAAAGGTGTCGGTGGTGCCGATAGCCAACGCCGCGTTCTTCCAGCCCTCAGCCGACGATGGCGCCACCGCGGCCGCCAGCTGCGGGAGAGCCTCCGCGATTTTTTGGTCGGGCATGGGTTCGCCAATGACCCCGGTCGAAGCGAGAAACACCTGGTCGGGAGCGACGGTCAGCGACTCGGCGATCACCTCTGCGGTCATCGCCGCGCTTACCATCCCGGCTTGCCCGGTGAAAGCGTTGGCGTTCCCGGCGTTGCACACCAGAGCCCGAGCTGTCCGCCCCACCAACTGCTGACGACACCAATCAACGGGGGCCGACGGGCATAACGAAGTCGTGAAAACCCCGGCAACCGATGTGCCTTCGGCCAGGCTGGCCACAAACAAATCGTCGCGGCCGGTGTAGCGAAGGCCAGCGGCGAAGGTAGCTATCCCCACCCCAGCAATCGGGGGAAGGACCGGGAACGAGTCCGGAGCCAGAGGCGAGATCGAAGCGCTATCGGAGGTTGAGGACATGGCAGATCCTGTGTCGGTCACGGGTACAGGCCGGCGACGGCCAGCCCGGTTGTTTCGTTGATTCCAAGAGCAAGGTTGGCGCACTGCACGGCCTGTCCCGAAGCGCCCTTCACCAGATTGTCGAGAGCCGAGATTGCGACCAACCATCCGGTGCGTTCATCAACCCGAACCGTGAGATGGCAGCTGTTGGAACCCAACGTGGCTTTGGTGGATGGGGACCGGTCCGAGACCACAACGAACGGTTCGTCACGGTAGGCATCAGCCAGGCAGGCCATTGCGGCCTCGGCGTCAACTCCGGGTTGAGGCCGGGCGTAGATGGTGGCGAGAATGCCCCGGTTCATTGGGGCCAGATGGGGGGTGAACAGCACCTGCACATCAACTCCGGCGTGGCTGGTCACCGCCTGCTCGATTTCGGGGGTGTGGCGATGGGTAAGCAGCCCGTAGGCAGTGAAATCTTCATCAACCGCGCAGAAGGTGGTGTTGGGCTTGGGGGGCCGTCCGGCTCCGCTGACCCCACTTGCCGCGTCGATGACAATGCCGGTCGGTTCGACCATCCCGGCTTTGACCAGCGGGCCGAGCGCCAGCGATGACGCCGTCACGTAGCATCCGGGAGCTGCGATCAACGCGGCGTTAGCGATCCGTTCTCGGAAGAACTCGGGTAGCCCGTAGACGAAATCGGCTAGGAGTTCAGGAACGTGATGCTCTTCGCCGTACCACTGGGGATACAGCCCGGGATCGCTGAGCCGAAAATCAGCCGCAAGGTCGACAATGTGACCCACCCGGCCGGTTAGGGCCGGAACCATGTCCTGTGATGCCCCGTGAGGCAAACCAAGGAAAACCAGATCAACCCCGTCGATCGTCGCCGGGTCGTAACCGGCGAACCGGAGATCGGGGTAGGCGGCGGCCAGGCTCGGATACAGATCGGCGACCGCGACACCGGCTTGCGAATCGCCGGTGGCAACGACCACATCGAGCGCGTCATGGGCGGCACAGATCCGCAGTAATTCGGCTCCGGTGAAACCTGACGCGCCGATGATCGCGACTTTTGGCATCCGGACAGGATACTCAAAGCTGGATGTTTATACAACTACCTGCATAAAACATCTGTGCTGGTGGCTCAGACGAAGTCGCGGTATTTGTCGAGGAACCGAGTTGGTTTAGCCAACGCGTCCTTGCGGAACGGATCCCCGAGTTCTTTGGTGCACATGATCTCGATCACCGTGGTTCGTCCGTCGTTCATCTGCGCTTCGATCGCCGCGGTCAATGCCGGACCCACCGCTTCGATGGTGTCGACCCGCACCCCTTCGGCCCCCATCGAACGAGCAATCTCCGCGTAGTTTTCGCCAGCATCGAGTTCACCAGCAACGAAACGGTGACCGTAGAAGTCCACCTGGTTCTTCTTTTCGGCTCCCCACTGGCGGTTGTTGAACACCACGGCGGTCACCGGGATCTGGTGGCGAACCGCGGTCAGAACCTCAACCATGCTCATCGCCCACGCCCCATCACCGGCATAGGCCACCGCTGGCCGATCCGGAGCCGCTTTCTTGGCTCCGATCACCGTGGGCAGGGCGTACCCGCAGTTGCCCCAACTCATCGGAGCGAGGAACGAACGGGGTTCTTCGAACCGCAGGTAGCTGTTCGCCACCGAGTTGATGTTGCCGATGTCGGTCGAAACCATGACTCGCGCCGGCATCGCTTTTTCAAGTTCACGCAACACCTGACGGGGATGCAGCCAGCCACCCTCTTCGGACTTGGCTTCGTCGATCATGGCCAAACTGAACTCATCGGTTTCGTGCGTCCAGGCATCCAACTCGGCTTCCCACGCAGCTTTTTCTGCCGCGATGGCTTCGGCCCGTTGCTCGCGGTTGGCATCAGTAACCAGCGAACGCCCATCGAGGCGGGCCAGCAGCGCCTGAGCGGTCGCCGCTGCGTCACCATTGACCCCGACCGAAATCGGTTTGACCAGGCCCAACATGCGGTGATCGGCGTCGACCTGAATGATCTTGGCATCGGCCGGCCAGTAGTCCATCCCGTGCTGGGGAAGCGTTCCGAACGGTCCGAGTCGGGTCCCTAACGCCAGCACCACATCAGCCCGAGCAATGAGTTTCATCGCCGCTTTGGACCCCTGATATCCCAGCGGCCCGCACCACAACGGGTGGCTGGCCGGGAACGAATCGTTGTGCAGGTAGCTGTTGACCACCGCGCAGCCAAGACGCTCCGCCAACGCGACCGCATCAGCCATGGCGTCACCCATCACTACCCCACCGCCGCTGATCATCACCGGGAACTCGGCGTTGGCCAGCAGTTCCGCAGCCGCATCCAAGCTGGCGTTTCCTCCCGGACCAAGATCCAAGGTCATCGGAGCCGGGATCTCCACGTCGATCTCGCCGTAGAAGCGATCACGGGGAATGTTGATCTGCGTTGGACCCATTTCTGACATCGCCCGGTCGAACGCCCGCGCCGAAAGTTCCGCCATCCGGTGCTCATTGTCGATGTGCGCCTGATATTTGGTGAACTCTTCAAACATCGGAAGCTGGTTGGCTTCCTGGAACCCACCCAACCCGAGACCCATCGAACCGGTCTGAGGGGTCACGATCACTACCGGCGAATGAGCCCAGAACGCTGCCGCGATGGCGGTGACACAGTTAGAAATCCCGGGGCCGTTCTGGGCAATCACCACACCGTGGCGTCCACTCACCCGCGAATAGCCGTCAGCCATGTGCGCCCCGCCCTGTTCGTGAACAACCGGCACCATTTCGATTCCGGCCGGGGCGAAGATGTCCATGGCGTCCATGAACGCACTGCCCATGATCCCGAACGTCGTGGTCACACCGTTGGCGACCATCGTCTCCACAAACGCTTCACTGGGGGTCATGCGTGTCATGTCCACATCCTTTACATGTACGGACCGACCGGCGGCCCATCAGGCGACGGCGAGAGCCTAACCGCTCGCTCAACCAGGCTGTGCCTGCAACGCAGCGATCACCGACACCGCAACCATGTCCTCAACACTGCAACCCCGCGAAAGGTCATGCAAGACCCCGTTGAACCCCTGCAGCAACGGACCGAACGCCTGAGCCCCACCCAGCCGTTCGGTCAACTTGTAGGCAATGTTGCCGCTGTCGAGGTCGGGAAACACGAAGACGTTGGCCCGCCCCGCCACCGACGAATCCGGCGCTTTGATCGCAGCCACCTCCGGGTCCCAAGCCGCGTCGAATTGCAGTTCTCCATCGACCGACAACTCCGGAGCCTGTGCCCGCAACAAATCCACCGCGGTTCGGATCTTGTCGACCCGAGGATGCTCGGCACTGCCTTTGGTCGAAAACGACAGCAGTGCAACAACCGGTTCGGCCCCAACCAGCTGCTGAAACGTGGCCGCACTGTCACGAGCAATGTCGCAGAGTTGCGTTGAGGACGGATCTGGAACCACCCCGCAGTCGCCAAACACCACCGGTTGCCCGTCGGGCAGCACCAGCAGAAAACAGCTGCTGACCGTTTCGACACCCGGGCGGGTGCCTAACACCCGCAGACCCGCCCGGATCACATCGCTGGTGGCACGGGTCGCTCCTCCCACCGCGGCGTCGGCCCAACCCGACTGAACCAACGCGGTGGCGATCACCAACGGGTCATCAAGGTCAAGGAACCGACCGGCCCATGGCCCTTCGGTGACCGCAGCCAACGCCGCAAGATGCTCCTGCGCCGCGCGGTGACCAACCTCGGCCACGCTCATCACGTCACGGCCTACGATCAACGCTTCGGCTAACCCGTCGCGGTTGAGACGGTCAGCAGCTTCGATGGCCCGCTGATCGTGGTCGGCGAGCAACACTCGCCGTGGCTGCTCGGCCGCCTTTTCGAACCACCGCTCAACCACGCTCATTGGTACAGGTCTACCGGTTTTCGTTCAGCCATGCCGCGGTGCGGTTCAGAACCCGGTCGGCGCGGGCGTGAAGATCATCGATCACGTCCCGGTCGGCAACCAGCGGCGGCGAGAAAGTCAACATGGTGGCCCCCCGGTCATCGGGTCGCACCAACAAACCTTCTTCCCGAAGAATCCGGGCTAACACACCGCCCTGCAAACCCGCGGCGTCAGCCTCACTGAGGTCCTCACCGGTCTCGCGGTCTCGCATCAACTCCAAGGCATAGAAGTAGCCGGTGCCTCGCCATTCGCGAACGATCCCGTGGGCTGCAACCAGCGCGGCAAACCCGTCCCGCAGATACTGCTCGTGGCTGCGGACGTGTTCCATGACCTTTTCGTCGTGCATGGCCTGAATGTTGACCGCCGCGACCGCGGTCGCGACCGGATGGCCACCGAAGGTGGATCCATGGTTAAACAAGCCGACCTCGGAATCCCAAATCTGGTCCATCAACGCCCGGCGAACCACCACCCCGCCGAGCGGCAGATACGCGCTGGTGACCCCTTTGGCGAACGTGATCAGGTCCGGCACCACCCCGAAGCGTTCGCTGCCAAAGAAATGCCCCAACCGACCGAACGAACAGATCACTTCGTCGGCACACAACAACACGCCGTACCGGTCGCAGATCCGCCGCAGCTCCTGCCAGTACCCGTCGGGAGGAACCAGACATCCACGTCCGTTTTGTACGGGTTCTGCGATCACCATCGCCACCGTCTCGGGGCCTTCAGCCAGGATCATTTCTTCCACGGCCCGGGCGCTGTCCAACTGCTCGGAGGTGTCGCCGAGGGTGTTGGGCACATGACGTACCCCGTCCCACATCATCGGCAGGAAGTGTTTGCGAAACTTCGGCACGCCGGTCACCGTGAGCGCAGCCAACGTGGTGCCATGGTAGCTCCACTCCCGAGAGATGACCTTGTAACGCCCCTCGTCACCGTTGGCGAGGTGATAGTTGCGAGCGAACTTCATCGCCGACTCCACCGCTTCCGAACCGGAACTGACGAAAAACACTTCGTCGAGGTCCCCGGGGGCAACGTCGGCGATCAGCGTCGCCGCTTTCGAAACCGGTTCGTGGGTGAAACCCCAGTTGGGGTAGAACGCCAGCCGTTCCATCTGCCGGGCGGCTTCTTGGGCCAGGTCACGGCGCCCATGACCAAGGTTGGTACAAAACAGGCCGGCAAGACCATCGAGATACCGGTTGCCGTCGGTGTCCCAGACGTAACACCCTTCGCCTCGGTCCATCACCACCAAGTTCTCGGCGTTCCACGCCGCGCCCTTCGTGAAATGCGGGACGACATGGGCCTGTGAAGCCGCACGGAAATCCAACATCCGCTTCTCTCCTGTAGGTAAAGCGTCGACGCGCTTTGGATGGTGACGCGGCGAAGACTAACGCAGCTTGCGGCCGGTTCCGCGGCCACCGACGGGTCGAACCACGTCGAAGCGATCAGCGTTCGCGGACAACCACCGCTTTGCCCGACACCTGACGATCAGCAATGGCTTGAATTGCCACCGCGGCCTGGTCGAACGTAAACGGTGGATACAACGCGGGAGCCACCGCTCCTTGCTCGGCTAGCGCGAACACCTCCGCCATCTGCGCCGCCACACTGGCCGGGTCACGCATCAGCGACGCGCCCCAGTGGACACCCACGATCGAATAGTTTTTGAGCAGCGCATGGTTGGTCGGCGCATCGGCGATGCCACCGACAAACCCGATGATCAGCAGCCGGCCATCCCAGGCCATGCAGCGTCGAACCTGATGAAACGCCTCACCGCCTACCGCGTCGTAGGCCACGTCAACGCCACCGCCGCTCATGTCGCGAACCACGTCCACCCAGTCTGGAGTGGCCCGATGATCAACCACATGTTCCACTCCGAGGCTCCGCACCAGCGCCGCTTTTTCTTCACCACCAACCACGGCGATCGGGATCGCTCCCGCCGCCAACGCCAACTGGATGCAGGCGGTGCCGGTACCCCCAGCCGCACCGGTGATCAGCACCGTTTCGCCCGCTTGGAGTTTGGCCCGATTGTGCAGAGCGAACCAGGTCGTTCCGTAGTTGACTGGTATCGCTGCGGCCTGGGCCGGGCTGAGATGCTCGGTCGGATAGGCGAAACACGAACTAGCAGCTACCACGTTGCGCTCCGCGAGGCCGCCACCGAGCACGGTGACCGCGGTCCCTACGGTGAGGTGATCGACCCCTTCACCTACGGCGGCTACCACCCCGGCGGTTTCTCCACCTGGCGTAAACGGCAGCCGGGTCGGGACCTGATAGATGCCTCGAAGCGAAAGCACGTCAGGAAACGTCAACCCGACCGCGGTGGTTTCGATCAGTACTTGGCCTGGGCCCGGCGATGGTTCGTCGACCTCGTCAAGTGACAGAACCTCCAACGGTTCTCCGAGCTGATGCGAACGCCAAATCTTCATGGCGTTGATCGTAGGCGCTAGCTACGAAGGGTGGCGCCAGTTTTGTTCGCAACCTGTTGGATGCAGGCTTGACGAAGTTCGGCCACCTCAGCATCAGTGAGCGTCCGGTCCGCTGCTTGGAAACGAAGGTGGTAGGTCAACGACCG
>Ga0075474_10000227_pt1 | contig 19880 bp, 20 predicted proteins | sample DEB08_DNA_2_FD_71485 | JGI IMG/M metagenome (GOLD analysis project Ga0075474, IMG submission 71485) | Aqueous microbial communities from the Delaware River and Bay under freshwater to marine salinity gradient to study organic matter... | ecosystem: Environmental > Aquatic > Marine > Coastal ...
TGGAATATCCACCAGAAAGCGCTACGACTCTTACCACTCTTGGGTGGGCAACTAATTCATCAAAAAAGCCAGGAGTTTCTGGAAGAGTGAGCTTTAGCATCACGTTTTGATCAGCAGCTAATTGATCAAGGTTAGAGATTATTTCTCTTTTTAGAATTTCTTCGGCTTTGGCTTTTTCTGGGCTATTTATATCTACCTCAGGTTCAATTATTGGAACTAAGCCCGCAGCTAGCACTTTTTTGCCGAGGTCAAATTGTTGATCAACTACTTTTTTGATGCCAACTTCGTTAGCCAACTTGATAACTGAGCGCTCTTTGGTTCCAAAAACACCATGTGAGTTTGCTTTGGCAAGTCTTTCATCTAGTTGTGGGATTGGTTTCATAATCTGGACACCATCTGCTTCATCAGCTAGACCATTGTCAATTTTTAAGAAAGGAACGATGCCTTTTTCTTCCCAAAGAAATTCTGCTGAGCCCTTGCCATCGATTTGACGGTCCATGGTCATTTCAAAAAGAATCACTCCAATAACGCGATTGTTAGTGAAGGAAGGGGATTTAATTATTCTGGTGCGCATTTCGTGAACTAAATCAAACATTTCACTCTCAGAGGAGTATTGATCTTCATTTATTCCATAAAGCTTCAATGCTTTTGGGGTGCTACCACCTGATTGATCGAGCGCGGCGATAAAGCCTTTGCCAGATTTCATTTGCTCTAATTGCTTGGCGTTCATTTATTCCTCTAGGTCGGATTTTCACGCTTAGCCTAGCGGAGGGGAAGTCGTAATCGAAAACCTCCAGATTTACCTATGCGGTGTGATACCTTTTGAGAGCTATCTAGATTCGTCAAGATAGCGGCGTTGCCGTTAGCGAAGTCCGGTTAAATTCCGGCGCTGTCCCGCAACTGTGAAACCTTAAAAAGGTTAAGCCAGGTCGCCTAACGGAAGACGCTAAAGATATCCGGCCTCGGAAGAAGGTCGGGCCTTTAAGTGAAAGTTACTTAAATTCGCCCTACTTCTTCCCTCTAAAAATAGAGGAAGAAACCTTGAAAGACCAAATCTCGCAAGTATTAATTGCGGTAGTAGTTTTTGCCGCAGTTGTTTTTGCTGGTGTTAATTTTTTTCAATCAACTTCAACAGAGTCAGCTCCACAACCAGCTGCGGTAGAAGAAGTTGAAGAGGTAGTTGAAACTCCAGCGCCAAGTTTGTTTCCCGTAACGCTCGCTTCAGCTGGTTTTGAAACCACGATTGAAGAAGAGCCAATTAGCATGATTTCTTTATCGCCTAGCGCAACTGAAATCATTTTCGCCATCGATGCTGGCAGTCAAGTAATAGCAGTTGACTTTTTATCTAACTATCCAGAAACAGCGCCTATGTCGGAGCTAAACAGCTTTGACCCAAACGTTGAAGCGATATTGGCCTTTAATCCAGATTTAGTAGTGCTAAATCTAAATTCAATGAAAGCCAATGAGGTAAGAGAAGCACTAGACAAACTAGGAATTCCAGTCCTGATGGAGCAAGCTCCTAACGACATAGAAGGGCTTTATGACCAAATTAGAATTTTGGGTCAAGCGACCGGTCGAACGGAAAATGCTGAGCAGTTAATCAATGACATGGAGACTAAGCGTCAGGAAATTCTTGCAAGCGTTCAAGATGTAGCGCCAGTAAAGATCTTTCATGAGCTTGATAACACCCTTTACTCAGTAACTTCTAGCACTTTCATTGGCAGTGTTTATAAAGATTTTGGGTTAGAAAACATTGCCGATGCTGCAGAAGGTGCTGATCAATCCGGCTACCCACAAATTTCAGCCGAGTTTCTAGTTGCCGAAAATCCGCAAATTATTTTCTTAGCTGATGCGCAATATGGAGAATCTGTTGAAACAGTTTCAGAAAGGCCTGGCTGGCCAGAATTAGATGCAGTTGTCAACAGCAAAGTAATTGAATTGCCGGCAGACATTTCATCACGCTGGGGCCCAAGAATTATTGACTTTTATCAAATAGTTGCAGATTCGCTTCGCTAAATGATTCTTAAAAGTCAAAAAACAGAATTTAAACCAATCTGGAATGTCCGGATCACTTTAATCTCTGTTTTGGTTTTGGTGCTGGTGGTTATTGCGGCCATCAGCACTGGACCAGTTTCGCTATCAACTGGAGAGATTTTTAGAACTCTCTTTGGATTAGATGGCGGGCTTGAAGGGCGCGAAAAAACTTTGTTACTTGAAATTCGTCTGCCGAGGGTTGTATTAGGTGCTTTAGTTGGAGCTGCGCTTGCTACAAGTGGTGCGGTTTATCAAACGGTTTTTAGAAATCCGTTGGCTGATCCTTACTTACTTGGCACAGCCGCCGGTGCTGGTTTAGGTGCAACGATTGCTATCACGACTACAAATAATTCTTTTAGCGCGGCACTACCAATTTTTGCCTTTATCGGGGGAGCAAGCGCGGTAGCTGCGACATTCTTAGTATCAGGCAGGTATTTTTCAAACCCAGGGGTATTGCTTCTTTCGGGTATAGCAGTAGGAGCATTTGCTTCGGCGGTTCAGATTTATTTGCAACAAAGAAACACTGAAGTTCTGCGTCCGGTTTATTCCTGGATTTTGGGTCAACTAACAGTTTCTGATTGGAACAACGTTAGTTGGGCAGCACTATATATATTCTTTTCGCTGTTGATTCTCTTTAGGATTTCAAAACTATTAGATGGGTTAATGCTTAGCGATGAAGAGGCGTTCTCGCTGGGGGTTTCGCCGAACAAGATTCGAATTATTGCGGTGGTAGCAGCCACTTTGGCGACGGCAACTGCGGTTTCAGTTAGCGGCTTAATTGGATTTGTGGGGATTATCGTCCCGCACATCATCAAGGGCATTACTCGCAGAGTTACTAACAGGGCATTGCCAACGATCGCTATCACTGGAGCAGCCTTTTTGGTGCTGGCAGATCTGGGTGCTCGCAGTTTAATTGCGCCTGCAGAACTACCTATTGGAGTAATTACGGCATTCATAGGTGCTCCCTTCTTTCTTTTTGTGTTAAGAACTACTAAAGGCGGTTTGAAATGATTCGTGTTGAAAATTTGACCGTTAAGTACCAGGACGTAATTGTTTTAAATAATGTTAATTTAGAGATTCAAGAGCACAGCTGGACTTCAATCGTGGGGCCAAATGGGGCGGGTAAAACTACTTTGCTCAAAACCATGCTTGGTATGACTTCGTACTCTGGGTCGGTAACTTTTGAAGGTCGAGAGGTTTATAAAGATTTAAGTCGCAATGTTGCCTTTGTACCCCAAAGGCCATTAATCCCAATTGGCATGACGGTGATTGAGTACTTGACCTTAGGAAGAGCCAAAGTGGATGGCTGGGGAAGGGAGTTAAGAAGAGGTCGCCTTTTCATACAAGAAACTCTTGAAATTATGCAATTGGTGGGCTTGCAAGATCGTTTTGCCACGCAACTTTCGGGAGGCGAAATTCAAAGAGTTTTGTTAGCAAGAGCAATTGTGCAAGAGCCAAAAGTAATTTTGTTAGATGAGCCAACTAGCGCTTTGGATTTGCATTATCAAATTAGAACTTTGGATCAGATCGAACTCCTTAAACAACAGGGGGTAACGGTTATTTCAACTATGCATGACATTACTTTGAGCAATATGTATTCAGAAAAAATTGCGGTGATGAAAGATGGCAGAGTTTTACTAGATGGAAATTCTGACGAGGTGGTCAGTTCTGCGCAATTAAGAGAGGCTTTCGATAACAGTATTTCTGTATATACGCTAGAGAGTGGAAAAAAGATTGTCGTAGCTTCCAGAGAAGAGAGCGGACGACGGGATTCGAACCCGCGACCCTAACCTTGGCAAGGTTATGCGCTACCAACTGCGCTACGTCCGCAAATAATGCTCTGCTAAAGATACCCGATTGCCCGAGTTGCTCTAGAAGGTGGCGGATTTCCCGCTAGGGTTTTACGCGTGATGGAGTTTGCCCGTTTTAATGAACGATATTTTTCAAAACTCAAAAACGTTTCAATTAACTTGTCTGATTTAGAGAAGCCTGGCTATTGGGTAGTAGTTGGTGGATTTGAGAACGACTGGCTGCTGCTTGAGTTTGAGAAATCTCAAGTTGAGGTTCCAAAAATTAATGGGCACTGGCATGGGGTCAATAAGGCGGATTGGACAAGCTCCTTAAGCGAAGAACAATACTTAAAAGCAGTTGAAGTTTTAAGAGAAAACATTGCTCGCGGTGAGGTTTACCAAGCTAACCTCTGTCGAGTACTTAGCGCAGCTTGGCCTAAAGATAGCGATATTTCAGGATTAGCAAATTTGCTTTTAAAAGGAAACCCGGCACCCTTCTCGGCAGTAATTAGCGTATTTGAGTCGAGTAATTTTCGACTTACTAAAGATGTGCAAATCGCATCTGCCTCACCAGAGCTTTATTTAAGGCGCGAAGGAAATGAAATTTTTTCATCCCCAATTAAAGGCACTGGCAGAGTAGCGAGTGATTTGACTGAAAAAGATTCTGCTGAAAATGTCATGATTGTTGATTTAGTAAGAAACGATATTTCAAGAGTTTGCCAAGTTGGTTCTGTAAAGGTACCTAATTTGCTTTCAGTTGAAGAGCATCCCGGCTTAGTGCATTTAGTTTCAACTGTCACTGGTGAATTAAAGCCTGATGTCACCTGGGAAGAAATTTTTGCAGCAACTTTCCCCCCGGGTTCAGTTACAGGAGCGCCGAAAATCAGTGCCCTGAAATTAATTCAAGAATTAGAAGCAAGTCCACGCGGCCCATACTGTGGGGCCATTGGATGGATAGATAGTTTCTCAAAAACTGCCCAGTTAGCAGTTGGAATCAGAACTTTCTGGAAGGATAAAGATCAACTTAAGTTTGGAACAGGCGCTGGCATAACTTGGGGATCGAATGCTCAAAAAGAATGGGATGAAACTGAGTTGAAGACCGAAAAATTATTAAGTTTGGCAGCGAGCCAGAATGGTTAATTTGGTTTGGGTTAATGACTCATTGGTGCCAAGTGAGTTTGCTCGCGTAAGTGTGTTTGATCATGGCTTCACCGTGGGAGACGGTGTTTTTGAAACCATGCAAGTAAAAAACGGTAAAGCTTTTGCGCTAAGTCGTCATTTGAAACGTTTAGAAAACTCAGCAAGCTTATTAGGGATTAATTTTTTAGAGCTAGATTATTTAAAGACTGTAGTGGCAGAAGTAATCAAGGCAAACGTTGATTTGCAAGCGGCTGGGCGATTAAGAATCACTTTAACCAGCGGAGATGGCCCTTTAGGCTCGGATCGAAATAGTGAAAAACCAACTCTGGTGGTTGCGATGAGTCAGTTACCAAAATGGTCAAAAAGCGCAAAAGTTGCCAGCGTCAAGATGCCGAGAAATCATTTAAGCCCTTTGACCGGTGCCAAAACAACCTCTTATGCAGAAAATGTCTTAGCGCTAGCAACTGCTAAAGAATTAGGCGCAGATGAAGCGATCTTGCCAAATGTGGCACAAAATATTTGCGAGGGGACTGGTAGCAATTTTTTTGCGGTAATTGACGGTCAAGTAATTACTCCGCCATTGACTTCAGGTTGCCTAGGGGGGATCACTCGAGAGCTGGTTTGTGAATGGTTTGACTGCGAAGAGCGCGATCTTCCTTTTTCTAGTCTTGGCGAAATTGAAGCTGCCTTTCTAACCTCTACTACCCGAGATGTTCAACCGATTAGTCAAATAGATTCACGAGAGACAAATGCTGAAAATGCACTGGTGAAAAGAATCCAGAGTGAATTCTTAGCAAAGATGAGTGAAACAATTGATCCGTAGATTTGAAAATAAGTTAATTCTGACTAACCTTGTCTTATGGAGTTAACTGGGCCTTTCAAAAGCTTTCGTGCTGCGATGAAAGCTAATCCAGTAACCAGCATCGCCTGGAAGTCGGTTGTTGCAACTATAGGTAGCACTTTTATCGTTATTGGCTTATTGATGTTAGTTACTCCTGGGCCAGGATGGGCAGCAATATTTTTAGGTTTAGTTATTTTGGCAAGTGAGTTTGCTTGGGCTAGCCGATTGGTTGCTCCGGTGAGAGTGAGAATCCTCAAGGCAGTTTCTGGCAAAAAGCGCCCGCGCTTGATTTGGTTCTTGATCATCAGCGTCGTGAGCGTGGTGGCATTAATTGCTACTTATTTGGTTTATGTGAATTTCCCTGACTAAACCTCGCGGTATCGTTGGGTTCATAAGGTCGATTGGCTCAGTGGTAGAGCGCTTCGTTCACATCGAAGAGGTCACTGGTTCGATACCAGTATCGACCACATGGAAAAAGTAGATGTTTATCTTTGCGGCCATAAGGGCGCAGCTTGCGCTTTAGTATTGGCTGAGAAATTCGCTGACCTTATTAATATGGCAATTGTTGAAAATGACACCACACTAAAAATTAACCCCTACACAGAAACGGTACGAACTTTACATGCTGCAGGGATTAAAGTTTCAAATCGAATTAGCAAAGATCCAGCGAAATCTGCAATCGCCGTGGGCTGGCGCAAATTGATTCGCCACGAGTATGAGCAACTGGTTATTTTGCACGATTCTTTGTTGCCCAAGTATCGGGGCTGGAATCCACTTTTAACTGCCTTAAATAACGGAGATAAAGAAATTGGCGTTACCGCATTGCTGGGAGTTTCTGAAATGGATTCTGGGCCAATTGTTACGCAAAAGAAAGCCAGCATTAATTACCCAATCAGATTAGAGCGAGCAATTTCAATCGTTTCTGCGCTTAGTGCTCAGATTGTAGAAAAGTTAATGCCTGATTTAATCGCCGGCAAAAAACTTAAAGGCAAAAAACAAGATGCCAGCAAAGCCACTTTTTCTTTATGGCGAGATGAGCAGGATTTCAGAATTGACTTTAAGCAATCAGCGCAAAAAGTAGTTCGACATATTGATTCCACGTCAACGCCGTATCAAGGTGCGAGTGCGCTATTAGATGGAAAATTAGTCCGGATCGAGCGGGCAGAAGTTTGGAAGATAAACCCCAAAATAGTAAATCCAACTCCTGGCAAAATTTGGCAATTAATTGCAGGCGAACCAATTGTTATTTGTCAGACTGGCTTTATCAGAATTCTTGAATTAAGAGATGGCAATGGTAAAAATCTATTGCCATTGACTAAGTTAAGACAGAGATTTGAATAAATTGGAAGATAAATGGTAAACGTAACGATCTTGTCTGACGCTGGGGTAGAAGAGCGTTCGGTTGATGCAGGTTCTACCTTTTTAGATCTTTTTGCCTCAAACAAAGACATTGTGCTCATTAAAAAGCAAGATCAACTACTCGACTTAGCAACTGAAATTAAGGACGGCGATGAAGTCACACTAGTCATGGCGGATTCTCCCGAAGGTTTATCGGTAATTAGACACAGCACCGCGCACGTTTTAGCTCAAGCCGTCCAATCGCTTTATCAAGATGTGCAACTAGGAATTGGCCCGCCAGTTGAGAATGGCTTTTATTACGACTTTCAAATTCAAAACCCTTTTACTCCAGAAGACGTTGCTGCTATTGAAACCAAGATGAAAGAAATTATTAAGTCTGGCCAAAGATTTACTCGAAGAGTAACTGACGAGGCTGCTGCAAAAAAAGAATTAAGTAAAGAGCCTTTTAAATTAGAGCTAATTGATATTAAAGGCCCGTCAGATGAAGTAATGGAAGTTGGCGGTGCAGAACTCACTATCTATGACAATTTAGACAATAAATCAGGTGAAATTGTTTGGAAGGATTTATGTCGCGGGCCGCATGTGCCTAACACTAAATATTTAGGTGCATTTAAATTAATGAGAACTGCTGCGGCTTATTGGCGGGGAAGTGAGAAAAATCCGCAGTTGCAAAGAGTTTATGGAACCGCTTGGGCAAGCAAAGAAGCTTTGACCGATTACTTGAATTTGCTGAGCGAAGCTGAAAAAAGAGATCACCGAAAGCTAGGCGCAGAACTAGATCTATTTTCTTTCCCAGAAGAAATCGGTTCGGGGCTAGCAGTCTTTCACCCTAAAGGTGGGGTGATTCGTCGCGAAATGGAAAACTACTCCCGGCTAAAGCATGAAGCAGCTGGGTATGAATTTGTTTATTCGCCACATCTAACAAAAGCACAACTTTTTGAAACCTCTGGTCATTTGGACTGGTATTCAGAGGGAATGTATCCACCAATGAAGTTAGATGCGGAATTTGATTCTGAAGGAAAAGTCAAAAAAACCGCCCAAGATTATTACTTAAAGCCAATGAATTGCCCGTTTCATAATTTGATTTATAAAGCGAAAGCTCGGTCATATCGAGAGTTACCTTTGCGACTTTTTGAATTCGGAACGGTATATCGCTATGAAAAGTCTGGAGTAATACACGGTCTGACCCGAGCTCGAGGCTTCACTCAAGATGACGCTCACATTTACACCACGTTAGAAGAAATGCAAAGTGAACTAGCCTCGCTTCTAAATTTCGTACTTGATCTACTAAGAGATTATGGTTTGAGTGATTTTTATTTAGAACTTTCTACAAGAAACCCTGAAAAATCTGTTGGTAGTGAAGAGGATTGGCAAAGTGCTACTGCAGCACTAGAAGTTGCCGCTAAGGCGCAAAATCTTCCCTTAACGCTTGATGAGGGAGGCGCCGCTTTTTATGGCCCAAAGATTTCCGTGCAAGCGAAAGATGCTTTAGGTAGAAGTTGGCAAATGAGTACCATCCAAGTTGACTTTCAATTGCCACAAAGATTTGATTTGGAATATCAAGCCTCAGATGGCTCTAGAAAACGCCCAGTAATGATTCACCGAGCACTTTTTGGATCAATTGAAAGATTTTTTGGAGTACTGCTCGAGCACTACGCAGGAGCTTTCCCGCCGTGGTTAGCACCGGTGCAGGTTGTGGGGATTCCGATCTCCGAAAGTCATTATCAGTACCTAGATGATGTTGCAGCAAAGTTAGTCGCTAGGGGCATTCGAGTAGAAATAGATAAATCAGATGAGCGTATGCAAAAAAAGATACGCACTGCGCAAAAACAAAAAGTGCCCTTCATGCTGATCGCTGGCGATGAAGACATTGCGCAGGGCGCTGTCTCCTTTAGATATCGCGATGGTTCCCAAGAAAATGGGGTAAAACTTGATGAAGCTATCTTAAAAATTCGCCAAGCAATCGATACCAGGGCGCAGGTTTAACCGTGTATCCAGAAACTGGCATACCAGACGCTTGGCAAAGAATTTGGACTCCGCATCGCAGTAAATATTTGTCAAAGGCAAGAAAAGATGGCACCGTAGAGCAAGAATGTCCGTTCTGTTACGCCCATACGGCAAGCAGTGAATTTGATCTAGTGACTAAGCGCGGTATTACTGGATACGTCGTTTTAAATCTTTACCCGTATAACGCAGGGCATGTATTAGTTACTCCCTATAGACATTTTGCAGACATCACTGAAGCAACTGATGAAGAACTATTAGAGTTAAATCATCTAACTCAAGAAGCAATGGCAACTTTGCGCAAAGTGGCAAACGCGCAAGGGTTCAATATTGGAATTAACCAAGGTGCGATTGCCGGAACCAGCGTGGCAGATCACTTACATCAACATATTGTTCCCAGATGGGGTGGCGACACTAACTTTATGCCGGTGATCGGGCGCGCAAAAGCCATGAATCAATTACTTGAAGACACCAGAGACCTGCTTAAATCTGCCTGGGTTGATTTGTAAGTATTTATGAAAGCAAGCCTTTATCTTAAAAAAGTAAGCGATCGGATTGTAATTCCGTTAGCCAAGGGCTTGGTTAAAGCAAAAGTGTCACCAGATGCAGTGACAATTCTTGGTGGAACTGCTACTGCATTAGTTTCGGTTTTTTATTTAGCGCAAGGTAAGTGGTTACTTGGTGGAATTTTTCTATTCGTAGTTACTTCACTTGACATGGTGGATGGAGCCATGGCAAGAATTCTTAACCGAAACAGCAAGTGGGGAGCTTTTTTAGATTCAGTAGTAGACCGAATTAGTGATGGCTTGATTATGGGCGCTCTAGTTTACTATTTTTATTCAGTTCAAAATACTTTGTTGATGCTACTTATGGTGTGGTCTTTGGTCGCTGCAGAAGTAACTTCTTACGCCAGAGCTAGAGCTGAATCTTTAGGGTTTGATGGAAAAGTGGGGATTGCAGAGCGCCCAGAGCGTTTGGCATTTTTAGTGTGGGGGCCCTTCTTAACTGGATTGGGTTTAAATTGGATGCTTTCTGTTATGGCATGGGGCTTGGCTTTAGTTTCAAGTATTACCGTCTTGCAAAGAATCTTTTATGTAAGACAACAAGCAAAAAGAGTTTAAATGCCACAAAAATTAATAGTTTTCTTATTTTCACTTGGGTGGGCAATACTTAAATTTGTGCCAGAGAGTCTTGGGCGGACGATTTTTAGGTTGATAGCAGGGCGAGTTTATCGATCTAACGGTAGATCCGTTCAGCAATTAAGAGCTAATTTAAAACAAGTGACTGGCGCTTCAAATAACGAACTAGAAAGTTTAACTAGCTTGGGAGTTAATTCATATTTTAAATATTGGTATGAAGCATTTGTGCTGCATACGTGGAGTGAGAAGAAAATTAACTCTCGATTTATCATGATTAATAAAGAGAAGTTAGCAAAGCTATTAACAGAAGAAGAGAAAATAATCCTGGTTTTGCCCCATATGGGCAATTGGGATGCAGCCGCTTATTGGTTTACAGCAAATTATCAACCGCTTACCACTGTGGCCGAAAGGCTCAAGCCAATTGAGTTATATGAAAAATTTGTAAAGTTTCGAAATGCGCTTGGGGTAGAAGTTCTACCATTAGCTAAAGGGACTTATCGGACGCTTAGTGAGAGATTAAAGACTAAAAGAATTCTTGCACTACTGGCGGATCGAGATTTATCTGCTTCGGGAATAAAGGTAAATTATTTTAGGGCAGTTACTTCAATGCCGGCGGGTCCTGCAACTTTGGCTTGGGATGAAGCGGCAGTGCTGGTACCAATAAAAATTTTTAATCCAGGCGATGACCGAATTTTTGCTGAAGTACAAGAGGTTTTAAGAATTGATCGCACATTAGATAAACAGACAGCCATTGGGGAACTTACTCAAAAAATGGCAGCTACTTTTGAAAACATGGTTCGAGAAAACCCAACAGACTGGCATTTAATGCAAAAAGTTTGGTCTGAAGTAAAACCAATTAAGATGGGTTAAGTGCGAATCGGATTAGTTTGCCCGTATGACTGGTCATCACCAGGTGGTGTCAAACAACATGTGCATGATTTAGCTCGCAGCTTGATTGATTTAGGACATTATGTAAATGTCTTGACTCCAGCAACCGATGAAAGTAATTTGCCAGATTTTGTCACTAGCGCTGGAACTGCGATTGGTTTGCCATATAACGGCTCAGTGGCGAGAATTAAATTTGATCCACCAGCATTTTCAAGAACTAGAGCTTGGATTAGATCGCATAAATTCGACATTTTGCACTTACATGAGCCAACGTCTCCAAGTCCATCGATTATTGCTGCCTGGTCAGCGCGGGGGCCAATTGTGGCAACGCATCACACTTCAAATGAGAGAAGTTATGCCGCAAAAAATATGCAATTTTTGTTGCAACCAATGATGGAAAAAATCTCAGCACGCATTGCAGTCAGCGAAGAAGCGAGAAGAACCATGGTTACTCACTTAGGTGGTGATGCGGTGATCATTCCTAATGGAGTTAGAGTTTCTGACTTTACAAAGTTTCCTGCAAAAAATATTGATGCTGGTCCTTTTAGAATTTTATTTTTAGGGCGAATAGATGAGCCAAGAAAAGGTTTAAAAGTATTGCTAAATGCTTTGCCTAAAGTTTTAGAAAAATTTCCTGATCTTATCTGTCAAATTGTGGGGCCAGGGGAGTTAGAAAGAATTGATCCAAAAATTGAAAAGAATTTGGAATTTAAAGGATTGCTTTCCACTATAGAAAAAGCAAAAGCATATGCCTCCAGTGATGTTTATTTAGCTCCGAATTTAGGCGGGGAATCATTCGGCATTGTTTTACTTGAAGCGATGAGTGCTGGCGCAGTTGTGCTCGCTTCTGATTTACCAGCTTTTCAAAAAGTGCTTGTGCAAGGTAAAGCTGGCGCATTATTTGATACTGGTAATAGTGATGCACTAGCCCAAGAACTGATTGCTTTGCTAAGTGATCAGGCGAGAAGAAGTCAATTGCGAAATCTCGGATTTGCTCGGGCTAAAGAGTTTGATTGGTCAAACATTGTTAAACAAATTTTGGATGTCTACGCCTCGGTGGCCAATGTTGATGGGGGTCAGGTGAGAGAAGACTTTAGTGGCCAACTTTATGGTCGAATAACTCGAAGCGGCAGGAAAGATCGTAGGCAATTGCTTTCTGAGATAATTTCTTAATGGAGTTATCACAGCTACTTTGGATTTTTGGTGCACTTCTATTGTTTGCCTGGTATCTATCTAATGTGGCTGGTCGCCTAGACCGGTTACATTTAAAAGCAGAAGCAGCAAAACTCTCGCTTGATACTCAGCTAGCGCTACGCACCAGTGCGGTTGGTCGGTTAATTGAAAAGTTAAATAATCAAAATTATGAAATCAAGGAACTGCCTGAAGTTTGGCAAGAAGCAATTAAACGCGAAGCAGAAGACATAACCGATGATTTGCAATGGCAGTATGAATCATCTTTAACCGTGGCAATAAATAACCTCGTAACCAATCAGCCAGAGCTTTTGACTCATCCAGAGTTCGAAGCGATCATTTCTGACATTGCGCAAGCAAGCAGAAGAGTGCAGTACGCCAAAGCTTTTCATAATGATGCGCAAAAAAATGCACTCAAGGTTCGCCAGCGTCCCTTGGTCAAAATCTTTAGATTGGCAGGTCGAGCCAAGCTGCCCGCTCTTATTGAATTTGACGATTTCATAGCCCCAGCGCTGAAAAATAAGTAACCGATACTCAAATCGACAGCCTGGATTTTAGGCTTTAGAATTAAGGCCACTTACGAATCGAAGCGAGTAAAAATTGTCTCAAGATCGACCAGCAGCACAAACAGGCACTAGCAGAGTAAAGCGCGGCATGGCAGAAATGCTTAAAGGCGGCGTGATCATGGATGTAATTAATGCCGAGCAAGCCAAGATCGCTGAAGATGCCGGTGCAGTTGCAGTAATGGCGCTCGAAAGAGTTCCTGCAGATATTCGTAAAGATGGCGGCGTTGCCCGCATGAGCGATCCCGACATGATCGATGAAATTATCGGCGTAGTCTCAATTCCAGTAATGGCTAAGGCGCGAATTGGTCATATCGTTGAAGCAAAAGTTTTAGAATCAATTGGCGTTGACTATATAGATGAGTCTGAAGTTCTCACTCCTGCTGATGAATCAAATCACATAGATAAATGGAATTACAAAGTCCCATTCGTTTGCGGTGCTACCAATTTGGGTGAAGCTTTGAGAAGAATTAATGAAGGTGCGGCAATGATTCGCTCCAAAGGTGAAGCTGGTACCGGAAACGTTGTTGAAGCAGTGCGTCATATTAGGACTATTAAGGGCGACATTGCAAGATTAAGAAATCTTCCAAAAGAAGAGTTGTATACCGCAGCTAAAAATTTGCAAGCTCCTTATGAATTAGTTGCAGAAGTTGCTGAACTCGGTCAGTTGCCAGTGGTGTTATTTACCGCTGGAGGAATTGCCACACCAGCAGATGCAGCCTTGATGATGGCGTTAGGCGCGGATGGAGTTTTTGTTGGTTCTGGAATCTTTAAATCAGGCGATCCTGCTAAAAGAGCCAAAGCAATTGTTGATGCCACAACTAATTGGGATAACCCAGAAGTAGTGGCGAAGGTTTCTCGCGGTTTAGGAGAAGCCATGGTGGGAATAAATATTGATACGCTCTCGGAAAGTGAGCGTTATGCCGGTCGAGGTTGGTAGCTAAATCTAAAACTGTTGGTGTTCTAGCACTTCAAGGAGATGTGCGAGAACACGCAAGAATGCTGTCTGATTGCTCAGTTGAGGTTAGGTTAGTTAAAAATTCTGAAGACCTAACTGATTTAGCAGGCTTAGTAATTCCCGGTGGAGAATCAACCACCATAAGTATGTTAATAAATCGAGCAAATTTGATGCAGTCGTTAAGAGACTTCATTAAATCAGGAAAAGCAGTTTATGGATCTTGCGCGGGAATGATTTTGCTAGCTGATCGAATATTAGATGGCAGAAGCGATCAAGAAACTATTGGTGGACTAGACATCACAGTGAGAAGAAACGCCTTTGGTAGGCAAGTTGATTCATTTGAAAAAACCATTGACTTGAAAGAAATCAATATTTTAGATTTTAATGCGGTATTCATTCGCGCTCCCTGGGTTGAGAAGGTGGGTAGCGGGGTTGAAGTCTTGGCTAGCTTGGATTATCAAGAACAAGAGCCGCGAATTGTGATGGTAAAACAAGGAAATCTCTTGGCCACTTCATTTCATCCGGAATTGACCGGGGATAATCGAGTACATCAGTATTTTGTTTCATTGTTATAGAGAGGTAATTGTCAATGAGCGGCCATTCCAAATGGGCGACCACTAAGCATAAAAAAGCGGTTATTGACGCTAAGCGGTCAAAGCTTTTTGCAAAGCTAGTTAAAGCGGTCGAAGTTTCAGCGCGTATTGGTGGCCCAGATCCAGAAGGTAACCCCACGCTCTATGACGCAATTCAAAAAGCTAGAAAGTCATCAGTGCCGGTTGACAACATCGAGCGAGCAATAAAAAGAGGCGGCGGCTTAGATACGGGAGCTGCGGATTATCAAACCATTATGTATGAAGGCTATGGGCCAAGTGGTGTGGCAGTTTTAATTGAATGCTTAACCGATAACAGAAATCGCGCTGCAAGTGAAGTGAGAGTTGCAGTAACGCGAAATCACGGCAACATGGCAGATCCAGGCAGTGTTTCTTATTTGTTCAATCGCAAAGGCGTAATTATTGTTTCTAAACAATCTTGTCCAGATGAAGATAAATTATTGGAAGTTGTTTTAGAAGCAGGCGCTGAAGAAGTTAATGACTTAGGCGAATCTTGGGAGATTATTAGCGAAGCTAGTGATTTAGTGCAGGTTAGAACCTCCTTACAAAATGCCCAATTGGATTATGAATCAGCTGATGCCTCATTTGTTCCGAGTATGACTGTGGAATTAGACGAACAGGGCGCAAAAAAAATGTTTGAATTGATTGAAGCCATTGAGGATTTGGATGACGTACAAAATGTTTACGCAAACTTTGATGTGTCAGACGAAATCATGGCGAAAGTTGGCTAGCATCTAGTCATCCGATGAGAAAGGTCATCTCATGCGCGTCATGGGCGTCGACCCTGGATTGACCCGTTGCGGAATTGCCATAGTGCAAGAAGCACCCGGTCGCAAAGTCGAACTCTTGCAGGTACAAGTTGCTAGAACTTTGCCAGCTTTGCCTGTTGCCGAAAGGCTTAGACAGTTAGAGCGAGTTTTAATCTCAGTTGTTCAAGAATTTAAACCTGAAGTTATGGCGATAGAGCAAATTTTTAGCCAACACAATTTACGCAGCGTGATGGGTACGGCTCAAGCAGCCGGGGTGGCGATGTTAGTGGCGGCAAGAAGTGAAATCAAAGTTGTAACTCACACTCCAACCCAAGTGAAAGCGGCAGTAACTGGGTCTGGAAGAGCTGATAAAAAACAAGTTACCCAAATGGTTCGAAAAATTTGCAATTTAAACGAAGATCCCAAGCCGGCTGACGCGGCTGACGCAATTGCGCTGGGAATTTGTAATTTGTGGCAAAATCCAAAGTTGACTAGAAGAGTTTCATGATAAATTTTTTAAGTGGACGCATAGCCGAGATTGATGGCTTAAATTTAACAATCTCCGTGGCCGGGGTGGGTTTAGCTGTTACGGTTTCTAGTAACACGCTGCATGGCAAAGCGGTGGGAGATGAAATAAAGCTTCCGACAGTGATGATCGTTAGAGAAGATGCCATGCTGCTTTATGGCTTCGCTGATAACCAAGAGCGAGAAATGTTTTTAGCGTTGCGTTCGGTTTCAGGCATTGGGCCAAAGATTGCACTCAATGCAGTTAGCGTTATGGGCGCAAATGAGTTGCATCAAAATATTCTCAGCCAAAACTTAGAAAAAATCATGGCTATTCCGGGAATCGGCAAAAAGAGTGCTCAAAGAATTATTCTGGAATTAAGCGAAAAGTTAAAACCAATTACAGAATTGAACCCTGTTTCTTGGCAGAGTGATTTAATCAAAGCACTTGAAGGTTTAGGTTGGAGCGCTAAAGAAGCCAAAGCTGCCAGTGAACTTGCTGAAGTGAAAGAAAGTAAAGATTTATCGCAAGCCTTGCGTTTAGCCTTGAGTAGTTTAAGTAAGGTTAAGTAAGTGGAAGAACCAGACAGCGCAGCAGTTGAGATTTTAAAATTAGGCTTAAGACAAGATGAAGCCGCGCTAGAAGGCGCTTTGCGCCCGACAGATTTAGATCAGTTCATTGGTCAAGATCGAGTTAGAGATCAACTTAAATTAATTTTAGATGCAGCAATCGGGCGAAAAGCTTCTGCTGAACACATTTTGCTTTCTGGTCCACCTGGGCTTGGTAAGACAACTCTTGCAGCAATTGTGGCAAAAGAATTAGGCGCTCCAATGCGCGTGACTTCCGGGCCAGCCATTGCTCACGCAGGTGATTTGGCAGCAGTTTTGAGTTCATTAGAGCCGGGTGAAATTTTATTTATTGATGAAATTCATCGTTTAGCGCGTCCTGCAGAAGAAATGCTTTATTTAGCGATGGAAGATTTTCGCGTAGATGTAGTAGTTGGAAAAGGCGTTGGGGCTAACGCGATTAGTTTGGACTTACCAAATTTCACACTCATCGGGGCAACTACTAGAGCGGGATTATTGCCAAGCCCCTTGCGTGACCGATTTGGGTTTACTGCCTATTTAGACTTTTACCCAGAAAATGAATTAGAGCAAATAGTTTTACGCTCAGCAAAATTGTTAAATATACAGATTGACTCAACCAGTGCAAAAGAGATTTCTCGTCGCAGTCGTGGAACCCCGCGAATTGCCAATCGTTTGTTAAGAAGAGTAAGAGATTTTGCTCAAGTTCACGTCAAAGGAAACATAACGCTTGAGTCATCAGAAGCGGCTTTGAAGCTTTTTGAGATTGACGAACATGGCTTGGATCGAATAGATCGGGCGATTTTGCAAGCATTGATTAACAAATTTGGTGGCGGGCCAGTGGGTTTGGGTACCTTGGCGATGGCTATCGGCGAAGAAGCAGACATTGTTGAGCAGATGGCAGAGCCCTATTTGGTAAGAAGCGGCTATTTGGCGAGAAGCAATAGAGGGCGAGTGGCCACGCTTTTGGCCTATCAGGTTTTGGGTAAAACCCCACCACAAAACCTAAACCGGCAAGAATCTCTAGACCTTTTCTAGTTAAAACCCCTCATTTTCATGAAGCAGTTAAAGATGCGACATAATAGGCACGGTCGCATTCAGTTGCGACTTTTATTGTGTAGAAAAGGTGATTGGTTAAGTGGCAGCAAAAACTAAACCACTTAGAGCTTTCATTTTTTTTGTAGTGCTTACTCTCGCCTTAGGTTTATGGGCTTATTGGCCAGGTGCTTCAACTCAACCAAGACTAGGTCTTGATTTACAAGGTGGCTCACAAGTTATTTTGACGCCGCAGGTTGCTGAGGGAGTTGTCGGCACACTAACTGAAGATCAAATAAATCAGACTGTTGAAATTATTCGTCAAAGAGTTGATGGCTTTGGCGTCGCTGAGGCAGAAGTAGCTGTGCAGGGAACTGGTGAAAATGCGGCCATAGTTGTTTCGGTGCCAGGTGAAAATCCTGAGGGAATTGCAAATTTACTTAGGCAAACAGCGCGTTTAGATTTCAGACCAGTACTTGCTACCACTACCGGTATTCCCACACCTGCTGAAGGAGTTGAGCAGGTAGAGGTGCCGCGAGTTCCGGTGTCGGCCGATAACCCAGATGATTTGGTTGAGGTTTATGCCAGCGTGGATTGTTTTACTCCAGGAGTATTGCAAGGCGGCATTCCCGATGATCCAACCAAGTACATCGTTACTTGCTCGCAGGATGGCGCCTTTAAATATTTACTTGAACCAGCTTTCATCACCGGTGATCAGTTGACCGATTCCGCGCCTGCTTTGCCAGATCAAGGTGCAGGTGGCTGGATTGTTACTTTGAGTTTTGATTCCGAAGGCGGCAGAAAACTTGCCGAAGCCTCAACTCGTCTAAGCGCACTGCCTTCACCACAAAATCAATTTGGAATTGTGCTTGATGGCTTAGTGCAATCTTCGCCATTTTTTTCTGAGCCCATATTAGGTGGTTCTGCACAAATCGAAGGCAACTTCACGGTTGAAAGTGCTAGACAACTTGCCCAGGTTCTTAAGTTTGGTGCTTTGCCGGTTTCTTTAGAAATTGCTGAAAGTTCAGCCATCAGCCCAACTCTAGGTAGTGATCAATTAGACGCAGGGCTTATCGCGGGTCTAATCGGTTTGATTTTGGTAGCGGTTTATTTACTGGGCTACTACCGGCTACTTGGAGTAATTGCAATTTTGAGCTTGGCTTTGGCCGGCGTGCTTGCTTGGTTCTTATTTATCGCTTTTGGTAGAAGCTTAGGTTTTACGCTTACTTTGGCAGGAGTTGCCGGAGCGATCGTCTCAATTGGTATCACTGTTGACTCTTTTGTTGTTTATTTTGAAAGAATTAGAGATGAGCTACGTGAAGGAAAATCAGTTCGAGTAGCTACTGAATCGGGATGGATCAGAGCTCGTCGCACCTTGATCGCAGCAGACTTTGTAACCCTGTTAGTTTCCATCGTGCTTTACGCCTTAAGCGTAGGTAGCGTAAGAGGTTTTGCCTTTACCTTGGGTATTTTCACAGTGATCGACCTAATTATTGCTTTCTTATTTACTAAGCCACTAGTAACTATGTTTGGAAGATCTCGCTTAGTGAATCTTTCGTCAAAACTTACTGGATTGCGTAAACCCTTGGAGGTGAAAAATTGAGTAGATTCTCTAACTTAGGTGACCGGCTTTATACCGGAGAAGTTTCTTATGATTTTGTGGGAAAAAGAAAAAAGTGGTATGTAATTAGCGCAGTTTTGCTGGTTGTTACTCTCGCAGCGATTATTTTTCGAGGATTGAATTTAGGTATTGAGTTTCAAGGTGGAGCAAAATACAACATTCCAAGTACCACAAAATCAGTTGCAGAAATTAGAGATATTTTCACTCAATTAGGTCAACCTTCAAGCATTGTTAAAGAAGTAGGTGGCGAGCGGGTTGAAGTGCAAATCCCACCCATAGAAGTTGAGGCAGGAGAGGCCTTAAAGCAAGACGTAGCCGAAGCTGTTGAGGTGGCTGCAGATTTGATTACCGTACAAAATGTTGGCCCATCATGGGGTGCTGACATTACGCGCACTGCGTTAATTGGTCTTGGCGTTTTTATAATTTTGGTCAGTATTTTCCTAGCAATTTATTTTGAATTTAGAATGGCAATTGCGGCGCTGATTGCGCTGGCTCACGACTTAATTTTGACTATTGGGGTTTATGCGATCGGTGGCTTTGAGGTAACTCCCGCTACAGTGATCGGCGTTTTAACAATCATGGGTTATTCGCTTTACGACACGGTAGTTATCTTCGACAAAGTAAAAGAAAATACTCGAGGCATTTTGGGTCAATCTAAATTTTCATACCAAGAGTCAGCGAACCTCGCAGTAAATCAAACTTTGATACGCTCATTAAATACTTCTTTGTCATCGGTTTTGCCAACCTTAGCGATATTGATCGTTGGCGCTGGAATTTTGCGAGCCGGTACCTTGGTCGACTTGGCTTTGGCACTCTTTGTGGGAATGTTGGTGGGTACTTATTCCTCGATTTTTGTTGCTGTCCCAGC
>Ga0075474_10000237_pt1 | contig 19685 bp, 21 predicted proteins | sample DEB08_DNA_2_FD_71485 | JGI IMG/M metagenome (GOLD analysis project Ga0075474, IMG submission 71485) | Aqueous microbial communities from the Delaware River and Bay under freshwater to marine salinity gradient to study organic matter... | ecosystem: Environmental > Aquatic > Marine > Coastal ...
AACGCCAACGCTAGTTAGGCCGCCAATTCAGGGAAGAAGATACCGATTTCTCGGGCGGCAGATTCCGCCGAGTCGGAGCCGTGAATGAGGTTTTCGGTGAACAAGGTTCCGTAATCGCCGCGGATCGTTCCCGGCGCGGCCTTCAGCGGGTTGGTTGCCCCCATCATTTCGCGGACCACCGACCAGGTGTCCTCCGGGCCTTCCAGAACCGCAACCAGGACCGGTCCCCGACTCATGAACGACACGAGATCGTCGTAGAACGGCTTGCCGACGTGCTCTTCGTAGTGCCGACCCAACGTCTCGGCGTCGAGCGTGCGGATTTCGGCGGCGACGATCGAGAAACCTTTGGTTTCGAAACGGCTGAGAACGGCGCCTACCAGGCCACGTTCCACCGCGTCGGGCTTACAGATGATGAAAGTGCGATCCATCCGCAGGAGGCTAGCGGGATGAGGTTCTCGTGCCGCTACAAGCCAGCGGCCAACGACCGCAAGGCTCCGATGGTCGAAATCGACCCGGCGATGACCAGCAGGTCATCGTCCTCGCACTGGTTCAACAGATGATCAAACGCCGCCTCGGGATCAGCGACCGGATCGGCGTTCCCGCCAGCTGAGCGGACCGCATCGGCGAGCGCAACCGCGTCGATTCCTCGAGCGGTGGGGGTGGTGCAGGTGGCAACCAGATGAAAGTCCCCAACCCGCAACGCCCGACAAAGGGCGACCGGGTCGCGACCGTCTTGCATCCCGAGGAGCAGGAACCTTCGACCACTCTGGCCGAAATCGCCGTCGAGGGTTTCGGCCAGCACTTCAGCGCCAGGCGGATTGTGGGCGGCGTCGAGAAGCACCGTCGGGTTGCGATGCACAATCTCAAGCCGCCCCGGTACCTCAACCGACCCGAACGCTTCTGAGACCACATCACTTCCGAGCGCTGACGCAAAGAACGTTTCGACAACCGTGAGTGCCAGAGCAGCGTTGTCGGCCTGATGCGCCCCATGGAGCGCCAGAAAAACTTCGTCGTAACTTGCGAGCGGGGTACGAAGGCTGATCAGGCGTCCACCCACCGCGAGGAGGTTCTCCACCACATCAAAATCGGCCCCGCGGACCAGCGAACGTTCGCAGGGTTCAGACGCCACGATCTGAACAAGCTCGTCGTCTGATTCGCCAAGGACCAGCGAACAGCCAGGGGTGATGATCCCCGCCTTTTCACGGGCGATCTCAGCCCGCCACTGGCCTTGCCCTGAAGTGTGATCCTGCCCGACGTTGGTGATTGCCGCGACGTTGGCTTCGACGACGTTGGTGGCGTCAAAGCGGCCCAGCATTCCGACTTCGACAACCGCCACGTCAACCGCTTCATTGGCGAAATGCACGAACGCCGCCGCGGTCACGACTTCAAACCAGGTGGGGTTCGGTAGTTCGTAACCGTCAACCGATCGGAACACCGTCGCCAGCACCTCGGTCAGGTCAACGTCGTCGATTGCGTCTCCGCCGCAGCGGATTCGTTCGTTTACTGCTTCAAGGTGCGGACTGGTGTAGGTGCCAACCCGCAGACCCATCGTTTGCAGCAACGCTTCGATCATGCGAACCGAGGAACCTTTGCCGTTGGTTCCGGTGATGTGAATCACCGGGTACACCAGTTGCGGGTCGCCAAGACTCGCCATCAGGTTGCGCATCGGTTCCAAGGTGAGACCGTCGATCGCTCCGGCCCGAGGCACTACCTCATAATTGATAAGCGCGTCGAGCCGTGCCTGTGTCTCCGCCGCGTCCACGGGTGGTCAGCTGGCTCGACGGTCAGCGCCGACAAACACCACTTCTGGTGCTTCGCCGGAGAGAACCGAAGCTTCAGAGACGATCACTTTGACGACCTCATCGCGACCAGGAACCTCGTACATGGTTTCGAGAAGCGTCTCTTCAAGGATGGCCCGCAAACCGCGCGCTCCTGTTCCTCGTTTGATTGCCTCATCGGCGATCGCCGCCAGCGCCTCCGTGGTGAACTCAAGTTCTACATCTTCAAACTCGAAGATTTTCTGGTACTGCTTCACCAGGGCGTTGCGGGGCTCAGTCAGGATCTCGACCAGCGCGTCTCGTTCGAGATGATTGACCGCACCCACCACCGGGAGTCGGCCGATGAACTCAGGGATCAAACCGTATTTGGTGAGGTCCTCGGGAAGCACATCGCTAAACAACGCTCCCAAATCCTTTTCGCCGGGACGACGGATGTCGGCACCGAACCCGACCCCGGCCGAACCCGAACGGCTTTCGACAATCTTTTCGATACCGGCGAAGGCGCCACCGCAGATAAACAGCACGTTGGTGGTGTCAATCTGAAGAAACTCTTGATGCGGGTGTTTGCGCCCACCTTGAGGAGGAACGGCTGCGGTTGTTCCTTCAAGGATTTTGAGCAACGCCTGCTGAACGCCTTCACCGGAAACGTCTCGGGTGATCGACGGGTTCTCGCTTTTACGAGCCACTTTGTCGATTTCGTCGATGTAGATGATGCCGGTCTCGGCTTTCTTAACGTCATAGTCAGCCGCTTGGATGAGTTTCAGGAGAATGTTTTCGACATCTTCCCCGACATACCCGGCTTCGGTGAGGGAGGTGGCGTCGGCAATCGCGAACGGGACGTCCAGCATTCGAGCCAACGTTTGCGCCATCAACGTTTTGCCACAACCGGTCGGTCCGATCAGCAAAATGTTTGATTTCGCGAGTTCAACTTCACCGTCAAGCGTGTTGCTGAGTTCGACTCGCTTGTAGTGGTTATAGACCGCAACCGAAAGGATCCGTTTCGCCTGCTCTTGGCCAACAATGTAATCGTTGAGAAACGAGTAGATCTCTCGAGGAGAAGGCAGCTCACCGAGCGAAATCTCAGAGGTCTCCGCCAGTTCCTCTTCGATGATTTCGTTGCACAAGTCGATGCATTCGTCGCAGATGTAGACACCGGGGCCGGCGATCAGCTTCTTGACCTGCTTTTGGGTCTTGCCGCAAAAGGAGCACTTCAGGAGTTCCCCACCCTCTCCGAATTTAGCCACTCCGTACTCCCCTGACTATTAGCTGATGGCCGCTATCGGCCCACTGTTATCCACAGCATTGCGCGTTTCGATGACTTCATCGATGATCCCATACTCTTTCGCCTCTGCGGCGGTCATCACGAAATCACGATCGGTGTCGGCCGCGATCCGTTCCACTGTCTGTCCGGTGTGGAACGAAAGCACCTCTTCGAGCGACGTTTTTAGCCGCTCGATTTCTTTGGCGATGAGTTCGATGTCGCTGGCCTGACCTCGAGCACCCGCGTATGGCTGGTGGATCATGATCCGAGCGTGCGGCAACGCGAGCCGCTTACCGGTCGCCCCGGCTGCGAGCAGAACCGCAGCCGCCGAGGCCGCCTGCCCGAAACAGATCGTGGTTATGTCCGGCTTGATGTACGACATCGTGTCGTAGATGGCAAACAGCGCGTTGATGTCACCACCCGGGCTGTTGATGTAGAGGTTGATGTCTTTGTCCGGGTTTTCCGACTCGAGGTGGAGCAGCTGGGCGCAGATCAAGTTGGCAACGGTGTCATCGATCGGTGTCCCGACGAAGATGATGTTTTCTTTCAGGAGCTTCGAGTAAAGGTCGTAGCCACGCTCGCCTCGGTTGGTCTGTTCGACCACGGTCGGTACGAGATAGTTGCGGGGGTTGATCTCCATACCGTCCACTGTCTCATTTCTCCCGGTTGGATTCACTAGTCGGCCGCTCATTCTTCCTCTTCGGTAGCTTGATCTTCGGTGGCTGGCGCATCGGTTGCTTCGTCTTGGTTGGTTGCCGCTGCGTCGGATTTTGCCGGCGCAGGGCTGATCTCGGGGTATTCGAGATCGGCTCGATCGATCGGAGCGCCAGCTTCGTCGACGAGTGTGACATTTTCGGTGAGCCACTCCATCGCAGCCTGCTTGGCCAGATCAGCCCGCAGCGCCGAAAGTTGACCGACCTCAACCAGCCGAGCTTTCAAACCGTCGACATCTTGACCGCTCTGCTCGGCCATCTCAGACAACGCTTCGTCGAGCGCCGCGTCATCAGGCACCAGACCTTGGAGCACCGCCACCGAGCGGAGCGCCAAATCAACCCGGACCGCTTCCTCGGAAGGGGCCCGGAACTCGGCCGCCAACGACTCCGCGGTCTGACCCATCGCCTGAAGGTAGGCGCTGACATCGATCCCCTGCTGCTGAAGCCGGCTCACCAGATCCTGCAGCCGAGCGTTGATCTCGTTGTCGATCATGGCTTCAGAGATCTCACCGGTTACTAGAGCCGCCAGCGCCTCCGCAGTTTTCTGCTGGAGCGCCATCCGAGCCTGGTTGATCCGCATCACCCCGAGCCGGTTGCGGGTGTCGGTGGTCAGTTCTTCGACCGTGGAAAACGCTGAGTTCGCGTCGGCGAACGCATCGTCAAGTTCGGGAAGTACCGCTTCTTTGACTTCTTTGACTAGGACCGTGAACGACAGCTGTTCGTCTTCGTCCGGATCAGGATGATCGGCGCTGAAAGTCACTTCGGCCCCAGCCGCCAACCCCCGCAAGTTCTCGTCAATTTCGGCCACCACCGCACCGCTGCCGACCACGTAGTCGTAGTCCGAAGCGGTCAGGCCCGGCACCGGTTCACCTTTGTGTTGACCTTCGATGTCGATCGTGACGTGATCGTCGTCGCCGGCTTCACGATCAACGACGCTGAGTTCGGCAACGTTTCGTCGCAAGTTGTCGATCTGGTCGTTGACATCGTCATCGGTCACCAACGGTGACGGAATCTCAACCGTGATCGAGTCGTAACCGGTTGCGTCTACTGACGGCCGAACTTCCACCGTCGCTTCGAAAAGCAACGATCCGCTCTCCTGGCCACCGGTCACTTCGATTTCGGGTGCGGCAACCACGTCAACGTCGTGCTCGATCACCGCTTTCGAGTAGTACTCGGGCATGGCTTCACGCAGGGCTTCTTCGCGACCGACCTGATGGCCGAATTGCGCTTCAAGAATTCGCCGTGGTGCCTTCCCAGGACGAAAACCGGGAACCCGAACCTCCTTCGCGATCCGGCGGAACGCGGCGTCAATGGCGTTATTAAACTCGCCTTCGTCAACTTCAACCGACAGCTTGACGCGGTTGTCTTCAAGGGTCTCAACGGTGGTCTTCATTAGGCGAAGAGCCTAACGGCCTCAAGTGACGTTCGGTTCGGAGAATGTCGAGCTGTCGATGCCGAGAACGCCAGATAACCGCTAGTGTGTTCTCGCCCGCGGGTGTAGTTCAACGGCTAGAACCTCAGCCTTCCAAGCTGATGATGGGAGTTCGATTCTCCTCACCCGCTCCGTCCAAAATAGGCGTTTTCGAATCGTTGCGGGTCCGCTCGCAACGCCATCGTTGAGCCGTCAAGAACAACCTGGCCGTGGGCCAGCACCACCGCTCGGTCCGCGACTTCAAGCGCCAAACCGACGTGTTGTTCGACCAGAACCACCACTGCGGCGCGTTCGGAGGCGATCGAGCGAACCAGAGGCAGTAGTTCTTCGACGACGACCGGAGCGAGCCCCATGCTCATCTCGTCGATCAACAACACTCGGGGGTCTTGCATCAACGCCCGGGCCATCGCCAGCATCTGCTGCTCACCTCCCGAAAGTTTCCCGGCCAACCCAGAAACTGCGCCGCTCACCAGCCAGTTCGTTGCCGCCACCCGATCGGGAGAGATGCCGCTGGCGTAGGCACCTTTTTCGGTTTCGGCCACCGCCCGGGTGAGCAACCCGAACGAAGTGAACCGGTACAGCGCTGCGAGCACCAGAGCCAACCCGACAACGATCACCGCCAGCCACACCCGGCTGCTGGCAACCCGCACGTCCCCCACCATCCAAACCCCGTCCGGCAGGATCGGATCCACCCGCATCCCGCTGGTCCCGACCTTGTCGGTAAACAACGCGGTCAGAAACACAAACAAGCCAAGCGAAGCTACTGCTTTGGCAACCGGCGGAGCCGTCCGCAGAAACCGAAAGATCCCGACATACAGCAGCAACCCGACCAGTGCACATAACCCGACCGAGATCAACAGCGCGGGCCAGAAATCAAGCAGAACCGGAAGTTCGATCACCTTGGGCAGATACGGAACCGGGATGAAAATCTCGCCGCGGCGGAGAAACGCGTAGCAGTACGCCCCAAAAACGGCGAGAGCCCCGGTCGCGAAGTTGGCTACCCCGCTGGTGCGGTAGGTAACCACCAACGAAAGCGCCAACGCCGCATACACAGCCCCACTCCCCAAACCGAGAAGCAGAAAGATGATGTGCTGGTCCACGCTGCTCCGATGGGACTAACCAAGTTTGAGCAGGTCGCTCAAATCTGTGGGTACGAAACCCGCCGCACGATTTTCGGCGTTGATCGTTGCCAGAAGAATTCCTGCGCTACACAACCCCGGAAGGTACGCGACCGCTTGCGCCCCGCACTGGAACGTGAGCCCTGCCCCAAGCGGCAGCGCCACCGGCTGGGTCATGTTCGACAGCGCCGCCCGGATAGACGATGCGTCGGCAGCCCCCGAACCGGCCAAAGCCCGCTGGAAGCCGAGCACCAAACCGTAAGCGTTGAGGGTCGTGGCGGTAAACCGGTAATCAGGTTCGTAATGAGCCATCACCGCCTCAAAAAGCTGGTAATCGGGATCGTCGGGATCGTTGGAGAAGCTGGCTCCAATCCGGATCCCTTCCAAACCGGTGGGGACGCTCTCGATCATCAGTTCGGTTGGGAGGCCTCCGAAAAACAACTCCCCTTCGAACCCGAGTTGTTTGGCGGCACGAACCGCGCCCGCATTGAACTCATCGGTGCCGCCGATCGAAATCATTCCCGCCCCCGAACTGATGGCCTGCTGGACCTGCGGAGTCAGGTCCGCTACCTGAGGAGAAACGGAGATCAGGTCGAACTCGACGCCGGCGTTGCCGTAGATCGAGTCGCCGAGCTGGTTGACCGCGTCGGTGGCACCCGGGACGTCAATGAGGATGATGGCGGTTCTAGCTATCCCAAGGTCTCGGGCGAGTGCGGCTGGCGCCGCTACCGCCGCGAGTAAATTGGTCAACACCAACGCGTCGGGGCTTTGGATGACGTCCGGGGTCACCGATTGGTAGGCCACAAAGGGAACACCAGCTTCAGCGAGCACGGTAAACGCCGGGCCGTCCTGAGCTGAAGCAGGTACGAGAACGGCCGCGACGTTGGCGTTCGCGAGTTCGACCCCGCATTGGGTACCCCCGGTCGGGGTGTTCGACGTCGTGCATTCCTCAACGTTGAGGACGTGCCCGTCTACCCCGTTGAGATACTCGTTGACATAGGCAACCGCGGCGTAAAACACCTGCTTGGCTGCGGTGTCGTCAATCCCCGCGGTTTGTCCATCGGTAAGAAACCCGACCGTGATCGGTTCGCCGGTCGCCGGGTTCGGTTCGCCGAGAACCGCTGCGATGGCCGCATCACGAGCAGCTTCTTCGTCGCTGCTGGTTTCGCCGGGGTCCGCACCGGCCGATTCGGTCGGTTCGTCTACCACGGTCCCACTTCCGGAACCCTCGGTGCCTACCTCGTCAGTGGCTTTGCTACTACACGCGACTGAACCGGCGAGAGCAAAGCTAAGCAACACCGCCGCCATCTGCTGCTGAAAGGCCATCGTCCACCCCCTGAGCCTCGTTAGGGGAAGCTACCACGGCGCCGGCTGCCATTTATGGCGTCTCGTCCTCTCGTCTAGCGGTCCCAAACGCGGATTGTCACACGGAATGTGCTACGTATTGCGGGGTCGCCCACACCGGTGGGCTGGAGGACGGAGTTTGCGTGTTCGCAGTGCTTGATGTCGAAACAACCGGGTTCGATCACGCCGGAAGGGATCGGGTAGTCGAGCTGGCGGTTATCGGACTCGACCGGGACGGCAACGAGGAATTCCGTTGGGCGTCACTGTTCAACCCCGTTCGAGACGTGGGGCCAACCCACATTCATGGCATCTCCGAAGAGCTGCTGGCACAAACGCAGCCGGCCACTTTTGCTGAAATGGCTGGAGATATCGCTGAGCTTCTCGGCGACCGAATCCCCGTGGCCCACAACCTGGCGTTTGACCGAGGTTTTCTCACTGCCGAATTCGCCCGATGCGAGATCCAAATCGCCGGTACCGACGGTCTGTGCACCATGGGTCTCGCCTCGGTGACCGGATCGCGGCGGTTGGAAAGCTGCTGTGACGCCTACGGGATCGTGCTTTCCGATGCTCACACTGCGCTTGGAGATACCGAAGCAACTGCGCAGCTGTTCGCATCGATGCTGCGCGAACCTGACCGTCACCCCGGACTTCTCCCGTTGCCCTCCCCCATGCGGTTCTCCGGCCCGGTTCCCGAGCCGCTGGGCCGAAGCTGGACACGGCAGCCCACCGTTCACTAACCCCGGAACGCTCCAGGGCAGTCCGGCCCGTGCTGTGACAACAAGCCCCGTGCTGTGACAACAAGCACGAGGCGATAACCGTGGTTCCTGGCGGGCGAGCACTACGATCAGTGGCATCTACTGTATCGATCAAGAAGGAACGAGATGAACACGATCCTCTCCATCACCGAATACCTCGGAGAGACCGGCCCCACCGCCGAAACCCGTCTTCCAGCCGCACTCGCCCACGCGGTGGAAGTCGCCTCAGAACGAACCAATGAGCCTCAGGTGTCGGTTTTCCTAACCGGCAACGACTCGGCTACCTTGACCGGCCCCGGTTCGCTCAGCGGAACGTCAATTACGTTGGGTCACGAAGGACCACTAGGAACCATCCAGCTCCGATGCCCGTGGGATCCGAACCGCCGCGAGACCATCACCTTGGCCGCGACCACCATGATCCACTCGCTGGCCGGTGACCTCCGCGCCTCGTAGGCCTGACCGGCGGCGACCAACGCTGCAAACGGTGGCCGACCAGCTTGGGGTTTCGAGGACCACTGTCTCCAACGCCTACAACCGCCCGGAGCAGCTCAGCGACGCGCTCCGGCAACGCATCCTCACCACCGCAGCCGACATCGGATACCACGGCCCCTCCCCCGCGGCCCGAACCCTGCGAACCGGTCGCCACGGTGCGATCGGTGTGGTGTTCACCGAAGAGCTGAGGTTCGTTTTCAGCGACCCTGACACGACCTGCTTCTTGCAGGGCGTCGCCGAAGCGTGCAGCAGTTCAGCCACCGGCGTTGTGCTGCTACCGGCACCCGCCGGTCTCGCCCTTGACCAAACCGCAATCCCTTCGGCCGCGGTCGATGGGTTCATCATCTTTTCTGCCCCCGACCATCACCCGGCCATCCAATCCATTCTCCGTAGGGCCGTTCCGACCCTCATCGTTGATGAGCCCGCTCCCGAACCCGGCCACGCGTTCATCGGGATCGATGATCGTGACGGCGCCCGGCAGCTTGCCAGCTACCTCCACGGGCTCGGACACCGCGAAGTAGCTGTCGTGACCCTGCCGATGACCGTCGAACGCAACGAACCGGGCGGTCAACGAACGATCGAGCAGGCGATCGCCAGCCCGGTGCGGGTCGTGCGTGAACGCCTCCAAGGCATCATCGACGCCGGCATCACCCCGCTGGTCTGGGAAGCCGACGCGAGCGATCCTGACGCCGGGCGACGGCTCGGACGTCGTCTCCTCACAGCCCATCGGAACACCACCGCGGTGATGGCGTTGTCCGATCAGTTGGCCATTGGGGTCACGCAAGCCGCTTGGCAGCTCGGGATTCGTGTCCCTCAAGACCTTTCGGTCACCGGGTTTGACGACATCGACCGGGCAGCAACCTGGGGCGTTCCGATTACCACCATCGCGCAACCACTCGTCGAAAAGGGGCGGGTTGCCGCCGCGGATCTACTGGACCTGATCAGACTTGGCCTTGCACCCCAGCACCGAACACTGCCGATCGAACTGGTGGTGCGAGGATCAACCGGTCCCGCTCCCACCGGTAACACTGCCCATATCTGAGGGTCGATCATCATCATCGGTGGTGCAGAGATGCCCAATCGAGCCAGGTTGTAGACGGCAGCGCTCAATGTAGGCCATCACGTCTGCTTCCTTGAGGCGAATAACGCGCCCAAATTTGTAAGCCGGGAGCTCGCCGTCGTTGATGAACCGGTACAGCGTCCTCGTGGTGATGCCGATGAGTTCGGCAGCCGAGGCGGTCGAGATCCATTGCAGATCGCCAATCATTGCCGAGATGTTACCAGCGACGAGTTCTGTGGGTATAGTTAGAAACCTTGGTTAGGGTTGCTTATTGTTGATACTTCTGCAAACTTACATACTTCTCCCTCCTTACGTACTTCCCCCTCAACGACCTTCGTAAACGAGGAGCCACGTATGAGCCCGGACATGCCGTCCCCGACGACACCGACCACGACGACACCGACCCGAACGATCAGACAACACCGCTCGCTTCCCAACGGGCGCACCATGCTCGGTTCGCTTCTCGTGGCCATGGCCATCGTCGGGTCGTTTCTGGCGGCCAGTCCCAAAGGTTCAACCCCCTCGACGCGGTTCGCGGTGGCGGCCCGGCCGCTTGCGCTTGGCGATGTGATCACCGTAAACGACCTTGATCTGGCTCCGATGTCCCTGCCCGACGGTTTAGCGAACCGCACCTACACCTCGCCGGATCAACTCATCGGCGCGGTCGTGCTGCGGGGAGTTGCTCAACACGATCTCATCACGTTCGACGACACCGCCCCGGCCGAGTCAGGCACCGAATTGTCCGACCGGTCGAACCACGAAATGAGCTTTGCTGTGCCCGCCGAACGCATCCCCCCCAGGGTTTCGGTAAACGATCGGGTCACCGTCCTAGCCACCACCGACGACGCCCTCGGCGCGATCGACATCGTGGCGTTACGCAACACCGGTCGAGCACAGTTCAACCAAAGTGAGATCGTTCGGATCGCCAACCAGACCGTCGCCGCCAGCAACCTCCCCGACGCTCAGGTGGTCAACGTGGTGCTTAACGACCCCGACAGTTTGTATCCACAGCTAAGGGTCACGTTGCGACTCAGGGTTGCGCTGTTGATGACCCCGATGGTGCCCGGCGCCCCGCACCAGACCACCATCACCCGAACCGGTACCGTTTCGATCTTCGGATTTGATTATCTTCAGCCCGGCTAGCGCAACCGGCAGCCAGTCAGAAACCCGCTGGGTCATGCGAGCTCGACCAGCAGCGGTACCGTTACCGCATGGCCAAGTCGCAGAAGAAGCGTGACATTCCCGAAGGTGCCGTCGCAGTTGCGACGAACCGGGTGGCGCGGCGCGACTACGAAATCATTGACACCCTCGAATGTGGGATGGTGCTGCGTGGCAGCGAAGTGAAATCGCTTCGGGAAAGCAAAGTGCAGCTCAGCGACTGCTACGCCATCGTGTTTCAGGGCGAACTCTGGCTGGTGGGGCTCAACATTTCTGCCTACTCGCACAGCGGCAATGCGTTCGCTCACCAAAGCGACCGGCGTCGCAAGCTTTTGGCCCACCGCTCAGAAATCGCGCAATGGGCGAGTCGTACCGACCGGGAGAAACTGGCGATCATCCCGCTGGCACTGTATTTCCGAGATGGGCGAGCAAAAATTCAGATGGCGCTCGCTCGGGGTATGAAAGCCCACGATCGCCGCCAAGAAATCGCTCGGCGAGACGCCCAACGCGAAGCCGACCGGGCGGTGTCTCGTTCTCGCCGTCGAAACTGAAACGGGTTAGCGGCGCTGCCCTACCGGGAAGCTCATCGGCATCACCCGCGGGCCGCGGACCTGACCACCAGCCCACTTCATTGGTTCGCGGTCGCTGATCTCAAACTCGGGGATGCGTTCCATCCACACCCGCAAGGCAATGGTCATTTCGAGGCGGGCCAGGTTAGAACCGGCGCAGCGATGGATGCCCGAACCGAAAGCCACGTGCCGGTTGCGTTCACGGTCGATGATGAACGTGTCCGGATCTTCGAACTGTTCCGGATCGTGGCAAGCAGCCGGGAAGTTCATCAGGATCTTGTCGCCTCGTTGGATCGACACACCATGAAAGTCGATGTCTTGTTCGGCGATCCGGGCCATCGTGACCGGTGCATAGAACCGAAGGAACTCTTCAACCGCGATTGGGAGCACCTCCGGGTCGTTGGCGAGTCGTTGGCGGTCCGACGGGTTCGTTCCCAGATGCCAGAGGGCTGAACCGATCGAACTCCATGTGGTGTCAATACCAGCCACGATCAACAGGTTGGTGATGCCAACCACGACCTCGGGGGTGATGTCGGCATCGGGATGATCAAGTTCCATGTGCAACAGCTCGCTTAGGAGATCTTCGCGAGGGTCGGTGATACGGGCCCGCACTTCGCTGTTGATAAACCCCAACAGTTCGTCACGGGTCTTCATGCGCAGTTCCGGGTCGTGCAATCCTTCACCAAGGACACCGTTGACCCAGATCACGAACTGGTCGGCCATGCCTTCATCGACCCCCAGCATGTGGGCAATCACCCGCGGCGGAATTTGCTGGGCGTACTGTTCTGCACCGTCGCATTGCCCCGTCTCGATGAACCCATCGATCAGCGAATGGCAAAGCTGCTCGGTGTAGTCCTCGTATTGGGTGACCGTCTTGGGTGAGAACGCCGGAAGCAGCATCCGGCGAGTCCAGGTATGGATCGGCGGGTCGGCGGTGATCGGTGCTGCGGCGATTTGCTGCTCGTAACGGGACATTTCGGCGGCACCTGGAGGCGGCGGCATGACCAGAATCTGGCGGGACGACAGCTCGGGCACCATCTTGGCCATCTCACGAACCGCATCAAAACTGGTGGGGTTCCATGAACCACCGAGGCGTTCGGTGTGGGCCACTGGACATTTGGCCCGCATGTCCGCCCAGATCGGCACCGGGTTCTCGATGTACTCCTGATCGCGGATGTCATAATCGGTCGTCCAGTCGGTGACCGGCCCTCCCGCCGCCCAAATCGACGCATCATGGGTGGGCACATCCGCTGACCCGTAGGTGTCCTGTTCGCTCATGGGCAAACAGTACCGCCTCGCTGAGGTACACGCAGCCCGGTACCAGCCCGGTGCCAACCCGGTGCCAACCCGGAAGTCACACCACACCGGTACGATAAGGGCGTTGATAGCGCTGGTTCTTTACCCAACTAGCGGTGTTGATCGCCACTTGACAAAAGACGGCACCACGGGGCTGATCGGTTTCGACGCTGGGATCAGGATGCTTTGACGTGCGACCGGAGTTGCTCAGACTCCAAAAACGGGGCAACCAAAGAGACGCCACTACGGACGATCTCGCTCTCGCCGCCTGATTTCATCAGGTGAAAGAGAGTCATTGTTAGGCAGCGATGTCTAACGGGGCCTGACCACCGCAGCCTGTCACCAGAAGCGGTGGTGGACGGCAGGGAAAGACCGCTGACAGCTGGCAAAGACCGCTGACATTGGAGAAAGATCCAACGGTTGGGCCTTGTGCCCGCTTGACCCGGCAAACTGGCGACCGCAAGCCAGAGGCACGGGAATGGTCGTAGCGCGTTGAGTGACCACCTGGCGGACGAGGGTTCGATTCCCTCCAGCTCCACTCTCCAAACACCAAACTCCGAAACATTGCAGGCACAACCGGGCTCGGCTCGCCCGCTTGGCTCAGAACCCACTAGCGTTGGGGCAACGTTTCGGAGACACCACCGTGTTTCTCGAACCAAACCCTGTTTCTGGGACACAACCGTTGGAGTCACCATGAGTCAAGCCGTCCTTTCTCCAGAAGAAGCAGAAACGTTCCGGGCACGCTGCCGGGCGTTCCTCGACGAGCACGCCACCGGCATGAACCTCGGTGGCGACCCGGATCCCCGCGGATCACGACGCCTCGACCACGGCAAAGTGTTTCAGCAGGCCCTCACCGATGCGGGACTCGCAGGTCTCACCTACCCGGTCGAATACGGCGGGCAGGGACTCACCAAAGAACACGAGCGAATCTGGCGCGAAGAATACGGCAACTACCCGAACATGACCTTTGAGCTGACCATCTCGCATGGGATGTGTCTGCCCATGCTGGCTGAATACGGAACCCACGAACAAAAGAGCATGTATCTGGCCGACAACATCGCGGCCCGTACCGTCTGGTGCCAGATGTTCTCCGAACCTGGTGCCGGTTCCGACGTTGCGTCGCTGCAAACCAAAGCCGAACGCGACGGCGACACCTGGATCATCAACGGGCAGAAAGTCTGGACGACCCTCGCCCACGTCTCCGACTACGGGGTCATCATCGCCCGCACTGACCCGTCGGTGGCCAAACACGCCGGTATCTCCATGTTCATCGTCCCGATGGACGCCCCCGGGGTGGAGGTGCGACCGATTCATCAAATCGACGGTGGGAAGCATTTCAACGAAATCTTCTTCACCGACGTAGAGATCCCCGCCGAAAACCTGCTGGGCGATCTCAACAATGGCTGGAACATGGCCACCGCCATGCTCATGTACGAACGAGTCGCCATCGGTTCGGGTTCGGTCGGCGGTGTCCGTCACGAACGCGCCGATCAACTCATCGAACAGGCCACCAAGCTCGGCAAAGTCAGCGACCCGGTGCTTCGTGACCGCCTCATGCAGCTCTACATCCTCGAAACGACCGCCTCGTTGGTCTCCATGCGGACCCGGGCCGAACTCCAAGCCGGAAAAACCCCCGGCCCCGGTGGTTCGCTTGGCAAGCTCATCAGCACCAACAACATGAACTTCGCCCGAGACTTGTCGTTGGAACTCATCGGCCCGGCCAGCGTGGCGTGGGAAGACGAATCTGGTGGCAGCTGGGCTCGTGGTGCGCTCACCGGCCTTCAGGGTGGTATCGCCGGCGGAACCAACGAGATCCAGCGCAACATCATCGGTGATCGAGTGCTGGGACTCCCCCGCGACATCGACGCCAGCAAAGGTGTGCCGTTCAACGAACTTCGGGTCGGCACCCAACGCGACGAACGCTGATCTCACCCACCGGCGAAACCGGCGAGGCACGAACCAGAACCACGGACGGTCAGGCGCGAGCCATGATCAGGTGGGCTTTTTCAAACAAGCCAACCGTTGTGGCGTGAAGCAAATCTCCGAATGCTTTCGACGCTTTCCCCGCCGCGGCTCGGGCGTGGGTTCCTTCAAGGATGATCCCGGTCTTGAAACAGGCCAACACCGCGTACCAGTCCAGCGCGTCGAGAGACCGCGACGACCCGGCCTGGTAGTGCGCCACGAGCGCCTCAGCCGGCGGGAACCCATCCCAGGGTTGCACGCTGACCACACCGTTACCCGAACCGTCAGGGTTGGGCCACATCGCCACCACCAGCCCCAGATCGACAAGCGGATCACCGCGGGTCGCTAACTCCCAGTCGACGATCGCAGCGACCCTGCCAGCGTCGTGGCGGAACATCACGTTTCCGAGGTGATAGTCGCCGTGGATAATCCCGGTCGGAGATGCCGGCGGACGGTTGTCTTCGAGCCAGCGACCAACCGCGTCAAGGTGCGGAATGTCAGGCTTTCCGTAGCCCTCATGATCTCGGTAACTATCCAACTGGGCTTGCCAGCGCGGCACCTGGCGTTCCAAGAACCCTTCCGGATGACCAAAACCGTCGAGCGCACCATCCTCGCTGTTGACTTCATGCAGGGACAGCAACGCATCAACGAACGACAACCCCATGGCGGTACGGACGGCCGGGTCGCTGGAATGCAACGCCGGTAGCCCGGCCGTAGCCGTGAACCCATCAACGGGTTCCATGAGATAGAAAGCGGCTCCAAGCACCTGCTCGTCGGCCTCGGCCGCAATCAGCCGCGGGTGAGGAACCTCAGTGCCCGCCAACGCGGCCAGCACTCGGGCTTCGCGCCGCATCGTCTCATCAGAATTCGCTCGTTTGTGTTCCGGGGGTCGCCGCAACACATACTCCCGTTGATCCCGTTCGAACCGGAGCAGCAGGTTCTGGGTACCGCCGCTCAACGGGGCTGCACCCCGCAACGGCCCACTCCCCAACCCGCGTTGATCCATCCACGACGCAAGCACCTCAAGGTCGACCACGGCTGGGTCAACCGGAGTGGCGTCAGCCATTCCCTGAAACCCCCGACATGCCACCGTCCAGACGCAGAATGGATCCGGTCAGGTAGCTTCCGGCGTCGCTGGCGAGCAGCAACGCGGCACCGATCACTTCGGAAGGCTCGCCGATACGACCCAACGGAATAGACCGTTCGAGTCGATCTCGCATCTCGGCAGGCCAGGCGTCGCTGATGTCAGTAGCGAACGGTCCTGGCATCAAACAATTGACCCGAACTTCTGGAGCGAGCGCTTGAGCAAAGCTGGCGGTCAGGTTGTTGATCCCAGCTTTGGCGGCGCCGTACGGCATCTCCCCGGGGCTTGGGCGCAGCGAAGCGGTACTGCTGACGTTAATGATCGAACCTGAACCGGCAGCCTTCATTCGTTCACCGATCAACGCCGACAACCGCCACGGCCCGGTCAGGTTGACATCAATAACCTTGCGCCACAGTTCTTCGGTCACCGCCGCCGGTGAGGGATACACCGGGCTCATCCCAGCGTTGTTGACCAAAATGTCGACCGTCCCGAACGTTTCGTACGCCGCGTCAGCTAATGCCCCGACTTGATCCCAGTCGCCAACGTGACAGACCTGAGGTACGACCCGACGGCCTGTCTCGGCGGCAATCTCGGCCGCGGCCGCGGTAAGGGCATCTCCTTTGCGACTGGCGATCATCAGATCGGCACCATGAGCGGCGAAGGCGTGCGCCATCTCGCGCCCTAACCCGCGGCCGCCACCGGTGATCAACGCCACCCGGCCGCTCAGGTCAAATCGGTCAGCCATGACATCACACCGGAAGGTCGCCGGTCGCGGCCCGGGTCGTCCCGAAATCTTTGTAGGCGGCGATGGTGCGTTGCGCGATGCGCATCTGATGGATCTCATCGGCGCCGTCAGCAAACCGGGACCAGCGAGCGTGCTGATACATGTGAGCCAACGGTGTGTCGGTCGAATAGCCCAACGCCCCGTGCACCTGAATGGCCCGGTCAATGATGCGGTTGAGGCTGTTAGCGACGAAATGCTTCGCCATCGACACTTCAGATTTGAAATCAACGTTTTCGCCTCGGTGAGCGGCATCGATCTTGCTGGCGGCATGGAGCACCATCAACTTGCACTGGTACAACTCCATGGCCGAATCGGCGATCATCCACTGCACACCCTGCTTTTCGGCCAGCAGCGAACCGTGACTGAACCGTTCCAGCGAACGACCGACCATCAAGTCGAGCGCCGTTTCGGCTTGAGAAATCCAGCGCATGCAATGCGCCAACCGGGCCGGGCCCAGCCGGTACTGGCCGAGCAGATGACCCTGGCCTCGCCCACCCAGCATCTGCGACTCGTGCACGCGAAGGTCTTCGATCAGGATTTCGCTGTGCCCGGTCGAACCATGCATCGTCTCGATCTGACGAACCTCGGTCCAGCCTTCCGCCGGAAGGTCGATGAGAAACGCGGTGTTGGCGGCCTGCGGGAGATCCGGGTCGTCTTCGGTGCGAGCGATCAGAATCGCGAAGTTGGCCCGGTGCGCATTGGAAATGAACCATTTGTGCCCGTTCAGCACCCATTCCTCACCGTCCTGATAGCCGTTGGTGCGGATCAGGGTCGGATCAGAACCTGCCACTTCGGGTTCGGTCATGGCGAAACACGACCAGACGGTTCCGGCGCACAGCGGCTTCAGGTACTTTTCTTTCTGCTCGTCGGTACCCCAATGCAACAGCGTGTGCATGTTGCCTTCGTCGGGGGCTTGACAGTTAAACACCCACGGCCCGTAATGGCTTTTGGCCGCTTCGGCCTGGACCATGGCCAGTTCAACATGGCCAAGACCCATCCCACCCCAGGCTTCGGGCATGTGCGGGAGCCAGATCCCCGCCGCGAACGCAAGTTTCCGCAACGAAATCAGTTCCTCGAGTCGTTCCCGACCGGCAAGGCCCTCGCCACCATCGTTTCCGTCGATCCGGTCTTCGGCCGGTTTGATCACTTCGACCACAAACGTCCGGACCCGGTCACGGATCGCTTCAACTTCGGGGCTTAGCGTGAAATCAATGGCCATCGCGTCTCCTCAGACAGGTCAACCCGAGCACCGTAGCGCGATCAGGCATTGGCACACTAACGGCTTCACCGGTACCCAAACCGGGGTTACGGCAGTCCCGCTCCCGGCACGTCCACCTCAACGGTGTAAATGCTGGACAGTCCTTTTCCCGCCACAACATCGGGCATCGACCCGGGCGACACCAGACAGTGCAGCGTCCGGCCGTCATCTCCACCCAACATGCAGGCCACAGCATGGCCATCGGGATGAATTTCGGCGCTGATCGTCCCGTCCGCGTGAACCCGCAAAAACCGGCTCCCCAAGAAGTCCGACATCCAGATCGCCCCTTCGGCATCAAGACAGCAGCCATCCGGAGTGGTCCCCTCGAAATGAGCCCAGATCCGCTTGTTGACCGGAGTTCCGTCATCGGCGAGATCCCACGCCGTGTACTGCGAACCATACGTTTCGCCCACGATCAGCGTCCGGCCATCGGGGGTAATGACCGAACCGTTGGGGAACATCAGATCGTCGGGCACCTCGTGCACCACCCGATCCGGGGTGACGTGGGCCAGTCGGGTGAACGCAAAATCTTCACCGTTTTCCATGTCAAAACCGAAGTTGCCGACGTAGGCATGGCCGGTGTCGGACACCACCATGTCGTTGCAGTGCCCACCCGCGACCCCGCTCAGGTCGGCGTATTCGCTCAGTGTCCCCGACGGGTCCAACGCCAACAGTCGGCGGGTGGTCATCGCCACGATCAGCAGCGTGCCGTCCGGGAGCCAACCAAGCCCCGACGGGCGGTCGTCGATCGCTACCACGAGCTCTTCGCGATGGTCCCGATCCAGCGTGAACACCCCTTGCCGGAAAAAATCGGAGTACCAGAGGCGTTCGTCGTGCCAGCGAGGGCCTTCGCCGAAGTCAATACCGGAATGGATCTTCGTTAGTTCGTTCACGCCAGCACAGTAGCGGTTTGCTCAAGGTCACGAAGCGCTGTTGAGCAGGGAACCAGGTACAGCTCGTCGAACCCGCCGTCCGCGCAGCGATCAACGGCGTCTTTAAGCGCTTCGGGTCCCGCCGCCGTGCACTGTGAAGCCATCCAGGTAGCCGCTTGTTCACCGAACACTGCGAGGTAACGGTGGGCGTAATCGTTCAGTTCCTGCTCCGGGTCGTCTGCCACCGAATACCAGAAGCTGGTCGAAAGGTATGGCGGGTCAACGCGACCAGCCGCCGACCAGGCGGTACGAAAACTGTCAACCACCGCGCCGTGGTCGTCATGGTTGGGGGACAACGAAAACCCCATGTTGCCATCGGCCCAACGAGCGGCTCGGGCGGTCGACAGCGGCCCCATGGCGCTAGCGAAAACCGGTGGACCGCCGGGTTGCACCGGGGCTGGCCCGACCTGCGACCCGTGAAAGGCGTGACCAGCCCAGATCGAACGCATCTGTTCGACCTGCTCATCGAGGCGTTGATGTCGGGCCGCGAACGAACGATCGTTGAGACGAAAATCTTCGTCCCGGCCGCCCACCCCGACCACCACGTCGAGCCGACCGCCACTGACCACGTCGAGGGTGGCTAATCGTTTCGCGGCCGTAGCGGTGGCGTGCATGGGCAAGACAGTCAACGTCGAGGCGAGACGCACTCGGCTGGTAGCCGCCGCGGCGTAGCTCAACGCCGTGTGCAT
>Ga0075474_10000239_pt1 | contig 19601 bp, 21 predicted proteins | sample DEB08_DNA_2_FD_71485 | JGI IMG/M metagenome (GOLD analysis project Ga0075474, IMG submission 71485) | Aqueous microbial communities from the Delaware River and Bay under freshwater to marine salinity gradient to study organic matter... | ecosystem: Environmental > Aquatic > Marine > Coastal ...
GAGGAGTGTCCGATGGCGGTGGGAAACAAACACCTCGCCTATAAAGACGCCCTCAACAGACTTGATGCAGCGTCGCCAGGGACAAAAGCCTCGTTCTACCTCGGGTACTTGGAACGAATGCAGCCAGTTCTCGCTGAACACGCAGATGTCGATGCGCCGAGTTCGTGCCCCAATTGTGGCGCTCCGTCGGCGAGCGCAGATCAACCCTGTGCGTTTTGTCGGCTCGTCGATTCAGCGACTGGGCATGACGCAATTCCGGTCAGAATGGTGCTGAATAAGAAGGCTCGCAAGATATTTGATGCTCAATGGGGGAGTCAAGATGGCAAGTAATCAAACGTTTAGTTATGGCGAACGCGTATTGCTCCTCGATAAAAAGCGCCGTCGATACCTTGTTGAGCTTGTAGAGGGCGGTGAGTTTCATAGTCATGCCGGATTTGTTTCGCATTCTGACGTCATTTCTGTCGTCGAGGGGACGGTGGTCCGCAGCACTCACGGAGCCGAATACACCGTGCTTCGCCCGACCCTCGAAGACTTTGTCCTCGAAATGCCTCGAGGAGCTCAGGTCATTTACCCGAAAGACCTTGCACCAATTTGCATACTCGCCGACATTTCTCCGGGGGTCAAAGTGCTCGAGAGCGGAGTTGGTTCAGGAGCTCTTTCAATGACAATGCTCCGATGGGGAGCTGACATCACGGGATACGAACTACGAGAAGATTTCGCCAACCGAGCACGCGCAAACGTGGTGTCGTTTCTTGGCGAAGGGGTGCTCGACCGCTACAACGTCAAAATTGGTGATGCATATGAGGGGATCGACCCCGCTGATGGGCCCTTTGACCGGGTTGTGCTTGACCTTCCTGAGCCGTGGAATGTCGTTCCTCACGCCGAAAAAGTACTGAGGCCAGGAGGGATCCTCGTTGCGTATACGCCGTCAATCACGCAGGCAGCTCAGACGCGTGAGCAGATGAAAGGCCGATGGCTCGATACGCGAACGATTGAAGTTCTACACCGGGGATGGCACATTGATGGACAAGCCGTTCGACCCGACCATCGCATGGTTGCGCACACAGGGTTTTTGACTGCCGGCCGATTCCTCGGCCAAAGCGCATCACGGATTGCAGAAAATACTTCCCCGGCTGATGCCGCTACGGCACCTGACATTGAGGCGTCAGAGAACTGAAATCAGGGTTCGATGTAAATGCATTCGCCGGGGCATTCCTCGGCGGACTCGACAACCCCATCAAGTTGGCTGTCAGGGAACTCGGCCATTCCGTCTGCACCCTGAGGGTTACCTTTTGCGGTAGCGAAAATCTTGTCGCCCTCTTTCACGTAGGCGAGACCATCGTCGAGCAACGCAAACACGTCGGGTGCGATTTCTTCGCAAAGTCCGTCGCCGGTGCAGAGATCTTGGTCAATCCATACCTTCATGGGTGGGGGCTCCTTCGTAAATTCAAAACCTGTCTGGCGTAAGTGTAACGCTGAACTTTGGTTCAGTCACATCTCTACTGCCCTGAATTCGTGAGTTCACCGATGAATTCTCTTCAGGGGTGTGAGAAGATGAGTTCAGAGAGAGGAGGCGCAACGGTGGATGGTCACGAACAGTCACAGCATGCTGATGAGATCAGCGAGTTGAGGGCAGAAATTGATCGCCTAAAGAAAGGCGTTTCAGAACCCTCGCACCGAATCCGCGCCTTAGAGGCGCGAATCATCGAACTCAAAGGTGAGCTCGCTGGATCAATTTCGAGAAACGAACGACTTAGCGGCACATTGCGTGAGGCCAAAGAGCAGATCGAATCACTTCGCGATGATGTTGAGCGCCTAACAGCAACCCCAAACACCTATGGGGTTGTGCTTCATAGAAATGACGACGACACCTTCGATGTCATCTCCACGGGCAGAAAGTTCCGTGTTGTTGCGGGACCAGAAGTCGATTCAGCTGACGTCGTTGCTGGATCAGAAGTTGTTCTCAATGACGCGATGGTGATCATCGGTGTTCGCCCACCTGACACGGTCGGCGATATCGGTACCATTCGAGAGCTTCTCGACGACGGAATTCGGGTCGTCGTCACTACGCGTTCGGACGAGGACGCCGTGTGTGCCCTGAGTGACAACTTGAGGGGAACCCGCCTCCGGATTGGTGACCGAGTTCGTATTGACGCGCGCTCGGCCCTTGTGCTCGAAGTTCTTGGCCGTCCAGACGTTGATGAGTTACTGCTCGAAGTGGTCCCTGATGTGACCTACGACGACATCGGCGGACTCGATCGGCAAATCGCAGAGATTGCCGACGCAGTGGAACTTCCGTTCTTGCATGCTGACCTATTTGCCGAACATCGCTTACCTGCACCAAAAGGAATTCTTCTGTACGGTCCGCCGGGCTGTGGCAAGACACTGATTGCGAAAGCGGTTGCAAACAGCCTGGCGAAAAAGGTTGCTGCAGCGATCGGCGAAGACAAAGGGCGCAGCTATTTCGTCAACATCAAAGGACCGGAACTGTTGAACAAATACGTCGGAGAGACGGAACGGCAGATTCGTCTCGTGTTCGAACGAGCCCGCGAAAAAAGTGATGAGGGTTGGCCAGTTATTGTGTTCTTTGACGAGATGGACTCGATGTTCCGTACCCGAGGAACCGGCGTTTCTTCAGATATGGAGTCAACGGTCGTACCCCAGCTGCTCGCCGAGATCGACGGTGTCGAAGGTCTTGAGAACGTGATCGTCATCGGTGCGACGAACCGCGAAGATCTCATCGACCCTGCAATCCTTCGTCCCGGCCGCCTCGATGTCAAAATCCGAATTGACCGGCCGGATGCCGTGGCTGCCAAGCAGGTCTTTTTGCGTTATCTCAACGAGGAAATCCCGTTGCGAGCTGGTGAATCGATCGACCAGATGGTTGATGCTGCCGTCGGAGAGATGTATCGAACTGATGAATCCAACAGGTTCCTCGAAGTCACCTATGCCAACGGTGATAAGGAGGTTCTGTACTTCAAAGATTTTGCATCTGGGGCGATGATCGAAAACATCGTGAGGCGAGCAAAGAAAGCGGCGATTAAGCGAGTGATTGCCGGAGGCACACGCGGGGTGGCCACGGTCGACCTCGTCGATGCTGTCCGTTCAGAATTTGTCGAGCACGAGGACTTGCCAAACACGACGAACCCAGATGACTGGGCAAAGGTCTCGGGTCGAAAAGGTGAACGAATCGTGTTCATCAGAACGCTCGTTGACCGTGAGGCAGGAATTGCAGGCGGCGGCCGAGCGATCGAGCGGACTCAGACCGGACAGTACTTGTAAGCCGATGGCAGTTCCCAAGGTGTGTGGCCTGGAAACCGAATACGGGATCCTTGTCCGCGGAGCAGATAACAACCCGGTGACCGCATCAGCTCTGTTGATCAATGCGTACACCGGTGCAGCGCAAGAGCAGGTGGCATTTGATCTGATCGCCGAGGATCCGCAGCGTGATGCTCGATCTCCTGACCCGCTAGATCCGTACGAGTTCGACCCTGAACTCGAATACACCCCAGTCAACGCCGTGCTCACGAACGGCGCCCGATACTACGTTGATCATGCGCATCCAGAAATGTCAACTCCAGAGGTTCGCACCCCTCGCGAGGCAGTCATTTGGGATCGGGCTGGCGAAGAAATCATCCGTCAGTCGATGACCGCAGCACAACGTTTGGTACCAGATGGAGCAGAAATTCTGATCCATAAGAACAACTCAGATGGCAAAGGCAACTCCTACGGATGTCACGAGAATTACCTCGTAGACCGCGGACTTCCCTTTGGAAAAGTGATTTCAGCGGTTATGGCTCATTTCGTGACCCGCCAAGTATTCGCAGGGGCAGGAAAAGTAGGATGCGAGCTACCCGGAATGGCATCAGATTCGGTGAGCTTCCAAATTTCACAGCGAGCGGACTTTTTCGAAGAAGAGGTTGGACTCGAAACGACCGTTCGTCGACCAATCGTCAACACACGTGACGAACCCCACTGCGACCCATCGAAGTATCGCCGCTTACATGTCATCGCAGGTGACGCAAACATGTCCGAGGTCGCAACCTTCCTCAAAGTTGCATCAACCGCAATGCTTCTCGCTGCGGCTGAAGACGACCCGATGATGGAAATGCCTGCACTGGCGAACCCTGTGCGTGCAATAACGCAAGTGAGCCATGACCCAACGCTTACTGCAGTGGTTTCGACCTATGAGGGCACCACTGTGCGCGCTATTGAAGTGCAGTGGCAACTATTTGAAATCGCACGATTATGGGTCGAACGAACTGGAGGCGAGGCAGTCGGCGAAGAGGACTGCAACCTCGCTTTGCGCCAATGGGAGGAGATCCTGAGCGGATTGGAGAGTGATCCGCTCACAGTTGCCGATCGAGTTGATTGGGTGGCGAAACAACGACTGATCAATGCCTACGCAGATCGTCACAATGTTGTCGCTGGATCTGCTTCACTTCGAGCGATTGACTTGCAATACCACGACATGCGACCCTCGAAAGGACTTGCATCACGGTGCGGGCTCGTCACATTGGTTGATGGCAACGAAGTTCAACAGGCAACGACACATCCGCCAACGAGCACCCGGGCGTACTTCCGTGGACGATGTGTTGAGCGCTACGGACATGACATCATCGCGGCGAATTGGGACTCCATGGTGTTCGACATCGGTGTTGACCCGCTGCGACGAGTTCCAATGGATGATCCGTTACGCGGCACAGCGGAACTCGTGGCTAACGTGATCGACAACAGCGCGACGGCCGTAGATTTGGTTGCGGCACTTGCTGAACCAATCGGATAACACACGCGTGAGAAGGTAGAGCGATGCCAGATCGAATTCAGCGAAAGAAAACAGAGCGTCAGAGTGAGGAAGTGGCTGAAGCTGAGGTCACACCGACGGAGTCGGCGGCTATTGACGACATCGACGATCTCCTTGATGAAATCGATGAAATTCTCGAAGAAAATGCCGAAGAATTTGTGCGTTCGTACGTGCAAAAGGGTGGTGAGTAACGGTGGCAATGCCTGTGTTTACACCGGGAGATGATCCGGGAGCAGATTTCCCCATGTTGTTGCAGCGATCGGGCTACGGACCGGTCAATCTCCCTCCAGGATCAACAATTGAGTCTCCCCATGCCACCACCTGTGTGGCAGTTCGTTACGACAACGGTGTCGTCATGGCTGGCGACCGGCGCGCGACCTCTGGTCACCTCATTTCGCATCGGACAATGGAGAAGGTCGTTCAAGCCGACCGCTACTCGGGAGTCGCAATTGCCGGAGCTGCTGGACCTGCGGTGGACATGATCAGATTGTTTCAGGTGCAACTGGAGTACTACGAGAAGGTGCAAGGAAGTGCATTGAGTTTGGAAGGAAAAGCCAACCAACTTGCGTCGATGGTTCGGGCAAATATTCCAGGAGCGATGCAAGGTATGGGCGTCGTGCCAATTTTTGCGGGATACGACATCCGTCGATCTGTCGGCCGACTGTGGGCGTACGACATGCTTGGCGGCCGCTACGAAGAGCGTGATCATGTGGCGACCGGTTCCGGCTCTTTGCATGCTTCTACGGTGATGAAGGTTGGTTATCGCTCGAACCTCACCCGCGACGAGGCAGTAGAACTCGTCGCACGCAGTCTCTGGGAGGCAGCCGATTCGGACTCGGCAACTGGCGGGCCAGACATGGTGAGAGGGATTTTTCCGGTTGTCGCGACGATTGATAGTGACGGGTGGATGCTGGTGGCCGATAACGAACTTGCTGACCGGTATCGAACGATTATCAGTCAAGTCGAAGGCTCAACGTCATGAGCATGCCGTATTACGTTGCGCCCGAGCAGGCGATGAAGGATCGGGCAGATTTTGCCCGAAAAGGAATTTCAAGAGGTCGTGCACTTGTTGCTTTGCGATTCGAGAACGGAATTGTGCTTGTTGCAGAGAACGCTTCGCAGTCACTGCGCAAAGTCAGCGAAATTTATGACCGCATCGCCTTCGCCGGAGTTGGGAAGTACAACGAGTTTGATCAGCTTCGGGTGGCGGGTATCAGATCGGCCGAACTCACTGGTTACCAATATTCCCGTGACGATGTCGATGCACGTGGCTTGGCAAACGACTACGCGCAGCTTCTCGGAAACTCGTTTACGCACGGAATGAAGCCGATGGAAGTTGAGATACTCGTTGCCGAGGTCGGAATTGACGGTGGTCATGACGATCAGATTTTCCACATCATGTACGACGGAACAGTGATCGATCGCCCTGATACGTGTGCACTCGGTGGCGAATCCGACGCGATTTCAACGCGTCTTCAAGCCGGGTTCAGCGATGGCCTATCGCTTGGTGAGGCGATCAAGCTCGGAGTCTCGGCCTTATCGGGTAGCGACAGAGAGCTTTCAGCAAGTTCGCTCGAAATCGCTCTACTCGAACGAAATGGCGCGCGACGTTGTTTCCGTCGCTTGGAACCATCAGAGGTTGATGCTGTCCTGCAAGAATGATCAGCGATGCCTTCGGTAGACCTGAATAGTGACCTCGGCGAGGGTTATGGCGTCTGGCGTCTGGGAGATGATGCCCAGATGCTAGAGATCGTCACAAGTGCCAACATTGCCTGCGGGTTCCATGCCGGCGACCCGTCCACCTTGAGATCGGTGTGCGAAGCCGCCGCGCGAAGCAAGGTTCGTATTGGTGCTCAAGTCTCGTACCCCGATCTTGTGGGTTTTGGTCGTCGCCGTATCGAGATGGAGCCGGCAGAACTCACTGACGCGGTGCTGTACCAACTAGGAGCGCTTGATGCCTTCGCGCAGGTTGCTCAAAGTGAAGTCGCTTACGTAAAGCCGCATGGAGCCCTCTACCACGCAGCGTGTGCCGAACGCGTTGTTGCCGATGCGGTCGTTGAAGCTGTCGCAGACTACGACCATTCGATGGCGGTGCTGGGACTTCCAGGATCTGCCTTGCTTGCTGCTGCTGACCACGCCGGACTTGACATTGCCGCAGAAGGGTTTGCTGATCGGGCCTATAACGATGATGGCACCCTCGTTTCGCGTCGGGAGGAAGGTGCGGTACTCGCCGATCCGAAGATGATTGCAGAGCGTGCTGTACATATGGTGATGACGCAAACCGTGACCAGCATTTCTGGTCGAGTAATTCCAGTTCCAATTCGATCGCTCTGTGTGCACGGTGACACCCCTGGAGCAGTCGGAATCGCTCGAGCAGTTCGTGCCGCCCTAGAAGCCGAAGGCATCGGCCTCTATTCATTCACGTGATTGACATCGCGGGAATCGAAGTGGTGCCGATGGGCACCCACAGTCTTCATCTTCGACTAGACGGTTTTCCCACTGCGACTATCGCTGCAGCACTCAGGGCTCTCAATCTTGAAGGAGTTTCAGATGTCGTTCCCGCTGAATCAACGATGTTGGTGAGATGTGAGCACAAATCTGCTCGCCGAAGTGTGGTCGAGAACCTCAATGAGATTCTTTCGGTTGGCAACGTCGCTGAGCGAGAGGTCAATGTCGAACCTCTTGAAATAGAGATGGTCTATGACGGACAAGACCTGGAAATAGTGGCAACCGCATGCGGAATGTCGGTTGAAGAGGTAATTCATCGTCACCTGAGTTCTGAGTTTGTTGCTGCCTTTTGCGGATTTGCTCCAGGGTTCGCTTACCTCTCGGGACTTGATCCGTTGCTTCATCTTCCCCGACGCGAAACTCCACGTACAAGAGTTCCGGCGGGATCTGTATCGATTGCTGCGATGTACTCGGCGGTGTATCCCAGTCCCTCTCCGGGTGGATGGCACCTCTTGGGAACAACAGATGCAACCCTTTGGAATGTGGAGAGCGACCCGCCCGCCCTCATTGAGCCTGGCCGTCGCGTGAGGTTTGTTCGCAAGTCATGATTGGCTTCAGGATCGTCGACTGTGGGATTGCAACCTCGATTCAAGACCAAGGGAGGCCCGGGTATGCGCACCTTGGACTTGGTCGCTCGGGAGCAGTTGACCTGAGCGCTGCTGGTGTGTTGAATCGGGCACTCGGCAATAGCGAGGCTGCGCCTGTGGTGGAAACCGCCGGGGGTCTTGTGCTCGAATGCGTCAGTCGGTGTCTTATCGCAACGAGCAATTGGACGTCGCCCCTGCTGGTTGTTGAGGGAGAGGCGGTACGGGTAAATCCAGAAGCCGGACGCCAGTGGGCATACCTCGCTGTATCGGGAGGCTTTTCAGGGGCGCCAATTCTCGGTTCTCTCAGCGCCGACTCGATGGCTGACCTCATCGCTGTTGATGTGTCGACAGGCGCGGAACTGCAGATTGGAAGATTGGCGGTCGGGCCGCCCACTGATCTCATCCCGTCTCGCCAAGCGCATATGGAGATCAGCGTGCTTCCGGGACCACACCTAGACCGTCTCGGATCATCTGCGCTATTGACATTGACGTCAACCGATTGGGTGGTTGAGAACAATTCCCGAGTCGGTATTCGTCTCACAGGTGGTGTTCTTGAGTTACCGAAGGAATCAGCAAATGGACAAAGTGAACCAATGATTGTTGGGGCGGTACAGGTTCCACCGAGTGGGCATCCGATCGTTCTCGGTCGCGATCACCCTGTGACCGGGGGTTACCCAGTCGCAGCAGTCGTTGATGATTCTGACATCTCCGCGGCGCTGGGCGCAGCAGTTGGTTCGACCCTTCGTTTTCGCGTGAGGTGAACAATCGGGCAGGTGCGCGGTTCATTGGCTAGCGTGAAGAAATGGAACGCCGTATTTACGGTCTCGAAACCGAGTACGGGGTCACCTGCACGTTTCGGGGTCAACGGCGGCTAACCCCTGATGAAGTTGCTCGATATCTCTTTAGGGATGTCGTTGCATGGGGACGCTCATCGAATGCGTTTCTGCCAAATGGAGGTCGCCTATATCTCGACGTAGGTTCGCACCCCGAATATGCGACACCCGAATGCGATTCACTTGTCGAGGCCATCACCCACGATCGAGCCGGAGAGCGCATCGTCGAGCAACTCGCGGTGAGTGCGGAAGAGCGTCTTGAGGCGGAATCGATCAGAGGAACCGTCTTCGTTTTCAAGAACAACACCGACTCGGCAGGTAATTCCTACGGATGTCACGAGAATTACCTGACACGGCGAAGTGATGATCCGTCGTTGTATTCATCGCATCTGATCCCGTTTCTGATTACTCGACAGATTTATGCCGGAGCAGGCAAAGTGCTCAACACAGCACGAGGCCCGATCTATGCAATCTCTCAGCGGGCCGATCACATTTGGGAAGGTCTTAGTTCAGCGACAACACGAAGCCGGCCGATCATCAATTCTCGTGATGAGCCACATGCCGACGCGGAAAGTTTCCGCCGGCTCCACGTGATCGTGGGCGACTCGAATATGAGTGAATACACGACCTTTTTGAAAGTTGGAGTTGTCGCTTGTGTACTCCGAATGCTCGAGGATCCCACGGTCTCATTTCGAGATTTCTCACTCGAAAATCCGATTCGGGCGATCCGCGATATCAGCCACGACATGACGTGCCGCCAACGCGTGCAGCTCGCAACTGGACGTGAGCTCAGTGCTCTTGACATTCAACGAGAATTTCTCGAAGCGGCTCTGAACTACTCCGATCGCCGTGGATTTAACGACGAAGAGACGACGGCGCTTCGAATGTGGGAGCACTGCATCACCGCGATTGAGCGAGACCCGCTGGAACTTGATACCGAGGTCGATTGGGTGATCAAGTACAAGCTGATTGAGGCCTACCGGGAGCGACACGGCCTGGCGTTAGGTGATCCCCAGGTGCAACTGGTTGATTTGCAGTACCACGATGTGTCGCGTCAGCGGGGCATGTTTTTTAAGCTTGAGCAGCGAGGACGTGCGAAGCGAATCTGTAATGACGATTCAATTGATCTAGCACGACAACTACCACCTCAGACCACCAGAGCCCGTTTGCGTGGCGAATTCATACGGCGGGCTCGAGAGCGTGGGCGAGATGTAACGGTCGATTGGGTGCATCTAAAGGTGAACGATCAGGCGCAGCGCACCGTTTTATGCAAGGACCCATTCGCATCAACGGATGAACGTGTCGAGCGCCTCATGCAGCAACTGTAAGTCGAAGATAAGTGAGTGACGCTTGGAGTGAGCACAAGGTACGGTTAGGCACGTCTATGAGCGACATTCAGCACGAGGAGCACTCGATTGACGCCGGCACGAGCGATCACGGCCGCTCGATGAATACCGGTCTTGCTGCCCTAGGCAGGGGAGCCAAGGCATTTTTCGATTGGGCATTGGTTGTCGTCATTGCGCTCGTTGTCGCCCTCGGCGTCAGAACGTTCCTGCTCGCCCATTTTGTTGTTGAGGGTTCATCGATGTACTCAACTTTGGAGACGGGCGATCGGGTCTTTGTCAACAAGGTTTCATATCGCCTTCATGATCCGAATCGGGGAGATGTCGTTGTTCTTCACGAGATTCGCGGAACGAGCGAGCGCGATCTCATCAAACGCGTCATTGCCAGCGGTGGCGAAGAAGTGGAAATGCGAAGTTGCGAGGTTCGCATCGATGGGCAGTTGCTCATCGAGCCCTATCTCGATCCAACAGTTGTGACCCCTGGTAATTGTGGAGGAGATTTTGGTCCCCTCATCGTTCCGGACGGAACCGTCTTCGTGATGGGTGATAATCGGGCAGGTTCCCAGGACAGTCGAGCCCTCGGACCGATTCTGCTTGATGACATTGTCGGACGAGCTTTCGTCGTATTTTGGCCTCGGTCGCACTGGCAGTGGCTATAAGTCTCGTTCGGCTGCCGCGTCAACCATCCGATCGACATGGTCGCTGAAGACGCCGTCGAGTCCCATTCGAAGGCCGGCACGAAGCTCGTGGCCGTGTTGCAGATTCCACCCAAATGCGAACCGAGAGAATCGGTGCGCAAGTGTGACGAGGCCACCATTCCAGTCGTCGAACCGCATGTTTAAGGCATCAATTCCATCGTTCGCGAGTGAGGCACAGCGGACTTCAACGCCTTCTCGGATCGAGTTCAGTCGAACCGAGTTCACCAGTCGCGCATCAGAAAATGACCGCCGCTCGCGCTGCAACACTGCTTTGTTTGGATGACACAGCCAGACGCGCGAAGAGAGGTTGCTGCTTGCGTCATCTATGGCGTGCAGCGTCTGACTGAACGCATTGTCGTCTTTGATGTCAAGCGACAGTTGAAGGTTCGGGTACGTCGTGAGTAACTCGAGTACATCTGTGAGCTTCGGTATGTGGGTAGGCAGCTGTCCAGATGAGATGTCACGTATCGATCTAGAGCGAAGTCTGCTGACTTGGATCTTCCCATCATGGTCGAGAACCGCAACGTTGTCGTTCGTTACCCACACATCACTTTCAAGACCAGTAGCGCCAAGGCGGATGGCGAGATGGAACGCTTCCATTGTGTTTTCGGGCGCGTGCGCGCGAGCACCTCGATGAGCGAACAAAATCGAGGATCCGTTCAAAGATGGAAGTTGTTGTTGCTCCACTACCGCCATGCTTTCATGCTCGTAGACTTCATGAGGTGTTCAACCTGCAGGGTGGAGAACTCATCATCATTGCGCTACTGGCATTGGTTGTGTTGGGTCCAGAGAAGTTGCCGGAGGCGGCTCGGTGGGTTGGCCGTATGTATGCACAAATCCGTCAGTTAGGAGACGGGTTTAACAGGGAGTTCCAATCTGCAGTCAAAGAACCCTTGAATGACCTACGTGACGCTGTTTCCGAGCCCGTAAACGATATGAAGGCGTCCCTTGATGAGGCAATGGCATCTGCTGTGCCTGAAGATGAATCAGGTGCAGTTAACAGCACCGAGCAACTGCAGCGCCAAGCTGGCGTCGATCACGACGACCCTTCACCGGAGCCAGCAGACGACGATCAAGGAACACCCTTCACGTGAAGCTGTGGCGCCGAGCAAAACGGGCGGTTCCAGCTGACGGAACCATGGGTCTCATGGATCATCTTGCGGAACTGCGCTCTCGGATCATCCGCTCTGCTCTTGCAGTTGCAGTGGGCGCCATGGTGGTGTTATTTGCGTATAACTCGGTCTTGCGTTTCTTGACAGAGCCATATCTCGAACTGTGCCGTCGGCGACAACCGGGATTCTGTGGCCTGTCGTACGACTCGGCGCTTGACTCAGTGAGCTTGTTCACCATGGACCCGGTAGAGGGATTCACCACCCGAATGAGAATCGCAACCTACGGTGGCATCATTCTCGGCTTGCCGGTCATTCTTTGGCAAATTTGGAAGTTCATCGTTCCGGCGATGCACAAGAATGAGCGCCGCTACGCCGTCAGTTTCATTGTGAGTGCTTTGGCGCTGTTTGCTGCTGGCGGATTACTTGCGTTCTCAACGCTTGGACGAGCCATCGAGTTTCTTATCGAATGGTCTGGAGATGGAGTAGATCAGGTCTTTCGAGTGAGCTCCTACATCAGGCTGGTCACATTGATGGTGATCGCATTTGGGATTGGATTTACGGTCCCGGTACTTCTCGTATTTCTGCAACTCATTGGAGTGCTGACGCCGAAAGGTCTTCTTGGCGTCTGGAGATACGCGATTGTAGGTGTGGTCTTTATCGCTGCGGCGATCACTCCATCTGGTGACCCAGTCTCGCTCGCAAGCCTGTCTGTGCCAATGATCGTGTTGTATTTTGCTGCGATTGGGGTGGGTTCATTGCTGACCCGCAGACGACGTTCGGCAGGGACGTCAATTGACTGAGGGGTCATCGTCGACAAGCGGCGATCTTCACGGTTGGTTCGCGCAACAGCTCACATTTCCTCTCGACCGGTTTCAGCGCGAAGCCTGTGACGCCATTGCCCGAGGTGATGACGTCGTTGTAGCTGCTCCTACGGGTAGCGGCAAGACCGTTGTGGCGGAATATGCCCTTGCAGCCACGCTTCAGCGTGGCCGGCGGGGCTTTTACACCACCCCGCTGAAAGCACTGTCCAATCAAAAATTTCACGATCTTGTTGAACTCTTTGGGGAAGATCGCGTTGGGCTCCTGACTGGGGACGTAGCCATCAATGCCGAGGCCTCGATTGTGGTGATGACGACTGAAGTGCTGCGCAACATGATGTACGCGGGATCCTCAGCGCTTGACGAGGTGGACTACGTCATTCTCGACGAAGTGCATTTTCTTCAGGATGCGTATCGAGGGCCGGTCTGGGAAGAGATCATCATCCATCTCGATGCCTCGATACGGCTCGTCTGTCTTTCTGCGACAGTCAGTAATGCCCCACAACTCGCTCAATGGATGACAGAGGTTCGTTACCGAACTGCTGTTGTTACTGAAACAACTCGTCCGGTTCCACTCGAGAACCATTACATGGTGTTCGATAAAACGAATGATCGACTGCACTTTTTGCCGACGTTTGTCGGCGGTGCAGTGAACCGTGACGCGGTTCGCCTCGATGAATCCGGGGCCCGGCATCGGTGGTCCGGTAAGCGTCAACATGGTGGTTCAGGTGGAACGCGCAAGCTCGCAACGCCGACAAGGCTCGAGGTTGTAGACGCTCTCGATGAACGCGGAATGCTTCCAGCTATCTACTTCATTTTCAGCCGGCGGCAGTGCGACGAGGCGGCATCGATGGCAGCAAATGCGGGAATTCAACTTATTTCCCAAGAGTCGCAGAATTCGATCATGAACATTGTCGATCGGCGACTCGAGGATTTTCATGCCGACGACCTTTCGGCGCTCGGGGTCGAGCAGTTCATCCACCAGTTGATGTCAGGGGTGGCGCCTCATCACGCAGGAATGGTTCCGGCATTCAAAGAAATCGTTGAACAGGCATTCATCGCCGGACTTCTCAAGGTTGTCTTCGCAACTGAGACGCTCGCGGTCGGTGTCAACATGCCTGCCACCTCGGTGGTGATTGAAAAGACCACGAAATACAACGGCGATCATCATGTGTCGCTGAACCCGGGTGAATTCACCCAGCTGACAGGTCGTGCTGGTCGTCGCGGACTTGACGATGTCGGGCACGCCGTCGTGCTGTGGAGTCCGTTTGTCCGGTACTCGGAGGTTGCTCAACTGGCAGGGAGTTCAACCTATAACTTGCGATCGGTGTTTCGGCCGACGTTCAACATGGTGGCGAATCTCGTCAGTAGATGTAGTCGTGAGGAGGCTCGCGAAATGCTGATGCTGTCATTCGCGCAGTATCAACGTGATCATGATGTTGTTCGCTTGCAAGCACGCCTTGCCCGACGGCGAACTGAATACAAGGACCGCCGGCAGCAGTCGCAAAGCCCATTCGGTGACATCAACGAGTACCGAGAACTGCAACGTGAGGTCCGCTCGGAAGACGGTGGTGGTTCCGCCGACCTCACCCATCTGAGGCCAGGTGATGTGGTGTATACCGCCGTCGGCGCATACCGAGGGCCTGCGGTGGTCGCCGCAACAGCGCACCGAGCGGGCGGACTTCGGCTTTCGCTCATCACTGCAAGCGGGAAACTGGCCACGGTGCCCTCTCAGGAATTCGTTGGCGACGGCGCGGTCGTGGGAACTGTCGTCATGCCAGGAGCATTCTCCCCCCATCGAAAGGAATTCCGTCAGGAAACATCTCGTCGGTTGAAGCGAGCAAAATTACGTCCAGAGGGCTCCCGAACGCTTCGATCTGGTCGCGGTGAGGCATCACATGGTTCAGGAGTTCACCCTGTCGAACTCGATCCTGACCTCAAGATACGTTTGCGGGCAGCAGAAGATGCCGACCGGCGAGGGAAGGAAATCACTCGACTTGAAAATGATATTTCGTCTCGGCGCGGCTCCCTTGGACGTGACTTCGACGGTGTTATTTCGGTAATGGCTGAAATGGGGTTCCTCGATGAGAGGCGCTGGGAACTGACCGATGACGGACGTGTGCTCTCACGCATTTTCCATGAGTCAGACCTGCTTGTCGTTGAGGCGTTGCGGTCAGGACTTTTTGATGATCTTTCACCAGCGGAATTGGCGGGTCTTGTGTCATCAATTGTGTATGAGTATCGAGGGTCAGATGATGCGCCGCCTCCATGGTTTCCGACCCGGGAACTGCAAGATCGCTTCCAAAAGCTTGAAGGGTTGAGCCTTCAGATTGATGTGGTCGAAGGAAAGCATGGACTGTCCGCTCACCGACCTCCTGACGCTGGTTTTCTTGCGTTGGCACATGGGTGGTGCTCGGGGGTTGAATTGGCAGATCTTGTGGATGATGGAGAACTTGCTGGCGGCGACATCGTACGAAGTCTCCGACAGGTCATCGATCTGTGTCGCCAGATCGGAGAAGTGGCGGTTCAGCCGGGCATACGAGCAGCTGCCCGAGATGCGGTCGCAATGTGCACTCGTGGAGTAGTGATCGATGTTGCGGGGGCCGACAGTACCGTTGGCGAATCTTCAGCCATCGGCACGGTCACTGAGGAACGTCTCTAATGACGATCCGCCCAGGAGAGGACTGGGGAAGTCCAGTGAGTTCAGCATCCTCGAGTGCCGTAATTGGCTACTCGGACGCTGAAATCGCCACCGCGATTGCCGCAGGTCAACCTGTAATTGTTCGTGGCGGTTCACTGCATTCATCGCTTGGTTCGCCCGCCGGGCAAGGCGTGACTCGGCGAATGTCGATCGACGCGATTGATGTGCGAAGAACAGACAATGGTGAGCGACTCGGTCTCGCTGTCGCAAATGTTCTCATTCGGCGGCGACGGTTGTTCGGCATGTTTAGAGGTCGTGCGATTCTTGTCTCGAATTGCGGCGAATTTGAAGGTGTGTCCGCTTGTCCTCGTGCTCATCCAAATGATGGGCGTCTCGACCGTCTCAACGTTGATCACAAGATGTCATCGAGGCAGCGGCGTTTGGCTTGGCGGCGAGCAGCCTCTGGTTCGCATCTTCCTCACCCTGAATTGTCTGTTTCGGTTGGAGAGCGCTTTGAGGTAATAGTTCATTCCAATGAAGAAGTGGTGCTAGACGGCCATTCTCAACGTGTGGTCGGAGGAGTGAACATGGCAGTGATTCCGGATGCCGGGGTCATTTTCATCTGAGATCTTGAGATGATCCACGCCGAGCGGCTCGCGCCCGCCTAGCATCGCTCGGGTGACGTACGTGGCCGAAGAGTTCACATCGACTGAGGCGGACATTCTTCGGAGGTATTTCACGAACCTTGACCAGCCAGTATTTGCGTTGGTCAACCTTCCCGAAGTTGTTAAGGGCGCATTGTTTGCACGTTATAGCCGGAGCCCGAAAAGCCTGCGACGGCTATTTCTCGACGAATTCGTTGGTGATCTCGATATCTCGGGTGACGCATCAGTTGACGCAACGATGGGTCTCGCGCGAGCCGAAGAGCTCTACGAAAAAGTTTTTGTTGAATATGGAGATGACTCCGTTGCGCAGCTCGGGGGAGTTCATCTTGCCTGTGAGCAGGCATCAAATATTTTGACCAAAGTACTCGAACGCGGTCGCCTGATGTCCTACCTCGAGCAAAGCACGCGCTATATCTCCTACGACGCCCGCCTTGGAGGCCGATTTCGCTACTACCGGGACCCTCATCTGCTTGCATCCCGTGTCGGTACTCGATACATCGGTGAAATGGATCGCATGTTCGAGGCGTACTCGAATGCGCTTGAGCAGGTGACTGAACACATTCGCGGAGTCGTTCCGCAGGCTCCCGGTGATAGCGATTTTGTGTACCGCCAGGCGACCCGTGCAAAGGCGCTCGATGCAGTTCGTGGAATGTTGCCTGCTTCAGCGACCTCTAATCTTGGAATTTATGGGAGTGGCCAGGCCTTCGAGGCGCTGCTGCTTCGGATGAGGGCTCACCCCCTTCCAGAGGCCAGAGAATATGCAGATCAAATGCTCGTCGAACTTCGAAAGGTGATCCCGAGTTTCTTGCGTCGTGTTGACGTTCCCGAGCGCGGGGGAGCGTGGTCGGCCTACCTATCTGATATCAACGCTCAAACCGAGGAACTGGTCGACAGCCTGTTCGGGTCAACACCAGTTGAGAACGCAGCCGAAGTCGACCTCGTCGATTTTGATCCTCAGGGTGAGGAGAAATTACTCGCCGCCATCTGTTACCCGCATTCGTCAATGTCGGAACGCCAACTCCAAGAGAAGGTGCGGTCGCTCACCGACGAACAGCGGACTGCGTTACTGACGGCCGCAGTTGGTGACCGTGAAAACCGACGGCATAAGCCCGGACGGTCATTTGAACGTCTTGATTACCGGTTCGATGTATTGAGCGATTACGGCGGGTTCCGTGATCTGCAGCGACACCGACTTATGACCATTGATTGGCAGCGACTAACACCGAATAACGGGTTTGTTCGCCCGGAACTCGTAGAAGAAGCAGGTGTGCGGCATCTATTTGACGAGTCGATGGAACGGTCTGCTGACCTGTACGACTTGCTAAAACCAGATTTTGCGCAGCAGGCGTCCTACGCCGTGGCGATGGCGTATCGCATTCGGTACTCAATGCAGTTCAATGCTCGTGAGGCGATTCACCTCATCGAACTTCGGTCATCTCCTCAAGGGCATCCGTCGTATCGTCGTGTAGTACTTGAGATGCATCGATTAATTGCTGAACAGGCTGGTCACCGTGCAGTTGCGAACTCAATGTCCCATCTGACGACAGAGGCTCCGGACCTGGAGCGTCTGGATTCTGAGCGTCGTGCTGAGGCGAGACGCGCTTCTGAACGGTAAAGTGCGCAAATTACCGAATTTGTTACGCAGAAAATCGCGATAGATGCAATGATCGCGAGTCGAAATGGCCTAACATCCTTCGACTCGCACACCCCCACAAAATGAAGGATCTTCGACATGGCAGACGACGAAATTGTTGACGACATTGACGACGAAGAAAATGAAGACGAAGAAATCATCGAGGATGAGTTTGTTTCTGAAGACGATGAGGATGATGATTTCGTCGAAGACAGCGATGGCGACCTCGACGGCGATGAAGATGAAGCAGACGACGATGATGATGATGACGATGACTCAAACGCGAAGAGTCGGCGCAAGTCCAAAGACGACGACGATGAAGATGATCTTGTCAATGAAGACGATGTAGAGGCTGACCTTGACACCATTCTTAAAGATCGAATGGTGACAGTTCAGGAAGACGACGAAGAGGAAGAGGACGCTCCGCTCGTAGTTGATAGCAATGCTGAGGCCGTTGATGGGGTGCAACCAAAACGCTCAGATGAAAAGGTCTGCTCGAGCTGCTTCCTGTTGGTTCGCAGTAGCGCTCCAACTTGCCCGGTCGGAGATGACGACTGTCCGATCATCAGCGTGTGACGGCACCAGTAATTCGTCATGCTCTTCCTCATGACGTAGGGGAGCTCAACGAACTTGACCACCTAGCGCGCCTCGATTTGAGTGAGGAGCGAGGCGGACAACGATTGTTGGAGCTTGTTGCGTCAAGGACAAATCGCTGGTTCGAAGACGGAGTGGCAACGCTCGTAGCGCTCATCGACGATGTTCCTGTTGGGTTTCTCGTCCTCAAACTTGATGATATTGCCGTCATCGAGAGTGTCTTCGTTCGCATAGAAGCCCGAGAAATCGGGTGTGGAGACGGCCTGCTGGAAGTTGCCCGTTCCATTGCGGAGGAGTTTGGGAGCCGACGCTTAGAGGCGATCGCGCTCCCAGGTGACCGAGAGACAAAAAACCTCTACGAAAGGGCAGCGATTACAGCGAAAGCAATCACTGTTTCTGTCGAGCTCAGTGGCCCTTCCAATTAGGGGCCCGTTTTTCTATGAATGCGGTGAGTCCCTCTTTCGTGTCCTCCGAATCGAGCACGTGAGCGAACTCCTCGTTTGTCATGCGCTTCAGGGTCTCATCGTCGGCCCATGCGGAAGCGAGAACAACTTTCCGACTTGCCCAAACTGCAAGTGGAGCAGAAGCGGTAATAGCCTGAGCAAGTTTGTGGGCCTCGGTCATCGCTTCGCCCGCTGGAACCAGCCGTGATACAAGCCCAAGGTCATATGCCCGTTGTGCAGGAATGGGCTCACCTGTGAGAATCGCTTCCATGGCCGCGGCCTGGCCAATTGCTCTCGGGAGTCGGAACAACCCGCCAGCACCAGCGATGAGATTGCGCTTGACCTCAGCAAGTCCGAACGCGGAACGTTCGGTGGCAACGACCAGATCAGCTGCCAGAACGAGTTCGCATCCGCCTGCAGTTGCGAGACCGTCGACTGCAACGATGACAGGCTTCTTGCGTTCGCGATAGACAAAGCCACCGAATCCACCCCGTGAGGTGCCAAGTTCGTTGCCTTTTCCAGCATTAATGGCCTTGAGGTCGGCCCCTGCACAGAACACCGGACGTTCCTGACCTTCGGTGTTGGCGGTGAGAATGCCAACCCATACGTCGTCGTCCTCTTCTAGGCGGTCAATTGCTGACTCAACGCCTTTTGCGACATCTCCGTTAATTGCGTTGCGGGCATCTGGCCGGTTGAGCGTGATGATCCCGACCCGCCCTTGAACCTCATATTTGACAATTTCTGACATGATCTGATGGTAGAGACCACTTTCCGTGGTCTGCGAGTCAGGCGTCGTCTGAGGTGTCGTCTGCGTTGCCGCCAGCCGCGTCTTCTGTCGCGGGTGCCTCGTTTGCTGTCTCATCATTTGATGATTCAGTATCTAAGGTTGCGCCATCTTCGACGTTGTCCTTGACATTTTCTT
>Ga0075474_10000240_pt1 | contig 19595 bp, 20 predicted proteins | sample DEB08_DNA_2_FD_71485 | JGI IMG/M metagenome (GOLD analysis project Ga0075474, IMG submission 71485) | Aqueous microbial communities from the Delaware River and Bay under freshwater to marine salinity gradient to study organic matter... | ecosystem: Environmental > Aquatic > Marine > Coastal ...
GCGCCGGACACCGGCAACATGGAGCTCCTCCACGACTTCGGCACGACCGCGCAGAAGGACCGGTGGCTGGCACCGCTGCTCGACGGCGCGATCCGGTCCTGCTTCCTGATGACCGAGCCGGACGTCGCCTCGTCCGACCCGCGCAACCTCGCCACCAGGATCGAGCGCGACGGGGACGAGTACGTCATCACCGGTCGGAAGTGGTGGACCTCGGGCGCGGCCAGCCCGCGGTGCCGTGTCGGGATCCTGATGGGGGTCACCGACCCGGACGCCGACGTGCGCGGCCGGTGGTCGATGGTCCTCGTCCCGATGGACGCCCCGGGCGTCCGGATCGTCCGCGAGATCCCGGTCTACGGCCGGTACGACGGGCACGGCGGACACCCCGAGGTCGCCCTGGACGGCGTCCGCGTCCCCGTGTCGGACCTGCTCGGGACCGAGGGCGGCGGGTACGCGATGGCCCAGGCCCGGCTCGGCCCCGGCCGCATCCACCACTGCATGCGGGCGGTCGGCATGGCCGAGCGCGCCCTCGAGCTCCTCTGCGCCCGGGCCGACGCACGGTCCGCGGCCGGCGGCCCACTGGCGGAGAAGGGCGTCGTCCGGTCCTGGATCGCGGAGGCGCGCGTCCGCATCGATCAGACGCGACTGCTGGTGCTGCGGACCGCGGCCCTGATGGACGCGGTCGGGAACCGCGCGGCCCGCCGCGAGATCTCGGCGATCAAGCTGGCCGCCCCGGCGACGGCCGAGTGGGTCATCGACCGTGCCGTCCAGGTCCACGGCGGGGCCGGGTTCAGCGACGACACGCCGCTGGCCCTGCTCTGGAGCCACGCCCGGACCCTCCGCGTGATCGACGGCCCGGACGAGGTCCACGCCGAGGCGGTCGCCGAGCGCGAACTGCGACGGCAGCGCGCGGGGCGCGGGACGGCGTGAGCGGGGACGCGGCCGCGGAGGGGGACGCCGCCGCGTCCCGCGCGGTGCGACTCGGCGCCTGGCTGGCGGCCCGCGGGCTGACCGGGCCCGAGGTGACGTGGTCGCGGATCTCCGGCGGCCACTCGAACCTGACGGACCGCGTCGTCGACACCGCCGGTCGCTCGGTGGTGCTGCGACGGCCCCCGCCGACCGCGCACGAGCACGGCGCCCACGACGTCGTCCGGGAGGGGGCGATCGTCGCGGCGCTGGCCGGGACCGACGTCCCCGTCCCCGCCGTCCTCGGGACCGAGGACGACCCGCGCCCCCTCGGCGCCCCGTTCCTCGTGATGGAGGACGTGCCGGGGACGGTGGTGCGGACCGGCTCCGAGGCCGCGGCGCTGGGTCCGGCCGGGCCGGCCGCCGCGCGCGACCACGCGGCCGTGCTGGCGCGGCTCCACCGGCTCGACCCCGCCGGCCTGCCGCTGCCCGCGGCGCTGCACCGCCGTCTCGGCACCGACGGCGCGGACGTGACCCGGCTGCTCGACCGGTGGGGGGCCCAGGTCCCGCGGGCGCGACCGGCGCACCGGGACCTGCTCGGCCGGACGCTCTCGGCGCTCCGGGCCCGGCGACCCGCCCCGGTCGCGGTCCGGCTGCTGCACGGCGACTACCGCCTGGACAACGTCGTCATCGATCCGTCGACGGGACGCGTGCGCGCCGTCCTCGACTGGGAGCTCGCGACCGTCGGCGACCCCCGGACCGACCTCGGCTCGCTGCTGGCGGTCTGGACGGCCACGGACGACCCCTTCCACCCCCTGCCCGACCCGCCGTCGCACGCCCCCGGGATGCCGGACGGCGACGCCCTCGTCGCCGCGTACGCGGAGGTGACGGGGACCGCGCCCACCGATCTCGGCTACTTCACCGCGCTGGCCCTCTGGAAGTACGCCTGCATCGTGGAGGGCGTGCAGCGGCGGCTGGCCGACGGGGCGCCCGCGGGCGGGCCCGACCTCGGCGACCTCACGGCGCCGCTCGCGACACGGGCGCTCGAACTGCTGGCCCGACCGCGCCGGGGGCCCGGAGCGTCAGCCGAGTGCGAGCCAGCCCCCGTCGACGGGCAGGAACGCCCCGGTGACGTACGAGGCGGCGGGTGAGGCCAGGAACGCGACCGCGGCCGCGATCTCGGCCGGGTCCGCGGGTCGACCCAGGGGGACCCGCTCGAGGATGCGCCGCGACCGCTCGGGGTCGGCGAGGCTGACGGCGCTCATCGGGGTGTCCGTGATGCCGGGCCCGACGACGTTCACCGTGATGGCGTCCGGCGCGAAGTCCACCGCGAGCGCCTTCCCGAGCATCAGGACCGCCCCCTTCGAGCTGGCGTACGCGATCTGGCCCGGCAGGGCGACCTGCGAGTTGATCGAGCCGATGAGCACGATCCGACCGCCCTCCCCGTGGACGCGCATCCGCCGGGCCGCCGCCCGGGCGGTGATCAGCGACCCGAGGACGTTCACGGCGTGGATGCGGGCGTGGACGTCGAGGTCGACGTCGTACCCCGTCGTGTGGACCTCGATGCCGGCGCAGGCCGCGGCGACGTCGACACGCCCGGTCAGCGCCTCGACGTCCGCGACCGCGGCCTCCACGGCCCTTGCGTCGGTCACGTCGACCTCGTGGGCGGAGGCGGCGGCGAGCCGACCCGCCGTCGCGGCCGCGGCCGCGCCGTCGAGGTCCAGGCAGGCGACATGGCAGCCGTCGGCTGCCAGCGCGGCGGCGACGGCCGCCCCGATGCCGGAGCCGGCGCCGGTGACCACGGCGGTCCTCACGTCAGCCACCCCCCGTCGACGACGAGGGTGTGCCCCGTCACGTACCGCGCGACGTCCGAGGAGAGGTACGCGACGGCCCCGGCGATGTCCTCGGGCTGCCCGACGTACCCCATCGGGATCCGGGTCGCCATCAGCTCGTCCAGGCTGCGCCCGTCGGCCGCGACCGCCCGGGTCAGCTCGGTGTCGACCGTCCCGGGCGCGACCGCGTTGACGCGGACCCCGGTCGGGGCCAGCTCGCGCGCGGCGGTCGTCGTCAGCATCCGGACCCCGCCCTTGGTCAGGTCGTACACCGTCATGGGGGACGTCGAGGCGGTGAACCCCGAGGTCGAGGCGATGTTCACGATCGAACCACGGCCGCGCGGGACCATGCGTCGGGCCGCGGCCCTGAGGGCGAAGTAGACGCCCCGGAGGTTCACCGCGATGACGCGGTCGAACTCGTCGGGGGTGACGTCGACGAGCGGTCCCGTCAGGGCGATGCCCGCGTTGTTCACGAGCGTGCCGAGCGGGACCTCGGCGTCCGCGGCGGCGATGGCGGCGTCGGTCGCGTCGACGTCGGCGACGTCGAGCACCACGGGCCGGGCGTCGTACCCCTCGGCCACGAGCTCGGTGGCGGTGGCGGCCGCCGCCTCCCCGTCGCGGTCGGCGACGAAGACGACGTCACCGCGACGGGCGAGGGCGGCGGCGATGCCCCGCCCGATGCCCCGGGCGCCTCCTGTGACGAAGGCGCCCGGGGTCGGACGGTCGGTGCTCACGAGCCCGGCAGCCCCTCGGTGGGACCGACGGTCTCCTCGTACCAGCGGTCGAGGTCACCGCTGGCCGTGTAGAAGTCCAGCCAGTTGTCGACGTACTGCAGCCACAGGACGTCACCGCGCGGGACGGCCCAACGGCCGTACGACTGGCTGAGCGGCCCGCCGAGGACCTCCACGCCCGAGTTCTCGGCCATGAAGCCGCGGGCGAGGTACTCCTCGACGATCATCGCGTCGACGCGGCCCGAGGCCACCTCGAGGAAGGCCGCCGCCTGGTCACGCTCGGCGAGCTGCGCGTTCGGGAAGTTGTCGATCACCCGCTGCGCGGCCGTCGAGCCCTCGAGGGCGGCGAAGGTCACGCTCGAGCTGTTCAGCTCGTCGAGCGACGTGAAGCCCTTCCCGGAGTTGACGAGCACGACCTGTCGGTACGGGACGTACGGACGGGTGAAGCCCATCAGCTCGGCGCGGGCCGGCCGGTTGACCAGACCCACCGAGATCATGTCGAACTGCCCGGCGAGCATGCCCGGGATGAGGGCCGGGAACTCGAGGTCGCTGATCTCGAGCTCGACGCCGAGGTCCTCGGCGAGCTTGTTGACCAGCACGACGTCGTACCCCGCCGGCTCGTTGTTGTCGTCACGGTACATCTGGGGCTCGAACTGCAGCGTCATACCGACGCGCAGGGTCCCCCGCTCCTTGATCTCCGCGACCCGATCGAACGTCGGGTCGCTGACGGTGACGACGGGACCGTCGTCACCCGGTGCGGCGCTGGCGGCCTCCTCCGTGTCCGAGTCGCCCGAACCGCAGGCGCTCAGCACGACGGCGACGGCCAGGACGGCGCCGAAGCGTCGGACGTGCTTCATGCTCTCCCTCCCGTGCTGCCTCATGGTGCATCCTCCCCGCCGCGGTCGCGACGCAGGTCTCAGGGGGTCGCCTCGGGGGCGACGATGCGCGTGGGCGGCGCCTCGGCCGCGATCCGGTCGCGCAGGGTACGGAGGCGCTCGCGGCGCCGCCGCTCGAGCGGGGCGAACCGCCGCTCGACCGACGCGAGGACGTCGACGGGGCGGAGCCGCTGCTCGAGGAACTTCATGCCGTAGTACACGGTCGTCGTGAGGACGAGGTAGATGACGACGATCGCCAAGTAGATCTCGAAGTACCGGAAGGTCCGGTTCGCCAGCAGCTGCGCGTTCCGGAACAGCTCCTGGACCCCGATCACGTAGAGCAGGGCCGAGTCCTTGACCATGCCGACCATCATGTTCCCGGTCGGCGGGATCGCGACCCGGACGGCCTGGGGCAGGATGACGGTCACGAACGTCCGGACCGGTCCCATCCCGACAGCCATGGCCGCCTCGCGCTGGCCCTTCGGGACCGCCTGGATGCCCGAGCGGAAGATCTCCCCCAGCCAGGCCGAGTACTGCAGCGAGAACGCGAAGATCCCGGCCTGGATGCCGGTCGCGAAGGTCAGCCCGAAGTAGATGGCGACCCCGTAGTAGATGAAGACGATGAAGACGAGCAGCGGGATCGACCGCAGGATGTTGATGTAGCCGGCCGCGAAGGTCGCGACGGCACGGCGCTCCGACATCCGTGCGAGGGCGACGAACACGCCGAGGAAGGTCGCGATCCCGAAGGAGATGACCGAGACGAGGACGGTCAGCTGCACGCCGTCCCAGAGCAGGTCGAGGTTGTCGAGGATGACCTTCGGGCTGAACGTCACGACCTGCTGCGCGAGGACCACGGTGGCGGCGCTCACAGGACGGCCCTGATGAAGTCGCGGGTCCGGGCCTCGCGCGAGTCCGTGTAGATCTCGCGTCCACCCTGCTCGACGATGACGCCCTCGTCCATGAACACGTTCTGGTCCCCGATCTCGCGGGCGAACCCCATCTCGTGGGTGACGACGACCATCGTCATCCCCGTCTCGGCGAGATCACGCATGGCGCCGAGGACCTCGCCGACGAGCTCGGGGTCGAGGGCGGACGTCGGCTCGTCGAACAGCATCACGTCGGGGTCGAGCACCAGGGCCCGGGCGATCGCGACCCGCTGCTGCTGACCGCCCGAGAGCTGCGAGGGGTACGCGCTGACCTTCTGGAGCAGACCGACGCGGCGGAGCTGGCGGGCGGCCCGCTCCTCGGCCTCCGCGCGGTCGACGCCGCGGACCCGGCGGAGCGCGATGGCGACGTTGTCCAGCACGGTCATGTGCGGGAACAGGTTGAACTGCTGGAACACCATCCCCACGTGCTGCCGCAGCTGCTTCGCCGGCGCGCGGCCCCGACCCACCTCGCCGTCCACGCCCGGGCCGTACTCGACGCCGAGGATCCGGACCGAGCCGCGCTGCGGCTCCTCCAGGAGGTTGATCGTCCGCAGGAGGGTGGACTTCCCCGACCCCGAGGGTCCGAACACGCAGACGTGCTCGCCCCGGGTGACGGTGAGGTCGACCCCGCGCAGCACGTGGTTGTCGTCGAACCACTTCTGGATGCCGCGCAGGTCGATGACCGTCTCGGCCTGCTCCCCGGGACCCATGCGGCCCTCCGCTCCCGCCGGTCGACGACCGGCCTCCCGACCCGCGTCGCGGGCCGTCCTGCGTCGGCCCGGCCCCCCCGGGCCGTTCTGTACGAACACTAGTTCACATCCTAGCGCGGTCGTGGCACCCGAGCGCAACTCGGACCGCGCCGACCCACCCGCCGTCGCCCGGGGCCCCGACGCCGGCGGGCGGGCCCGAGGGCCCGCCCGCCGGTCCGTGACCGTCGCCGGATCAGCCGATCGTGTCACCGAGGACGTCGGCCGCCGCCAGGTACGGCGAGATGACGCCGATCGAGCGCGCCCCGGCCGCCCGGGCGGCGTTGCCGACCCGCTCGTTCCAGAACGTCGCGAGGCGACCGCGGATGATGTTGTAGCGCAGCCAGTTGTCGACGTACGCCTTCATGCGGTGGTCACCGATCGGCATGAACCACGTGTTGATGTCCGCGAAGATCGGCGGACCCGACAGGACCTGCAGGGTGCTGTTCGCCTCGAGGGCGCCGGCCAGACCGAACTCGCCGACGAGGACGGCGTCCGCGCGGCCGGTCGCGGCCTCCTGGATCGCCGGCTGCTGCTCGAGGGAGACGATCTCGGCGTCGGTGAAGATCCGCCGCGCCGAGGCCTCCTGCGCCGAGCCCGCGAGGACCGCGAGCCGGACCCCGGAGGCGTTCAGGTCGTCGACCGACCGGACGCCCGAGGACGTGTTGCGCAGGACGATCGTGTTCTCGATGAACAGCGGCTCGCCCGCGAACATCACCTGCTGCGAGCGGGACGGCAGGATCGTCGCCCCGATCGCCGACATGTCGAACCGGCCCGCGGCCAGCGAGCCGAACAGCTCGCCGAACGGCACCTCGACGAACTCGAGGGTCGCGTCCGGGTTCAGGTCGGCGAACATCGCCTGGGCCAGCTCGACCGTGTAGCCGGCCGGGTTGCCCGACGCGTCCTTCAGCTGGAGCGGCGGGAAGTTCAGGTCGGCACCGACCTGGATGGTGTCACCGTCGCGGACCCGGTCGAAGATCGAGACCACGTCCGAGCCGTCGTCCGCGGCCGGGACCACCGTCGTGGTGTCCCCGCCGGCGGCCGGGGCCGCGGCGTCGTCGTCCGCGCAGGCCGAACCGACCAGCGCGAGCCCGCCGGCGCTCAGCGCCGACATGCTGATGAAACGGCGGCGACCGACGCGCTCCTCCTCGAGCGCGGCCTGGTCCGCGGCCACGCGTGCTGCGAGCTCCCTGTCCATTCGCGTGCCTCCCACCCGGGTCTCTCCGGGCCGCGCGCCCCCCTCGGGTCCGCGCCGACGGACGCCCCGACCCCGCCGACGGCGGGACGGACGAGCGTCCGTTCGTCCCATACGACCACATCGGGACCGTCCGGTCAAGCAGGGCCCGGCGCCGGGCGGCGGCCCCGGACGGGGCGCTCTGACGCCCCCGGGACCGTCAGACGACCGGCGCGACCGGCCGGGTCCCCGATACGCCGAGGCGGCGCTCGAGCCGCCGCAGGCCCCACGAGAGGACGAACACGATCGCCAGGTAGATGCCGGCGGCCGTGACGTACAGCTCGAACGGGCGGAACGTCGTCTGGGCGATGCCGTTGGTCACGAACATCAGCTCCGGCACGGCGATGACGGCGAGGATCGATGAGTCCTTCAGGGCGTCGACCAGGTGGTTCCCGGTCGCCGGGACCGCGATCCGGGCGGCCTGCGGCGCGACGACCCGGCGGAACACGTCCCACCGGGAGAGGCCGATCGCGTTCCCGGCCTCCCACTGACCGTGGTCGACGCCCGAGATGGCCGCCCGGAACACCTCGGCCAGGTAGGCGCTGTTCAGCAGCGTCAGCGCCAGCACGCCGACGGTGAGCGCCGAGAGCAGGATGCCCGTCGCGACCGCCAGACCGTTGAACAGCCAGATGACGAGGACGTACAGGGCGGCCCCGCGGAACACGTTCACGTACACGAACGACAGCGCCCTGGCCGGGACGAGGCGTGACCTCCGACCCGCCGCCATGACGAGCCCGACGAGGACGGCCAGCACGAAGGCGAGGAGCGAGACCCCGAGGGTCAGCCGCGTGGCGGCCAGCATCTGGGGCAGCCGCTCGACGACGAGGGCGGTGTCGAACGTCACGTCCGGACCCCCCGGTCGAGGCGGCGCTCGAGCAGCGTGACGACACCGGCGAGCAGCAGGGTCACCCCGATGATGACCACGCCCGAGAACGAGTACAGCTCGAACGGCGCGAAGTACTGCAGCGAGATGTCGCGGGAGACGTAGAACATGTCCGCGACGCCGATGACCGAGACGAACGTCGCGCCCTTCAGCAGCGCGACGAGCAGGCTGAGGGCCGGCGGCACGGCCAGCCGGAGCGCCTGCGGGAGGACCACGTCCCGCATCCGCTGCGTCGGGGAGAGCCCGAGCGCGTCGGCGCCCTCCCACTGCCCCGACGGCACGCCCGACAGCGCCCCCCGGTAGATCTCGGCGGCGTACGCCGCCCCCGTCAGCGCCAGCGCCAGCACGGCGGCCGGGAACGGCGAGAGGACGACCGGGGAGACCTGCGGCAGGCCGTAGTAGACGAGGAACAGGAAGAGGAACAGCGGGATCCCCCGCAGGACCTCGATCACGGTCGTCGCCACCGCCCGCGGCACCGCCAGCCGCGAGATGCGGAGCAGCGCCAGGACCAGCCCCAGCGCCATCGCGAGGGCGTACCCGGCCGCGGCGACGCGGAGCAGGATGCCGAGCCCCTCGACGAGCCGGTCCATGTTGTCCGAGACCAGGCCCCAGTTCAGCCGGTACTCGAACACCTCACGCCTCCCGGACCGCGCGGAGGAACGCCCGGGTCCGCTCGTGGGCGGGGTCGCGCATGAACGACGGCGGCCCCTCCTCCACGATGACCCCGCCGTCCATGAACACGACGCGGTCGGCGACCTCCTGCGCGAACTTCATCTCGTGGGTCACGACCAGCATCGTCATGCCGTCCGCGGCCAGCCGCCGCATCTGCCCGAGCACGTCGCCGACCAGCTCGGGGTCGAGCGCCGAGGTGACCTCGTCGAACAGCATCAGGCGGGGGTCCAGCGCCAGCGCACGGGCGATCGCGAGGCGCTGCTTCTGCCCGCCGGAGAGGGTGGTCGGGTAGGCGTCGACCTTCTCGGTCAGCCCGACGCCCTCGAGCTCGGCCCGAGCGCGCTCGGCGGCCGCGGCGGCGTCGAGCCCGGCGACCCGGGTCAGCCCCAGGGTGACGTTCTCGAGGGCCGTGAGGTGCGGGAAGACGTTGAAGTGCTGGAACACCATCCCGATGTGGGCCCGGAGCCGCTGCAGCTCGCGCCGCTCACCGCGCCCGGCCAGCGGGTTCCACCGGCTCTCGCGCGGGGCGACGACCGCCGTGCCGTCGAACTCGACGGTGCCGCCGGACGGCGGGGTCAGCATGTTCACGCAGCGCAGCAGCGTCGACTTCCCCGATCCGGAGGGACCGATGATGCAGACGACCTCGCCCTCGGCGACGTCGAGGTCGACCCCCCGCAGGACCTCGTTCGTCCCGAACCGCTTGGTCAGCCCCCGCAGCCGCAGCAGCGGCGCGGACGCGGTCACGCCGCACCGCCGGCCGCCGGGATGCGCGCGACGGCGTCGACCTGGACCCGTGCGCCCTTCCAGAGGAACGCGACGCCGTAGCTGGTCCGGGCCGGGTACGGCTCGTGGAACCGTGCCCCGAAGATCCGGTTCATCTCGTCGAGGTCCTCCTCGGCGACGAACTGCACGGTCGCGTGCAGGACGTCCCCGAGCCCGGCGCCGACCTCGGCCAGGATGGACGTGACGTTCGTGATCGCCTGCTCGAGCTCGGGCCCGAACCCGCCGGGGACGAACTCCCCCGTGACCGGATCGCGACCGATCTGCCCCGTGACGAAGACCAGGTCGCCGTCGACGCGCGCGTGGGGGTACGGGCCACGGGGCTCGGGGGCGGCGGTGGTGGTGACGGTCGGTCGGCTCACGGGCGCGCCTCCTGCGGCGGGGTGACGTACCGGGCCGGCCCCGGCCACGGCGGCGGGGGGTCGGCCTCGGCGATGACGCGGGGGAACTCGGGCATCGCGACCTCGGGTGCGAGGAACCGTCCCAGCAGCGGCAGGCCCTCCGCGGGGTCGGGGAACCGTACGAGGAGGTGCGTCGCGCCGGCGTCGGCCCAGGCCACGACGGCGTCGCGGTCGGCGTCGAGGGCGTCCGCGGTGCCGGCGAGCTCCGCGACCGCCGGCTGCACCCGACGCTCCGGGTCCACCCGGCCGCGGTCCGCGACCAGGCGGGGCAGCGCGGGGTCGAGGGCGTCGGCCGCGGCCCCACGGATCCAGACCGGGACCTCGACCTGGACCGGCTTCGGCGTGACCTCGATGCGGTCCGGCGCCCGGTGCCCCTCGAGACCGGCCGGGACGCGCCACCGGGATCCGTCGTGCCGCACCGGCCGCGGCGTCAGCGCCGCGAGCAGCACCGAGAGGTCCTCGGCCGCCTCCTCGGGGCCGAGGTCGCCGGTGTCGACGACGGCGACGATCCGCCCCGACGAGAGGTTGTCGAGGACCGCGACGTCCTCGGCCAGCGTGACCGGGTGGTCGCTCCCGAGGCGCACCGGGAACGCGACGCGGACCAGGCAGGTCCGGACGACCGCGGCGGCCGCGGCCGGGACGGCCGCACCGCCCGTCGCCTCGACGAGGACGGCCGCGCAGCCGGCGGCCTCGGCCGCCGCCGCGGCCGCGGCCTCGTCCCCGACGGGGAGCGCCAGCCCGAGCCTCATGCCACCACCTCCGCGTCCGCGACGTGGGGCAGGACCTCCTCGGCCAGACGGTGCAGCACCTCGTGGACCGCGGCCTGCGGGGCGCCCTCGACGACGACGCGGAAGACCAGCTCGTCGACGCCGACCGCCGCGACCTCCCGCAGCCCCGCGGCGACCTCGTCGGCCGAGCCGACGATCGCCGTCGAGACGGCGTCCGCGAGCGCCCGGTCCACCTCCTGCGTGAAGTCCATCGCGGCGGTCTCGCCGCGCTTCGGGACCGCCCAGCCGAGCCCGGCGTACAGGACGTAGCTGGCGCGGAACCAGGCCATCACGGCCTCGCGCTCGGCCCGGTCGTCGGTGACCCAGACGTTGCGGAGCGCCGCGACCCGGGGCCGCTCCCCCGTCCGGCCCGAGGACTCCCAGCCCTCGCGGTGCGCCGTCGCGAGGTCGCGGACGAGCGTCAGCGGGTTCGCGCCGGAGAACAGCACGCCGTGTCCGTGGGCGCCGGCCCGGGCGACCGCCTCGGGCAGCGCCGAGCCGAGCCAGACCGGGACGCCGGGCGCTCCGCGTCGGGTCGCGCGCAGCATCGTGCGACGCCGCTCGGCCCGCTCCTTCCGTGGCACCCCGACGCCGTCGAACTCGACGTCGCGGTACCCGAGCCCGAGGCCGAGCTCGAACCGACCCGGGTACCGCCGATCGAGCTCGGCGCACTCGGCCGCGGTCCGCTCGGGGTCGCGCATCGAGGCCAGCGACATGCCCGTCGCGACCGTGAGGCGCTCGGTCGCGGCCAGCGCCCCCGCGGCCGCGGCGATCGTCGAGGGGCAGTACCCGTCGTAGAAGAAGTGGTGCTCGCTGAGCCAGAGCGCGTCGTACCCGAGCCGCTCCAGCAGGCGCGCGTCGGCGAGGTACTCGGCGTAGGGGACCGCGGGGTGACGCGGGCAGGACGCCGTGCTCTGCAGGCACCAGAGGCCGGCGCCGAACCTCACGGCCGCGCTCCGCCGTCGGTGCGGGCGTGCCACGCGAGCAGGCGGCGCAGGCCCTCCTTCAGGTCCGGCTCCTCGCTGGCCAGCGAGACGCGGACGTGGTCGGCGGCCGCGGTCCCGAACGCCGTGCCGGGCGCGACCGAGACGCCCTCGCCGACGAGGTCCAGCGCGGCCCGGCGGCTGTCGACGCCCTCGGCCAGGGGGACCATCAGGTAGAACGCACCGCCCGGGACGGCGACCTCGAGGCCGGCGTCGCGGACGAGCCCGACGGCCAGGTCCCGGCGCGCCCGGTACGCCTCCCGCGTCTCGGCGATGCGGTCCTGCGGTCCCTCGAGGGCGGCCAGCGCCCCGGCGGCCATGGGATCCGCGATGCAGGAGATCTTCGGCTCCTGCAGCTTCGTCAGCACGGGGGCCAGCCAGGCCGGGGCGACGGCCCAGCCGACGCGCCACCCGGTCATCGCGTAGGTCTTCGAGAAGGAGTGGACCGCGACGACGTGGTCCTCGTCGTACCGCAGCGCGTCGGCGCGGTCGCCCTCGAAGATCAGCTCGTCGTACACCTCGTCCGAGAGGACCACGACCCCGCGCTCGGCCGCGCGCGCGACGAGGGCCGCGACGACCTCGGCGGGGAACACGGCGCCCGTCGGGTTGGAGGGGCTGTTCAGGATCAGCACGCGCGTCCGCGGGGTGATGAGCGCCGCGACCTCGTCGGGATCCGGGACGAACCCCTCCGCGGCCCGCAGGGGGTACGGCACGACGGTGCCGCCGAGCAGTTCGACCTGCATCGCGTAGTTCGGCCAGGCCGGGTCGGGGACGAGGACCTCGTCGCCCGGATCGACGAGCGCCGAGAGCGTGACCTCGCAGACCTGGACGGCGCCCTGGCCGACGACGACGCGGTCGGCCGGGACCGCGACGCCGGTCACGCGGTCCATGCGCGCGGCGAGCGCCTCGCGCAGCCGCAGGTGCCCGGCGCTCGGCGCGTACCGGGCGGTCGCCGCGGCGGCCGCACCCGCGGCCACGATGTGCTCCGGCGTCGAGAAGCCCGGCTCGCCGATCTCGAGGCGGACGACCTCGCCGGCCGGGCGGCCGATGACGAGGTTCACGATCTCGCGGATGCCGGAGGCCGGGACGTCACGGGCGGCGGCGCGGACCTCGGGCATGGGGGCCTCCTCAGGCGGGCCGGCGGAGCCGGCGGAGGGCCGCGGTCGCGGCCTCGTGGAGCGACTCGCCGAGCGTCGGGTGGGGGTGGATCGTCCCCACGACGTCGTCGAGGTGGAGCGCGCACTCGACCGCGAGCGCACCGGCCGAGATCAGGTCCGACGCATCGGGCCCGACGATCTGGACGCCGACGACCGTGCCGGCGGCGTCCGCGACGACCTTGACGAACCCCTCCTCGGCGCCGAGCGTCCGGGCGCGACCGGAGGCGCGGAACCGGGCCCGGCCGGCGATCGGCGCGAGGCCGGCCTCGCGGGCCGCGGCCTCGTCGAGGCCGACGGCCGCCATCTCGGGGTCGGTGAACGCGATCGCGGGTACGTGCGCCTCCATCGCCGCGTCGAGACCGCAGGCGACCTCGGCGGCGACGCGGCCCTCGGTCGCGGCCTTGTGCGCCAGCGCCGGTCCGGGGACGAGGTCGCCGATCGCGAGGATGCGCTTCGACGAGGTCCGCTGCTGGGCGTCGACCGGGATGCGGCCGGCCTCCAGCACGATGCCGGCGTTCTCGAGCTGCAGCTCCTCGGTGTTCGGGACGCGTCCGACCGCGACGAGGACGCGCTCGGCGGGGACGACCGCGACGCCGTCGGGACCCTCCACCTCGAGCCCGCCGTCGACGGGCCCGCGGGCCCGCGTGGACGTCAGGACCTCGACACCGAGCGCGTCCAGCCGGCCGCGGACCACGTCGACGAGCTCCGCGTCGAACCCGGCGCCGATGCGGTCCAGCGCCTCGACGACGGTGACGCGGGTCCCGAGCTTGGCGAACGCCGTGCCGAGCTCGAGCCCGATGTACCCGCCGCCGACGACGGCCATCGTCGCCGGCAGCTCCGTCAGGTCCAGCGCCCCGGTCGAGTCGAGGACGCGGTCGCCGTCCGGCTCGAGGCCGGGGATCACCACGGGGCGCGACCCGGTCGCGAGGATGCAGGTCCCGAACTGGAAGTGGCTGACCAGGTCGTCCGACTCGACGGAGACCCGGCGGTCGTCGAGGAGGCGTGCGACGCCGTGCACGACCTCGACCTTCGCGAGCAGCGCCTCGACGCCGGCGACCAGCCCGTCGACGACGCCGTCCTTCGCCCGCACGGCGGCGGCGAGGTCCACCTCCTCCGACGGAAGCGGGAGCCCGCGCTCGGCCATGAGGTGCCCGCGGTGTCGGTGCTCGGCCAGCGTGATCAGCGACTTCGACGGGATGCAGCCGACGTTCAGGCAGACCCCGCCCAGCCGACCGGCCTCCACGAGGACGACCTCGCGGCCGAGCTCGGCCGCGCGGGCCGCCGCCGTGTAGCCGCCGGGTCCGCCACCCACGACGAGGACGTCGACGGGCCGTGCGATCTCGCCGACGACCACGTCAGCCCTCCAGCAGCAGGTTCACGGGTGCCTCGAGGAGGCTCCGGACCGAGGTGCAGAACCCGATGATCTCGCGGCCGTCCGCGACGCGGTGGTCCGCCGCCAGGACCATCGCCGCGACCGGGCGGATGACGATCTCGCCGTCGCGGGGGACGACCTGGTCACGGGCCGGGCCGATCGAGAGGATGCCCGCCTCGCCCGGTCGGACCAGGGACGTGCCGAACCAGCCGCCCAGCGGACCGTAGTTGTTGACCGTGAACGTCCCGCCGCGGAGCCGCTCGGCCGGGACGCTGCGGTCGCGCGCCTGCGCAGCCAGCTCGCGCAGCTCGGCGCCGATCCGGTGCAGGTCCTTCCGGTCGGCGTCGTCGATGACGGGGACGATCAGCCCGTCGGGCGCGTCGACGGCGACGCCGATGTTCACGCGGTGGCGGAGGACCAGCTCCTCGCGCTCGTCGTCGACGACGGCGTTCAGCACCGGGAACTCGCGGAGCGCCAGCGCGGCCGCGCGGATCAGGAACGCGGTCATCGGGACGTCGCGGTCGCGGGCGCGCAGCTGGGTCCGGAGTCCGACCAGCTCGTGGAGGTCGACCTCGTGCATCGAGCTGACGTGCGGGACCGTCGTCCAGGACTGGAGCATGTTGCGCGCGATCGCCCTGCGCACGCCACGGAGCGGGACCCGTCGGTCCTCCCCCACGGGCGGCTCGACCGGGGCCAGCGGCGCGGGTGCCGGTCGCGCCGCGGCGGTCGGGGCGGCGGCGGACGCCGGGGCGGGCGCACCGCCCGCGGCGGCGGCCTCGACGTCGGCGTCGACGATGCGGCCACCGCGGCCGGTCCCGACGACCCTGGTGAGGTCGACGCCGAGCCGGCGGGCCAGCCCGCGGGTCGCCGGCGCGGCCTTGGGACGCGCGCCCGGTGCCGCGGCCGAGGCCGGCGTCGGAGCCGCGACCGGCGCGGGGGCCGGTGCGGCGGCGGCCGCGGGGGCCGCCGTCGGGGCCGGTGCCTCGGTGGCCGCGCCCTCCCCCGCCTCGAAGACGGCGAGGATCTCGCCGACGGGGAGGACCTGCCCCTCCTCGGCGCCGTGGCCGGTCAGCGTGCCCGTGACCGGGGCCGTGATCTGGACGATCGCCTTGTCCGTCTCCACCTCGACGATCGCGTCGTCCTCGCGGACGGCGCCGCCGACCGGGACCAGCCACCGGACGATCTCGGCCTCGGCGAGTCCCTCGCCGACGTCGGGGAGCCGGAACTCGATCGCCATGGTCGGGCCTCCCTGCCTCAGAACGCGACGGTCCGGCGGACCGCGTCGAGGATGCGCGCGGTGCCGGGGATGTAGTCCTTCTCGAGCAGCGGCATCGGGTACGGCGTGTCCCACCCGGCGAGCCGGGCGATCGGGGCCTCGAGATCGAGGAAGCAGAGCTCCTGGACGGTCGAGGTCAGCTCGGCGCCGAACCCGGCGGTCCGCGGCGCCTCCTCGACGACGACGCACCGGCCGGTCCGCGACACGGACTCGGCGATGGTGGTCTCGTCGAGCGGCACGAGGGAGCGGACGTCCACGACCTCGACCTCGATGCCCTCCTCGGCCGCCGCCTCGGCGGCCTCGAGGGCGTTCACGACCTGGAAGGACCAGGCGAGGACGGTGACGTCGCGCCCGGGTCGGGCGATGCGCGCGGTCCCGATCGGGACGAGGTGCTCGTCGTCCGGGACCTCGTCGCGGACCAGTCGGTAGCCGCGGAGCGGCTCGAGGTACAGGACCGGGTCGGGATCGCGGATCGCGGAGGTCAGCAGACCGCGCGCGTCGGCGGCCGTCGACGGCGCCACGATCTTCAGCCCGGGGGCGTTCGCGAGCATCCCCTCGAACGCGTCGGAGTGGAGCTCGGGCGCGTGGACCGCCCCGCCGTACGGGGCCCGGATCGTGACCTGGAGCGGGAACCGGCCGAGGGTCCGGTACCGGAACCGCGCCAGCTGGAACCCGATCTGGTGGAACGCCTGGTGGGCGAAGCCGAGGAACTGCAGCTCGGCGACGGGGACCATGCCCGCGGTGGCGAGGCCGATCGAAGCGCCGATGATGCCGGCCTCCGCGACCGGGGTGTCGACGACGCGGTCGGCGCCGAACCGGGCCTTCAGGCCCTCGGTGGCCCGGAACACGCCGCCCTGCGTCCCGACGTCCTCGCCGAGGACCATGACCCGCTCGTCACGGGCCATCTCGTCCTCGAGCGTCAGCCGGATCGTCTCGATCATGCTCCGGACGGTCATGCGCCACCCCCGAGCGCCGCGAGGTACTCGGCCCGCTGCCGCGCGAGCCGCGGCGGCTCGTCGGCGTAGACGTGGTCGAACATCGCGCCGGGGTCGACGGGACCGGCCGCGTCGAAGACCCGGACCGCCTCGTCGACCGTCTCGTCGATCCAGGCGACCGCCGCCTCCTCGCGGGCCTCGTCCCAGAGCCCGGCCCCGGTCAGCCACGTGCGGTACCGGGTCAGCGGGTCGCGGGTGCGGGCGTCCTCCAGCTCATCCGCGTCGACGTACTTCGTCGGGTCGTCGGCCGTCGTGTGCGCGCCGAGACGGTAGGTGACGGCCTCGATGAGCGTCGCCCCGCCGCCGTCGAGCGCGCGTGCGCGGGCCCGTCGGGTCGCCGCGTACATCGCGAGGACGTCGTTGCCGTCGACCCGCTCGCCGGCGATGCCGACCCCGTCCGCCCGCCGGGCGATGACGCCCCGCGTCTGGAGGTGGAGCGGGACCGAGATCGCCCAGCCGTTGTTCTGGATGACGAAGATGACCGGGGCGCCGGTGACGCCGGCGAGGTTCATCGCCTCGTGCGCGTCGCCCTCCGAGCTGGCGCCGTCGCCGAAGTGACAGATGACCGCGGCGCGCTCGCCGCGGAGCCGCAGCCCCCAGGCCAGCCCCGTGGCGTGCGGGGCGTGGGCCGCCAGCGCGACCTGCTGGGGGTAGAGGCGGCGGTGCTCGGGCAGCTCGGCGCCGCGCGGGTGGCCGTACCGCTGCAGGAGGTAGGTCCCGAGCGGGAGGCCCCAGTGCAGCATCGCGAGCTGCTCGCGGTACTGCGGCACGAGGTGGTCGACGTCCGGGTCCATCGCGAAGGAGGAGCCGACCGAGGCGGCCTCCTGGCCGGAGAGCGGGGCGTAGGTGCCGAGCTTCCCGCGCCGCTGGAGCGCGATCGCCTTCTGGTCGAGGCGCCGACCCAGCAGCATCAGGCGCATCATCCCGACGAGACGATCCTCGTCGAGCCCGTCGGGGACGTCGCCCGTCAGCGTCCCGTCGGGTGCGAGCAGCTGCAGCGGTTCCATGCCGTCAGGACCTCCCCCGTCGCCGGCGCCCGATGCGTCGGGGGCTGCCGCCGCGTCGGCGGCCGCGGCCGCGCGGCGGCGGCCGCCGGCCGATCGTCGCGTCGCCACGTCAGCCGACGTCGCCCACGGCCCTCCAGGTGGCCGGGAGCAGCGCGGTCGCGAGCGCGATCTTCACCGCGTCGCCGAGCAGGAACGGCACGACGCCGAGGGCCAGCGCCTCACCCGCCCCCAGACCCAGGTACAGGGCGAGGAACGTCGCGCCGAAGACGTAGATCACGGCGTTGCCGATGACCATCGCGGCCAGGGCTCCGCCGACCGTCCGACCGGCGCCGCGCTCGGCGATGCGGCCGACGACCAGCGCCGCGGCGACGAAGCCGAGGATGTAGCCGAGGGTCGCGCCGCCGGTGCCGGTGAACCAGGGCAGACCGGCGACGCCGAGGGCGAGGTAGAGCGCGGTCCCGAGACCGGCGCGGCGGGCGCCGAGCGCCGCGGCGCCGAGCAGGACGGCCAGCGTCTGACCCGAGACGGGGACCGGGGTGAACGGCAGCGGGATGACGAGTCGGGCGCTGATCCCGATGGCGACCGCGAAGCCGAGCACGAGTCCGGCGTCGCGCACGAGCGCACCGGGCAGCAGGTCGGCGAGGACGGGACGGCGCAGCGACGGTGCGGCGGATGCGGACACGATGCTCCTCCTCGGCGCCCTCGGCGCCCCCCCGGGCCGGACGGCGGACCGTCGGCCCTGCTCCCGGACCTCGTCCGGACGAGCGTTCGTTCGGCTCGTGCGGCGGACCCTAACGGGGCCGCGCGCACCGCGTCAAGGTAGCCGTGCGCCCTCCCCCGGCCCCGGGGCGGTCCGGGGCGGGGTGAAGGGGGCGGACGTCCGGTCGATCCGTCGCGGCTCGCGGCCGGTGACCAGCCACGCCCCCGCGAGGACCAGGACCATCCCCGCGACCTGCGTCGCGAGGAGCGGCTCGCCGAGCACCCCGACCCCGAGCGCGATCGCGACGACCGGGACGAGGTAGCTGACGACCGCACCGCGGGTCGCGCCCGCGCGACCGACGAGCGTCGCCCACGCGACGAACCCCAGACCGGTGCTGCCGAACCCCAGCGGGACGAGGGCCAGGAGCGGCACGACCGCGGGGGCGGAGTCGGGCAGCCCCGCGACCCCGAACGGCAGCGCGACGACGAGCGCGGTCGCGAGCGCCCACCGCAGCACGGGCAGCGCGCCGTACCGCTGCTGCAGCGGGACGAGGACGCTGGCGAACAGCGCGTTGACCGACATGGTCCCGACGATCATCGCGACGCCGAGCGCCGTCCGGTCGGCGCGCCCGAGCTCGGGACCGGCGATGACGACCAGCCCGACGAGCCCGACCAGGACGCCCGAGAGCTGCCGCCGACCCGGCGGACGGCGCAGCAGGAACGCGGCGAACAGCGTCGCGAGCAGGGGCATCGCGCCGTTCAGCATGCCGACCAGCGAGGACGCCACCCCGTAGGACTGGGCCAGCGGGAAGGTCAGCATCGGCAGCGCGATCCAGCCGAGTCCGAGCGCGACGACACGCACCCGGTCCTCGCGCGAGATCGGCCGGCGCGAGGCCGGGACGAGCAGCACGGCCAGCAGCCCGAGCGAGATGCGTGCGACCGAGACGACCGCCGGCGCCAGCGAGCCGAGCGCCAGCTCGATCCAGAAGTACGACGAGCCCCAGATCGTCGAGACGCCGAGCAGCAGCCCCCACTCGACCCGACCGAAGGCGTCGGCCCGCGAACCCTCGGTCGTCGCGAACAGCCCCCCGCGCGGACCGCGCGGTCCGTCCGGCTCCGGCGCCGCCGGCGTCGCACCGCCCCAGCCGATCCCGCCGGGCAGGCCCGAGGGCGCCCCCGTCACGCGACCGGTCCGGTCCCGCCGTCCCCCAGCGCGAGGCCGGCGCGCACCAGGCCCTCGGCGAGCCCGACGCCGATCACGAGGACCGCGAGCCCCCGGTCGCCGACGACCGCCCGGACCGCCTCCGTCGTGGCGTCGTCCAGGGCCTGCGCGTCCAGCACGAACTGCTCGGCGAG
>Ga0075474_10000241_pt1 | contig 19537 bp, 34 predicted proteins | sample DEB08_DNA_2_FD_71485 | JGI IMG/M metagenome (GOLD analysis project Ga0075474, IMG submission 71485) | Aqueous microbial communities from the Delaware River and Bay under freshwater to marine salinity gradient to study organic matter... | ecosystem: Environmental > Aquatic > Marine > Coastal ...
ACCAACCAGTAGCTATGTATTTATCACAGCTATAAACAGGGTTTCCCCTATGTGTGTGTGTCCAAGCCGCAGGGAAGAAACATAGCAAACCTTTCTTGGGCTGAACCTTCATGCCATACTCAATAAACTCTGTTTCACCTTCGCCATCTGGAATGTCATTTAAATAAAGTGTCCAAGTTAAATTACGCCAACTTGCCGACTCGTTTCTGGCGTGCTCAGCGTGCCAAGTGTGAAAGCCGCCTTTAGGCGGTGTTTTTTGAACCTTCATAGTTTCTGACATACAACCCTGCATACCAAATCCATTGTAAATTTCTGCATAATTTGGAATGTACTGACGCAATATTTCGTGCATTTCAACAACAAGAGGGTCCTGCATTGCTTGAAAATTAAAAGAGTAATCTCTTCTGCTTTGCTCACCCCCATTTGTCACAGAGCCATTCATAAAGTGCATCGCAACATTTGAGTCATCTTGCGAAGATATGTATTCTTCTAAACGCGCAATAACTCTATCGCAAAAATCATACTGTTCAGTTTGATAGCTTTCTATAAAATTTGGTGTTTTCATTGCCCTTCTAAAAACTCCTTAATCTTTTGTTGCTACAATAACGTCCACATATTTTACGTTAATAGAAGCTGTTGAAGAGGATAAAGTTGAGCCCAAATTACCAACGCCAGGCGCACCAGTTAAAGAACCCGAAAGGTTATGACCGTGGTTGTGAGAACCACCTCCGCCTGTAGAATTAATAACTGAGTTATTATTACCAACATTACCTTGGAAGAATTGTGTACTCGGTGTTGGGCCTGGGTCAGAAACTCTATTTCTAAATCCATGATTGTGAGAAGGAATCTGACTGGTAGAAAGTGTGGTACTGGAAATACTGCCGCTAATTGATACAGCCAAGTTGCCAGCATCCGGCGCACCGTTAACATTAACAGTACCCGATACAGCGGGCGTTGCAAATGCGCTAGTGAAAGCTGTGCTACCGCCCGTTCCAACAGAGCCTGTTACAATACGAACCGCGCTATCATTGTTATTTGAGGTGTCTTTTGTCCACCCTGTAGGAGCGGAAGTTTGCACGAACAATTGTTTGGTTCCAGAAGGAACGCCAGCAGCCAAAGTAGCAGTTAGGTCAACAACTGCCGCGCCAGAACCCGCGCCGTCAGCATATACAATTCTTGTTTCGCCGTTATTTATAGTGACGCTGTTTCCAGAGCCTTGAGTTATAACAACAGACTGCCCAGAATCGTTCTTTGCATAGTAAAGCTTTTGCTGGTCGTTTGGAGAAATGGTAACAGTGTTTGTGCCTGAAGGAGAGCCACCAAACACAAGAACCTTATACATGCCGTCTGACAGCGTGCCATCAGTTGTGGTCAATGTATGTGTTGTCCCTGATAGGGATATAGAGCCTACACCGCCGAGAACGCGGTCAATAATATCAAAATTTGTGTTTGTGGTTGTGCCCCAGGTACCTGACTGCTCGCCAGTACCCGGCTTTTCTATGCCACTGTTGCCTGTATATGTACTTGCCATTATGCCGCTACCTCATTCCAATTTGCGTTTTGTGATGGAACAATCCTGCCCCATACAATTACACTCGATATATTACCTGACCCCTCTGCCCCCGTCAATGTCAAGACAGAAGTGCCCGTAACGCTAACTGAGCCAAGAGCAGATGTTGCACCAAATCCTGTGATTGTAGGCGTTACACTAATAGTAACAGTTTCATCACCAAGTGCGGATGTCATGCCGGGAACATTTGTTACGGGCGCACCAGTGTCAGTCTCAACGCTTTCATCCCCAAGAGCAGTTGCCCCAGAAACACCAGTTAGCGTCAGATTGCATGTGCCGACAACAGACTCATCGCCAAGACCAACAGAGCCAACCATGCCATCTTCACCAACAATGGCTCCCGCGCCAACTAACACAGACTCTAAAAGGGTGCTGCCAGCAACGCCTGTAAGAGCTACGCTAGATGTCCCTGTAACAGAAACAGTGCCCACAGAACCGTTTAACGCGCCAAGGCTCACTGGGAGAGTTTGACCGACATCAGCAAAGACACCGCCGCCATAGACAAACTCACCCCATGTTCCGTTGCCCCAACCTGTGAGACTCTCAACAGTTCCCTCTACGCCAGTGACAGAAACATCTACTGGAATACTAACAACCACAGAGCCGATATGAACTTGATTGTAGAATCCAGAAGGCTCAGCTAAACCAGATTGAAAACTTTGAGCGGTACCAACTGAAGAGGTCAGGCCAAATCCAGTTACTGAAAATGGCGCACCGCCAGAAACAGACTCAGAGCCTAAAGTCGATGTTGCCGCGCCTAATGTTGGCTCAACGGTAACATTCTCTAGGCCGCCCCAGCCTGTATCTCCCCACGCGCCTTCACTCCAGCCATTAGCAGACATAGTAGCCTACCTTTAGGCAATACGAATGATTGCGCTAGATGCGTTTGCAGTTGGGAACTGAATTGTAAATGTGCCAGATGTTGATGTTTTATCAGCACCAAAATCCAAAGCGGCAACCGCTGCGTTAGTGGCGGATGAATTGTAAATCAATGCACCGCGAGCAGTAATTGTTGCTGTTGTAAAGCTTACATCGGCGAAATCTGTGAACGCAGTTGTGCCTGAAGCAGTCGGTGTGACATTTGTTAATGTGCCCCCGCCTGTAGCATACGAACCGCTAGAAGCAACTTCGCCTGTTGTAGTGAATGCAGTTGTGGTCGCGCCTAATGTAGCTGTTGTGCTAGACTTACCGCCGCCGCCAATTGCATACAATGCAAGCTTAAAAGTGTTGCCAGTTGAGTTTGTAAAGTTATGCGTACCTGTTAGAAGCTGTGTCTTAAACGAGGTGCACATTGCCTGAGTAATAGCCATTTATATTCTCCTAACAAGGTCAGCCATTTCATTTTGCCCGGCTTTCGCCATCTTCCCAGCGATTGTAGCACGTTCTTCGCGTCTTGCCAATTCTATGTAATGCAAGACCACATTTCTAATATTTTCTTTAAATGCGTTGGCCTGCTCTTTAATTTCTGGAGGAGCGGTGTCTGCAACTCTCATTATTTTGTCCATAGCTAATTCTGCTATTTGTTCGTTGTTCAGACCGCCCTCATCTGAAGTCATTACACTGACAGAAGAAACCTGTATTCCTGACTGCACACTAACCATTCTTTTTCTCCTCCTTATAAGAAACGCCCTCTATGTCATGCCTGCCAATAAGAACAGGCTTTCTTCCGTCCAAAGGCTCTGGAGATGACAGGCCACTCTCTTCCTCCACCTCTGAAAGCTTTGATTTTCTTGATATCACTAAATTACCATCAACAACTTTTTGAACAAGCGGGTCTTCAAGCCTGTGGTATCCATATATTTTTTCATCTTCAGGAACATTTGTGTCAAGAAGCCCTGAACGCGGCGCAACTTGTATAGCAATACCGTTGCCAAGAGCCATCGCGCACCAAAACTCTACACATGAGCGACCAGCCTCTGCGAAATGAATGTTTTCTTTGTAACTAAAGTCAACGCCGTACATATGTATTTTACCAACTTTGTGAGCAACCGCGAAGGCTACTGCATATGCAACAGTATTGTTGAAATAACTAAAGGTAGTTGCACTTATAACTTCTTCTAGCGGGTATTCAACGATTTCTGGAACGCGCTCATCTAAACAGCAAGAATAAATCGGCCCCTTGCTAGAGGTTTCTAACAAAAATTCTTTGGCTATGCCTGTTTGTGTGCCTGCTTTTACATCATCAAGAAAACGAGATGCAGGGTCCATCATAAATGTTCGGTCAACATGGAAAATTCCGCCAATACAATTAATTCCCCATATTTCATCAAATTCTTGGGAATTCATTCGCGCATAGACAAAATCAGCAAAACTACCGCCCAACGCAACTATGGCAATTGATTTGCCTTTTAAACTTTCATCTAACATAAAACCCTCCTTTTTAAAAAGCCCAACAAACAAAAGAGTAACGCACACCAGACTTTACAGGGAAAACACAATGCGGGTACATAAAATTAGATGGAAATATTAAAACATCCCCCTTGTTAAAACTAATTTTGCTGTCCGAAATTAGAAATTCACCCCCTTCAAACGAATCGTTCAAAAGTCCCAAAATGGTCAATATAGGAACACCCTTTCTATTCCCATCAAAAATATTGCGAATATGGTCACAATGAATCGCCATTTGCTTGTCTTCGCGGTACTTATTAAACCTAATCTCTGAAAACCCTTGAACCGCACTAAACCAAACCACATTTAACAAGTTTAAGTAATTTTGAATGGATTTAGTTACATAATCATGCAATTCCGGCATTTCAGGTATATCAGAGTAACAAATTTCTAACTCATTTTCGTTTGAGTACCGTGTTTTACTAATTGCGTCATAGAATTCATGTTCAGAATACTCTTCTTCGCTTATGCTTTCTACAACACTGTCGCAAAAGCTAGATGGAAGAGTATTCTGACAATGAATGAAAGAATTTAATGGTAGTTGTAACATAAAGCCCTCCTTATGTTTGTTTTATTCTAACAAGCCCCTGTCTGTAAGCATCGTTATTCTCGCGCCCTTCGCCATAATTCTTCAGCCTTGATATGCACTCAGCAAACCGCGCTTCATAAGCCTGCATCATGTCGGCCTCACCCTTCATAAACGTATAAGCCTCTACTAGACAGCCATAAAGCAAGCAGTCTGGCGCATTTTCGCCCAGCCAAGAGGTTCCGCCGCTGCCAGTTATTGAAGCGGGCCTGTAGTAGTAATGAAGCTCAACCGCATAGTTAGAATTAGGCGTAGGCGCTAATAAAAAATTATCTATATCGAATTGAGCATAATACTTTGGAGAGCCAGTTGCTGTTGGGTCAGGCGCAAACTCTTGCAAAAAATTAACATCTTTTTGAAGGAGAAACTCTGTGTTGCCGCTGCCATCGGTATACGATAAGGAAAAAGAAGATAAATAGTCTGATGGAGAGGAAAGAAACTTGTCCCCAGAGGTCATGTTGGCGGTAACATTTTTTCTAAATAAATCTAAATCAACAAGCTTTAAGATACGCTCTTCTGTATTTCTGATAATATTATCAAGATTATTTACAAAAGTTGTTTCGCTGTTTTCAGTGTAATCCTGAATAGCCTGCTTTAATGTTGTTAATGTATAACTCATACTACCACCGTAACTGTACCAGTTGAGCCTGTCAGCTCAAATGTTTCAAGCTCTTGTCCAATTATGCCATCGCCTACATTTGTATATACAATAAAAGCCTTGTTGTCATTACCATCGGCGTTAGGGTCTGGACGCGGATTACGCAATGCTTCCGCGTCTGTAGGCTGATGACGCGGCTCTAGCTGCGGGTGCTTTGCTTCCCACTCATCTTTGCCTACAAGAAAACCCGTCCACTCTCTTCGCATATCCTTTAGGCGGTAGCGAAATCCAGAGCGGTCAGATATTCCATACGCATATTTTCCAGCCGCGAACTTAGGCATTACGTTACCTTATAAAAGCTTAAACTAGGAGCTACGTTGAAAGAAGCTCTGTCTCTGTCCTCTGCTAAAGCCCTATCAAATTCCTCTTCATACGCGGCCTTTAGCAACTGAATGCGGTCTGGTGCACGTTTCATAGAAAGATAATAAGCAAGTCCAGCGGCTAAACAAGGATAAAAGCGAAACGGGACATCAATGGTATTAGTAAATGTGTCCGCGTCATCAATTCTAGTCAAAGCATCGTAATATATTACGTCAGTGCTATTTTCTGGAGCGGGCCAGACTTTCGCTACTGGTGTTATCTGCCTGTCTATAAAGAACTGCGTAGGGCGAGCCTCAGTGCTTTTGTTCGGTATGTTTAAATATTCGTCACGGCTTATTTTTTCCATACTAATGTCCGTGTCGCTTCTGCGGATGACAGCAGATAAAACATCAATTACATCAGCGCCAAGCGTATAATTGTTCGTGCCCTGAACGACATTTATTGTGCGCTGCACAATTGTCCATTGATTCAGTCCTCTGTTCGCCCACTCAGCAAACATAAGGTTCATCGAGCGCTTAGCTGTTTTTAAGTCGTAACCTGTTTTTACCTCCAAGCCACAGCGCTCGAAAGCCTCTTCAATGTAATCAGATACATCTAATTCAAAGTCGGTGGAGCCTGATACTGCCATTTTATTTCTTCTTTCTCTTCAGAGATTTTACGCGGCGCGGCTTCCCTGCTGGCTGACCAATGCGCTTCTTCTGAGCTATCCTACTACGTTTTTCAGCAGCAGTCATCTCCTTGGATGTTTTGGGGGTTTTAGAAGACACTCTTTTAGAGGGGCGACAATATGGAGTACCCCGTTTTTCACCTTTGCGTCTGCCACATGCCTTCCCCGTGCGGACATCCTTCCAATCTTCTTTGAACCACCGCTTGAGATTAGCTCCAGCTTTTGTTTTTCTAACCGCCATATTCGCCCCATCAATACATTCTAGTCGGCTTATCTCTCATAACTGCGCCGCCACCGCGCATCTTCTTCGCTTTGGACTTGTTCCCCCAATTTTTAGCACCAACCTTGCGACACTTTGCAATTGCTCCTGAAGCATACGCGCTAGGGAATACGCGGTAGCGAGCCTTTACTTTCTTATAACAAGCATCTTTTGGCATCTTTTTGCCTCCTGGTTTACTTATCTGTTGGGGCGTTTGCGAGCGTGATATCGGCAAGTTTTTTCTCCGAAATAAATTGTTCCCACATAGGCTTAATCATTTGATAATTAGCATCAACCTTTGCATGTGTCTCTGCTAGGTCAACCTTCATATCAACAATACTAATGCCAACCCAGCCAATAAACGGCACGGATAAAGCTGTAAAAAAACCTATTACACCTATCAAAATCTTAACTAGCATTTCCATCTACGCCTCGCCTGTCTCAAGCGGCTGTTAGGATTTTTAGCCGCTTTAGGAAATTTCTTCATTTGACCAGCGCTGCGAGCGCAGAACGATTTACGGCGCTTTGCGGCTGCCGAACCTTTTTTAACCTTGCCTGTAACGGCGGTCTTTAACTTTGAGCCAGGGTTTGCCTTGCGATACGCAGCGACACCTTTCTTTGTCATACCCGCGCCAGCTTTGGTCTTGCGGTAGTTACCGCCCTTACCAGTGGTCTTGCGAATGGGGTTTTCTTTTTTACGCGCCATTATACACCCACCTCATTTTTAATGTATGTAATGTCTAGCGTGGCGGAGGCTGTGATTGTACCACCCGAAGAATCAGCCCGCGCCCTAACTTCAATATCTGTTTTTTCCGTAAATTTTATAGGGTTCCAATAGGAAATAGCCGTGCTGTTATTGGCTAAAAGAACCCTGTCTTTTATATTGAAAACACCCCCATCTGGCCTGCCAAGAAATGAGAAAATAGCAAACTTCCCTGCGGAAGAAGACGCGGAAACATCTTTTTGATGAACATAGGCAGTGTATCCTCTTGGAACTGTCCAGAGACACATCAAGGTTTGATTGTCACCAATAGCAACAGTAGCATATTTGTTCACTGGAACGCCGCCTGTTGGAGTGGCTTCAGTTCCTACATACAAAACGCCTGCATTAGCCCCTCCAGAGCCTGCGGTGTTTACCACAATTCTATTAACACGATACCAGTTCAAAGCTCCGTTTAGCTGCACTCCTGTTTGACCATTTAGCGAAACAGTTTCATTTATCTCGTCAAAATTTGCATCCAACCCAGACACGGTAGCTGTTCTAGCTCCCGTCCCCGCAGAGGTGTCGGCAGTAGAACTGCTAGAAATATACATCGTGGATGCTGTTGTCGGGTAAACATACAAACCGCCTTGCGCCCAGATGGTTTCCGTAGTATTGCCTATGCTAGGATTGTAGCCAAACTTATGAATGGGGTAGTGCAAAGTAATTTGCCCACGAGACACCTGTAACTCAAATGGCTCTGATGTACCAACTTGACTTATGGAACGTATCTCGTGGGGCATAACAGTCTCCTAAGACAAGAAGATTGTCAATTTGTTGCCTGAGCCTGTTAAGGCCGCGACAAAACAACCCGCAGTGGCAAGAATGCCATCATCAGGAATGTTTAAAACATGGTTTCCCGCAGCAAAACTCTGCTGAAGCAGAACTTCTCCTGAAGCGTCACCATTTTTTATGGTAAACGCGCCTGCGGCGGCACCAAACATAACAACCTGGCGAATGCGAGAGCGTGCTGCCCCTACAACCGCTGGAGTGTCGCCTTGGTCGAAATTAAAGGCTTTTACTGGACCAGCCATGAAAGCCTCCTTATTCTACGCCGTCATTCGCCATTGCGTATGTCATTACACCAACTACTGTGCCGCTAGTAGCCGCAGAAGCGCCCACAGATGCAGTAACAGTTGTTTGGGCAGCAAGACCACCAGCAATCACAAGAGCGCCGTCAGCGCCTTTTAAAGTGCCTTTAGTGTCGGCGTCAACTTCGTTGAACAGACCGTCTGCGTCCAAAGAACCACCAGCAGGGATGCCGCCAATGTCGATTGTTGGGTTTGTGCCACCAGCAGAACCGCCGATAGTTAGGAATGAGATTGGCATTGCACCAGCAGGCAGAACCAACTGCTCACCAGCAGATGATGATGTGCCAATGCGAACAGGTGTTCCTGTTGTCGCGGCTGATGTTGGGTCAATTGCAATTTGTACGGATTGGGTCATAGGGGCTGGTGTTACAACACCTTTGCCGCCACCACCGTAGGAGCGTACTACTCCTTGGAAGGTTGTATTAGCCATGATTATCTCCTGTCTTGGCTATAGTCGATTTCACCATGAAATCGTCAGGGATAAGTTATTGTAACGCAAATTTAGGCTTCTTGAAAGCCTTAGAATGAATCGTTCCTTTAGTTGCCCTCAATAAACTTAACAAAAATCTGAATTGATTTTCTTTTGCCTGATTTAACACTTACAACCCTATGCTCATTTGAGCCCTTCAAAACAACAATTCTATTTCTTTTAGGGGACACTTTTACTGTGTTTTTTATATCTCCCTTGTCGTTAGCGCCAACAACAACCTCCAATTCACCGCCAACACACTCAGACAGATAAAGAGTGACAGCCAGAGAATAATCGCCATCATTATGCCAAACCATTTTCCCGCCCCGCTTCATTTGATGAACCTTTGTTATATACTCAATGTCGCGGCCCGGAATAACAGGCAACAGGTTCAAAGAAAGCAAGTGATTAAAAAGCTCCACCTCTTCCGCGCTTTTTTCAATATTTTTATAATAATTATTTATAAAACCAACTCGATATTTGGTCTTGTTGGCTGGAGTGTCTCTTACAACTCCATCTTTAAAAGGTGCGGTTTTTTCTATAAAAGAAACAAACTTTTCAGCAACATTAATGTCAACTTCGTCATCTGAAATTAAAACAATATCTTCAATAGTATACCTCATAACGTGCCCCTCTTCACACAACGTATAACTTAAATATAATTTACCGCTATAGTGCACCTAAGATTAACATTCGTTGTATTCGTGCTATTGTGCTTTATAAGGCCGTCATCAAGCAAAAGAGCGCGGTTGGCGACACTTTCTACCTTTGTGCCATCTTCAAGTCTAGTAAATCCATCACAGGTATTGACATAAAAAACTATATTTTTGTGCGGGTGTGCCAAGTCTACATGAAGGCCATGTTCTATTATTTTGCTGCCGCGAGGATAAAACCCAGCCTTTGCCCTTATTAAGGCTTTAATATCTATCTCTGGATGGCTTATTAGCGGGTCAATAAGATAATTAAAATGCTCAGATTTGGGAACAAGCGATTCGTAAAAAAGGTGCATCAAATAATAATTTTTATTGTCCTCTTCCGTAGAAACATGTGAACTATAAAACAGAGGGAAACTACTACTTAAAAGCAAGGAGTATCTTTCAAACACTTCTGGCGGTAAAAAATCATCAATAACTTTGTAATTCATAAAACCCTCCAATAAAAAACCATACAACAAAAAGGGCGGCATGGAAGCCGCCCCTTTCCGAATAATTGTTCGCTTACGCGCCCGGAGAACCGAACACTGCGCGTGGGTCGGAATAGCCAAAGCTATAACGCTCACGAGCTTTAAAGCGCATGTTACCTGAGTCGAAGTCAGCTTCCATGCCTGTAGACATTGGAGTACGCTCAAAGTGCTTGAAGCCATTTGGCGCATCTGTCTTGATGAAGAACGCATCTGGGTCTGTTAAGAAGTGGTTAATTGTATAACCCTCTGGCAACATACCCATGTTACGGATTGCGTTTACATCGTTGTCGGCTGTGCCTACACGAAGTGTAGATTCTAGCAGACGGTCAGCAACAAACTGAAGCTGTGGCGGAACGATAAGCTTGGTACCGCGCAGGGCGATAATCAAGTTACGCTCATCAACGAAAGTTGAGATGTCGATTAGAGCATTCTCAAGTGAAGTTTCGTTAAGGTCAGCAGCAGTTGATGGCTCATTGCGGAATGTACCGCCACCAGCAAGCGGGTGAACAGCAGAACAAAGCTCAACACCGTCACCGCCAGCAAAGTTGCTGTCAAATGCGTTGTTTAGAGTTGCCGCAGCTTTAACTTGCTTGGTGTGTGCCATTGAACGTGCCAGTGCGCGTGTGTAACGTGCACCAAGACGGTCATACAGGTTATCTTCCATTGCTTCTTCAGTCAGCGCGAATGCCAATGAGATAGTCTCATGGCTGTAACGTGCTGTGTATGCTTCTGAAGCATTGTCGAAAGATACGCCTGCACCTTCTTGCTTGGTTTGGGCGTTTCCAAAACCTACAAGCATTACTTCTTCTTCAAACGCACGGTCTGATGATTCGGTATCGTAGATTTCAGCGTGTTCCGCGTCATAGCGGTCGTATTCCATGCCGAACAATGCGTTCAGGCCTGGCTCTAGTTCTTTAACTAGCTGTGCTCTTGAAATAGCCATTATCTAGTCTCCTTACGCCAAGCCTGCTGTGCCAGCGGACAGCAAGTGGTTGTTGATAACGACCATGACATTTGTGTTAGCTGAGCCAGTGTCACTGTTCTCTGGGTCTTGCGAAATATCAATCGCTTTCAGAGGAAGTGTTGCAGTGGTCGCGCCAGTTGAAACGCCAATTTCAGTGCGTGAAAGCCCTGAATTTGTGTCGCCTGTGCCAACAACAATGTCAAAGTTTCCGAACAAATCCGTTACAGGAAATGCAGCGTTACCTTGAATTTCGTAAACTACGTCCGGCGCGTCAATTACAAATGCTTCAATATCTGAAGCTGCAATTGAGCCAGGGTAGAAGTTTGAAAAAGTTTCCTTTTTCGTGGTTGGGTCGGTATAACGGCAGCCGTTGAACACACCCAGAGCAGCATCGGTTTCGCCTGCGGCTTTAACCCCAATTGTTCCGGCAGTTAGTGTTTCCACTAGGTCGCCTTGGAAAATTGCAGTTGTAGCGCCAGAAGCGATACGGTAGCGGTTCTGTTGGTTCATAAAGGCTGAGCCGTTCATCATCCGCGCTGGGCGCAGACCAAAGGCAGCATCTTTATTTGCCATTTTGAACTCTCCTTACGAGTTTATTTTTGGCCTCTTGAGCCAAAAGTTACTTGACTTGAACGCTGCGGATTTAGCTTGGGCATAGCGGAATTAGATTCACGCATCCAATCTCTATCTACAGCTTCCATTTGATTTTCTGTAACGCTACGGTAATGCGCGTCACGCTGTTCCACAATCTCTTCAGGTATTCTGGCAAGAACCAAACCACCTACGCCGATTACGCCAGCGTTTTTACCTTCGTCAATGACGGGTGCATCGAAATCAGGATAGTCTTCCGCCCGTACAAGCTCCCAACCTTCACGGCGGCGCTTATGGACGTTGTTTCGGTCATCGTATTCCATGACTGACTCACGAATCCATCTGTGCTTAAAACCCACAGGTGCTTCAGGAGCTTCAAGGGTTGATGGTGGCCTCCACGCGTCTACTCTCGCTGTTTTTTCACGGGTTTGCGAATCCCGGCTAGCGCGGTCAACCATTATGCACTCCTTGTGTCTATTTTAGCGACTTCTTTTGCGTACCGCTCAAGAGGAATATTCATCTTCTTGGCGAAAGCCACTTGACCTGGTGTTAATTCCACCGTTTTTTTCCGCCCTGATTTCACTGACCGTCCAGAGGACGCAGGCGCAACTGCTTGGGCGTTCTGCCGCTGTGCCTGAAACTTGTGTGGAAACTCTACGCGCATACGCTTGTCGATTTCCTTGTAATAATCATCACTTGTTGGGTCAAAACCCTCAACACCAACTAGAGCCTCGTGAATAGCCTGCACTCCACGAGTCATAACCATGTCTTTGTTGAACCACTGGTCGTTCTTTGTCATCCATGAACGAAGCTTTGGGTCCAAATCTTCTGTTCTAGGAACAGCTTGTCTTTGAGGAACTTGCGGCTGCTGAACCTGTTGCTCAGCTTGAACCGCCTGTTGCTCGGCACGGCCCTTTTGAACGCGAACTCTTTCTTGTTCAATAGCTAACCTCTGCAACAAAGAAACAGCTTCCGTTTCCTTATCTATATCGCCTATGTCTCTAGCTTCTCTTAAAAGCTTTTTAGCTTGCTCCATTTGAGAATCAACGCGAGCACCATATTCATTGGTGTAGCCTTGGTCCAACTGATTTAAGCGAGCCTTAATCTGCTGGTTTTCTTGAGCCATCTGCTGAGCATACTGATACGCAGCTTCCGCCTCTTCCATTGCCTGTTTACGCTTCGCGGTCAGTTGATTGATGCGCTTCTGAACATTACCACTGTAATTTTCAAGGTCATCATCACTAGCGCCGTCTGAGTCTGAAAAATCTGAAGACCCGGATAATTGTTCGGGTTTTTCTTCAGTTGCCACCTCAACAGATTCAGAATCTTCAACGTCAAATGTTACGTTTTCTTCAGCTTCTTGATTCATAATGTCTTCCATAATACGCCTCCAGTATTTTTATACATACGAGATATCTGATGGGTCAAGTATAGTGGCGATAATGTTATCGTCATTTATGAGTCTTACCTCAAGACCGTCCACTTTAAATCTATTCCCAGCATATCTACCCATAAGCACCCATGATTTCTCAGAAGCCCACGCGCCGGATGGAAACTTATCAGAGTCTTTGTAGGCGTCTGGACCAACCTTAACAACGTAAGCTGCTACAGTTGCGAATGCCTCTCTGTCACGAGTTGCATCAGGAATGTAGATTCCGCCTTTTGTTTTGGCTGGTGGGTAATAAGGAATAACAAGAAGGCGATACCCAACAGGTTCTGGAAGGCGCTCTAGCGCGGAAGAATCCATTTCTGATGGGTTTTCAGTGTTCTTGTTTTCCTCTTCTTGTGGAAGAGCATTTTGAACCGCCTTTGGTATTTCAGTCTGCGGCGCGTCAGACTTCATGTTTGCCGTAACCCTATCAGGCACGAATAGTTTCTTAGCCATCTTCAATGACACCTTTCATCGCGGCTCTTATTTCATCTTCACAATAGGTCAGTCCGCGTATTTGCCCCACTATGAAACGGTAGTTTTCCATGTTTTCTACCGCACCATTCGACAGCATAATTGCATAGTCATCCTTCTGCTGTCGGATGTTCTTTAATAAATATTCTGTTAGTGCTATTGCGTCCATGACCCCTCCAGGCGCGGATTACTTCGTAAGTTTTTTATACTTTTCAAATGACCTCATTCCACCCAAGCCAAGCATCCCTAATAATATAGTCATTAAGCTGTCCATATCAAATGCTGGGTATGAAACGGGCGGATACCCCATATAAGCAGTCACAACGTCTGCCGAAGGAAATAAAATAAAATGCGCGAATAGCGCAATGCCACAGGACCACCCAATAAAGGGGCGCCAGCCAGCTACAAAGATGTTTCGGTGTTTTGCCTCTTCAGCGTTAACAGCCATTTGGCCTTTCGCCAGCTCTTGAGCATGTTTTTCTGCCATAGTGGCGATTTCATGCGCCAACTTATTTTTTTGGTCTTTGTCTTCAACAAATTTACCAATCAGCTCTGTAGCTGGCCCTATTAAAGCCTGTAACATGATACCCTCCTACGATTTTAAATACATAGCAAACAAATATATACTAAGTAAACCTACCGCACTGGAAAGAGCTATAAAAGCTATTTCTATTGCCTGTTTTATTTGTCTACTCTTCTTTTCACGCATAGCTATTCGCTCTTTTCTTATTTGAGCCTGTATTCTCAGCACATCTTGCCAAGCATTAAGCCCATAATTACCAATTAAGAAGTTTCTAAGCTCATTTTCCATCTCTTGAGCTTTTTTATGAGCAACAAAACTTTTTAAAGCCTCTTCGCCAACGCTGCCATACTTTTTCTTTTCTTCTTTATGGACGTTTTTTACAGAATCAATCGCGTCCATAAATTTGCCAATGTCGCCCGCCATAGCGTAGACATCTTTAGAAAGAGAAAAACCTTTTTTAAGAGCGCCAAAGCTCGCTGTTGCTATGGCTATCGCGGATGCTGGGTCCATTTTCTACTCCAAACAAACCCTCCATCAATCAACTATTTCTAGTATAGCCCCGTTTTGCATTTTAACCGTCATCTCTTTGCAAGTCCATCTCTCGTTAAAGTCCCTTTGATAACGGCCTACGTTTCTTTCAATCTTGCGCTTAGTGGAAAGACACTTAGAAAGGCTGTCATACGGCGTGAACTCCAAACGCGCCCCTGACACCATCAATAGCAAAACAAATGTAATTTCAGTCACCATTTCGAAGCGCCTCTATACGTTCTTCTAAATTGGATATGCGTTTTTCATAAAACTCTAGCGTTAGCTTTTGTTGTTGGTCGTAAGGCGCACGCCCCTCTTCTATCTCTGTCGCCAGTTTCTCTAGCTCTCCCGCGATATGCTCTATTAGCATAAATTGTTCTGAATCGGCTGGCAGAGAACCCATCTCACCGCGAGGCCACTTAATACGAAAGTCTGTGTTTTGTACAACGTCAGACTGCATCATGGTTTGATTGGTTTCAATCTGGTTCAAGCGCTCAATAATGCCAAAATACGCCCATGTGGCTACAGATGCACCCGCAATCATGCTGATGATATTTCGCAGCGGAAGAGAAACCTCAGTATTTTCGCTAACTCTTGGCATTGCCTTTGAACCTGTGCCTAAAGAATACAATCACATTTATAAATGTATTTAGCGTAACCATAAACACTAACCAATACTGAAGCTCTATAGGCATCAATCTTTCTCGCTATTTAACCAAACGGCTAGCGAACCTGTCATGGCACCAGTTACCACTGAAATTAGCGAAGCCTGCTGTGTTGTTAAATCTGGCTGGCTAAGCGCCCATTCAATGCATCTAATGTAAACACCTGTCATGCAAAGCATCATAAACCGAGGCAGAATGCGTAACTCCAGCATTTTTCTTGCTACTTCTTCCGCGCTCATTAGAACACACCTTGAAATCTCTGTGGCCTAGCTATTGGAGAAAATCCTTTTACTACTCCGCCCTTTCTTAGGGCTTGCGGCCTTTTTGGGCTTTGCTTTTTTGACTTCGGCTTTGATTGGTTCAGGGCTATCGCTACCGCTTGCCTCTGCGGGTACCCCTCGCTCTTCAACTTCGATATGTTTGATGATATCGTCTTCTGACTCGTACCTTTTAATAGCGGCATTTCTACGCTCCACTTTCTTGGCTTTTTGTACTTCCGCAACTTTGCGGTTTAATGAACTTGCTGACATTTTATTGCCCTTTCGTCATATTGTTAAGCGCCGCAATATCCCTCTGCGTTTGAATGCGCTCTTCTGCAACTCTGGTTTTTTCATCCAGAGCCTCTTTCTGAATGTTGATGCGAGCCGCAGCTTCCATCTGGTCATTCATTTCCTTCTCGCGGTCAAGCTGATTTCTGTCATCAGCCTCTTTCGCTCTGCGCTGGATGTCAGCCTCACGCAAAGCAAGCTCTTGCTGACGAATTGCCACAAGCGGGTCAGTTTGCTGTGGCGGCGTTACAGCCTGTGCATACTGCTCGCTAAGCTCTCCAACAAGCTCAGCAGCGCGAGATGCAACTTCTGTCTGCATAGCCATCATGCCTTCCTGAGAAGCTTGGATTTGCATCTGCTCTTCTGGTGAAAGCTGTTCCATAATCTCTTGTTGCGCCATAGCTTCCGCCATAAACCCAAGATGCTCTTGGATATGGCCTTGCAACGTCATCACTATAGCTGCGTTAGCCTGTGCCACAGGTGTTGCAATAATTGCGAGGTGCGCCTCGATATGCGCCTGATGATTCTGGTCTGGGAAAGCTTGTAAAGGCTTGCCGCGCATAGCTTCCTGATTCTCCTTAGCCGGATTTGTAGGTTGAGGCACAGGTGGTGGAGGGAGTATGGAATCAACATTTGTAACTCCTAATGCTTCGTACATTTTTCTGTACGCTTGATATAAACCCTGTTCATTCCCATGAATTTCAGGGTTTGATTGAACTAACTGTAATTCTGTCTGCGCCAAAGCAATACGCTGTGACATAGAGAAAATATTTGGGTCTGAAACTGGCACAACGTCAATGCGGTCATCGAAGTCTGTTACCTTTATTTCAGGTGGTGCGCCCGGTATCGCATATGGATACATCGGAGCCATAAACCTACCAAAAACATTAGCCAGAAGCTTGAATTCCATCTTCTGAGAGTAATGCAAGCGCTTATGGATAGCGGACATAACCTTTGTGCCGCGCTCCATAATAGCCATAGTAGTCCCTACAGGCGTTTCTCCGCCCATCTCAGCTACCTTCATGTCAGCCATAGACGCAAACCTACGCCCAGAGTCAACAAGGGTTCCTAGAAGCGCGTAGAGCGTCTGTGAAGGCTCTTTAAACGGCAGCGTCATCAAAGATTGACGAATATCCTGACCCGCGACATCAATATCACGGAATTCTCCCGGACTTAGTGGCTCATCCTCGTCACGAATACGAGCACCACGCGACTTAAACCCTGCGGGTAGATTTGCCAATGTTCCAGCATCAATAAGCTGTCGTAACAGGCTTGTTGCCGCTAAAGACAGGCCGCCAATCATATGCGTTAGGCCAAAGCCGTAGAAGCCCAAACCGGGCAAGAATTTATAATGCACAAAGTAAGGCTTGGCACGGCGCAATGGGTCTGTCTGCTCGTAATTACGGCGGATAGACAATACCTTGTTGTTCTTTTCTATGATGGTAACAATATATGGCAGCTTTAAGCCAGTTTCTTCACCATTAGGGTCTAAATCTTCAAAGCCAGGCAAATCTAAGTTTGTATGCACCTCGTATAAAGTAATATCTTCATTGGTGCCTGAAGGGGAAATCCCCTGAACATCATCAATAGTTTCCTGAACATCTGAATAATCGCTCTCGCCGTAGCCTTCGCCCGGCAAATCAACGTCAGCATAGAAGCCAGTTAGCTGAAGCTTGCGAACTTCGTTGCTGTCCATCTTCACTACATGCGTAATGCGAGTAGACGATGCTAAGTCTGTAGCTGTATAGGGAACGACTAAATCTTCAGCATGAACAAACTTAGACACCGCCCTTTGTAACAAAGGGTCGAAGTAAATCTTCTTAAATGTGCTCCCTATCAACGGAAGATAGAACAACATCTGGTCTAACTCAGGGTCGTACTCTTCCATCTCATAGGTAATCTGGTAATTCATGTAGTTCTTAACGCGGTCAGCCTGCGCTAGAACATCCTTGTTCTCATCACCAATGATTTGTGTGCGAACAGGGCCGCCAGCAGGCAATAGCTCACGATAAGCCTGCGCCTGAAACTGTGTGACTGACTCAGCAAGCAAAGGATGCACAACACCAGAAGCACCTTCAAACGGCTGAGAGCGCTCTTCATACTTCATGCCAAGCAAGTCGATGCCGCGCTTATATGTATCTTCCCAATCTTCACGAGAAGATAAATCATCTTCAATGTCGCCAACCAAATCAGAGGCAATAGACATCGCGTCTGCTTCGTCCATATATTCGACCAAGTTATCGCCAAAAGGTATTTCTAATGGCACCTCTGTCATCATCATATCTTCAGATATGTCTCCAACAATAACAGAGCCGTCATCCATAGAAACTTGACCCGGCTCGGCTGCCATTTCTATGACATCAATTTCAGCCTGCTCTTGCGGATTCATCGGCACTACATTATCGCCGCCTGAACCTATACCTTTTTCAACTGCCATTAGTCTAAGTCCTCATTATTAATAACAACGCGCAAATTCGGGCCCTCTGGTTTCGGCTCTGGTATGCCAGCACCAGCTAAATCACGCTGCGCCCCCATTTGACGCTCGTACAGTATATCTCTTACTTGCTCATCTGTCATATCGTCAGTAATGCCCATACTTCTATAGTAGTCGCGCTGCTCGTTTCTAGCACGCGCCATATTTCTCTGAGCCTCTAAACCTCTTCTGTTGGCTTCAGCGTCATCCATGCGCTTCTTTGCTTTGCCTACACCAAAATCATAAGCATCATCAGCAGTTTTAGCAATCTTGTTTACCATATCAGTAGGGTCGACAAACAAACCAAAACTGCGTTCAAAGTCATTTATTGTTTCAGGCAGCTCCTTGGCAATAATCTCACCCATATTCGGAGTTTGACCGCGACCTTCAGCCTTCATGCGTTCATACATAACGCGGTCTTGAAATGTGTCAAAGAAACCGTCTACATCCATAGGCTCGAAACCTCTGTCAGCCGCGCCGACAAAACCTTCATCTATATCATTCTTAATTGTCTGAAAAGAGTCCTCTAGGCCCATATAATCCATCTCTTCCTGATAGACCTCCCTGCCTTGCTTAGAGATTGCTTTGTCTCTTTTAGCTTGAGCCTGAAGAAAGACATCAGAAGGCCCTGATACAATCTCACCCTCTAGAGCCTTTTTGGGCTTTGGAGAAGGCAATAAGCCAGCAGGCTTTGGCGGCCCTTCAATCGCCATCATAATCCCTTCAGAAGGCGTTGAGTCAGATGGGGCAGCGCGGCGAGTGGAGGGTACCCTCGCGCTAGACAAGGACGAAGGGCTTGCCCCTGCCATTAATCCACCAATCTGACCCAACCCGTACATGTCTCGCTTCAAGCGCTCCGACATACCTTGCCCACCGCCTAATGCTTCATAGCCTTCGCCAGCGACTTCTGCTGCACCGCGAAGCCCAGCTTCACTAGCGCGACCAATAAAGTCAAAAATATCAACAGGGCCGCCAATCATAACCCTGTTTATAGACTGCAAAGGTCCAACGCCGTCTTTATCACCAAAAACACCAGGAGCAGCCTCAAACATTTGGCTGCTCATACTAGGTGACTTTTTAAAGTCAAATGGCTCTAAAATACGGTCTTTTGTGTCCATTACATAATGTCCTTCTGGTTCCCCATATCTGAAGGATAATCATCTAAATCACCATCTGTTTTAGGAACGCCCTGCTCCCACAGATTGCAAATCTTCTCCATAGAGCAGGCGAAGTGCAGCTTTTCACAATAACCCACGCCTTCTTCTAAGCCCAAGCCCTCAGAGATGCAATTCAACATAGATGACTGTAGGTTAAAATACTGGCAAGTGCCGCAACGCGCGTTCTTGTTTTCCCATGTTGCTGTGGCTGGGCCGTAAGAATACTCATCTAC